>PVBE010146129.1_pt1 | contig 13650 bp, 10 predicted proteins | sample 1631181 | NCBI WGS metagenome assembly PVBE01 (sample SAMN08397723, study PRJNA350692) | Marine metagenome, whole genome shotgun sequencing project. | isolation source: water | place: Pacific Ocean | collected 2012-04 | reverse complement strand
TAATGTGATATACTCAGCGTGGACATCGCGTTGTTCCTTTCGTGCTCAAGTATTTGTGGTAAAGTGTCTTGACACACCAAGGATCACGCGATGTCCATTATTATGCAACCATTAACACCAACTTTTTGGGACTAGAACCTGTTTTTTAGAGCCCTGATACGCCGCCAGAGGCGGCAAGACCAGGCGCCTGACGTAGCGATAGGAAAGTTCATTCGCCAGGAGCGAACCGAGATTTATTTTCCACAATAACTATAGCGCCAGGAATATTAGGGGCAGCGGTAAAACAGAAAATAAGAACTGACGGACAGGGAAGGAGCTTGCAAATGTCCCGGGATCGTAATAGCGTTGTGTACTGCTGAATCAAAACCTCGGGCGGCCAGGCGGCTGGACGGCCCGGGGTGGTGTTTACAATACGGCCGCGGGAAAACAGCATTATGACAAACATGAAACGATTCGTGATGGTTCTTGTTCTGGTTGGGCTGGCTGGCGGAGTCATGGCGGCCAAAGAAAAACGTCGACGGCGAGGGCCGGTTCAAGAGAATCTCCTGGAAGCGTTGGTCAGGGAGTGCAAGCTCAGCGACAAACAGCAAACTACGATCAAGGCCAAGATCAAGGCGCGCGACGAGGCGCTGGCCGCGTGGGATAAAACCAACGCCAAGAAGATCGAAGCCTCCGCCGCGGCGTCAAAAGAGGCGCGAACAAGCGGTGACGCCGACAAGAGAAAGCAGGCCGGCGCTGCGGCCAGGGAGTTGAAGAACGCCCGCACGGAAGCCGGGGCCGAAGCGACGGCCGCGGTTTTGAAAGAGCTGACACCCGAACAGAAGATCGCCTGGGGCGGCTATCAACTCTTCAAGTCCATATCAGGGCGATACCGCCGGGTCGAACTCAACGAAGAACAGCTCGCCAAGGTCAAATCCGCCTGCGCGATCGCCGCCAAGGACATCGCCGCGATCGATCCCGATGACAACAAGGCCAGGAAGATGAAGGGCGAGGTCACCAAGAAACTGCAGTGGGCAATCGGTGCACTTGTCTTGACCGAAGAGCAGCGAAAAATATTGGCCAGCGGTCCCAAACGCGGCGGCAAGAAAAAGGACCAGCAGTAGTCGACAAGGCGGGGTGCTTATGAGACGGTTGAGTTTCAAACGCTGGCCGCTGGTCGGGCGGATCGGAAACAGTCCCGTGCGACGCCTGCTGGGCTCGTTGATCCTGGTCCTTGCGATATGCCTGATCTGGTTCGTGGCCAATCGGGCTTTGTCGCGTCTGAACGCCGTCAGGATCGAGACGGTAACCGCCGCCGGGAATAGCACCGCCGACTTCGACGGGCGCCTTCACGTCGTGACGTACAATATCGCACACGGCCGCGGTCTTGCCAACGATAACTGGCAAGCCGGCGACAAGCAAACGCAACTCAGCCGCCTGGACGAGATCGCCGCCGTGCTGCGCGACGCCAGGGCCGATATCGTGATCCTGAACGAGGCGGACTTCGACGCGGTCTGGACCAGCGGGGTCAACCAAGCTCATTACATCGCCGAGAAGGCGGGTTTCAGGTTCGTCGCCGAGCAGCGAAACTACAACATGGCGATACCGTTTGCCTCCCTGCGATGGGGAAATGCGATCCTGAGCAGGCGCCCTATCGTCAATGCACGCTGCGTCAACTTCGCACCGCTGGCCACTTGGGAGCGTATCGTCGCCGGACACAAGAAGGGTCTGCTGTGCGAGATTCGACTGGACGAGGATTCAGTCATACGCGTCTTCGGCGTGCACCTCGATACGCGGTCCGAGGAGACGCGAATTCAGGCGGTCGAGCAGATCGAGACTGTCCGCAGCGAATCGAAGAGTCCGCTGATCCTCGCCGGCGACATGAACACCGGCCCGCTGGGTTTCCCGCAGGTCAGACCGGCCCCCGACGGCCGGACTGCGATGTCTTACCTGCTGGACACGGGAGCCTACCGCACCGACCCGCTGAAAGAACCCGCGGCAGCCGACTGCACATTCCACGCAGCGAATCCAACCCGGGTAATAGACTGGATATTAGTCTCCCTCGACTGGGAGATAATCTCGCGATCGGTCCTGGGCGGAACGCTGTCGGACCACAAAGCCGTCCTGGCCGAGATAAAACTACAAACGCATCGCCGCTGACAACTCGCAACCGTCAGATCTTAGCTTTCTGCACTTCTTCCATCAGCTTCTTCAGTTCGGCTGCTTTTTCCGGGAATTTGGACGCCAGGTTCGTTGTCTCGCCGAGGTCAGCTTCCAGATCGTAGAGTTCTTCTTCCTGCTTTCGCTTCCTGTCGCGAGCGTAGCCGTACATGCAGTGCTTGGCTTTGAGGTACTTCCATTTGCCCTTACGCATCGCGGTCTGGTAGAAGAAGTTGTCGCGGGCGCCGGCCTTGCTCTTGCCCAGCAGCAGATCGGTCTGATCGACTCCGTCTATAACGCGATCGGTCGGCACTTTGTAACCGGCCAGAGTGGCGAACGTCGGCATGAAGTCTATCGTCGCAAATATCGCATCGGACGTCTTGCCCACGGGCACCTTGCCCGGCCAGCGAGTAATGCACGGCGCTCTGAGACCGCCCTCGTAGGATGAACCCTTGCCGTTTCGCAGCGGGCCGGACTCGCCCCAGAAGATTGAACCTTTCGGATGCCCCTTTTTTCTGTCGGTGTACGCAGGCTGGTTCCAGGGTCCATTGTCTGTAGTGTAGATCACCAGCGTGTCTTTGGCGAGTTTCAGTTCGTCCAGCGTATCGAGCAGGCGCCCGGTCTCGTAGTCGAATTCTTCGACCACGTCGCCGTACAGATCGCCGGCCGACTTGCCTCTGAACTTTGGCGAGGCGTCGATAATGGTGTGCATCATCGTGTGGGCGACGTATAACACAAACGGTTTCTTCGGATCGCGTTTGTTCTTGAGATAGCCGATCGCCTTGTCGGTGTACGTGCGTATCAGGCTGCCCATATCGCGCGTAGCTCCGGCGGGCTCGTTGTTCTCGTGGAACTTCACGCCGCCGCCGTCGTTGGCGCCTAGCTTTCCGAAGTAGTAGTCGAACCCCTGCGCGTTGGGCATGCGCGGGATTATCGGCTTGCGGTTGGAGACATCCCACTTGCCGATGCACGCGGTCTGGTAACCGGTCTTCTTGATAAGTTCAGCGAACGTAATTTCCGAGGCGGGCATACTCCAGCCCTTACTGCGGATGGGGTAGCGCCCGGTAAGCAGCGCCGACCGCGACGGTCCGCAGACGTGCTGGGCGTAGAAGCTGGTGTAGCGGGTGCCTTCGGCGGCCAGCTTGTCCATGCGCGGGGTCTTGTTCTTCTTGTTGCCGAAACAGCCCAGGTCCGCGTAGCCCTGGTCGTCGGTGAAGATGATGAGAATATTGGGACGCGGCGCCCCGCTCGCCGCAGCATCTGCAGCCAGCAGCCGTCCAGCCCTGATCGCGGGCAGTGCGGCAATACCCAGCCCAAGCGTCTTGATGAAATTACGACGGTTCATGTTCGTGCGTTTCATATTGAGTATCCTTTCAGTCGCCGGCTCCCAGAGCCCGCCATAAAGAACAGAACGAACGCCCGGGAATGTAATTGCCGATCATTCAGACTTCAGTGCTTCCGCCGCCCAGTTGACCGGCCAGGGCGGCTACTTTTTCGGGGTGCTGGCTCAAGAGGCACGATTTCGTCGGGTTGGGTAGTGTGCAGATATCGTGCATATTCCGCTCCAAGCCCCTCGCAACTGGCGACGATTGTAATCCAATCGATGGAACTACGCACACATTCCTTGATTACCGCATCCACAGAGCGGAGAATGATCTCCGACCCATTTGCAACACGGTTGACCTCAGAAGAAAGGTATGACATGGTCAAATCATACAGTTTAGCCGCATGTCTGCTGGCTATGAGCCTGCTGTCGGGCGCCGCGATCGCCGACGACGCCGAATTGATCGCCGATTCGCTCAAGCAGGTGCGAGACGTCAAGAAGGATATGTTCGAGGGCCAATCCAGCGTTCTGGGCCGGCTGCCGAGCCCCGAGGAGATGGCCCGCCAGCAGTTGCGTGTGCGGCCGATTCCCAAACCGCCGACAAATCCCAACGCTCCAGTCGCGTTTGACGCCGAGCGAATCAAGAAGCTGACCGGCGAATTGAAGCGCCGCATGGGAAAACTGGCCAAGGATCGCAAGGGAACCCCTGTCTCCAAACCGCTGGGGATAACCGGAGCGCGAATCGCCGACGACTACTTCAAGCGACAGGATTTTCTGATCGTCGACGTCCAGGCCGCTACGCCGGCGTTCGGTAAGTTGAAAGCCCACGACATCATCATCGGAGCCAACGGCCGGCTGATCTCAGACCCCGAAGACCCGCGCCCGGAAATGGGCTACGCCGTGGTCCACAGCCAAACACCCCAACTCGGCGGCATACTCGTCCTCCACGTGGTGCGCGACGGCAAGGGCGTAAACGTCAAACTGGACCTGGGAGACAAAACGCCTTACAGCGAGACATGGCCTTACAATTGCCAAAAGACCAAACAGATCCGCGCCGCGGCCCTGAAACTGGTTATGGAAAAGGGACCCGACGCCAGGAACCTGCGGAACATGCACAAGGGCGGCGGGTTCTGGACGCCTCTATTCCTGATGGCCAGCGGAGACAAAGCCGCCATGGCGAAAGTCACCGAATGGATCCGCCTGACGACCAAACCGGCGTCGGAGTATCCCGAAGAAGTCACCGGCGGGCGATCGTGGCTGGCGGGATACGAGATGATCAACGTCGCCGAGTACTACCTGTTGACTAAAGACCGCAGCGTTATCCCGCGGATGCGTCACATGGGGCGAGTGCTTGAAAAAATCCAGTTCCCCAGCGGCGGCTGGTCGCACGGGGCGCCGCCCGGATACGGCGAGATCAACAACGCCGGCCTGGCGTGCTTCATCGGGCTGATACTTTCACGCGAATACGGTCTGCAAGGCGACGCGAAGAAGTTCGCCAAATCGATCCGCTATTTCGGTAAGTACTGCGGCACGAATTTCGGATACGGACTCGGCACGCCCGGAGGACGGTCCGGCCGGATGGACAACGGCATGCACGGAATGGCGGCAGTGGCGTTCGGTCTGCTTGGCGAAAAGGAGATGGCCCGCCGCTGGGCGCGCCCGCTGTGCTACATGTGGATGGGTCGCGAACGCGGGCACGCCGAAGGGATATTCAGCCCGATGTGGGGCTCGATCGGGGCCGACTACGCACCTAAAGCCGAATTCAACATGTTCATGAAGCACATGCTCTGGTACTACGAACTGTGCCGCACCCCCGAAGGCGGAATGGTCTTCCTGCGAGGAACGCGATTCCCGTATCCGGGCGGAGTGACGCCGGCGATGGCGATGTTCCTCTACCTGCCCGAACATCGCCTGAGGATTCTCGGGGCTCCCAAGAACGCATCAGTCAGGAAATAACCATGATAGTGATAAAACCAAAATGGTGTCTCACGGTGCTGCTGCTGGCGGTTATAGCGTCCAACCAGATCGCTCAAGCCGGAGTCGGCGGCGGATTCGCGCACAGTCCGGACTACATCGGCCGGGTCAATCGCATGTCGTTCGAAGGCCAAAAGCCCGAAGAGATCGCGCGCTATCTGGGGCACTTCAGCGGCGGAGTCGTGGGCGGCGCGGTCGGAGCACTTGCCGAAGGCGGCGAAAAGAATCTGCCTCTGATCAAAAAGCTGCTGAAGGACAAGAACCCATGGATACGCGGCGGAGCTGTCAGGGTGCTGTGCGCGATGTACGCACCGGCCAGGGACCCAAAGGTCAAGGGGCCCAAGGCGCCGCCCGAAATCACTGCGGAGTTAAAGCAGATCATGGACCTGGTCGGCTCGATGAAAAGCGATCCGCACCCGGAAGTACAGGCCGGAATCGGAACGTTCTTCCAGGCTATCCGCGTGGAAAACGAGTTCGTACACAAGATCCTGATCGCCCAGGCCGCCGACGCAGACCCAAGCGTACGAAGCAAGACCGCCAGCCTGGTCCGCCACTGGATCAAAGACTCCAAGACACGAGTGCGCGTGGGAACCGAAGTGCTCCAGAGGCCCGACGACGTCTCGCCCCACTCCCTGGCGCTGGCGTCAATCTATCTCTGGCAGCACAAGGACAGATCGCGCGAATCCCTGCCCGTCGTCGTGCGGTACCTGAACGTAAAGGCCCACACCCTTCGCGGATTCTTCACAAACTCACCGTACGAGAACGGACTGAAACTCATCGAATATCATTTTGACAAAAAGCTGGAGAAATCTCCCGGCACGGTCCAGGCGGTCTGCCGAAGCATTATCCGCGTACCGTACAACACGTACGGCGGATGGATGAACGCGCGTAAGACAGCCGAGCGAGTCATGGGCATGTTGAGCCCGAGTTCCGCCGCTGCGGTCAATGCCGCCGCGGCTAAAGAGATCAAGTGGCTTGGGTCGCTATCCGACGACGAAATCCAGGCCGTGGTGCAGAACAAAGACGCCCGCGAGCAGTGCCTAATTCGGGTGAAGTACCTCCAGGCAATGGGCTCCTGGCTGGCCGCCGGCAAACCGGCCGCCAGCAAACCGGAACTCAAGCATCCGGAAAAAAAGAAGAAAAGGCCCAAAAAGAAACCCACGAAGAAGAAAAAGAAATAGCGAAAGGCGCCAACATGAACACCCTGAAACGCCGCGATCTCATTAAAAGCATTCTGGCCGCATCTGCTGTCGGAGCCGCTCCGTTCAACATTCTTAAAGCCGGTCCGTCGGCCAACAGCAAGCTTAATATCGCCTGCATAGGCATAGGCCGCCAGGGCGCAGGCAACGCGTCGGCCCTGGCCAGACTGGGCAACATAGTGGCCTTGTGCGATGTTGACCATGAGTTGGCGGAAAAACAGATCGCACGCCGCAAAGAGCTGCAGAAAGCCAAGCTCTGGACGGACTATCGCAAGATGTTCGACAAGGTCGGCAAGCAGATAGACGCCGTCTGCATAGCCACGCCGGACCACAACCACTTTGCAATCTCGATGCACGCGATGAGAAACGGCAAGCACGTCTACTGCCAGAAACCGCTATGTCACACGGTTAATGAAGTGCGTCTCCTGACTGAAGAAGCGAAGAAGCTCAAAGTCGTAACCCAGATGGGACACCAGGGCCACTCAAGCGGAAGCTCTGCGATGATCAAGGACTGGGGGCTGGCCGATTCGATAGGCCCGATTCGCCAGGTCGATGCATACTCCAGAAAGAACTACTGGACCGACAAGCCTATCGCAAAGAATTCCATAACGCCGAAAACGCTCAACTGGGATCTGTTTCTCAACCGCGCCGAGAAGATACCTTTCAGCAGCAGCTACATGAATCGCGAGTGGATACGATACCGCCACTTCAGCGGACCAGTTGGCGACATGGCCGGCCACATATTCGACGCAGCCTACTACGCCCTGGAGCTTGGCGCGCCTTTGAGCGTCAGGGCGGAGGTCCAAACCCCGCCGACGCCCTGGTCGACGCCCCGAGGCGGAGTCATAACCTGGAAGTTCGCCGCCAGGGGCAAGAAGCCGGCGGTCACGATGAGATACTTCCTGGGCGTAGGCCTAGACTTCCCGCACCCCAAGCATCTCGATAAGAAAGCAAGGGGAATAACCAGCGGTTCGGTCCTGATCGGCCAAAACGCCTCGATAATGGTCGGCAGTCATAGTCAGGGCGCCAGAATCATCCCCGATGCGGCGATGAAAGATACGCCAAAACCGCCCGCCGCGGCGTTCCGCTGCAAAGGGAAGAATCACTTTCAGAACTGGACGCTGGCGTGCAAAGGCGACGACAAGGCCATGTCGTCATTCGATTACGCCGGACCCTTGTCGGAGATAATAGTTCTCGGCGACGTCGCCCTGCTGCATCCCGGCGTAACGCTGGACTGGGATTCAAAGAACATGAAGATAACCAACCACCAGGCCGCCAACGCCTGCGCCTTCATGAAACGCCTGGCGCCGCGAGACGACATGAACTGGTGCTAGTTCTGCCTGCCTGCGGACGTATAATCGACGGACGTTATTAAGCATGGAGAAATCACATGAATCGACGTGAGTTACTTCGTATCGCTGGCCTGGGCGCCGTAACGTTAACTGGGAGATTTGCTGTGGCTGCTCCAAAAGCTGACGACAGGCCTAACATCATTTTCATCATGGCCGACGATCTCGGCTACGGGCATCTGGGCTGCTACGGCCAGAAGAAGATACGCACTCCGAACGTAGACCGCTTGGCGAGCGAAGGCATGAAGTTCACCGACTTCTACGCCGGATACACCGTTTGCGCCCCGTCGCGCAGCGTGCTGCTTACCGGAACGCATCACGGACATACGCCTGTGCGATCGAACTCCGGCAGTTCGTCCCTACTGGAAAGCGAAACCACGCTGGCCCAAGTACTGCAGAAAGCCGGCTACTCCACAGGCGGGTACGGCAAGTGGGGCTTGGGAATCGAAAACACACCGGGGCATCCGAACAAGAAAGGCTTCGACGAGTTCTACGGCTTCTACCACCAGGTGCACGGGCACTTCTACTATCCCTACTGGATATGGCGGAACGATGAAAAGATGCTCTTGCCGGGAAACGCCGACGGCAAACGCGGGCAATACGTCGAAGACGTGCTGCACGAGAAAGCGATGGCGTTTATCAAGACGTCGGCCAAAAAGAACAAACCGTTCTTCTGCTACATCCCGTCGATCGTCCCGCACGTGGAGTTGGCGGTTCCCGAGGAGTCAGCCAAACCGTATCGCGGCAAGTTCCCCAAGTGTACGATCAACGATCCGCGAACCGGATACCTCGGCAGCGACGATGCGTATGCGATTTACGCGGGCATGATCTCCCGCCTCGACCAGCATGTAGGCGAGATAATGTCGCTGCTGAAGGAGTTGAAGATCGACGACAACACGCTGGTGATATTCACCGGAGACAACGGGCCCCAGGGCGGGCCGTGGAAACCGCTGGACGAATTCTTCGGCGGCTCCGGACCGCTGAACGGGACCAAGGGCAGCCTGCACGACGGCGGGATTCGCGTTCCGTTCATCGCACGCTGGCCCGGGAAGGTGAAGCCCAAGACCGCCAGTTCGCACATCGGCGGCTTCCACGACATGATGGCGACATTCGCACAACTGGCCGGCGCCAAAGCGCCGAAGAACGATGGAATATCGATCGTCCCAACGCTGCTTGGCCGGGGCGACCAGGAAGCCCACGCGTATCTGTTCTGGGGCGGCGGGCGGTCAACCGGCGTGCGAATGGGCAACTGGAAAGGCGTGCGATCGAAGAAGGAGTCCTGGAAACTGTACGATCTGAACAAGGACATCGGCGAGAGCAATGACGTGGCGTCTGAGAACAAGGATATCGTAGCGCGTATCGAGAAGATCGCGGCCGAGGCCTACACGCCGCAGCGAAAACAGACCGGCGGAACTCGCGTGCGAATCAGTGATTACGTACAGGGCGATAGAATAAAGACAAAGAACGCCCGCTGATTCGGCAGGAGCGTATGATCGCCAGGCTGCTGTTCACAGGGAGTGGTCAAATGCATATTCGATCTGTAGCGTTGATCTTGGTAATCCTGGGGGCGGGACGAGCGGCTTGCGGCGGCAATGCATCTGCCGCCGGAAGGCTTACTGAAGAATTGCCCACGATCAAGTGCCTGGGCTTCCGCTGGCTGATCGGCGGTGATGACAACCGTAACGCGACGGTGCGCGTCGAGTATCGCAAAGCCGGGTCCGGGCGATGGCGACGAGCGTTGGATCTGTTCGGCGTGGAAAGCGAAGGCATGCGGAAGGCTTCCCGCCCCGCTTCCGGCCGGCGGCTGCTGGCCGGGTCGATCTTCGATCTGGACGGCGGAACGAAATACGAAGTCAAACTCAGCCTGAAAGACCCCGACGGAGGATCGGTCACCAGGTTGATTCGCACGACGACCTGGACCGCCCCGCTCAGACCTGCCGGCGAGCGAAAGATCAGCGTTCGACCCGGCGGACTAAAGGCCGCATTGAAGGAATCAAAACCCGGCGACACACTCGTGCTGGCCAAAGGCGTATACAAGGGCCCGTTTGCTCTCCGCTCGGGGACGCCGGGAAAACCAATCGTCCTCATCAGCGCCACCAGCGGACAGGCGATCCTCGACGGCGGCGGCGCGAGCAATGTAATCGGGACCTCGGGCGCGCACGATATAATGCTCCACCGCCTGACGTTCCAGAACGCAAAATGGGCCGTGGCGTTCAACGGCGGAGCCAACATTTCAATTACCCGCTGTGTTTTTCGCGACTGCGACTACGGGTTCGTCGCCCAGAGGAACTCGGCGAAACAGAAGCGATTCTATATCGCCGACAACGTTATGACCGGACGCAGCAAGTGGCCCCGATCCAAAGGCATCGAATCGCGGCGAGGGATTCAGGTCTCAGGGACCGGCCACGTGATCTGCTACAACCGCATCAGCGGCTTCGGCGACGGCGTCGACACATTCTCGAACTACCCATGCGCGGCGATCGACATTTATGGGAACGACATCTCCGAATGCACCGACGACGGGATCGAGATGGACTACTCCGAGCACAACACGCGATGCTTCGACAACCGCCTGACAAACGTATTCCAGGGCATATCGATCCAGCCGATCCACGGCGGGCCGGTCTACGTGTTCCGCAACGCGATGTACAACGTAACGTCCGCAACGTTCAAGATGCACAACAAGCCATCGGGCGGGGTCTTCTACCACAACACGTCTGTCAAGGCGGGCATGCCGCTTGTGCTTTGGACTCACGAGCAGGTCACCAACTGCATCACGCGGAACAATCTGTTCATCGGGACCGAGGGCAACTACGCCTACGAATCGACCGCCCCGATGAAACGCTGCGATTTCGACTACGACGGATTCGGAGCCCGGTGGAAACAGTTCATGAAGTTCGACCGCGTGCGTTACAAGACCATGGCGGACGCTCGAAAGAGAGCCCGGGCCTACCGAAACGCCGTTCGCATTGATCCGGCGAAGGTATTCGCCTCCGGGATCAAACCGCCGTCCGACGCGAAAACGAAATTCGACATCCGGATAAACGATCTGCGCATCAAAGCCGGATCGGCCGCAATCGACGCCGGCGTCAAACTGCATAACATCAATGACAGCTTCGCCGGCGAGGCGCCGGACCTCGGCGCATACGAACTCGGCGCCAAGCCGCCTCATTACGGGCCGAGGCCCTGAGGCTACTCCAGGCACATTCTGAGGCGAGACCCGATAAAATCACAGCGAACCAGGAATGCGCCAATGTCTTTTACTAACGGCGATCGCACTGCCGAGCGGCGAGACGTGCGGAATTCTGTTGCTAACGCCGGAGAAAATACGTACATTTCGCCCGGCCGCACAATGCTTGGAGCACTGTAGCGCGGCAGGTCGCAGCCTGGCTGCGGTTTGTCCGATTGGGTCAATTTATCGCCAAAACCGCCGGTTTATGGGAGACACTCGTAATGGTTGGTCTTGCGGCGGCAGGCGCCGGGAATTGGGGCAGGAACCTGATCCGGATTTTCGCCGGATTGGACGGAGCGAGATTGAAGTACATCTGCGACGCCGACGAATCGGTCCGCAAGTCCATGCTCGCAAAATACGCCGGGGCCGAGATCATCAAAGACTTCCAGAAAGCCCTGGACGATGACAGCGTCGATGCGGCGGTCATCGCCGTCGATGCGCCGAACCACTTCGAACTGGCCAGAGAAGCACTGGCCGCCGGAAAACACATCTACGTCGAAAAACCGATGGCCATGTCGAGCAGCGACTGCCGGGAACTGATCGACCTTGCCGAGACCAGGGGGCTCAAACTGATGGTCGGACACCTCATGGAGTATCACCCCTCGATAAACTACATGAAGCAGATGATCACTGACGCACGCGCGGGGGACCCGCTGTACCTGTACTGCCAGCGCGTAAACCTGGGGATCGTACGGAGCCAGGAGAACGCCTGGTGGTCGCTGGCACCGCACGATATTTCGATAGCCTGCTACCTGTTTGACGCCGAGCCGGTAAGCGTGTCGGCAAGCGGGCACGATTACCTGCAGACCGGCGTCGAGGACGTTGTCTTTGCGAACCTCAAGTTTGCAGACGGCAGGATGGCCCACATCCACGTCTCGTGGCTCGACCCGCACAAGATCCGCCGCGTAACTCTCGTCGGGTCGCAGAAGATGGTCGTGTTCGACGACATGGAAGCCGCCGATAAGATACGCGTGTACGACAAGGGCGCAATCGTCAAGAGCGTCGACAGCTACGCCGAAGCGGTAACGCTCCGCACAGGCGATATCCTGATCCCGATGGCGCCGTCGGGAGAACCCCTGAAGATCGAGTGCGAGCACTTCATCGACTCGATCGTCAACGATACTGTTCCGCGAAGCGACGGGCGCGACGGCTTGCGGATCGTCAGGATTCTCGAGGCCGGAAGCAAGTCTCTCGCCGCCGGCGGAAGCCCGGTCAACCTTTAACCCCATTGCATGGAGCCAGGAAAGTGTCACTGGAAAACGCGGAATATTTCGTCCACGACAGCGCTTGCGTCGACGACGGCGCCGTGATCGGCAAGGACACGAAGATCTGGCATTTCGCGCACATAATGAGCGGCGCGGAAATCGGCGAAAGATGCGTCCTGGCGCAGAATGTGATGGTTGCAGACCGCGTGAAGATCGGAGCCAACGTAAAGGTGCAGAACAACGTTGCGATCTACTCCGGAACGATTATCGAAGATGACGTTTTCCTCGGCCCCAGTTGCGTGCTGACCAACGTCACCAATCCTCGCAGCCAGGTCGTTCGCCGTTCATTGTATGAAAGAACGATACTCCGCAGGGGCGCCACAATCGGAGCCAACGCCACCATTGTCTGCGGCGTCGAAATCGGAAGATATGCTTTCATCGCCGCCGGAGCCGTCATAACCGCCGACGTGCCGGACTACGCGATGATGATCGGCGTGCCCGCCCGCCAGGCTGGATGGATGAGCCGCCACGCACACCGCCTGGGCGATCCGGACGACGACGGAGTCATGATCTGCCCGGAAAGCAAATACCGCTACAAGGAAATCGAGCCCGGCGTGATCCGATGCCTGGACCTCGACGAAGACGCCCCGCTGCCGGAAAACTTGTCAACAGGCGACAGAACATACGATGAATTCAAAAAATCGTAGCCGACGGTAGTTCCCGCGGCAAATGTGACAACCGGCGCTAACGATTCCTGCAGCGACAGACAACAGACCATCCCGCAAGAACCAGCAACATCAGCGACGTCGGTTCAGGTACAGCCATACTGTCTGGAAGGACATCGGTCCCGGGCGCAGCGGCCGGAAGATCTGGCCAAACGAGCAGGCCGAAAGTGGACTGGAATGTTTCAAAGTCATCCATATCCACATCGCCGTCTTCGTCGAAATCGGCAGCGAGATCCTGGCCGGATTGACCGAGAGTTTCCCGCAGAATCACGAAGTCGGCCAGGTCGATTCGCATGTCGTCGTTGGCGTCGCCGAACAACTGCATGAGGTAGTAGAACGCCACGGAACCGAAACTGGCGCCGTAGGTCCTGTTGTAATGCTCATTTTCGACCTTGATCCCGTCAGCAAACGGTACGGGGTCAGAAATCAGCCAGCGATACTGATCGGTATGCGCATAGTCGGAGCCTCCGTTTCTGAGCGGGATCAAGGTCGAAAATGAGCAT
>PVBE012120552.1_pt1 | contig 13652 bp, 15 predicted proteins | sample 1631181 | NCBI WGS metagenome assembly PVBE01 (sample SAMN08397723, study PRJNA350692) | Marine metagenome, whole genome shotgun sequencing project. | isolation source: water | place: Pacific Ocean | collected 2012-04 | reverse complement strand
CGTCGAACACCACATCGCTCTTGGTAAAAGCCGGGTCCAGGAGCGGGATTGTTGCCTCTTCGACCGGCATATAACGCCCTTGGCAATAGGCGATTCCCTTTGTTTCACACATGATTTATTCCTTCGTTTGATTGCCTGCCGCTTGGCGCGGAAATCCCAGATCGAGGCCACTACCAGAGCGACGAAGCCGACGAGCTCCAGGGCAAAATTATAGCTGCCATAAAACACCCAGAGCAATAGTCCCGCCGCGGCAATCGAGAGTAACAGTGGCCTCGGATTGCGGTGGCGGCGGAAGGTGAAGGCGGTACCGAAAATCACCACCGCCAGCAGGCCGGTAATGACCTTGATGAACACACCCTCGTTGATCTGCACGCTGACGCCAACGACGGAAAGGAGGGCAACGGCCGCCATGGTGCCGTAGCATGTGCCGACGGCAAGGAGACTGGTCGTCGAGCTGAGCCAGGAGAAGCGATTTGAAGACTGTGCCTTGATGTCGCTCATAACGCCATGAAATAGCCTAAATGGGGTGCGGGCAAGCCGTATTATTTCACTTGAACGAAAGCGCCCGCTCCGGGATGATTGCCGTCAGGAAAAGCAATATAGGGAAGAGCAATCATGGCGATGGATGAACAGGCGCTGGCGGCGTGGCTAGGTGATTCGATCATGGCCGCGCGCGGCGTTGGACGCGACGCGGCGGGCGAGACCCATCATCTGACGGAAGAGATGCAGGGCACCTATCATTACACCATGGGGCCCTATTCGGATCCGGTGCTGACGATCAAACCGGGCGATACGGTGATGGTCGATACGCGCGATGCCTTTGAGGGCAAACTCACCAGCGAGAGCGACAAGCCGAGCGAGAAACTGCGCCTGCCTTTCGTCAATCCGCAGAACGGGCCGATCATGGTCGAAGGCGCGGAGAACGGCGATGCGCTCGCGGTCTATATCGCCTCGATGTATCCGCGCGGCGAGGACCCGCACGGCATGGTCGCCATGATCCCTGAATTTGGCGCCCTTACCGGCACCGCCTACACCGCCACCCTCAACGACCCGCTGCCGGAGAAAGTGCGGCGCATCACGGTTGATGAGGAAAATGTTTATTGGAGCGATCGCATTACGCTGCCCTATAAGCCGCATATCGGCACGCTCAGTTGCTCGCCGGAAATAGATTCGATCAATTCGCTGACGCCCGACAATCACGGCGGCAATATGGATTTACCCGATATGGGCCCCGGCACGGTGACCTATCTGCCGGTGCGCTCACCCGGCGCCAGGCTGTTCATCGGCGATGCCCACGCTTGCCAGGGCGATGGCGAGCTGTGTGGCACGGCGGTGGAATATTCCTCAACCACCACCATCAAGGTCGATCTGATCAAGGGCTGGACCCTCGACTGGCCGCGCCTTGAGACCGAGGACAAGATCTTCGGCATCGGCAGCGCCCGGCCATTGGAAGACGCGACACGCATCGCCTACCGCGAGCTGATCCGCTGGATGGAAGCCGATTACGGCTACGATAAATGGGACGCCTATATGATGCTCAGCCAATGCGGCATCGTGCGTTTGGGCAATTTCGTCGATCCCAAATACAGCGTCGCCGCCGGTATCCGGAAGAAGTTTCTGGCCGAATAGGCGGTAAATTAATCGGCCGCGTTGGATTCAAAATCGTCGGCAAATACAGGCTTGGGCACGGCTTGGCCCTTGCGCAGAAATTCGTCGCGCATTTGGTAGCCGTTTCCCGGATGTGCGGTCATTTGCTCCGCTGGCGTGCGTATCGTGACCTCGGGCCAAATGCCGGGCTGCGGCTCGGAGCCTTCCTCGGCAACGGGCAGCGGGTCATCTTCGACAATCGCCGGCGTCTTTATGATATCCATGAATTCCCAGCTCGCCTCAAGCGGTATGTTGTTGTTGTCGAAGAAATAGATCGACCAGATGAAACCGTGGTCGACGGCGCCCGCGACTTCAATCCCGGCGGTTTCGAGCCTGTCTTTCAAGGCGAACAAATCCTCTTTCGAGGCGACACTGATCGAAACGTGATCAAAGCCCAGCGGCGCCGTGCTGGGAGAGCCGTGGAACTTTTTTTCCATTGGCTGGGCGCCGTCATAGGCAAAGAACGCGATGAAGTTATTACCGGTCTTGAAAAAATAATGGCGGTAGCCGTCATGGCCGATGCCAGCCGTCAATTCCATGCCCAAAAGGTCACGGTAGAAGCGAATGGTCTTCTCCATGTCGCTGGTAATGAAGGCGAGGTGGTTGATTTCCTGCAAATACATGCCGATCCTCCCGAGATATGGCGGCGCTGGACTAATAGGTAAGGGTTTTAGCGGGAATTTCCAGAGGAAGCGAATAACGTGATCGTGCTGTTTTCAGATTTCGGCAGTGCCGGTCCTTATGTCGGGCAGATGCGCGCGGTGCTGGTGCGCGCGGCGCCGGATGTGCCGGTGATCGAGCTGTTCAGCGATGCGCCGGCCTTTAATGCCAAGGCCTCAGCCTATTTGTTGGCGGCTTATTGTGCGGAGTTTGAGCCGGGGACGGTCTTTCTCGCTGTTGTCGATCCCGGCGTCGGCGGGCCGCGCGAGGCCATCGCGCTCGAAGCCGATGGGCGCTGGTATGTCGCGCCAGACAATGGGCTGCTCGCCGTGCTGGCGCGGCGCGCGGACGCGGCTCAGTGGTGGCGCATCACCTGGCGGCCGGAAGCGCTCTCTTCCAGTTTTCACGGTCGCGACCTGTTCGCACCGGTGGTTGCGCGACTCGCCCGGGGCGAGAGTCTGCCCGGTGAAGCGGATGACGGGGGTAATAGAATTGGCGGTGATTGGCCCGACGATTTGGCGCAAGTGATTTATATTGACCATTTCGGCAATGCCATGACGGGCCTTCGCGCCGCGCGCCTTGGCCCTGACGCGCGTATAAAGTTGGGCGGCACCGAGCTTGATCGCGCGCGCACATTTTCAGACCTGCCGAAAGGCGCCGCTTTCTGGTATGAAAATGCCAACGGGTTGGCCGAGATCGCCGTCAATGGCGGGCGCGCCGAGGAGGCGTTGGGCCTTTCGGTCGGCATGAACGTAGAGGTGGTATAGAGCATGGCGGGTTGGAAGCCGGATGCCGAACAGATCGCGAGCGGCAGCTTGGCCGGGGCCGATCTGAGCGGCATGGATTTGAAAGAGCGAAATTTTTGCCAAGCCGATCTGGCGAGCGCCGATTTGGCTGGCGCCGATTTGCGCGAGGTGAATTTCTGGGGCGCTAATCTATCGGGCGCGGATCTTAATGTAGCCAATGCACGGGTGGCGAACTTTCAGGGCGCCAATCTTTCGAACGCGCAATTGGGCGAGACCAATCTCTGGGGCGCAAACCTTAAAGTTGCGCGCTTGAGCGGCGCCTGTCTGGCGCGGGCCAATAGGGCGCAGGCAGATTTGCCCGGCGCGCAATGCGCCGGCGCGAATTTTACCGAGGCCAATTTGTGGGGCGCGGTGCTGCGTTTGACCACCCTCACCGATACCAATATGGCCAAGGTGCAATTGGGTCTCGCCAAAATGGAGCAGGCGGTGCTCGACGGCGCCAATCTGCGCGAGGCGGATTTGACCGGCACCAGTTTGCGCGGCGCCAGCCTGATCGGGGTCGATTTCACCGGCGCTGTGTTGCGCGATGTACGCTTCCGCGAGGCCAACTTAACCCGGGTGGATTTCCGCGGTGCCGACCTAAAGGAGGCATCTTTCGATGACGCCACGCTCGACGGCACCATCATGCCCGACGGCACGATCGAAGCCGGCCCGCTGCACGAATGGTCGCCCGAGGCCGACTAATTTCTCACGCCGCGATAAAAATTGACCAGCATCGGCTGCTCGAAAACATAGCCGTTTGCGGTTATGCCGGCTTCGAAATTTTTCCGCACTTCCGGCTGGTCGATCGATTCGTGCGCGATCGGGTTGTACGAGAGGGATGAAAATTTATTGGCCATGGCGGCAAAGTCTTCATGCTTCGGGCGAATTATATAAACATAGTGTAGCGCTTCTTTGAACAAAGGCGCGGCAGCGCGCTCAAGCGCCTGTTGCGCCAGGGTGCGCACCTCGAACTCGTCATTGAAGGGCCGCATCATGGCAAAATTGCTGCCTTCCAGGCTGGGCTCGGCAACGTAAAGAAAGCCGTTCGGTTTGAGCGCCCTCGCCGCCTCAGTCAGCGCTGCGTCCATCAGCTCGCGCGGTATATGGTGGAGGGAGCGGAAGAATAGCACGCCATCGGCGCTGCCATCCTCGGCTGGGATCACTTCCGCACCGGCTTCGACAAAGGTCACGCCGGGCGTCGCGGGGGCGCCGCGGTTCTTCTCCGCCTGAGCCGCATCCGGCTCGACCCCGAGCACCTCCGCGCCGCGTTCCGCTAGGCTGCGTGCCGTATCGCCAGGTCCGCTGCCGGCCTCGATAAGCTTCAGGCCGGCAATCGGCACAATTTTCTCAAGCGCGTCCAAATCGCCGAGTTCGCCGAGTTCCGTTCTCATTTCAATTCCAATTGTCCGTTAATGGCTTGGCGGCAGATTTACGGCTCCCCTGAATGGCGTCAAGTGTGATACCGTTCCGGCGTTAATATTTTCGCGACACAAGAGCGCCCGAATGGTGCAGAATGTGCGCAACAGGTGCGGTGGGATGGCTGAAGAAAAATCAAATTAAGGATCCCTTGGGGATCTATTAGCGAAATATCGTTATTTGGGTGTGATGATCGCCTTGGTCGGCGGCGTTGGCCTCTGGCTGGCGATTGCCGACAAGAAAGCCGCGATCATGGGCAGTGAATTAAAATGTGAATCGGAGCACGGCAAGGGCTGCCGCTTTTCCTTTATCGTCAAGCTCCCGGCCGCCGCCGAAAATCTCGCCGCCAATGGCTGAGGCGGTTTATTCAAACCAAGAGGAAGACCCTGAGAGTCATGCCCAAATTCGCCGCCAACCTCAGTTTTCAATTTCAGGACATTGATTTTTTCGAACGTTTCGCCGCCGCCGCCGAATGCGGCTTTCAGGCGGTGGAGTATCTTTTTCCATACGACTATTCGGCGGATGAGCTTAAAGGTGCGCTATCGGCCAATGGTCTCGCACAGTTATTGTTTAATCTGCCGCCCGGCGATTGGGACGCGGGCGAGCGCGGCCTTGCCGCCTTGCCCGGGCGCGAGGCGGATTTTCGCGATGCGGTGGCGCTGGCCGGTGACTATGCCGAGGCGCTTGGCTGTAAGCAGGTGCACGCGATGGCGGGCATTGTACCGGAGGGTGATGACCCCGCACCCTATGAAGAAACCTATATCGCCAACCTTCGCTATGCGGCGGATTATTTTGCCGCGCGCGGCATCCGCAGCCTGATCGAGCCGCTCAATATCTTCGACATGCCGAACTATTTACTCAATGGCAGCAAGCAGGCGCGGCGCATCATCGAGGCAGTCGGCAGCGACAATCTCTATCTGCAATATGACGTCTATCATCTGCAGATAATGGAAGGAAACCTGGCGCATAGCTTCGAGCGCGATCTCGATATCATCAGCCATGTGCAAATCGCCGGTGTGCCGGGGCGCTCCGAGCCGAGCGACGGTGAGATCAGTTATCCCTATCTCTTCGCCCTCTTTGACTGGCTCGGCTATGACGGCTGGGTCGGCTGCGAGTATCGCCCAGAGGGCGAGACGCGCGCCGGCCTCGGCTGGGCCAGCGAATACGGAATTGACGCCGGATAGGCCGGCCTAGTCCTTCTCCCGATTGCCGGCTTGAGGGATCGTCGAGCGTCGCCTCGGCGGTACTTTGGCGCGCGGCTGGGTTTGCACCCACGGCCCCTTAATTTCCGGACCCCATGGCCCGGGCTGGTCTGACTCCGGTTCCGGTTCAACAGCGGCAGCGGCGGTGGCCATGCCGGGCCGCGCGGTTTGGTTCAAATCGCCGCGGTCGAGAATCTTGACGTGGCGGTGTTTGAACAACAGCACCAGAACCATGCCGACGGCGAAACCGCCGACATGTGCCCACCAGGCGATATTGCTTTCGCCGCCGCCGCCGAGATTGACGATCTGCATGACAATCCATAAGCCCAGCACCAGGAAGGCCGGCAGCGGCAGCAACATGTAAAAGGCAAAGACCAGCACCTTGGCGCGCGGATAGAGCAGTAGATAGGCGCCGAGCACGCCTGAGACGGCGCCACTCGCGCCAATCGTCGGGACGGTGGAATTGGGCTCGACCCCGGCATTGATCAGCGCCGCACCGGTGCCGCACAGCAGATAAAAAATGAGGAAACGCACATATCCCATGGCGTCCTCGATATTGTTGCCGAAGACCCAGAGATAAAGCATGTTGCCGATCAAGTGCCACCAGCCGGCGTGGAGAAATTGCGAGGTGATGACGCTGAGGAAATCCACGCTGGAGGGCAGGATGGCGTCTTGCGCGGCGATTTCCTTGACTTGAAATATGACCGCCGGAATGGCGCCGAGAGCGAACTTCACCTGCGCATCGCCACCATCCGGCAGCGCCAGCGTGATCAGGAAAATCACGACATTGAGCGCGATCAGCGCATAGGTCACGTAGGGCGTGATGTGGGTCGGATTATTGTCCTTGATTGGCAGCATCCGCCGGGTCCAGTTCTAAAAGCTTGGCGGAGCGTCTGAAAACACCGCCCGGCGCTTGACCACCAGGCAACCGGCCATGATGTCGTGCAGCCCCTGTTTGCGTTTGGTGAAGGCGACGCTCAAACAAGCGGCCAGCGAGACCAGGCTGACCAGCAGGTCGAGTATGGCGACCGAATTGATCAGGCCGGGCAGCCACAGCGGCCAAGTGCGGTAGCTCGCGATGAGCAGGCTGACCCTATCGCCGTTGTAATTGCACACCTTGATGCCGAACAGGCGCTTGCCCAGCGTTGCCTGTGCCTTGCCGCATTCTTGCAGCGCCAGATAGGCCCAAACGGCGACGCCCATCACCAGCAACCCGAGGAGGGAGGGCGTATAGGCGAACAGCGCCTCGCCGCCGTCAGGGCTTTCCATGACCTGTTTGATTAAGAGGTCGTCCCAGATAAAAAAAGCGACAATGAGGTAGACGGCATAGATCAGGAGGGCATCGATAAACCAGGCCCCGGCGCGGCGCCAAAAGCCGGCGAAAGGATCGCCTGCCGGCATGGATAAATTGCCGCTTGCCACGATTCCGCCTCTACTCTCGCCGTGTTGGTCCGCTACGCATCCGTATAATCCTCAATATAGGCACGAATAATGGAATTCAAATCCTTGTCCGCCGGCAGGCCGAGGGCATCGGCGCGCGGCGATTGTCCGCGCCCGGGCCAGCCGTCGCAAATCGCCTGAATTGCCGGGTCGGGCACAGCATTGATCTGGCCGAGCGGGCGATCGCCGGCGACACGCCTGAGGCCCTCGATCATCTCCGCCACGGTGAGCGTAATGCTCGGCAGATTGACCGAGCGATCGTCGCCGATGGCGTTGCTCTCGGCCTCGTGCAGGGCAAGAATGCCGTCGACGATGGTGCGGTAGCCACTGACCGCCATACGCGTCTCGTTCTTGACCGGAAGGTCGAAATCGACGCCCGAGAGCGGCTCGCGGAAGACGCCGCTGGCGAAGCCCGAAGCCGCCTTGTTGGGCTTGCCCGGGCGGATAATGACGGTCGGCAAACGGGCGCCGCGGCCGTCGAGAAAGCCTTTGCGGGTATAGTCGTTGAGCAGCAGCTCATTGACCACCTTGGTCATGCCATAGGTCGTCATCGGCGTGATCTTGGTTTCGTCGGTGACGGTATCGGGGAGGGCCGAGCCGCCGAACACGGCAAAACTGCTGGTGAACACAACCCGCGCCTGGCCCGGCGCAGCGCGCGCCGCCTCAAGCACATTGATGCCGCCATCGAGATTGACCTTCATGGCGAGGTCGAAATCCTGCTCGGCGCCGGCGCTGACGACGGAGGCGAAGTGGAATACCGAGAGCGAATCACCGGATATCAAGTTCATCACCAAATCGCGGTCGGCAATATCGCCGCTGACGATGTCGACTCGCTCATCGAGGCCGTCGGGGCGCTCGGGCGGCGTGACGGCATCGAACAGGATCATTTTGTCGATCGGCTCGGGCGCGCCCGATGCGCCGCGCAATTCGCCGCGCTTGAGAATGGCGCGTGCCAACCTCAGTCCTAAAAATCCGGTGCCGCCCGTGATAACCACTTTCATCTTGTGTGAACTCCTCGTTGATCGGCGCGTTGGGTTGCTTGCGCTGACCTTATATCAGGTGGCGCTTTCTGGACAACGCGTTCACCTGCCTTGATTTAGCGGGCGGAATCTAACATAGGTAGCCCTTATTCACTGGCGAGCGCTGTTATTAACGCGGCCCCACCATGGAGGATAGACGCGTGGCAAATGCGAACGACCTTGGACCCAATGCAGCTCTGGTCGGCCAACCCGGATCACGCGCACGGCTGATGACGCCCTCGCTGGTGCTCGATCTGGACGGCATGGAGCGCAATATCGAGCGCATGCGCAGTTTCGCCGCGGAGAAAAATATAGGCCTCCGTCCGCACTGCAAAACCCACAAGAGCATCAATATTGCGCGCCTGCAGATTAAGGCCGGCGCGCTTGGTATCGGCGCCGCCACGCTGGGCGAGGCCGAAACCATAGGCGGCGCCGGTATTCCCGGCGTTTTGGTGACCTCGCCGGTGATCGCCGACAGCAAGATCGATGCCTTGATGGCGCTCAACCTGCGCGCCGACGGCTTGATGCAAACCGTCGACAATTTGCCCAATTTGCGCAACCTCGACGCCGCCGCCGGGCAGGCGGGCAAGCCGCTCGGCGTGTTGATCGATGTCGATGTCGGCCTGCACCGCACCGGCGCGGCCAGCGTCGCCGATGCGGTGGCTTTGGTCGAGGCCGCTGTGGCGCTCGAAAACGTAAATTATTATGGTGTCCAGGGCTATGCCGGCCATATCATGCATATTGAGGACTTCGCCGAGCGCCGGGCGACCAATATCGCCCATACCAAGCCACTGAACGACACTTGCGCCGCGCTGGCCGAGAAAAATCTGACGCCGGCCATCGTCTCCGGTGCCGGTACAGGCACCTACGATATTGATGCCGAGCTCGGCGTGATGAGTGAAATGCAGACCGGCTCCTATGCGGTAATGGATGTGGAATATCGCGATGTGCACTGTGAAGGCGCTAGAGACTGGCTGTTCGAGCCGGCATTATTCGTCCTTGCCACGGTTGTGAGTGCCAATCATGATGGTCACGCCACCATCGATGCCGGGCTGAAATGCTTCGCCACCGATGGGCCGTTGCCGCAATTCGCTTCCGGTACGCCGATCGGCTCGAGCTATACCTATTTCGGCGATGAGCATGGCCGCATTGCGTTTGCCCAGGCCAATGAGCGCCTCGCCCTAGGTGACGCGGTGGAATGCATCGTTCCGCATTGCGACCCAACCATCAATTTGCATGATTTTTACCACTGTGTGCGGGGCGATACGCTGGTCGATATTTGGCCGGTTGATGCACGCGGCCTGCACTAAGATTTAGGCTTCGCTTGCCAATGAACGGCGAAAAACTACTCCATCCGCTGGCCTGGGCGTGGGGCATCGCGCCCGGCCTGCTGATTTGCATCGTTATCGCCTTGGCGTCGACCTTCGTGTCGAAACATTATGGCGGGCCAACCTTGCTATATGCCTTGCTGCTTGGCATGGCGTTCTTCTTTCTCTCGAAAAATCCGAGCACCAGCGCTGGCATTCAGTTCGGCTCGCGCACGGTGCTGCGTATCGGCGTGGCGTTGTTGGGCGCGCGCATCACCCTGGCGCAGATCATCGAATTGGGGTGGGCGCCCATTTTAATTGTCATTGGCGCGATAATTCTAACCATCCTGTTTGGCCGAATTGTCAGCACCGCGCTTAAGCTCGACCGGGCCATGGGCCTCTTAACCGCCGGGGCGACGGCGATTTGCGGCGCTTCCGCCGCCCTCGCGATCTCCGCCGTGATGCCCAAACATGACAAGCTCGAGCGCGATACCATCTTTACCGTCATTGCCGTCACCGCGCTCAGCACCCTGGCGATGATCATCTACCCGCTGATTGTCGAGGCAATCGGCTTTGATAATACGCAAAAGGGCATCTTTATCGGCGCCACGATCCACGATGTGGCGCAGGTGGTCGGCGCCGGCTACATGGTGTCCGACGAAACCGGCGATGTCGCCACCTTCACCAAGCTGTTGCGCGTCGCCATGCTGGCCCCGGTGGTGCTGATATTCGCGCTCGTTGTCGCCCGCTGGGGGCGCGGCCAGGTTGGCAGCACGCGTGGCGCGCGCGCCGGTCTGCCGTGGTTTCTGGTCGCCTTTGTGGTGATCGTCGCGATCAACAGCTTCGGCGTCATTCCGGCGCCGGTGCAGGACGGCATGGTGGTGGTGTCGCGCTGGTGCCTGGTGATCGCCATTGCCGGCCTCGGTATGAAATCCTCTTTCCAGGAAATGGCGGTATTGGGATGGCGGCCGGTCGTGCTGGTGGTCGGCGAAACGCTTTTCCTCGCCGGCCTGGTGCTGATTGCCCTGATCATCGAATCCGGCATGTGAGGCGGGCGCGCTGCTTGCGCCCGGCGCTGGCCGATGAAAAGATGGAATCGCTCTAAAATTTAGGACACAGCAGGGAAGGATTTTGAGCATGATCGGTTTGAAGTGGATTATGGGCGCTGTCGCCAGCGTTAGCTTGGTGCTCGCCACGGGATTGGCCGTTGCGGCGGATGCGCCGGTGCGTGGCGACGGCATGCAGGCAGGCCTCGCAGTTGATTATTACTATGGCGATTTCAGCGCTGTTCCGGCTTCGCATTTTGCCCACTAGGCCAGTGCATTTTGCCCATTAGTGCGATTTACTGGGGCGAATTTTATTAGACTTGGTGGTAACTGTGGAATAGCCATAGTAGGTATGATGGTATAAATTTATACTAATCCTCAAGGGGAGAGCTCTGCTCGACCAGAGAGTAATTTGCGCCTGCTTATAAAGGCGGGCTGTGGAGGCAACAGGAGAGGCTTTATGTCAAAAGAGATCAAATCACATAGCGGCATCACACGCAGAACTGCGCTGAAGGCGGGCGCAGCGGGCGCGGCGTTTACAGCGGCGGCCGGCATTGGGCCGCGCTGGTTGAAGTCCGGCGATGCCTGGGCAGCCGATTTAGCTCCCGGTATGACCGGCGGCCCCACCGGCTTCGCCGGCGCCGAGCGCTATCAATATGACGACAATATGTCGGAAGGCCGAGCTGTCGCGGCGGCGCGCAAGCTCAAAGCCGAAGGCAAGGCGCCCGACGTTCTCAGAATTTTGATGGCGGACGGCGCGATTGGCCATTTCACCAATCCGTGGCCTGCGGACGGACCCACACTGCAGTCGATTTGGGAGCGTGAGACCGGCATTAAGCTTGAGTTCTTCAGTGTCTCGCCACAAGAGCAGTTCAACAAGGTCATTCAGGACGTTACCACCGGCTCTGCCGCATATGACGTCTACACCTTTGGCTATGCAGCGATGGGCGATCTCAGCGAAGCCAACGGCATCGTACCGCTCGGTGAGTGGATGGAGAAGCACGGCGCGGACTTTGCCGACCCTATGCGCGGCATGCCGACGCCGGAATCGTACAACATGCTCTATAAGTATGGCGGTGAACCGATGTCGGTCTGTTATGACGGTGACGCGCAAGTTTGGGTGTACCGCAAGGATTTGACCGAAGACCCAACCCACAAGGCGGCATTTGCCGACAAGTATGGCTGGGAACCGGGACCGCCCCGCACTTGGGCAGAAACTGATCAGTTGGCCGAATATTATACCGGCACCGGCAGTCCGGAGATGCTCGGTAACGGCAACATGATGAGCGCGTTCTGGGGCATCAGCACCTGGTACAATCGCTATGTCAGTAAAGACAATCCGAACCAGTTCCTGTTCGATAATGAGGGCAATCCTCTGATCAACACGGATGCCGGCATTGCTGCGACGGAAGAGCATATCAAGAGCCTGGATTGGTCCGATAAGGGCGGCCTCGCTTGGCAATGGAGTGAATATTACGGCGCTATGGCGGGCGGCAATTCCTTCATGATCGGCACCTTCTCGAACTGTCCAAAGTTCCTTGATACCGTCAATGCCGATGGGACCCCGGGATCCGCGGTAACCGGTAAGCTGGGTTCGTTCCTGCCGCCGGGCCATCAGTTCGGTGATGATTTGGTGCGTCGTTCGACGATTTATCTCGGCAATAATGGCGGCGTGTCGAGCCAGAGCGCCCATCAGGAATTGGCCTATCTGTTCCTGCAATGGTCCGGTTCAACCCGTATTTTCAGCCTGTTGACGGGCAATCCGGGCGGCTTCTTTGATCCGTTCCAATTGGCCAACTTTGCGGATCCGCTGGTCAATAAGTCGTACCATGATTATCACGTGCCGATCATTGAGGGCACGGTGGCGCGCGCTGTTCCTACCCTCGCCATTCCCGGCCAATTCGCGATGCACAATACGCTTAGCGAAAATTTGGTGACGGCGATGACCGGCGGCATGTCTGCCAAGGAAGCCATGGACGCCACGGCCAAATCCTGGAAGAAGCATCTCAGGAAGAAGGGTGAGGACAAAATGATCGACCTCATCAACGCGGCGAAATCCGGCTGGTCAACGATTATCGACAAAGCCTGAGCAATAAGCTAAACGGCACTTGGTTTCGCCGGGCGGTGCGCTAAATCGAGCGCACCGCCCGTGCGATGTCTTGGATATGGTCACGACGGATGACCGTTTAACTTCTCTCTAAAGATTAATTACGCATGCCTAAGTCTCTACATTCCTATATTTGGCGCTACGCGCTGATTCTAATCGCTGTTGGGTTGGCGCTGTTGCCCATCGTATGGATGGCCACCATGGCGTTTAAGCCGCACACTGAATGGGTAACGAGCGCGTCGGATCTGCATTGGTGGCCTCATCAGGAAACATGGGGGAATTTTGAATATATATTTACCGGCCAGACGGAAGCGGTATCGATTTCCCATGAGAGAACGGCCAGCAAACCAATATTGGCCAGCCTTGTAACGTCGCTGTTAGGAACTTTGATTGCGGTGGTCGCCGGAACCTTCGGCGCCTATGCCGTCTCACGTTTCAAGGTCGGTGGCAATCTGCCGCTCGGCGTTCTGCAATTGCGCCTCTTCCCGCCGCTTGCGGTGATGATCCCGGTGATGATCATGTGGGCCTTTTTGGGCGCTATGGATACCTGGTGGGGCCTCTCACTGATCTATGGCATCGTTACCTTGCCCTTCGCCTTCTGGCTGATGAAGACGTTTTTCGACGAGGTGCCGCGTGAAATCGAGGAGGCTGCGCTGGTCGAGGGCTGCAGCTGGTTCCGCGTGTTTTGGAAGGTCACACTGCCAATGGTCAAGGCGGCGCTCGCCAGTACGGCGCTGTTCGTCTTTATCCTCAATTGGAGTGACTATGTCATCGCGCTTTTATTGACGCGTAAGGATTGGGTGACGATCCCGGTCTATATGAATTCGCTGTCCTCAGCCATGTCGGGGCAGATGTACGGCGCCAAGGCGGCTCTCGGTTTGATCGCGGCGCTGCCGCCGGTGATATTCGGCATCGCCATCCAGAAATACCTAGTGCGCGGCCTCACATTCGGGGCGCTCAAACAATGACAAAGAAGAAAAAGCCCGTTCTCACAACCTTGGAGCGTGAGGGTAAAACACT
>PVBE012810684.1_pt1 | contig 13653 bp, 12 predicted proteins | sample 1631181 | NCBI WGS metagenome assembly PVBE01 (sample SAMN08397723, study PRJNA350692) | Marine metagenome, whole genome shotgun sequencing project. | isolation source: water | place: Pacific Ocean | collected 2012-04 | reverse complement strand
TTCCGTTGCCAGCTCGCGGACGGCAGCCAGGTCGAGCTTGCCGGAGCCGAGGACCGGGATCTCGCTGACCGCGTAAAACTCAACCGGCTTCGGCAGCCACAGGTTTGGCAGGTCGCGCTGGCGCAGGGCCGCCAGAATGTCGGGTGGTTCCTGCTCCAGCGGTAAGTGCAGCACTACTATTTTCTCGCCGCGTTTCGCATCCGTCACCCCGGTGACGACGACGCGGGCGTCTGTCACGCCGAGCACCTCGTGGATGGCATCTTCAACGGCTCCGTGCGGCACCATCTCACCACCGATTTTGCTGAACCTCGACCGACGACCGGTGATGGTGATATAACCGTCGCGGTCGATCCGGACGATATCGCCGGTGTTGTACCAGCCGTCCTGCAGCACCTCGGCGGTGCGTTCCGGGTCATCCAGGTACCCGAGCATGACGTTCGGCCCCTTCACCAGCAGCAGGCCTTCCTCGCCCTCGTTGAGGACCTCGCCGGTTTGCGGATCGACCACCTTGACGGTGACGCCGGGAATCGCCTGCCCGACAGACCCGCTTTTGCCGTCGGCCGTGCCCAGGTCGGTGACCGACTTCGGCATGTTCACGGAAACGATCGGCGACAACTCGGTGCAGCCATAGCCCTCGATCGGCACGACGCCGAATTTCTCTGCGAAATGGTCGCGCACGCCGGCGCGCAGTTTCTCGGCGCCGGTAATGACCAGGCGCAGGCGATGAAACTGTTCGGGCGTGCATTTGCGGATGTACGCCTGCAGAAACGTCGGCGTCGCCATGATCAGCGAGACACCATTTTTTTCGCACAGCTCGCCGATGCGCGCGGCGTCTACAGGGTTGTTGTGATAGACAACCCGAATGCCCCAGCATAACGGCAGCCACAGGGTTATGAGAAAACCGAAGGAATGAAAGAAGGGCAGGACCCCGAGGAATACATCGGCGCCCCGCACGTCCAGCATGCGCACCGCCGTGTTCATGTTGGAATACAGGTTGTTGTGGGTCAGCACGACGCCTTTCGGCATGCCCGTCGAACCGCTGGAGAACAGGACGGTCGCCGGGTTGTGTGCCGAGCCGGCGTGCGCCGGGTACCAGCGGCGTTCAAGCCAGCGCAACGGTGTGATTGCCATCACGGTTGCGGCAAGCTTGTCGCCGATCGTGACGCGGCCGGTAATGTCTTCGACTTCGAGAAGCTGCGGAAACTTCGCAGGCAATTTCTCGATCATCTCGGCACTTGTGTACAGCCTGCGAATGGCGCATTTCTCGATGGCGTGTTCAATGGCGTCGGCCGAAGCGGTGTAATTGAGGAACACCGGAACCCGGTTGGCGATCATCACGCCAAGCGCCACTTTGACGGCGCCGACACCCGGCGGCAGCAGGATGCCGATGTGGACTTCCTCCTCGCCGCCTTCGCGTTTGAGCACGCGTGCCAGCGCCAGCGAGTTGATCAGCAATCCGGCGTAGCGGCTCGAAGCGCCCGTCGAATCCTGCACCACCCGCAGTCGCGGCGACCATCGGGCCTTGCGGATGAACTCGCTGGGCAGGCAGCGTTCGCCCGGGGACGGTTCGCACTCGGCCTGAGTTGCCAGCTCCGACACGGCGAAGCGCGCCTGCATCGGTGACACGTCCCGCGTCAGCGCCGGCCCGAAGGAAATGGTCACCGGGTACGGCACGACCCGCGGCCGGCGCAGCTTGGAGTCACCGTGGCTGCGGCTGAAAATGCTGCCCCACACCAGGCCGAGGTGCAGCGGTACGATCGGCACGTCGATGTCGTCGGGCAGCATGCGCAGGAAGCCGCGCTTGAACTCGCCCATGTTGCCGTTGCTGGTGATCCGGCCTTCGGGAAACATGCACAGCACATGGCCGTTGCGCAGCACGCCTTGTGCTTCCGCTATGCAGCGGTCGAGCGCCTTCGGGTTGCCGCTGTCGGGCACCGGTATCAGGCGCGCCCAGTGAGCGAACGGGCGCAGCCATTTCCGGTTGTACAATGTTTCGCTGACGACAAAATGCACCTCGCGCGAGCTTGCCGCCGACACCAGCAGGCCGTCCACCAGGCTGACATGATTGGCGACCAGCAGTACGGGGCCCTCGTCCGGTAGATTATCACGGCCGTAAGTGCGGATGCTGTACACCGTGCGCGTCAACAGCACGACGATCATGCGCAGCAGAAATTCGGGCAGCAGGTAGCAGGCGTAGGCCGTCGTCAGCACCAGGACGATCGAGGCGCCGAGATACAGTTCGCGGATCGGCAGGGTCTTGAAATAGCTGCGCGCCAGGTCGAAGAAATCGGCGTTCGGCTGCAGTTCCCCGCCGAGGCCGCCAGTCGTCACCAGCATGGTGGCGGAGACCATCAGCATGACGGAAAAGGCCACCGCGTTGGTCATTGCCAGGGTCTTGCCGCGCACCGCCGCCGGTGTCTTCTCCTGCAGATTAACCAGCAGCGGCAGGTCGAAAAAACCGCCGAAAAAACCAATCGCAGCGACGTTGAACAAGGCGCCGGGATAGGTGTTGGATATATATAGGTTGACGCAGAACACCAGCATCCCGGCAGCGCCGATCGGCACCAGCCCGAATTCGACCTTGTGCGCTGAATAGCGGCCGGCGACGAAACAGCCGAAACCGATGCCGAGCGCCGCTGCCACCTGCAGCGTCGAGATTTTCACTTCGCTCAGTTCCAGTTCCTGGCTGCCAAACCCGACCAGCGACGACAGCAGCAGCGCCCCGATGCCCATGAACACCGCGTGGCCGATGACACTCAGCAGCACCGGCCGCGAGATCGCGATGTAGCGGAAATCGCCGAGATAACCGGTGAGCAGATGCCAGCCGGCTTTGACTTTCGACAACGGCGCCCCGGTCCTCGGAATGTAGACAGAGGCAATGATTCCAAACACCGAGACCACGACCCATGGGGCGCCCAGCAGCAACGACGGTTCCGGTATCCACTTCACGATGACGCCGCAGCCACAGCCCATAATGATGCCGATAAAGGCGATCAGCTCCGCGACGCCGTTGGCGTTGGGCAGGTCGGACTCGCCGAAGATCTCGGGCAAAATTCCCAGGAATGCCGGCGAGAAAAACGTGCTCTGCAGCGCCATCAGAAACACGGTGAACATCAGCGGCCCGAATCCCCAGGTCGGTATGAGCGCGAAGGAAAACATGCCAAGCGTGATGATCACCAGCTCCGCCCACTTGGCAACGATCAGAATGGACCGCTTCGGGTAGCGATCGGCCAGCCACCCGGCGACGGTTGGAAACAGCACGAACGGCAGCATGAAAATCATGCCGGACACCGCGATCAGCGCTGCCTGCTTACCGGGATCGTCCTTGAACTCGTTCACCGCCAGCATCATCGCAACGGCTTTGAGCGCGTTGTCGTTGAAGTTGCTTAAGAACTTGGTCAGGCCAAGGGCCCAAAGTTTACGTAACATGAGGCGTTCCGGTGATCACCAGCAAGTCGCTGAAGAAGGGGTCACTGAAGAAGGGACAGCGCCGCACCACGACGGCACATACACCTACAGCGAACTTCGCAATCTTCAACAACAGCGGCACGATCGGTGGCACGGCGTATATTCTGGGCGGCCGGGCGTGGCCCGTGCCGAAACACCGCCACGACTGGAGTGCGAAACATGAAAAGCTTGTGGGACGATGCAGCGGCACCGGCGTTCGCCGATGATCCGCTGCAGTTGCGCGTGTACACCTCGCGCCTGCTGGGACAGGAGCCCGCCCTGGTCATGCACGGCGGCGGCAATACCTCGGTCAAGATGCAGGTCGACCACTTTTTCGGTGAACCGGAAGAGGTGCTGTGTATCAAAGGCAGCGGCTGGAACCTGGCGACGATCGAAGCGGCAGGGTTTGCACCGGTCAAGCTCGATGTCCTGCAGCGCCTGGCGCAGCTCGAGAAACTGACGGACACTGAAATGGTCAATGTCCAGCGCCGCGCCATGACCGATCCCGGCGCCCCGAACCCTTCCGTCGAGGCGATCCTGCACGCAATTATCCCCGGCACCTTTGTCGACCATACGCATGCCGACGCGGTTGTTGCCCTCAGCAACACACCAAACGGCGAGGCTGCGGTGCGCGACATTTACGGTGGCCGCGTCCTGGTCGTGCCCTACGTCATGCCCGGATTCCTCCTTGCCCGTATGGTGTATGAAATGAGTCGCGACCTGGACTGGTCCGCCCTCGAGGGCATGATCCTGCTCAATCACGGCGTCTTCAGCTTCGGCGACGACGCCCGCACCAGCTACGAGCGCATGATCAAGCTGGTCTCCGAAGCCGAGGACCACCTCGACCGCCGCGGGGCATTGAAGGCGGTCACGCTGGCCGACGAACCCGCCGCCCCGGCGGACCTCGAAAAACTCAGCCGGGTGCGCCGCAAGGTTTCGCAGGCCCGCGGCGGCGCTGTTGTGGCGCCGCTCGTCACGACCGCTGCGGCCCGCGGCTTTGCCGGGCTGGACAACGTCGGCGCCATTGCCAACCGCGGGCCGTTGACGCCGGACCACGTCATCCGTACCAAGCAGTTGCCGGTAATTATCGGCGACGACGCGGACCGTTGCATCGACCAGTATGCCACCGATTATGAGGCGTATTTTCAGGCCCACACCGACGGGCGGCTGAAGATACTCGATCCAGCGCCGCGCTGGGCCGTGTGGCCGGGGGTCGGCACGATATCATTCGGCCGCAGCATGAAGGAGGCCGGCATTGTCGAGGACATCTCGCGGCACACCTGCCGGGCCATCCAATGGGCCGAGGCGCTGGGCGGCTGGCAGGCGTTGCCGGCCCGCGACCTGTTCGATGTCGAGTACTGGGAATTGGAGCAGGCGAAACTGGGCAAGGCCGGCAGTGAACCGCCCCTGCAGGGCAGGATCGCCCTGGTCACCGGCGCCGCCAGCGGCATCGGCCGGGCTTGCGCGCGGGAGCTCCGGGGCCAGGGTGCCTTGGTCACCGGACTCGACATCGACGCGGCAATCACCGGGCAGTGGTCCGGCGACGACGGTCTCGGCGTCCAATGCGATGTCACCGATTACGCCGCCGTGCAGGCAGCGGTAGAAGCCACCGTGCGGCAGTTCGGCGGCCTCGACATTCTCGTCTGCAACGCCGGCATCTTCCCGCCGAGCTGCACCATCGCCGACATGGACGCCGACATCTGGCAGAAGGCGATCGACATCAACCTGACCAGCAGCCAGCGCCTGATGCAGCTCGCAGCACCCTACCTCAAGAACGGCATTGACGCTGCGGTCGTCATAATCGCTTCGAAGAATGTCCCGGCTCCAGGGCCCGGTGCGGCAGCGTACTCCGTCTCAAAGGCGGGGCTGACGCAACTGGCACGGGTTGCTGCCATGGAGCTGGCGCCCGATGGCGTGCGGGTCAACGTTCTGCATCCGAACGCTGTCTTCGATACCGCCCTGTGGGCGCCCGAGATTCTCGCCGCCCGCGCCGAACACTACGGGATGACGATCGAGCAGTACAAGACCAACAACCTGCTGGGTGTCGAAGTCACCGCCGCCGATGTTGCAGCCATGGCAGCGGCCATGGCCGGGCCGCTGTTCCGCAGCACGACCGGCGCCCAGGTCCCGGTCGACGGCGGTAACGAACGGGTCATCTGAGCCACGGCGGTGCCGGCCGGCAAGAGGTTCTGCGGTAGGGGCGCAAACGCCGCAAAGGCCGTCAGGGGCGACCGGATTGCACAATGCCGGGCCGCATGCCGGGTTCAGGCGCTGTCATTCCCCGGCTGGCAGGTACAGCTTGCGGGCCCATCTGCAGCAGGAGCAATGATTGCCAACTGTGGTGAGGGTCGTTTCATCCGTGCCGACGCCGTGTATATCCCCGCCATTATGGACATTATACCAAAGCTCGTCCACTCTATACTTCTCTCTTTCGTCATCATGCTTCGACAAGGAGATCAGCGGCTACCTCGATCAGCAGACCGGTGAATGGCATTCGGGCAAGTGGTACGCGTTGTATGCCCCGCTGGACGCCATGGGCATCGTCAACGTCCGTGGTGGAATTTCGCCCGGAGTAGGAATGGTTGCCCCGGGCTGAACACGAGCACCGGCGTCAGCCTTATTTCGGCAGTTTCCGAGCCGGGCCGAGGGTCACGGTGATCTTGTCACCCTCGATCTTGAAGCCGGTGACGTTCTTCATGCCCTTCAGGAGGCTCTCGTAGCGCGCCGACTCCGTGGTCGTCAATTTGGTGAAGCGTTGAGAAATGATTTTCTCTTCCAGTTGCTTTATCAGCAGGGGCACGCGGCCGTGTGTCATCTTGTCGCGGGAGAACGTCAGGCCCGCGTCGCTTACTTCGAGCTTCCCCTCGATCGAGGCGTAAAAGGTGAGTTTGTTTTTCAACAGATGCTTGACGGTGAACTTTATGTGGTCTGGCGGCAACAGTTCGACGTAGAATCCCTGGGGCACCAGCGCCCCGCCCGCACCCGATTCGATCGCTTCCTGGCGCCGCTGTAAAACAGATTCCGCCGACATGTCGAGGACAAACTCCGCCAATCCGTTGAGCTCGGACGTGGTGAAGGTTTCCGATGCCGTCTGGCCTCCGACGATGAAACTGACCCTTCTCCTCATGGCCTTCGCATTTTCCGGGCTCAAGGCCGTGACCGTTGGCAACGGCGGTGCTATGTATATGCCGGCAGCCAACGCCGCAACCGCCAGCAACGCAACCAGTCCGATGATATTGCGCAAGATCGCTCCGGCGTTCACGGCGTTCTTCGCGGTTTTCTTGATGTCGGCGGGGCGAAGCTCGTCCATGTCAAGCTTATCGCCGCAGGAACGGCAGAAAATGGCACCCAAATGGTTTTCCGACTGGCACTTTGGACAATTAATCATTTTGTGATCTCCCAGTTGGCGCCGAAGGCACCCATGAAAATCGCTTTAACGCGCATGCCGCGTGCCATATTACTCTGCGGTTTTTTTCTTGCCGGGGCTGTCGCCGCCATCCGGGCTGCTTTTGCCGCTGTCTTTTTTCGGCTTGCTGTCGCCCGAGCCCTTGTCTTCACCCGAGCTCGTACTGTCGTCACCAGACGATTTCTTTTCGCTTTGGGCGCCCTTCTTGTAGCTGTCGCTGCGGTAGTCGGTCGTGTAAAAGCCGCTGCCCTTGAAGATTACGCCGGCGCCGGCGCCGATCAACCGCTTGATTTTACACCTGCATTCCGGGCACCTGGTCAGTGGCTTGTCCGTCATTTTCTGGACGGCTTCGAACTGGTGCTTACACTTGGTGCATTTGTATTCGTACGTCGGCATGCGTCGACTCCTGCAACTCGGGCGGCTCAGCCCTGTTCGAACAGGGCGCGGATTTCCGTGCCGATTTTTTCGACCGGATGTTCGGCCAGCGCGGCACGGCGTGCCAGCAGATTCGGGCAACCGTTCTTGAATTCGGCGATCCACTTTTCGGCGAACCTGCCGTCTTCGATGGCCTTGAGCGCCTCTTTCATGTTTTCCTTGACCTGCGGCGTGATGATTTTCGGGCCGGTCTCGTATTCCCCCCACTCCGCGGTGTTGGAGATTACCGAGTTCATCTTTTCGATGCCGCCTTCGTAAATCAGGTCGACGATCAGCTTGACTTCGTGCAGCACTTCGAAGTACGCCATCTCGTCCGGGTATCCGGCTTCGGTAAGGACCTCGAAACCGTACTTGATCAGGTCGACGGTACCGCCGCACAGCACCGTCTGCTCGCCGAACAGGTCCTCGTAGCATTCCTGCGCGAAGGTACACTCGAGCACCCCGGCACGGGTGAAGCCCATCGACTTGGCCATGGCCAGTGCGATCGTGCGGGCGTTGCCCGATGCGTCCTGCTCGACCGCGACCAGGCCCGGCACGCCGAAGCCTGCCAGGTAAGCCTTGCGCTCTTCCGTCGCCGGACTCTTCGGCGCTACCATGATGACATCGACATCGTCACCCGGGACGATCTGCTTGAAGACAATATTGAAACCGTGCGAGCACGACAACACCTTGTTCGGTGACAGGTTCGGCTTGATATGCTCGTCATACACCCAGCCGTGATGCTCGTCGGGCAGCAAAATATGGATGACGTCCGATTTCGCCGTCGCCTCTGCAACATTGCACACCTCCAGGCCGTCGTCCTTGGCCCGGTGGTTGACCGCGTCGCGGGTCGTGCCGACGATCACGTTGACGCCGGAATCACGCATGCACAGCGCCTGCGCCGTGCCCTGGCTGCCGTACCCGATCACGGCGACTATCTTGCCGTCAAGTTGGCCCAGATCGGCATCGTTGTCGTGAAGTATATTGACCATTTTGTACTCCTCGTTGTGGTAGTTGTAGCCACTGCCCGAAGCGCCAATAAACCGCAACGGCGGGCGGTAAAGAAGTCGAAGAAACGCCTGGAAAACCTCCAAGCCTCAAGTCGATAAGCATAGCGCGGCAACGGGCATTTTGCAATTGCGCCGGGCTCGCCGTCGACCGTCGCCGCTTCAAGCCGGCGCAGAGTTGCGTTTGCAACTGTTCAACCAGGATTGCCGGGACCATGTCATGGCGCTCACCGACCGGGAGATGAGCGATGCCGGCGGCTCCGTTTCTCCGTAGCGGCCCGTTGTTTTCCATTCAATGCGGGAGCCCGCCAGCCGCATCTCCACTGCCAGCTATTTTCCCAGGAGCTCGTCCAGGGCGGTCCAGGGCAGCGTCACGCAGTTGAGCCGCATGGGAAAGTCACGGACAGTGGTAAGGCAGGCGAGTTCGCCGAGCCCCGCGGCGTCCGGCGGTTCTTTTGCGGTGAGTGCGGTCATCAGCTCGGCGGCAACTGCCCGGGCGGCGCCGGCATCCTTATCCCGCAGGGCGCAGCACATCAAGGACGCGGAGGCGATGCTCAGGGCGCAGCCGTGGCCGTCGAACCGCAGGTCGCAAATGCGGTTGTCCGCCGGATCCATGGCAAGGCGAATGGCGTCGCCGCACAATGGATTCTTGCGTTCGACAGTGGGCCCACCACCGAGTTCCCCGAAGTGTCGCGGGTTGCGATGGTGATCGAGCAGGATGTCCTGGTACAAGTCTCCCACGAGTGCGCTACAGGTCCATGCCGAGTTCGAGCTTGACCGCTTCGCTGACGTTGTCGAGGGACCACGGCGGGTCCCAGACCACCTCGACATTGGTTGTCCTGACGCCCGGGATGGAGTTCAGGATATAGTTGACTTCGGCCACCAGCTGCGGGCCATAGGGACAGCTTGGCGAAGTCAGCGTCATGTCGACGTTGACATTGCCATGGTCGTTCTTGACCTCGTAGATCAGGCCGAGATCGACAATGCTTATCCCGACGTCCGGGTCTTCAACGACGCGGATCAGTTCGAGAATCTCGTCCGGTTCCAAATCGCAGGTGTCGCCGTCGCCGGCCACCGGTGTCACATTCTCCTTGGTCAACATAATTGCCTCTCCGGTCTTTACAGCGTTTTGTCCAGGGCTTCCCAGCTCTCGTAGTTGTTCTGCAAGATGACCGCTTTTTGCTGGAATGACGCGATCGACAGGCTGCAGATCAACCGTGTGAGCTGGTCCTGAAAATGATAAACCGGCTCCTGGATGTTGCAACTGTTCTCCTGCTCGCAGGTGTGGGAATCGCAGGAGCAGCGGGCCAGTTGCATGGGGCCGTCGAGCACCTCGATGACTTCGCCCAGGCCGATGTCGGCGAGCTGGCGTCGAAGGCGGTAACCGCCTTTAACCCCCTGGATCGACGAGATCAGTTGCGCCTTGGTCAATGCCTGCAGCACCTTGCCGAGCAACTCCTGCGGCAGGTGGCACTGCTCTGCCATTTCCCGCGCCGTCGTCACCGCACCGGGCGCCAGCTCGGCCATATGGATCAATGAGATCAGTCCGTATTCGACTTTGCGTGGCAATTTGATCATTGTACCTATTCCGTCGTTACAGGTCCTTGTGTGTTTATCGCACTGTGCACGGCGTGCCAGGCCAGTGTGGCGCACTTCACGCGCACCGGGAATTCGCAGACGCCGGACAGCACGACGAGTTTGTCGAGCTTGTCCGTGTCGAGTGCGTCCAGTTTCCTCTTGCCGGTCAGCATGTCATGAATCTCGGCAAACATCGCTTCGGCCTGCTCCCGGCCCATGCCCTGCAGCGCCTCGGTCATCATCGATGCGGACGCCTTCGAAATCGCACAGCCATGGCCTTCGAAACGGATCTCCTCGATCACATCGTCGTTCAGTCGCACGTAAACGGTGAAGCGGTCGCCGCACAGCGGGTTATAGCCTTCCGCCTGGTGCGTCGGTGGCGGTGTCATCGGCCCGAAGTTGCGCGGTGACTTGTTGTGGTCGAGAATGACTTCCTGGTATAGCTCAGCGAGATCAAGCATCAGCCGAATATCCTCACTACTTCGGGAATCGCGGCGGTCAGCCGATCGATGTCCGCGGTCGTGTTGTAGATGCCGAAGGAGACACGGGCGGTCGAAGCCAGTCCGAGACGCTCCATCAGCGGTTGTGCACAGTGATGGCCGGCCCGAATGGCAATGCCCTGCAGGTCGACGACGGTGCCGATGTCGTGCGGGTGCACGTTGTCAATTAGAAAGGACAGGGCGCCGACCCGCTGCTGCGGTGCGCCGACAATCGTCACGCCGTCGACCGCCGCCAGTGCGGACTCCGCATATTCCATCAGGGCGGCCTCGAGCGGGATGAACTCCGGCAGGTGTGTCTGCAGGAAATCCACCGCGGTTCCGAGGCCGACTGCCCCCGCAATGTTCGGCGTGCCCGCTTCAAACTTGTACGGCAACTCGTTGTAGGTCGTGCCTTCGAAGCGTACCGAGCTGATCATGTCTCCACCGCCCTGGTATGGCGGCATGGCATCGAGCAGTCGACGCTTGCCGTACAGCACCCCGATACCCGTGGGCCCGTACACCTTGTGGCCGGAGAAGGCGTAGAAATCGCAGTCCAGTGCCTGCACATCAACCGGCATGTGCGGTATCGCCTGGGCGCCGTCGACCAGCACCGGTGTGCCGTTGCCGTGTGCCAGGTCGATGATCTCGTGAATCGGGTTGACTGTGCCCAGTGCATTGCACACGTGTCCGACAGCGACCAGCCGCGTGCGTTTGTTCAGCAGGCCGCGGTAGGCGTCGAGGTCGAGGTCGCCGTCATCCGATATCGGAATGACTCGTAGAATCGCACCGCTGCGTTCGCAGAGCAATTGCCAGGGCACGATGTTCGAATGATGCTCCAGCGTCGAAATGACGATCTCGTCACCGCTGCCGACGGCGTTGGCGCCGTAGCTGCTTGCCACCAGGTTGATCGCCTCGGTCGTGCCGCTGGTGAAAAGGATTTCCGCGGGCTCCGCGGCATTGACAAACGCCCGCACCTTGTCACGCACCGCCTCGCAGGCGGCGGTGGCGCGCTGGCTGAGCGCGTGGACACCGCGGTGCACATTGCTGTTGTCATGCTCGTAGTAGGCTGCTATCGCGTTGATGACGCACCACGGCTTCTGTGTGGTTGCCGCATTGTCGAGATACACCAGGGGCTTGCCGTGGACGGTCTGCGCCAGCGTCGGGAACTGCTCACGAATGGCGGGCAGTTTGGCCGCGGCGGTTGTCGGTATGCTGGCTGGTGCGTTCATCAGAGTTGCCGGTAGCGGCCGATGAGAAGTTGCTCGATAGTGTCGCGGACAGGTTGTGATTCGATGTCGGTCACTGCTTCGCAGGCGAAGGCGTAGGTCAGAATGCCGCGGGCGGTCTCGGCGTCAATGCCGCGCGAGCGCAGGTAGAACAGGCCGGCCTCGTCGAGTTGTCCGACCGTCGCGCCGTGGGTGCAGCGCACATCGTCGGCGTGGATTTCCAACTCGGGCTTGGTGTTGACGCGGGCGTCGTCGGAAAGCAGCAGCGCCCGGTTGGTCTGCAGCGCGTCGGTTTTCTGGGCGTCTTGCCGGACATGGATTCTGCCGTTGAAAACGCCGCGGGCCTTGTCGTCGAGGATGCCCTTGTAGATCTCGGAACTGTTGCAGTTCGGGTGGGCGTGCTCGATGCAGGTGTGGTTGTCGACGAGCTGCCGGCCGTGGCCGAGGTACAGCCCGTTGAGTGTGCACTCGATATTTTCGTCATCGAGCTGCGCCTTGATTGTGTTGCGCGTGATCGCCCCGCCGGTGGTGATCGCGTGCGATTTGAAACGGCTGTCGCGGGCTGCATGCACGTGCATCGCCGCAATGTGATACGCCGTCTCGCTCTCGAGCTGCATCTTCGTGTGGTCGATGACGGCGTTCTCAGCCAGGATGATTTCGGTCACCGCATTGGTGAGGTAGCAGGCGTCGCCCGGGCCGACGTAATTCTCGGTGACGGTGAAATTGCCGTTGCGGCCAACGACAATGAGTGTGCGCGGCTGCGTCACCGCATTGGCGGTCGCGCCGGTCGAGACGTACCAGAGGTTCACGGTGACACGCTCGTCGATGTCGTCGCCCAGGAAAATCGCGGCGCCGTCCCGGATGAACCCGGTGTTCAGCGCCGTGAACGGATTGCCGTTGACCGCGGCACCGGTGCCCAGGTGCGGCTGCAAAAGTTCCGGTGTCGCCGCGAGAATGTCTGCGAGCCCGCCGAGACGGACGCCGGCCGGCAGGGCGCCGATGGCGGACTGGTCCGGTGTGAAAACGCCGTCGACAAACACCAGGTGATGGCCGGGCCAATCGCTGCCGCCGCTGCCTTGCAGCAGGCCGGCGACGTCGGCGCCGGCGGGCACTGCCGGAGTGAAGGCGGTCTGGCGAATGGGGGAGACATCGGTGAAACGCCAATCCTCATCGCGCGTCGTCGGAAACCCAAGCTCCGCGAACCGTGCGATGCCCGCATTGCGGAGTTCGCCAAGCCAGTCGGGACCGCCTGCAGCCTTGAGAAATTCCGGATGTTGCTCGGTGAAACTCATCGTCGATTGACAGTTTTACGCATCGCTGTTCTTGAGCCAGTCGTAGCCGTGTTCTTCCAGTTCCAGCGCCAAGTCCTTGACGCCGGAGCGGACGATCCTGCCGTCGTAAAGCACGTGCACGAAGTCGGGCTCGATGTAATCGAGCAGGCGCTGGTAGTGGGTCACTATGACGACGGCGTTGTTGTCGTTGCGGAACTGCGCGACCCCTTTCGCGACGATCTTGACCGCGTCGATGTCCAGCCCGGAATCGGCCTCGTCAAGGATCGCCAGTTTCGGGTTGAGCACCATCATCTGGAACACTTCGTTGCGCTTCTTTTCGCCGCCGGAAAACCCTTCGTTGACCGGACGATTGATCAGGCTTTCGTCGAGGTCGAGCAGCTTCATGCTGGACTTGAACATCTTGAGGAAATCGATCGCATCGAGCTCGTCCTCGTTGCGGTGCTTGCGGATGGCATTGACTGCCGCCTTGAGCAGGTAGGTATTGCTGACGCCCGGGATCTCGACCGGATACTGAAACGCCAGGAACACGCCCTCGCGGGCGCGTTCTTCAGGTGCGAGCGTGAGCAGGTCCTTGCCGTCGAAGGCAACGGAACCGCCGGTGACCTTAAAGGATTCGTGTCCGGCCAGGACCTGGGCCAGGGTGCTCTTGCCGGAACCGTTCGGCCCCATGATGGCGTGCACCTCACCGGGCCTGACGGAAAGGTTCACTCCCTTGAGAATGGGCGTGCAGTCGACTTCGGCATGAAGATCTTTGACTTCAAGCATGTTTTCAGGTTTCGGGTTTCAGTGTTAACAAGGTATCGG
>PVBE012358131.1_pt1 | contig 13655 bp, 11 predicted proteins | sample 1631181 | NCBI WGS metagenome assembly PVBE01 (sample SAMN08397723, study PRJNA350692) | Marine metagenome, whole genome shotgun sequencing project. | isolation source: water | place: Pacific Ocean | collected 2012-04 | reverse complement strand
TGAAAGGACGACGGAGCCGGACCAACTCCTAAACGCCCAAAACACAAAACAGGCTTTGTTGTTCTGAGTCCCGAGGGGCTCCACCGCGCTCCTCAAAAGAACAACCAATTCCACCCACGAATTGTTCTGAAGAACCAAAACTAAAAATTGACAAAGCACTAGTTGTCCACGACCCAGTTGCCTATCGAGGTGAAACTGTGACACGACTTGCCAAGACCCGATCGCAACCGAACTGTTCTTGGATTGCCACGTGGCTCTTGGCCGTACTTGCCACTTCGTTGACATGTCGCGGAGACGAGGCGACGGCACTGGCCAGTGTTCGGGATCGATCCTTTCGAGCCGAATTTGATGGCTCGGAACAGAAATATGTCTTGATGATGCCGCACGGGTTCACTCCAAATCAACCCGTTTCCCTCTTGATTGCCCTGCACGGACATGGGGCGGACCGTTGGCAATTCATTCGGCAATCGCGTGGCGAATGTCGCGCGACACGCGATGTCGCCACGGCAAATAAGATGGTCCTGGTTTCGCCTGACTACCGGGCGACCACTTCATGGATGGGCCCGGCCGCGGAGGCCGATCTGCTTCAGATCATAAGAACATTGGAAATGCGGTTCAAAGTCCAGCGAGTGATTCTGTGTGGTGGTTCGATGGGTGGAACCGGGGCCCTGACCTTTACCGCGTTGCACCCGGAGGTGATTGACGCGGTTGTCGCATTCAATGGAACGGCAAACCTTGTGCAGTACACGCGTTTCCAGGATGCCATTGCCAAATCGTTTGGCGGTTCGAAGCAGCAGGTGCCGAACGAGTATCGCAAACGAAGCGCCGAGTTCTATCCGAAACGGTTCACGATGCCCTTCGCCGCGACAACAGGAGGCAAAGACACGACAGTGCCTGCCGAGAGTGTTCTCCGACTGATCGACCGTGTGCGCGACCATCATTCGGATGTCCTCGGTGTCCACCGACCAAACGGCGGTCACAGCACGACCTATCAAGATACGAAGCGATCGTTGGAGTTCGTCATCGCCGCCAGCAAGTCCCGCTGAAAAGCCTCCGATCGAGACGAGTAACGCGAGGAACTCAGTGCGGCCTCCGGCCGCAACCAAAAAGGGGGTTTTCGAAGTACCCAAAGTAGCCATCTCGCTCCGTCGAGATGAGCCTTCCTCGCCTGACGTCATGATGTGGCTGGAATCGAATTGTCGTTCCACCGTTCATCCATTAGGCTCATCTCGGCGGAGCGAGATGGCTACAGACTGCATCAGCAATTGACTGGCCAACCCTAACCTCACTCGGCCCCCTCCAAGGAGCTTCAACGAGCGCGCGATCTGACACCTCAACCTAGTTCTCGGCCAGAGAAATCAGGCCGGCAAGAACATATACCGTCTCTGGAGGGTTGTACTTGGCCAGAAATAATGGACGATCTCATCGGATTTCACGCCAGCGGCTTGGTAGAATGGCTGCTCCTGTTAATGGAGCCCGACACGCATGATCAACAGACGATCATTTCTGCAGGGACTTGCCGGTGGTGCAGCCGCCAGTTCATCCTTGGCTCGCCATCGACGCTGCTTCTCTGCGGACACCGTTTTGCAAGATTCCCAAGATACTGTTTCCGACGACACAGGCGACGCTGCTCCCGCGATCGATCGACCGTTAGCCACTGAGAATGTCTTCAGCTTTATTCGGCGTCAGCGAGGAACGCATGACCTAAGACTGTATGCACAGATTCTGGGTGCGGCCAATGAATTCAAGGAGGGTGACAAGATTGTGGGCGTGGCCGCCGCGAATGACACTTCACGGCAAAATGCGCGATCCCTCCTGGCAAACACGCTTCTGGCGGATATCGACGGACACGCACTGCATCAGGATGGTCTGTTCAAGGCCATTTCTTTCCGACCGACCGAGCGTCCACAACGGCTCCTCGCGGAGGATACGCTGGCAAGCTTGAAGCAGTTTCTTTTGACTGCCGATGAAGACGCGATCAAGGAGGTGATGCCCGCGCTGTCCAGCGACGTGATTGCCTGCGTCGTAAAGTTGATGAGCAATAAGGAACTCATCCACGTCGGTAAGAGTGTTTTCAATCCGCTGCCAGGGAGTCAGATCGGCGCAAAGGGCTACCTTGGCGCTCGGATTCAACCGAATTCGCCAACAGACAACGTCGACGACATTCGCTGGCAGGTACTGGACGCCTGGTCGTACGCGGTGGGCGACGTTCTGTTGGGAACGAATCCTGTGTCCAGCAATCCGGCTTCCGTGGCGGCAATCGAACGGACGCTGCAGGACTTGCTGACGACATTCGAAATCAATCACCTGATGCCGCATTGTGTCCTTTCACACATCGACGTGCAGGCGGAGGTCGAGAACAGATGGCCGGGCTCGACTGAGCTGTGGTTTCAGAGCATCGCGGGCAGCGACGCGGCCAACGAAACGTTCGACATCAGTGTCGAGAAGATGATGCGACATGCAGGCGCGCGGACCGGGCAATTTGGGTTGTATTTTGAAACTGGGCAGGGAGCGGACTTCACCAATGGCCACAGTCACGGTTTCGACATGGTCATGCACGAATCCCGCAAGTATGGTTTCGCGCGGGCCCTGACCCAACAAGTTTCGCGGGCGCGACGCGCGGCTGGGCATCCCACGGATCCCTGGGTGCACCTGAACGATGTTGCCGGGTTCATTGGTCCAGAGGTCTTCCGCACACGCCAACAGCTCGTGCGCTGCTGTCTGGAAGACATTGTAATGGGCAAGCTTCACGGTTTGTGCATCGGCCTGGATGTGTGCTCGACACTGCACATGGACATTTCACTCGATGATCTCGACTGGTGCCTGGACCAGATCATGCCGGCCAACCCCGCCTACCTGATGGCCTTGCCCACAAAGATCGACCCGATGCTCGGATATCTGACAACGGGGTATCAGGACCATGTCCGATTGCGTGAGACGTTCGGATACCGCATCAACGACCCGATATGGAAGTTCTTTCAGAAACTGGGCGTCATCGACCGAGCCGGCCAACGGACCGATCATTTTGGCGACCCGCTGTGGGTGTTCCTGCAATACCGCCGCCGCGCAGGCGATGCGAGACGTGACCAGGAGATCCTCGAAGAAGGCCGACAGCAACTTGCCGATGTACGCGGGCGGGGATTGTTTGTTGCCGAGGGTCATGGCGATCGGTCGTGGGACCTGCAACCAAGACTGCAAAGCGACATTCACCGCATTTACAACGATGCGAAACTCAGCATCTGGGCAGAGCTGAATCAGGAATTCATCGCCACGATTCCAAACGTCCTGCCACTGGCAACGCGATCCTCGAACCGAACTGACTACATTTTGCATCCCACAACCGGCGAACAACCGGACGAGACTGCAATCGGGGCGCTTCGCAGACTTCGCGGGCAGCAGGCAGGGCGGTTTGACGTCCAGATTGTGATCTCGGATGGATTGAATGCCCTGGCGATCATGGAAGAAGGTCACCTAGCCCCGTTTCTAAAAACGTTGCGGAGCAACCTTGGCCGTCAGGGCATCCTCGTTTCACCCGGAAATCTAGTTTTGAATTCAGGCCGAGTGCGAGCTGGTTATCGTATCGGCGAAATTCTATTCGCCGGGCTCAAGGGGCCACGAGCAATCCTGCATGTCATCGGCGAACGGCCCGGCACCGGTCATCGTACATTTTCCACGTACATCACCGCGCCGGCTGGTGATATTTGGGGTCGGGACGGCACCGTGGATCACAACATCACCAAGGTCGTTTCCGGGGTCGCCACAACCGCTTTGAATCCAGCGACCGGAGCGGAAGAGGTTGTCCGATTACTTGGCATGATGATCGATCCGACAGCCAAACCAACCGCCCCAAACGACTAATGACCGTCAGATGTGGTAGACCGGCCCACAACGCGTTGTTTCATGCAAACGCCCCGCTTTGCGGGGCAAGCTACGGCCCATGGCCGTGATCGATTACTGGAGGTGTGTCAATGTTTGCCTTTTTCGGTACGCCAGGCTACATCGAATTATTGATCATCGGAATGCTTGGGCTCTTCGTAGTAGGAGTCCCGTTGTTCGTCGTCGTCATCGTGCTCTTGGCCAACCGTGCACAACAACAGACTACGGAATGTCCAAAATGCGGCAAGGTATCGCCACAGTCTGGCTTCTGCCCGCACTGCGGCGCTAAGTCGACGAAAGAAGACTGAGTTGTGGCCCTGCCAAAACGCTGACCCAACGATCACTGCTAGACAGGCGCGGCTTCGGCATGGCAACCATTGTGAACACACTGCTTGGGCCTTACATGACCGGCTCTCCGTCTGTACCATCTCCGTCCACCGTCCCTGTATATTCGGGGCGATCCAGCGAGTTGGTGCAGTCGATGAAGAGCCAGCATGTAGCGCTCATGAGGTACATGATCCCCACCATTATGAAAACCGGTTCATAGTGGACGATCTTGGTGAGTTTGCCAGCAACATCACTCTGCGTGGCGTAGCGGTCGAGTAGGAATCCACCAAGTAATGGTGTTACGACGCCGCCCACGCTGCCGGCACTGTTGATGACGCTGAAAACGGTCGCTGAATAGCGACCGCCCATGTCGGTCGACGTTCCCCAGACGGTCGGTTGTGACCAGTCACTGAAAAATTTTGTGGCAAACAGCAATGATGCGCCAACCATTGGCTCCGGGTGGGTGATTGACAAGTAAAGGCAAACGCAGGCAATCGTCTTGCCGGAGAAACCAACGATCGAACGAGACAGCCGACGGTTTGCTGTCACGGCAATCAGGCCGTCGTTGATAAAGCCTCCAGCGATGCCGCCCAGTGCCCCGCCCCAGAGTGGAACGCTGGCCAGCAGGCCAAGGACGAACTTGTCAGAAACGTCTCGGGCCTCAATGAAGTAACTGGCCATGATTGCCGAATAGACGTAATCTGCTCCCGCGTTCATGAACTGCTGTACAATGAAGACCAGCAGGCTGCGATTGCGGATTGCCCTCCGGAAAGGAAGCACGCGTGGACCGTCCTGGCTGTCCGGTTCGCCTTCTCGAATCAGGTCGACTTCCGCCTGGTTCGCGGCAGGGTCTTCTTCGGGCCGATTGCGACAGATCCTGTAGAACAGGAACGCAAATGCGAGGCCGATCGACGATAGGATGAAGAGCGAAGATCTCCACGACAGCCCAACGCCCAACATCGCCCCGAAGATCACCGTCGACACTGCTCCACCGCTGCGTCCGAAGAAGCTCGCGATCAGGCCCTGCAGTGTCGTTCGTCCCTTGAGTGGAAACCAAAGCCGAGTCATTTTCGCCAGTGATGGATAGCATCCCGACTGGGCAGCCCCGAAAGCCAACCGGGATGCACCAAGGCCATTCAAGCTTCCTGTCATCCCCACCGTCGGCAATGCGAGCGACCAGAGCGCGATGATGATTCCCAAGAACATGTGCGGGCCGAAAAAGTCACAGACGATTCCACCGGGAATCTGTCCGAGCGCGTACGTCACGTTGAACAGCGTGTACAGCCCCTCCAGTTGCGTTTCGCTGAATTCGTATTCGGCTTTTAGCTCGGGCCGCACCATCACCCAGGTGTATCGATGCAGATACAGCATGAACGAGGTGCCGGCGGCGAGCAAGAAAATGAACCGGCGTCGTTTTGTTGGGGTTTCGGCGGTAAGGTGTAGGTCAGCAGTTTCCAAAATCGAAACCTCCAGCCGGGGCAGGCTTGCCAGAATCAGGTCCCCAAGTTAAGACATTCCCATGAAGATTGCATCCATTCGGACCCACATTGTTGGCGAGATCCGTCCATTCCTGTTCGTCGTTGTCGAAACCGACGACGGGATTCAGGGCATCGGTGAAGCCGGGATCACTTGGCGTGAACAGGCTGTGGCGGGCTACATCGAGGCGCTTGCACCGTCGTTGATTGGCGAAGATCCGCGACGGATCGAGCATCTGTGGCAGGTCATGCTGCGGGGCGGCTTCTTTCCCGGCGGACGGATCGGCGCGGCAGCAGTCAGCGCGATCGACATTGCGTTGTGGGACATTAAGGCCAGGTCACTTGGCGTTCCAGTGTACGAACTACTGGGCGGACTCGTCCGCGATCGTGTCTCCTGCTACCCGCACGTGGCTGACAACGCTTTCGACGTTATGATCGACGATTGCCGAAAGTTTGTGGCCGGCGGCTGGCGTTTCGTTCGCTTCAACCTCCCGTCGCAGGGCGATCAGCTCGAACCCCGAGAATCTGTCAGGCAAGGAGTCGACCTTGTTGCGGGAGTGCGTGAGGCCGTTGGTCCGGACGTGGGCATTATTATTGATGCCCACACGCGACTGGATCCGGTCGATGCTGTTTCGTTATGCCGGCAGATTGAACCCTTCAATCCGTTCTTCGTCGAAGATCCCGTTCGATGCGAGAACGCCGCTGCGATTGGACGCCTGCGACAGCACACCGCAGTTCCGATTGCAATGGGCGAGCAATTCGCAACGAAGTGGGAGTTTCGCGAGCCAATCGAAAATGACTGGATCGATTTCTGCCGCGTTGACCTGTGTATCGTCGGCGGCCTGACGGAAGCACGTAAGATTGCCGGCTGGTGTGAGACGCATTACATCGCAATCGCGCCGCACAATCCACTTGGCCCCGTTTCGACGGCCGCCTGCTTGCACCTGGATCTGGCGACGAGCAACTTTGCGGTGCAGGAGTGCGCACGAATTCCCGGAGAAGTTCTCTCAGAGTTATTTCCCAGCCAGATTCCGTTCAAAGACGGCACCATGCTTCCGACCGATGCGCCAGGTCTGGGCATTGCGTTTGACGAATCGGCGGTCTCGAAGTACCCAGTAACGCAGGGTGACTGCCCACGGCTGCATCGCGCCGATGGTTCGTTCACGAACTGGTAGTCGACCTAGACTTCGGCCAGCGGCTCCGTTGCGTCGCCGAACTTGTCGAGATGTACACCCATTTTGTCCATCATACTGAGATAGAGCCGGCACATCTGGCGATTGGAGTTATCAAGGTAGTCAAGGTTTTGACCGACTTCATCTCTCCTTTGTAGAAATGCCAGGTCTTCTCGTTGCCGTGGCTGTCGGCGCGTGGATTGCCGGCATGAATATCGCCAGAGATATCTTTGACCGACTCCGACAGTTTCATGCTGATATCTCGCCGCGAAGTGATCGGGCTGACACTTTCCATCCAGGTCTTCGCGCGGCCGTCGCGGCCGATGTGTCCGATCGAGTTGTATTTCCACAAAGCCTTTTGACGTTCGTTGATGTTGGCGGCCAGCTTCGCGGCGTCTTCCGGCTTCGCACGCACCCATTGACGACGCAGTTCGTCCATCAACTCGTCGGTTCGATCACGGCTGGTGACATGCGGCGAGTATCGAATCCCGCTGGGAAGCAGAACCACGTGTCTGGCCATTTCCTTTGCTGCGTCAAGGTACTTCTGCACGAGCGATGGCGACATAGCCTGAGCGCTGCCAGAATTGGTAAAACCTTCGCCCGCTGCACCGTCGATTGGAAACTCGCGCGTTGGATTCAGCGAATCGATACCGGTCAGATCGCGAATGGTGTAGTTGCACTCGGCGTTGCTCAGCCGCCGTAGGATCACCGGTCCCGGATCGCCCGCATTGGCGCGTGCTTCGGTGTTGAGATACGACTCGATCCATGATCGCAGTTGCTTTCGCTGAGCATCACTTGGTTGCTCGCTATCCTCCGGCGGCATCTCGCCGTTGTCGAGCATCTCCACGACTTTCTGCCAAACCTCCGGATCACGTCTCACTTCGGCCAGCGACACAAAACGTTCAAGGTCCAGCTCGCCTTCCTCCTTATCCGTCGAGTGGCAATCGAGGCAGAACCGTTTGAGGAGTGGTTTGAGTTGTCCAGAGTAGTCCTTTTCCAGTTCGGCGAACTTTGTTCTCACGTCGTCAGTCGCCTGTAATTCCAGCACCGGCATCGCGAGCAAGGATGCGCTGACAATGCTCAGACAAAGACACCAAGTCGCAAAGGAGAACTTCATTTTGTGCACCTTAGGATTGTCCGAGGAATCACTGTCCGATAGTCGCCTTTCGCGGAGCGAAAGACGACTATAAAAGATCGAACACTGCTTTGCGCCTTGGCGTGAAACCTCTCTTCGACTTGGTGCAAAGTTCATATCACTCAAACCGGAAGTGTGTCGTCTGCTTGATCTTCGTCAATCCCCTTCCTAGATTATCAGACAATGCCATTGTCGTACAAATGAAAGCCGGAGGCAGCAGCGATTTGGCAATGGCAGTTGTTGTCCAGAAAGCCGAGAGAAACAGAACATGCGTCAAGAGATACACCCAATCACGATAACGAACATGTTTGACCTGTCTGGTCGAGTGGCTCTGGTTTCTGGCGCGGCCAGCGGAATGGGTAAAACATCGTCACTTGCCTTGGCCGAAGCTGGTGCTGACGTTGTGCTGGCTGACCTTAACGAAGAAGGAGCACGAACGATGGCCGCTGAAATCGAATCGCTCGGTCGCAGAGCGTTTCCCGTGCAGTGCGACGTCTCGAAGCCGGAAGAGATTCGCGCCGTGTTCAGTCGGGTCGATGAGCAGTTCGGTAGGATTGACTTCCTTGCCAACATCGCCGGCGAGGCGATTCGCAAGAAACCGGAAGACATTACACTGGACGAAGTTGAGTGGACATGGCGGAATCTGGTTTACGGACGTTTCTGTATGTGCCAAGAGGCCGGGCGTCGCATGTTGGCCGCTGGCAAGGGGAGTATTGTGAACCTCGGTTCCCTCGCAAGCATTACGGCGCTCGGACGCGGGCACATTGCGTACAGCATGGCGATGGGTGCGGTCGTGCAGATGACGCGCGAGCTGAGTACAGAATGGAGCGGCCGCGGCGTGCGCGTCAATTCGATCCTGCCGGCCCAGGTCTTGAATCCTGGGCTGCAAGACCGTATTGACGCGGATCCTCGCATCAAGGAACGATTTCTAGGTGGGATTCCCGCCGGTCGGTTCGGTAGCCCGGATGACATCAAAGGCCTTATCGTGTTTCTGGCATCGGATGCCTCGTCCTGGATCACCGGCGCAATCATCCCAATGGACGGAGGCAACCTGGCAATGAACGCGGGTGGATCGGTTGGCAGTGAAGTGTTCAGCGAATAAGAAGTAGAATCGATATGGCAACAGCATCCGCAACGCTCGACAAAAGAACACTCCTCGCACTCTATCGTACGATGCAGGTCATTCGCCAGTGCGAAGATCGATTGGCGAAGTCACATCAACGTGGATTAGTCCATGGCGCGTGCCACACTTATGTCGGCGAGGAAGCGATCGCGACCGGCGTGTTTGCACATCTGCGGCAAGAAGACGCTGTCTTCAGCACGCACCGAGGGCATGGACATGCGTTGGCGAAAGGACTGCATCCGAAAGAGCTGATCGCCGAGTTGTACGGACGCGAAGCAGGATGCTCACAGGGCCGCGGCGGCAGTATGCACTTGTTCAAGCCAGAGATTGGCATGATGGGAACGAGTGGCATTGTCGGACCATGCATCCTGCACGCGTGCGGTGGTGGATACGCCTTCAAGATCAAGAAGACGGACAACGTCGCAGTCACATGTTTCGGCGACGGAGCCGTCAACAACGGCGCGTTTCATGAAGGGCTGAACATGGCCAGTATTTGGAAGCTGCCGGTGATCTTTGTCGTCGAGAATAATCAGTTCGCAACCGAGGTTCCCTTCAGCTATTCCAGCGGCATTCCCGATGTGGGGCGACGTGCCGAAAACTACGGAATTCCTGGGTTTGAACCTCGCGTCTGTCGTTTCGGAATAAAGTTGGTGGAATTTTTAGCAACTGAAGGCGGATGCAAAATTATCTACACAATGGACACAACGAGCGATGACAATGAAACTCTAACAGACGAGATTCTCTCGATTCTGACGCATTACACTGCGAAGGCGAGCGGCCAGAAGAACAAGAGTATCAACGAAACCAAGATGGACGAATCGCAACTGCGAGACGCTTATCGCTGGTATAAATCGGGCGGATTCAGCTACAGGGCCATTGCTAACCGATTAGCCAAGGAAGGCAGGGGCAAAGATGTGAAAGGCCGTACGATAACTCGCAATGTTGTGATGAGACGCCTACAAGAAAACTGGGCCACTCTTGAAAGGCTTTACGCTGATGAAGAAATCGAGAAAAACAGCTTTGAACTGTTCGTTGAAAAATTCGTTCGGAAATCGACAACGGATAAAACTCGACTGGGCCGTAAGCAGTTGATTACGGCTTACGAAGAGTGGTGCCGTCGGGAAAACCAGCCTGAACTGTCATCAAGAAAGATCAGCACCGTCACGGCTAGGCTTAACTGGCAAAAGAAGTTCGGTGCAAGAGGCAATGTTGTTTTCATGGGCCTCACACTGACAACCCGCTAAGAGTTTGGGAAAATGACTCAACGCTAGGCCCTGGTGTCCACTGCGATACCAGGGTCTTTTTATGTGACGCAGGAAAGAAACATCAGTTGTTGGGGATTTACGACGGGCGAAGATTAGCCGTGAAATTGACAGGCAAAATGCTGTTAGCTGGTGAGAACCAACACAATGCCTGAAGATTAGCCGTTGTGGAAAATGACTCGTATTCACAATGCCAGGGGCATTCCCACGTTAAACAGCCACGCAGGGACGTCTCACAAGGCCCCAAAGTTTAAAAATGCCTATGTGGGCTGTCGATTACGAGATCTTTTAACGGCGATGCTTTCTCATCTGCCTGACTGCCGACGTAGGAGGCACCGTTTACCGAATCGCAAGCAGGCCCGTTCGGTGTTTCAGCAAAGCCAATCGATAACACTGTTGGTGGAACGGTTGGAGCAAACGAAGCACCCCAACGAAAGCTTCACTTCATGTGACGCAGAGAAGAATAGCCTTGGGGATTTGCACTCTGCTGACCACCACGATAGAGAAACGGTTTAGCTGTTGGGGAAATTGAACTCAAACACCACGCATCTATACGAACTGTGCAGGGCCCAAACCCTAAACTGTAAGGCCCCAAATCCTAAGCTGGGCCATATTCATCTACTTGACAATGATTGGCTGGAAGCCGCTAGAATGACTTGGTGGATTTAGATAGAAACTTTCGGGCGGTCCGAGGCACAGCCTCGCTAGTGTCTCTCAGACCGTCACTTCAAGCGTGCCCCGCTCCTGTTCTGAGTGATGCCGTTCATGCGGTCTTGTACCTTATTGAGAACATACCAGCAAGTCGACCGACAGCTCGACGTTGCTTGTCACGGATTCTATCCGCATAATGAGCGCCAAGTGTGACTTGTAAAGGACTTGGACTGACTTTGTCGCTCCGGAAGAAAGGTCTTCACCGTGAGCAAAGTAAAAGCTGCCGCAAGTACCAGGCGATCGCCCGCCGCAAGGATCAAGAGATTACAGATGTCCCGTCTCGAGGCCGAGGCGCGTGGCTTTGGTTTGTCGATCGCTGAAGTGAACGGGAAAAAGCCTTGGGGCGGTTATCTGCGGTTCTGCAATTGTTCGTTGCAGGCTTTTCTGAACGCTTACTGGTCAGGCGTGATTCCGAAATTGCCCAAGGGCAATGCTTCGGTCGACCCGAAAGTGCTATTGGTTGCGCCGAATGCCAAGCAAGGAAATTCCGCGAGGTTGAAAATGTTGTCTGTGCAGTGGCACCGCCGGCGCAGCGAACTGTGGCACGTGATCGACGGACCCGTGTTGTTCTTTGCCGGCCACGGTTGGAACGATCTTACGGGACACGTCAAAGAAACCGGCGACGTGATCAGGATCCCGCAAGGGCAGTGGCACTGCCTCATCGGACTGAAGAGCTGGGGCCGCGTTGCGGAGTTGTGGGTGCACTCAGACCCCCAAAAACATCCTTCCGACGAAGACGACATCGTACGGGAATACGACAATTACGGACGTTACATAAACGGGCCTAAGAAGCCAGGCGGCAAGAACGTGATAACGCTTGCCGAAGCCGATCGCCGCAAGAAAAAGTGGAAGGAAGCCTACGACCGGTGGTGGCTAGCACACGGACACACAGCGCGAGCTGTAGCCACGAAGTAGTATCCGGTGTTGCCGATCAACTTTACTGGGGAGTGTGATTTGGCGGCGCCGGAGTACCCAGCAGATTTCTGTATGATCTATTGACCCGACGGCCGAGTCGTCCGTAACCGGCTGCCAAACTCCAGACTCAACCGAACCTCCTCGACGGAAAGGTTGTTTGGCAGGAAACATCCGTTGATCTTCGCCCGGTACATCGAACAGCCTTCGAGATCCATATGACGCAGATTCTGTCCGCGCAGATCCGTGTCCTTGAGATAGGCGCCCCGCAGAATGACCTTGCTCAGGTCGGCGTTGCGAACGTCAGTGCCGAGAAGATCGCAGTTGGAAAAGTCGACCTCGTCGCGACCTTCGATCGCTTTATGAAAGCCGTCAATATCGCCGGCGCGAAGGCAGCGAAAGGCCATGTCATCGAGAAAACAGGGCCGTTTCGGGACGCCGGGTTTCTTGTCGGGCATTGCTTCTTCGCCCGTATCGGGGCCGCCGCCGCAGCGAGCGGTCATGATGTCGTTGACTTGGAACATGGTGCGTGGTCTGCTCCGGAGAATAGGAAATCACCGGGCGCGCTGATTCGCCTCCGAAAATATACGGCGCAACACGGCACGCGGCAGCAGAACAAAGAGGGTTTATCCCAGAAAATGAACCCGGGGTGAAACGGGACACGTTTCTCGGCACCCAATGCCCGTCAGCTGGGACAACTACAACGGTGACGACCCCGTCCGGTCAAAATATTCAGCCGAAACATAACAGCTTCCGGTTACGCGAGTTGCGATGATCCCAGAATCGACTTTTCAGTCGTAGTTCGCGGCCGAGCTCGCAATGCACGCACAGTTCACAGAGACATCCAGACATCCTACTGGCGTGCAGCGTCTCGGAAAACTACGGACCGCGGCAAGACTTGGTCGGAGGAGATCGTTCTGCGCGACGACATCCCGATCTCCGACGCCCTCGCCGAACCCACGACGATCGAGCTTTCCGACGGAACTCTGTTTACGGCATTTCAGGCTCAGAAACTCGACGACCAAGGACGGCCTTGGCCCTTCATCGGCGGCTGCCACTGGTCACGCAGCTACCGTCGTCCCAATGCACCGAAACTGCAGGTGCCCAAGCCGAGGGAGAAGATCACTACGAAGCGGGGCGATGGGTAGGACCGCGGTTTCGAACGGCGAATGCAGCAGGATGTTGTCGTCCTGAGCGCGCCAGGACTTCCGCCAAACGGCTTCGGTGACGGCCCATTGCGTCAAGAAAGCTTGGGAAAGGGGGATGAGATGTAATTGACAACTCTGAAACTTTTCAGCGGAACCATGCGGGTGGAAAGCCCGCCCAGTAGAGCCTGACCAGCAACTGGAAGCGAGTCTTGCGTGGTGTTGGAGTAACCCGCACTGCGAAGCCGACCATGCTGCGCACGGTGCCCGCAGCGAGTCCGAAAGCCATGCTATTGAGCGTCGATAGACCAGTCGTGGGAGCCTTTGCGCTTGGGCCTTCAAGGGCCACGTTGCTGCACTGCAATGGTCTGGTGCAAGCAGTCCTGCCGGCGTCGGATTGGAACATGTGCAAACGGACAATCGTGGTTCCCCAGGAACTTGAGAAGTCCCGAGGACAATGCACCCCATGATACAGATTGTCTCGGTGAGGCCGATCGGCCTATGGTGTGTGCTGAGG
>PVBE012739627.1_pt1 | contig 13656 bp, 6 predicted proteins | sample 1631181 | NCBI WGS metagenome assembly PVBE01 (sample SAMN08397723, study PRJNA350692) | Marine metagenome, whole genome shotgun sequencing project. | isolation source: water | place: Pacific Ocean | collected 2012-04 | reverse complement strand
TTGAGTTGGAGCACCTCTCGCGAGGTGCCATTTCGTTCTGATTTACTTTCGTTCTGGTCGGGTCAATTCCCACCTCTCCCGCCCCAATCGCGGGGCGTTCAAAAAAAGGCGGCTCTGTTTTGAGATTGATATCCTGCCCCCTCCTCGGCATGAGAACTAGAGCACTTTGCGCACAGAATTTGTCCAGTTTGCGCACGGCGATGAATCCGGGGACTGTCCAGGAGAGAGGATATTGGCGGCCACGAAAGGTACGAATTAGCACTCTGGCTGCCCCAACGGGGCTGTGTATCTCAGCCCGGAGTTGTGCCGCGAACGCGGCGCTACCCCGGGATGCGGGATGCCAATACGGATCAACCCCAACGGGGTTGTGTAACCGACGGAAGGGATACCTGTCGCCTGATTGCTAGATACCTGGATTAGCTCATGGTCGGCATAGAGAATTGAGCGCCTTCCCGAACGCCGGCTGACGGCCATCGCTGGGTAATGGTTTTACGCTTGGTGTAAAAGCGAACACCGTCGGGGCCATAAGCGTGCAAATCACCAAACAACGAACGCTTCCAACCGCCAAAACTATGGTAAGCAACGGGAACTGGTAAGGGAATATTAATGCCCACCATACCCACTTGGATATGATCGGAGAAGTAACGTGCGGCTTCTCCATCGCGCGTAAAGATACAGGTTCCGTTGCCATATTCGTGGGCATCAATTAGGTCCATGGCTTGCTGCATTGTGTCTACTCGAACGACTTGAAGTACCGGCCCAAAAATTTCAGCATCGTAGCTGTCCATCTCAGGTGTCACTTGATCGATTAGTGTGCCGCCCACATAGAAGCCATCTTCATGTCCAGCAACGCTAGGGTTTCGGCCGTCAACAACGATTGTTGCACCTTGTTCCTCGGCGCTATCAATGTATCCAAATACCTTTTGCTGATGCTGTTTAGTAATCACCGGACCAAAGTCATTGCCTGCATCATGACAGGGTCCAATTTTCAGCGATTTCATAGCTTCAGCCATTTTGCCGACTAACTGATCAGCGGCCGCATCACCCACGGCGACTGCCACTGAAAGAGCCATGCAACGTTCGCCTGAAGAGCCAAAAGCAGCACCTAACAATTGAGCGACGGCATTGTCCATGTCAGCATCGGGCATAACAATGGCATGGTTTTTAGCGCCACCCAGTGCCTGGCAGCGTTTCCCGTGTGCGCTGGCAGTACTGTAGATGTGTTCTGCAATAGGGGTAGAACCCACAAAACTAACGGCTTTAATGCGCTCATCGGTAAGCAAGGTGTCGACGGCCTCTTTGTCGCCGTTGACGACATTCATAACGCCGTTAGGCAAACCTGCTTCTTCTAATAGGGCGGCGATGAATAGTGTAGAGCTAGGATCGCGTTCAGACGGCTTAAGGATAAAGCAGTTTCCACAGACAATCGCCATGGGATACATCCATAGGGGAACCATCACCGGGAAGTTAAATGGCGTAATACCCGCCACTACACCCAGCGGTTGAAATTCACTCCAAGAATCGATATTCGAGGCGACATTTTTACTGTGCTCGCCTTTTAGTAACTCTGGCGCGCAACAGGCATATTCCACATTTTCAATGCCACGCTGCAGTTCACCTGCCGCATCGTGACAAATTTTGCCGTGCTCTTCGCCGATTAGGGCACAAATTTTGTCGGCGTTTTGTTCGAGTAAGTCTTTAAACTTAAACATAACTCGCGCGCGTTTGATGGCCGGCGTATTTCTCCATGCTGGATAGGCTGCCTGGGCCGCTGTAATAGCCTGTTCAACGGTATTTTTGGAGGCCAGGGCAACCTGCTTGCTCACTGCGCCGGTTGATGGGTTATACACATCTTGAGTGCGTTCAGTGGCTGTTACGGTTTGACCGTCAATTAAATGTCCTACTGTGGTCATGGTGTCATTCCTCGACAAAATGGTTATTTGGGTCAGTTATAAAAGTTTCTTGTACAGTTCGATAATATCGTTGGCGTCGGGCACACGCGGGTTATTCGCGGGCGAACCGGAAGCTAAGGCTTGGTTGGCCATGGTGCTTAGGTTGCCTAAAAAGTGCTCTCGGTCGATACCGAATGCTTCAGGTGAGGGCACTTGGAGTTCTTTGTTAAGAGCATGTAGCTCATCCATTAATTTTTTATTGGCAGTCTCAGTGGTATCGTTTTCATCAGCGACGCCAATAGCGCGAGCGCAGTCGGAATAACGGTTTGCGGCCGCAGGAATAGAGTATTCTGTTACTGCTGGTAACAGCATGGCATTAGAAAGGCCATGAGGAACATGATAGGACGCACCTATGGGGCGGCTCATCCCATGAACTAAAGCGACCGAGGCATTAGAAAATGCTGCTCCAGCAAGGGTAGCGCCAAGCATCATCTCCTCTCGTGCTCGTTGGTCACTGCCATCATGGAAAACCCTACGCAGGTTTGGGCCGAGCAATTTCATCGCAGCAATGGATTGGGTATCGGTATAAAGGCTCGCTTTTTTACTAACGTAAGCCTCGATAGCATGGGTCATTGCATCGATGCCGGTGTCTGCGGTGGTTCGTGCAGGAACGCTTAGAGAAAGCTCATAATCCACTAGGGCGACGGCAGGCATAAAACCAACACCGAGACACATCATTTTTTCATCAGCAGCCTCATCAGTAATCACCGTTACTTTAGTAACTTCAGAGCCGGTGCCTGCGGTGGTAGGAATAGCAATAATGGGTAAGCCGGGCTCATCGACTATACGAGGAAACTTGTAGTCGCGCATCTCACCACCGTATTTACCCAGTATGGCAATAGCCTTGGCGCTATCGATGGGGCTACCACCACCAAGGGCGATAATGCAGTCGTAATTTCCACTACGCACTTGATCGACCCCCGCTCGGATTGAGCTGACCGTCGGTTCGGGCACAGTATCATCAAAGACGTCTGCACTTATTTCCACAGCACTCATGCATTCCATAATGCGTTCGATATAGCCTAACTGCACCATGATTTTATCGGTAACAATTAGCGGTCTATTCAGACCCATGCTCTTGAGTATGGCGCCAACTTCTTTACTGGCTCCTGCGCCGATCTGTAAAACGCGCGGCAGAATTATTTTTGCGGACATAATGACTTCAGTTTTTAGGCGGATGACGCATGGCATTCAATCATATGCTTCTACTTCAATCTGGCTATTGGACTACGCGAGAATCTCCCGAACGACACGGGCAGGCTCCACACCTGTGAGTTTCTGATCAAGGCCTTGAAACGGGAACGACAGCCGTTCGTGATTGATGCCGACCTGGTGCAAAATGGTGGCGTGGAAATCGCGCACGTGAACCGGGTTCTCGGTGACGTTGTAACAGAAGTCATCGGTCTCGCCGTAGCTGAGGCCGCCTTTGACACCGCCGCCGGCCATCCAGGTGGTGAAGCAGCGCGGGTGGTGGTCGCGCCCGAAGTTCTTTGGGCTGCTGGCGGCCTGGCCATAGGTGGTTCGACCGAACTCGCCGGCGAAGACAACCAGTGTATCGTCCAGGAGGCCGCGTTGCTTCAGATCCCGCAGTAGTGCGGCGATGGGTTGATCGACATCCCGAACTTGGGCGGGCAGATTGATTGGAAGGTTTGAATGGTGATCCCACCCGCGGTGGAAAAGCTGGATAAATCGGACATCGCGCTCCGCCATACGCCGCGCCAGGAGACAGTTCCGTGCAAAGGAACCGTTCTTGTGCACATCGGGTCCGTAGCTTTCCATCACCTTCTTGTTTTCCTTGCTCAGATCCGTCAATTCGGGAACCGATGTTTGCATACGAAACGCCATTTCCTGCTGGCCGATGGAAGTCTCGATCTCCGGATCGCCCGCCTGCGTCTGCGCGTGGCGATTCAGCTGCGTGACCAGATCCAGCGCTTTGCGCCGCGCTCCGCGATCGACGCCGGGCGGATTCGACAGAAAGAGAACTGGATCACCAGCTGACTGAAAGGCCACGCCCTGGTGTTGAGACGGCAGGTAACCAGATCCCCACAAACGGCTGTAGAGAGCCTGAATGTTCGCCTTTGGTGCCGACCAGAAAGCCGACTGCATGACTACATAGTCCGGCAGATCCCTGTTCATCGAGCCGAGCCCATAACTGAGCCAGGCACCCATGCTTGCTTTGCCTGCGATTTCCGACCCGGTGCAGAAAAAGGTCTGGGCCGGGTCGTGATTGATTGCTTCGGTATGGGTTGATTTGATCAAGCAGAGATCGTCAACCATCGTGGACATGTGCGGCAGCAGTTCGCTCATGTATTGTCGGGACTGTCCATGCTGCGAAAACTTGTAGGGTGATGAATAGATGATCTGTGCCTGCCCCTTGGTCATGGCCGTCACCCGTTGGCCGTTGCTGACCGACTTCGGCAACGGCTTTCCCTGCAGCCGGTGGAGGTCCGGCTTGTAGTCAAAGAGGTCCAGCTGACTGGGGCCACCGGCCATGAACAGGAAGATGACCCGCTTGGCCTTGGCGACGTGGTGCTGCGTGGTGTTTCCCGCGAGAGCCGGTACCGCATTGGCCAGGGCCGCAGCACCCAGCCCCATCCCGGCGCGAGTCAAAAACTGACGGCGGTTCTGAAGATCGTTGAAGCGTTGAAATTGATTCATGTCTAACGGTGCACTTTCGCGGATTCGAGGTTGAGCAGGCAGTGAATGAGCATGGTCCAGTCCTCCTCAGGAAACCTTGGGGACGTTGATGACTCGACCTGTCTTGATGGATTCCCAAGCGGCTGCACCGGCCGCCACTGAATTCGCGCCATCTAACACATTCGGGATGGGGTCAAGGTCGCTGGTGAGACAATCCTGAAAATGTCTCATATATCTTATGACGGTGGCTCCATGCCCGTAAGCGCTTAGGTCTCTCTCTGGCGCGAAGTCGGTAACAACGGGCTGATGTTTCGGATCATCGTCTTTCACGACCCGGATCTCGCCGGGTTCGTTGTCCGTGAAATCTGCCTGAAGGGAACCCTTGTCGCCAAATAGCCTGAACTGCATCATCGGGACAGGGGGATGTACGACACCATAGAGTCCGGACACCCTTCCGATCACTCCCGACTTGAACCGGACGTTGATGAAGAAGTTGTCTTCGATGGGGTAACCCTCTGTCATTCCTCCTTTGTTCGCAATGGCATGAACAGATTCAATGTCGCCTGCGAAGGCGCGGATGACATCGAGGCTGTGGACACACCCGCCAAACATGAAATCCTGCGGCACCTCCAAACGCCAGGGTGTGGCCTCGTAGACCGGTCGCACGTCGTGAATATAGTGGCTCTCAATGGCGATCAGCCGACCCAGATCCCCGTCCTCATAGTGCTTCTTGGCCATCAGGAACTGGCGGTCGAATCGCATGGTTTGCCCGACCAAAAATTTACGTTTCTTGTCCCTCGCCAAATCGACCAAGTGCTGCGCATCCTCCAAAGAGGTCACCATGGGTTTGGTGCAGACGACGTGTTTGCCGTTCTCGAGGGCGGCCCTGCAGTGTTCGGCGTGGAGGTGGTCCGGCGAAAAGACGGCAACCACATCGACATCCTCTCTTGTGACAAGATCCCGGTAGTCGACACAGGCATGAGGAATCTTGTGCAGAGCACAAGCGGCATCGGTTGTGGCTTGTGAGCTTGCACATGCCGCAGTGACCTCATATCGGAGATCGGGCTCATCACGGAGAAGTACCATCGTGGACGCCATGTTACTCACGCCCATTCCGATCACGCCCAACCGAATCGAGTCAGTTTTGTTCATCTTGATGACGACCTCCTTTCATCATGTCCATCTGGATCAGATTCACGGACTGCAGGAGCACTATTCCTTGACGGCACTTGAAACCTTCCGAATTGCCTGCTCTTGTAGGCCTTGGCCTTTTCGTTCAGTCCCGCCGCCGCCGCATCGCCGTCATGGACGACGACGAGGTAACGGCTGGTCAACGAATCGCCTTTCTTCAGCGTGACGCCGCCTTTGGCTTCCAGGCTCGCTTGGATGCCCCACTGCAAATAGTTGTTTCGCCATACCGTTGGGTATTTGTTCTGTGGATGGGCGATGAAGGCGATGCCGCATTTCTTGCCGTCGACCGTGCCGGAAAGATCGATCCAGCCGGTCTTCCAGTCCTCCACTGTTTTACTGTGTGGACCATCCTTGGCGGTATTCACCACTTTTCCGGGTGCCGCCGTCACCACGCGCGAGGCGCCGAGCGCGGGGTTGATGCGAATAACCATCAAGGCAAAGATCTGATCGCTCTGGTTCATCCAGGTCATGGGTTTGATCTGCAGCGGCACGGTATCGCCCGGCTGATAGGTCAGCTTCACATCGATGCCTCTTGACCCATCCGGGAATGTCAGGAAGCGAAATTCGCGGCGCTCTTTCAACTCGATGGCCCCAGACTTGCCTTCCCACTCGAGTTCCTCGATCATCGTGTCGCCCTCGACCTTCGTGAAGCGCTTGTGGTGATGCCGGGCCCTATGCCAATAATCACGCGACAGGTTGCCGACGAGATGACCGAAGCGCAGGCCGCGATGATGCGGATGGTCAGCAACCGGCAGCTTCTTCTTCTGGCGCAAGTGCTGATCGGCCGCCAGGTTGGTGCCGTTCGGTGCCAACAGCGGGTAGAAGAACTGAGTCACGGTCGGCCCCCCCTTCTCGACCGCGTAATGATAGTCGGCAAACGGCTTGCCATCGACCTGAATGCCCACCTTCTTTTTGTCGTCGAGTAACCCAACCTCCGCCGCCATCAAGGTCTTCCATTTGCTCATCGACGCCGTCAGATGCTTGCGAGCATCGCCTCTGATGCTGTAGGTGAACAGCGCGACCGGTCCCTGATAATCGATCTCGTCCAAGATACTGAGCAGCGCGCCGTGGTCGAAGTCGCCCTGGTCGAGCGGCAACACCTGAGCGTTGCCCTTTGGGGTCCCGTGAACGTTGACGAGCTTGAGCCACGGACGGGCATTGGTAAGAGTCGACTTCAGGTCGGGAGCGCCCCCCAGCATCCAGTGGAACTGATTGAAGATCACCCCGACTTGCTCCGGGCGATTGACTTTGCTGACGATGCGCACGGCCTGGGCGGTGGTTTCGGTGTAGTCGCCCTTGTGCGGGTAGATGGCGATTTCAATGCCATGCGGTTTTGCGAGGTCGGCCATCTGATTCAGCACCTTGACCACTTGTGGATCCGAACCTGCGCCGCGTTTGCCCTCGATCGATACGCCAAGGATTGTCTTGTGCTTGGCGAGCGCCGGCATGATTTCCTTGACCTTGGCCAAGTCGATGGGTTGTGCGGCATTCAAGTTGATGCGTCCTGTCGCGAGCATCAGCCGCAAGCCGTGTTTGTCCAAGGACGCCACACGTTCCGGGACGGTCACGTTTTTCGGATGACCGAAGCCAGGAAAGCCGAGTTCCTGGGCCAACTCGCCGCTGCCTGCATAACCCAGTTCACGGTACAGCGCCGCTTGTTCATCCAGCGAGCGTTTCGCAGTATCGCTGATCGACGGTACATACGGGAAGAACTCCCGCGTCGCACCGCCTTTTCGGGTAGCTTCGGCACGCTGTTCCGGAGGTGCTGCACCGGCAGCAGCAGGGTCGAACTGCGTCGTGGTCAACTCATTCAGCGTGTAGTACGCCATATTTTGGCGCAGCTTCTTGCCAGCTTGATCAACCAGGCCTGGCAGTTTGAACTCGTAGATCTTGCGCGGCGTCAGGCCGTCTATTTCAAGAAACACCTGCCGCTGATCCGCAGAGATCTCGACCGCCTTGACGGCAGTGGGTTTGAGATCGGTCTTGGGCGAGCCGTACGCGCCATGGTATTTGTAATGATAATTCGTGAGTTTGTAGAGTTCCTTGTTTCCGCATACCTTCGGGTCGACCGCTTTGGTGAAGTGCAGGACGAAGCCGTTCTTGACGAGCTCGATCGAGTGAATTTCAAAAGGCGTCTTTCCGTTGAAAACGATCTTCTGCAGGCCTTGGCCCGGCTTGCCGCGCGCCCAGTCGCCTTCGCCGACCCGGCCGACGATCAATTCGCCTTTTGGTGAAAATTCCAATCGGCAAATGCCACTTTTAAGCGCCCCGCCTTTGATGAAGGGAAAGCAGGCGCCCTGATACTGACCGTTGACCTTCTCCAACGCGATGCGGATCAAGTTACGCTGCACGACGTCGCCGATGAATAGCTGGCCGGCAAAGGGGCCGAACTTCCCGCCGGTCCTGTCACAGATCGGTGCACCCGGCGAATTGGCTAGCTCGCCATGCGGGAAGTGCACCGCGGGCATCTTGCGCAGCTTGTCGAGCTCGGCCAAGGGCGCCTTGGTCGGGTCTTTGCGATGTGCAAAGGTTTCGTCCCAGCGCAGCGCCTTGGCATGGCCGTGAAATGCGCCCTCGGTAAGGTGGTGGAGCATCGAGGTTCCTACCCAATCCCCTTGATTGTCGGCGGAAAAAAGATCGCCGGCCAGATTCATGCCGAGGCCGTTGGCGGTGCGCAAGCCCGACGACCAGGGCTTGAACTCGCCGTCGGGTGTCACTTTGAAAGACCACATGCGGAACGGCTCGGTGGAGAATCCGTTGGAGCTGGCAAAGCTGCCGTCGGGCTTGGTTTTTCCAGTAGTGGACAAAACGCCACACAGGTTACCCTCTTTGTCCCGGACTAGCCCGTAGGTGTACTGGTGGAAGCTGTGCACCGAGGAGAAGCCATCGCAGAAGGTGTTGTATTGATCCGCCACGCCATCGCCGTCCGTATCCACAAGCTCGGTGATCTCGGGGCGCTGCGAAACGAATACTTGTCCCGGCTTATCTCCCAAGCAGAGCCCCATCGATTCATGCAGCCCCCAGGCGAAGTGTTTCCAATTGCCGTCCTTGACCGTCCACACGTCGCCGTGGCGGGTGCAGATGTACAGCGTGCCATCCCGCGCGTAGTCGAGCCCGGAGACTTCCAATACCACGTTGGCAGGTACCGGAATCTTCTGCACGGAGTAAGATTCGTCGGCCGACAGATCCAGCGTGAGGCACAGGGCGATCGCGGGTATCAAGCTGCGTAAGATGGTCATTTGGCGTCTCCGGTTGAGATTGAAAACTCGGCCAGCTTGTCGGCGCGCACTTTCCAGCGACCATCGATCCATTCCGCCTCCTCGGATTGGTGACTCTCACCGGCGAGAAAATAGACCGGCTTGGTGTTGCCTTGCAGGCTGAACTGATGTTGCACCAGGCCTGCTTCGCTGATTGCAATACGCTGCCGCACCGGATTGCCATCGACCAGATACTTGAAAACCGGGTAGCCGTCGACCAGGTCGTATCCTTTGAATTGAACCTTCGGTTCCTTCTGCAGGTCGCCGATGCGCAGTGGAAACCCTTCCGGGGCCACGTGAATTTTCTCGCCTAGCAATTTTGAATACCAACCGCCGAATCCCTTCCACGATTTGGTGACATCCAGAAATCCGCCACGCCAGGCGTATAGCAACCGGCAGTCTTGCGCATCGAATCCGAATGACACATCGCCGGGCAAGCCCACGGCGATCGCCCGCGATGGCGCATCGGGCAGGTAGGTGCGGTAGACCACCGGCTTGTCGAGCACCTTGATGATGGCGCCGTTGCGCTGTTCGATGAAATCCGCCTGGGCGAGAACAGCAGACCCGGTCGTAGGCGGGCCTTGCACCGGAATACCAGCGCTGAGGTCATCGATCGTCGCGCTCATCGCATGGCTGCCGCCGAAGGTGACGCCGAAGTAGGCCATCGCGTCTCGCTGCTTCGGCGCATAGCGGTCGGCGGCGTTGTCACCCGTGGTGTAGTGCAAGACGCCATTGGCGAGAAATTCGTAGTTGTCGCCGTTGCGCTGGATATCCAATCTCACCGCAGCCGCGGGGTCGATCGGCTTGCTCGAATACAATTCGTAGCTGCCGCTGCCAACATCTTTGCGCACCCGGCAGACCCAACCCGGTCCATTGGTCTCGTGGCGCAGCACCCATTCATAGCGCGCATGGGAATCGAACAGTTGCGGTTGCGGTACCGAGGAGATCATCAATCCGACCTGCCCCCATGGCTTGCCCGCCGCCTTCACTCCCTTGACGGTCAGCGTGACGAGGTCCGCCGGGGTGCGCCCGTGTCCCGTCCGGTAGAGGCCGCCGACGGCAGCCCCGCCGCCCTTCTGAAGGCTGAGATTTTCGGTATCTTTGTTCCAGCTGACGGTGACCGCGCGCGGGCCGAAGTACTCATACTGCGTCCACTTGCGAACATCGAAACCGTTCGGTTTGGCGAAGTCCTCGAGCACTCCAGAGCTTCCCGGAGGTTTTTCTCCGGATTTGTGCAAGCCGAGGATCCAGCGTGCCAGCAAATCGCGATCAGCCTCCTGCAAATGTCCCTGCGGCGGCATCTCCACCACCTTCCCCCACTTGCCGACGCTGCCGGCAGCGAGAGAGGTCTTGATCGACTGCAATCCCTCGCCGCTCCCAGCGTATTTCTCCGAAACGGCAGCGAGGCTAGGTGCCCCGGTCAGGTGCGTGTACTGATGACAGCCGACGCAGCCCATTTGCGCATATAGCTCGCGCGCTTTCTCTAGTTCGGGCTCGGCTAGCGGCTGCGCTGCGTAGGTGGACGCCGTGGAACTCGCGGCCAACAGGAGGATCCAGAAGCAGGACGGCAAATATCGGCGAAGCAAACTCATTGCGATGGGTTCTCCGGTGAGATTACTACGTTGTAACGGATTCATAATCATCTCCTTACTTTCATGGCATCAAGATTCAGCAGGCTGTGCGCGAGCATCGTCCAGGCCGCGGTTTCTGCGTCAGCCTGGGGAGCGATCTTTTTCGCCAGGGCGGGCCGGTCGCGATAGTACTGAATGAAATCGTCCAAAGCCTTCTCAAGGGTTTTCAATTCGGCGGATGTCGGTTGATGAGATGTAACCCGCTCGTAGAGGCGCGGCAGCGCTTTCGCCCGATCACCTCCCACTTCGCGCAACGTACGTACGGCGCAGGCGCGAGCCATCTTGAAGAATTCGGGCTCATTCATCAGCACCAGCGCCTGCAGAGGCGTGTTGGTTCGCTCGCGGCGAGCCACGCAGTACTCGCGGGATGGTGCATTCAGAATGGTCATTTGGGGTGGCGGCATAATCCGTTTCCAAAACGTATATACGCTGCGCCGAAAAATCGCGTCGCCCGTGTCCGCGGTGAAGCGTTCATTTGTCATCGTCACGGACTTCCACAGTCCCGGCGGCTGTGGCGGTTTGACACTCATTCCGTAAAGCTTCGTGTTGATCTTTCCGCTAACCATGAGCAACTGGTCGCGAATCATCTCGGCATCCATTCGGTAGCGGGAACCACGCGCCAACCGTCGGTTTTCTGGGTCAGCGAGGTATGCAGTTGCCGGAGCATCGGATTGTTGTTTGTAGGTTGCCGACAAGACGATTTCCCGCATCAATGCTTTGATATCCCAGTCGGACTGCCTGAATCGCACGGCCAGATAGTCGAGCAACAGCGGATGGCTGGGCCACTCGCCCTGGGCTCCGAAATCTTCCGCGGTCTTCACTAGGCCAACGCCAAAGAGCTGCTGCCAGAAGCGGTTCACCGCGACGCGCGCCGTCAGCGGATGTTCTGGTGATACCAGCCAATTGGCCAGATCCATGCGGCTGGGGACCTTGCCTGCGACCTGCAAGGGTGGCAGAAAGGCCGGCGTACCGCGGTGTACTTCATCGCCGATATTGTCGTAGGCGCCGCGAACGCGAATGAAGGTTTTGCGCATTGGTACCCGCTCCCGCATCACCATCGCCCGTCTGCCTTGGGTTGGTTGCGCGCTGGGTCGCTGGTCGGCTTTGGCCTGGTATGCCTTGACGGCGGAAAGGGGGTAGTCCCCGACCAATTTCGCAATGTCTTTTTGGCTCAAGGCGGTCTTGAAGATGGCGGCTTCGTCGATCTTGCCGTCGAAGCTGGCCCCATACTTCCTGTTGTTCACGACGGAGGGCGCGCCGATGCCGAAGCTGCCGTTCTCCGCACCGAAATCGAAGCGGGACTTCGCGGTTTGCTGCGCGATGCCGTTGACGTACGCCGTGACGGAATCGCCTTTCCACACCAAGGCCAAATGTTGCCAGTAGCCAACGTTCAGAGAATTCTGCGGCGCGATCTGGAGCCAAACTTCGCCATTCCAGATCTCAAGCGCCCCGTTTCCCAAGGCACGCACCGTGCCTGCCTGACTCGCGGCCCCACCAATGTGTCCGACAATTCGAGTGTCTGCACTCAGGCGATCCGGGTGCAACCAGATCGAAACGGTGGCCTCGCCACCTGTAGGACCGGCCCTCAGGCCGAGCTTGCCGCAATCGACGTAGGAATTCTCTGAGTCGAGATCGAGAGCCGTCGAAGCGCCCACGCCTGGAACGCCCCACTTGGTTGTGCCGATCAAATTGCCGACGTTGCCCCCGGTAACCTGATTGGCCACCGTGGTGCCATCGCCGTCATCGAAATTCCAAAATTGGGTGTTGGACGGAATGGACGATGGCTTGCCGGGCTTGAAGGTGACCGTCAATTTTGCTTCCAGAGCTTCGAGCTGCTTGTTCAACTTGGCGAGTTCTTCCGACTGCTCGGCAAACACCACGGCGATGGAAGGTTCCTGGATACCGTTCGGCTCTTTCGCCGTGGTCTGTGCGTCGCCGCTGAAGTTGTTGAAGAAGGCGTAGAGCTGGAAGAACTCCCGCTGTGAAATGGGATCGTATTTGTGGTCATGGCATTGTGTGCATTGAACCGTCAGTCCAAGAAAGGCGGTTCCAACCGCCTCGACGCGATCCAGAACGTTGCGGTGCAGACTTTCCTCTGGTAGCACGGAACCTCGCGCGAACATCAAGTTGAGCCGGTTGAATCCGGACGCGACCAACTGGTCCACAGTCGGCTTCTCGTACAAGTCGCCAGCAAGTTGGTCGCGGATAAACTGATCATACGGCATGTTGGCGTTGAAGGCACGAATGACCCAGTCCCGGTAGGTGCTGAAGTCACGGAAGGGGTCCGAATGCAAGCCGTCGGTGTCACCGAGGCGCACCAGATCTGCCCAGTAGCGCGCCATGTGCTCGCCATATTGCGGTCGCGTGAGGAGTGCATCGACGCGTTTCTCGTAGGCATCGGGCGACGTGTCGGCTTCGAAGTCCGCCAGTTCCTTAAGTGTCGGTGGCAATCCGGTCAAATCAAAGGTCACGCGGCGAAGCAGGGTGCGCTTGTCTGCCTTGGGACTGGGCGCCATCGACTCTGCCTTGAGACGAGCGTAAACATACCGATCGATGGCGCCTTCTGCCCATGGGGCCGTTGCTTCGATCGGCGCGATGACCGGCTTCTTGAATGCCCAGAAGGTTTCGTATTGGGCGCCTTGCTCGATCCACCTTTTGATGATGGCTTTTTCGGCTGCCGTGAGCGGCTTCTTATGGGAGTCGCTGGGGGGCATCACCTCATCGCTATCATCGGAAGTGATCCGACTCCAAAGCTCGCTCTGCTTAAGACTTTTCGGCTTGATGACCTGATACGCTCCCTCGTCGCCGTCGGCCTGATCGAGGCGGAGCTCGGCCTCGCGGTGACGCTTGTCGGGTCCGTGGCAGTGAAAACAGCGATCCGACAGGATCGGCCGAACGTCGCGGTTGAAACTGACCGTGTCACCTTTTGTTTCTGCCGACGAAGCAAATGCAATCAACAGCATTGAGAACGAAACAGTGAATGTTACT
>PVBE010147912.1_pt1 | contig 13656 bp, 13 predicted proteins | sample 1631181 | NCBI WGS metagenome assembly PVBE01 (sample SAMN08397723, study PRJNA350692) | Marine metagenome, whole genome shotgun sequencing project. | isolation source: water | place: Pacific Ocean | collected 2012-04 | reverse complement strand
CCGACGAGCAACCCCACGTACTCGGGCACGAGCCTAAGCCCGCCCATGACAACGAATTGGGTCTCGCGCGTTGCAAGACTGAGGCTGAATGGTGCGCCGAGAACGAAGTACCCAACGATCGCGACCACAACGAAAGTACCGAGGGACCAGACCACACGATTATCGGGTGCGCCCGTCCTTGCACTGCGAGACATCCTCCAAGACCAGGTGAGAGCCGCCACAACGATCCCGATCGCGATGACAATCCAATACCAAATGGCGAGCCCATCGCTGTTGAACCAGGGGATCCAGATACCGCGATTCGAGACAATAAACGCCCGCTCGGCGCCAACGGGCGAAGCGAGTCGCGGCAAGCGATACACAACCGCAACGGTGACGAAGATGATGGTGACAAGCACCGGCACGTTCCGAAGCGTCTGCACGTAGAGCGCGGCGATTTTGCTCACCAACCAATTGCGCGACAGACGTGCGACACCGACGATGATGCCCAGGATCGTCGCCGCAAAAATGCCGACGACCGCCACCATCAGAGTGTGTTTTACGCCCTCGAGGATTGCGGCGAAGTTACTGTCGCCAGAGACGAAATCGCTGCCGGCGATTCGGAATCCAGCTGGCTGACTCAGGTAATTCCAATCCGTAGACAGATCGCTCCGCTGCATATTCCGGAGCAGATTGTTGAAGAGAAAGACTCCAACAGCGACCACCACGAGCAGGAAGACAATTTGAGCCACGACGCGCAGCACGCGCACGTCCCGCCACCAGGGCGGTTTCACGGCAGCCGGAATCAGCGCTTTGCTCACCGGTAAGGTGTCCCGTAGAGGAGGCCGCCCTCGGTGTAGAGGCTATTCAGTCCGCGCTCGAGTCCAATGGAAGTCTCGGGCCCGAGGTTTCGGTTGTAGATCTCAGCGTAGTTGCCGACCGCACCGATCACGCGCTGCGCGAAGTCGGGAGCCAAGCCGAGTCCCGGGTTGAATGGCTTGCTGCCATCTGCCGCCAAGCCTAGGAAGCGCTGGATGCGGGGGTCCTTGGTCGTCAAGAAGGTATCGAGGTTCTCTTGAGTGATTCCAAATTCCTCGGCGAGAATCGTGCTGATCACGATCCAATTCACCATCGTCGACCACTTGGGATCGCCTTGCCGAGTCGCCGGACCGAAAGGCTCCTTGGACAGAGAGGCCTCGAGGATGGTCAGCTTCTCCGCACCGCCGGAATAACTGGAACGCACCGCTGCAAGTTGGGACTTATCCGAGGTCCAACCATCGCAGCGCCCCGACATCAGCGCTTCCTGGAGCGTACGCGTATCCTGAAACGAGAGCGCCTCGAACGAGAAGCCCTTGGACTCGAATACGGAAGCCAGATTCAATTCGCTCGTCGTTCCCGACTTGGCGCAAATCGTCGCCCCGTTCATCTGATCGATGCTCGTGATTTTGGAGCTTGCGAGCACCATCATCCCCTGACCGTCGTAGAACGTGATCGTCGCGAAGGTCGCGCCTTCGTTGCCCTCTCGCATGGCGGTCGCGGTCGTATTGGCAATGAGGACGTCTATCTCGCCGGCCTGGAGCGCTGTGAACCGTTCCGCTGACCCGACGGCGCGGTATTGGACCTTTTCTTTGTCGCCGAGAACCGCGGCGGCAATGGCCCGACAAAAATCGATGTCGAACCCGCTGCGCTTGCCCTGAGCGTCGACGAATCCAAAACCGGGCAGGTTGTTGTTAACGCCGCAGATCAAGGCGCCTCGCGCGGCGACGGCACCGGCAACGCCCCCTTGAAGTGATTTGCTGCGGCCGGCCGTCTTTCCGCCCGGGCCGGTCGATTCGCACCCCATCGCGAGCATCGCGCAAGCCGCAAGCCAATATCTTGACGCTTGTCTCCGTCGAATTTGGCGCTCAGTCACAAATCACCTCTGGGGTCGCTAGCGGCTCGGCTCGGCCGATCTGCGGCCAGGCAGAGAACGTTGCGGTCCGCGCGGACCGAGATGTCGAATGGACTTTCGTCAAAGCAAGGGGCGCGCCAGCGCCCGCCCGAGCCCAAACCCAAAAGCAAGTCAGACCGCGAGTTTCTATCTAGGAATACGGACGCCGTGCAACCCACAAAAAGCAAAGCCGCGGCTCCCGGGGCCGCATCCCATCTAGACGATGGGGCGAGGCGGGAAGACGCGGTCTGCTTGCTCTTGTCCGGACTGCTGTGCCGCTGTCTCAGAGGCTCAGAGGCTCAGAGGCTCAGAGGCCGAGTGTCGCTCAGCCGTTTACTAGGGCGAGGAGCTTCGCCTTCGTGGTGAGGCCGACGTGCTGAGTCTTGACCTCGCCATTTTGGATGACGAGAAGGGTCGGGACGCCACGGATGCCGTACTTGCTAGCGGTGCCGGGGGACTCGTCAATATCGACTTTGCCGACCTTGATCTGACCCTCGAGTTCTTCGGCGACCTGATCCACGATGGGGGCGAGCGCCTTACAAGGGCCGCACCACGTCGCTGTGAAGTCCACCAGGACTGGCTTGTCGGACTTGAGGACCTCTTCGTCGAAATTGATGTCGTTGAACGCGTGGACGTGCTGCGATGCCATTTGCGAAACTCCTCCGAGGATGTGGATAGAGTGGTGATACGGGTCTGTGGCCCGTTGGTTTCATTCTGATAGGCGGGGCCGGAAAAGCCGAGCTCGCCGTCTGAACTCCGCAACATAATCCTCGCGTGGGGGTCGCGAAACCCCCCTTCGGACGAATCGCTGTCCGATTTCGAGGCATTTTGTGCTCTTTTTGTGCGCGCTAGAGAACGAATCTCCCAACGCGGCGGTTGCAGGGGCAGCGGAATCGGACTCCCACCAAGGCGCGACGAGGCGCGCTAGAAGTGACGTGGGCGGCCATCACGCCGAGAGGGGCACACCCTAGTCGGCCATGGTAAAGAGCCCGCAAAGCCGTGCTCATTATGATGAAGAAAGGCGCTAGCGCCATGACTCCGATGGCGAGCGCCACTGTCGGACAGAACCTTGCCTGACTCCAGGCCAGCTTGCGGGAACGCCGTGACGAATGCCAAGACCCAAGACAGCGCCAAACAAAGCGCGCGCGCTAAACGGCGTGAGGTTCTAGAGCGCCCCATCGTGGCGCAGCACGAACTCTCCGCGTGTCCGCCTTGGGAGCGCGACAGCGGCCGAGACGCGGCGTGGACGGCGGAATCGGTCATCGCCCTGCTCGAGCCCATGACGCAGGAGCGGCGACGCGACCGCATCATGGAGATCGCTCGACAGCGCATCGGCAGCGTTACGGTGGTGATGGACGAGATCCACGATCCCCACAACGGCGCCGCGATCTTGCGCACGTGCGACGCGTTCGGCCTCCAGGAGGTGCACGCCGTGCCGCGAGATCTCAAAGAGGGCTTCCGAGTCGGGCAGCGAGTCGCGCAAGGCAGCCAGCGCTGGGTCGATGTCGTGCAGCATGCGTCGGCGACGCAAGCCGCGACACAGCTAATCGAACGCGGCTTCGAGTTGATCGCAACCCATCCCGAAGGCGAACTCGCACCGGAAGATCTGGCCGACATTCCGAAATTTGCTCTGGTCATGGGAAACGAGCACGACGGGATCTCCGAGGCGCTGACCACCGCAGCGAAGCGGAGCGTGCGCATCCCGATGCGCGGCTTTGTGGAGAGCCTGAACGTGAGCGTATCCGCCGCGCTCCTATTGCGCGCCGCAACGCGCGAGCGTCAGGGTGATCTCTCGGGGGCCGCGCAACGGATGCTCTACGCAAAGGGCCTCTTCAATACGGTGCCCCGGGCCGCAGACATTCTGGCCGCATCGCGAATAGGATGATGTGATGGCGAACGCTTCCGGACAACGCAAGCGCGGCATTTGGCGGCGACTCTGGCTGCTCTCGTCACTCGTCGTGCTGGCCATCGCGATCTTCGTGTTCTTCTATTTTCCGGGACGGCAGCGACCCATCGCAATGCGACTCGCGACGGGCATCGACATCGGCACGTTGCAAGAGCAGATCGACGGTCTCGAAGAGCTAGCGATTCACAAACGCCCGTTCTCGGAAGATCAGAAGGCGTTCTTGCGCGAGTTCTACGCGACCCTCGCCAAGGGCGCGCAGCTTACCGTCGTGCTCGGCGAGAGTGGACGCCTGATGGATCACTACCTGGGCGGCTCGGGCACGGATTTCGAACTCGACCCCTCCATCTTTCGCGACAACGCGAAGGTCCAAGAACAGATGCGGTCGCTGCGCGAGAAGCTGGGTCGCGCCAACGGCGGCAAGAGAAGGGAGAGCGGGCGCGCCCTCACCTCGCCCACGTTCCACATGCCCGATGCGAGCAATTGGGACTCGGTGTTTGGGCTCTATCACGGCACGATTTCGGTCACCAAGATCGCGACGCCCGAGGGAGAATTCCTCGAGTGGCGCGCCGAAGTTCCCTGGACCTGGCCCTCCTACGAAAGCCTCAAGGAAAAGTACGGCGATTACCACGCGGAGAGTTTTCCGCTGCCCAACCCGATCAGTCTCGTCGCCGGAAAGGAGCACGCGCTCGCCGTCGACAACGGGCTCGGACAATACCTAACGCGGCTCGGATTGGCGAAGACGTTCGTCGCGTCCGCAACGTGGCGCGAAGCGGCGTACGCGCCTGCCGACGATTCGCCGTGAACCACCTTTGCGCGCCCCGTCACTATCTGAAATTTATTGTGACCGGGTCGCCGGCTCGAACGTAATAAACGGCCCCTACGGTCGCGTAACCACCCCGCAACAACGCATCTCGGTGTCATTCAACCGTGGTCTTGGAATCCGCGAACGAATTCTCGCTGGACCCTTGATCCGCGTCACAAACACGAGTTCTCTGACGGCGGGATGACACGAAAGGTTGCCATCGTCGCACTCGATAAGTGCGTTGCGACATCCATAGCGGGAGTTCAAGACTCGCTCTGGGCGGCGAACCTATGCGGTCAGACTCTGGGGTATGACGATCCCTTCTTTGAAGTCACCGTTGTGACGCCCGACGGACATTCCTGCCGGGCTCTCGGCGGGATCGAGATCCAGCCCGACGCGTCCTTCGCCGAATCGGGCGACGCCGACGTGATCATCGTGCCGCCACTGATGTCGCGCCTGGACAGCGAACTCCAAGCGTTGCCCGAAGTCACGGATTGGCTCATTGAACGTGCCGGCTCGGGCGTAACGATTGTGCTCGCGTGCAACGCGACTTTCTTGGAGAAACACCCCGAACTCAAGACCAGAGTGCAACGCGGAGTCATCCCCGTCGTCACGGGTCACTTCGAGCACGATCACGCCGAACTCGAGTACGCGATTCGCCGACCCATCAACCAACAGGGCGAGTCAGCCGCCACGGGTGCGCCGGGTCCCGCGTTTCAATTCGCATTACGCGTCATCGAGCGCTTCTGCGGACCGAACGTGCTGATCCAGTGCACGCAAATGTTCTCGCATACGGGCACGTGGCTTACCCCCTTGACGAGCGTTACGGAGCCGACGTCAAACCGCGACCGCGCCACGGTATGGCGAGCGCTAACGTGGCTAGACGACCACCTTGAGGACGACCTCGACAGTGACGAACTCGCGCGGCGAAGCGGAACCGGGGCCGCCGAGTTCTCCCGCTACTTCCGCGCCAACTTCGGCGAAAACCCGACCACGTATCTGTGCCGCGTGCGCGTGGCGAAGGCGCGGCGCTTGCTCGAGTCGTCGAACCAAAGCGTCGAAGAAATCACGCGCGCCGTCGGCTACGAGAACTCTCGCTCGTTTATCCGCCTCTTCCGACGTCACGTCGGGATCACGCCCCTCGCCTATCGCAAACAATTCCGCGCCGACTCCGGCGAATACAAGGCGACGAAATTGCCGAACGAGGCTGATAGCCAATGACTCGCGTCGCGCTACTCGCCGTCGCCGGCTGTTGGGGGACAGGCCCGATGGGGATCCGCGATCAACTCGCGGTAGCGAATCTGTACGCAGGAAGACTCGGCAAGACCGCAGCGTTCGAACCCATCGTCGTGAGCGTCGACGGTGGCAACGTGCGAGCCGCAAGTGGCTTCGTGATCACGGCGCAGGCAGCAGTCGCAGACGTCGGACCCCTTGATCTCATCATCCCGCCCGCCGTCCCGGAGGACGTGGATCAGACGATCGCCAATAACCGCCCCGCCATCGATTGGATGCGGGCGCAGGCGGCACTCGGAGTGCGCTTTGCGTGCAGCTCCAGCGCGCTGCCGCTTTTGGCGGCGGCCGACGTGCTCAACGAGCGGACCGTGGCCGCGAGCCCGGCTATGGCCCGCGCGCTCACCGCTCGATACTCGCGAGTCCGCGTTGTAACGGATCGCGCGCTCGTCATCGATGGCGTGGTGACGACCTATGGCTCCGCGCTGGCGCAATACCAGCTCGGGCTCTGCCTCGTACGAAAGTACCTGGGCGAAGAAGTCGCCGCACTGACCGCGAGGGCGTTCTCGTTTGCTGACGTTGGCGGCTCATTCACCGTCGTGGACCGCACCGCGGGTTGCGTCGATGCTGACATCGACCGAGTCGTGCGCTGGGTGGACGAGCATCTGCACGAAGAGCTTCGTGTTGAGGTACTCGCGCGGCGCTTTGGGATGAGCGAGCGCAATCTCCGCCGGCGCTTCGGTGCCGAGATGGCTGAGCCGCTGGCGGCCTACGTCCAGCGGGGGCGACTCACGAGAGCCCAAAACCTGCTCGCATCGTCAGGTAAGGATGTCGAGGCGATCGCGTTCGATTGCGGTTTCTCCGACACGCGCGCGCTCTCGCGCTTCCTCAAAACGCATACCGGCAGCACGCTCAAGCAGTTCTGCACCGCACGCACGGCAGAGCTACAGCATTAAGCTCTGCCGGCGCACGTCGCGACGCTCACTGGCAATAGTCCGGGAAACCAGCGGGCAGCTTTTCGGCGTAGGGGGAAGGTGCCGTGCCGTAGGGATGGTCCTGCAGGAACTGCCACACGTTCGCCGAGGAGCCTTGCGGGTAGCCATGACCCAGGCCGTGGTCGCAGACGACGGAGAAGTGTCCCGCCGCGTTGAGGGTCTCCACGTATTTCTCGGTGACGCTTTTGAAGTTGATCACCTGAACATCTTTGTCACCGCCGTGAAAAAGAAACGCCGCGTACTTGTTGTCAGGATCTTGCACATCTGGAGCGCCCATCAATCCGCCACTCCAAGACGCCATAGACGCGACATAGCCGGAGCGACGCATGCTGAACTGAACCGAGTTGAGCGCTCAGGCGCTGAAGCCCGTGCTGTGAATCCGCTTCGTGTCGATGCTCGCCTTTTGCTTCGCACAGGCGACGATCTCGTCGGCGAGGTCCATGTCGTAGAGGTCGCCCGCGCCGGACGTGAGGTACCAGGGGAACTGGAAGCCCGCCGAGGTAGGCGGCGGCGCGCTATAGGGCGCCACCAAGATCCCGCCCTCCGCTTTGATGTCGTCCAGAACCTGGCTGAAAACCATGGCGTCTTGAGGCGTCGCCCCCATCCCATGCCAGAAGAAAACGAGCGGGCCCTCTTTGGCGTGCGCTTCGTCGGACATCCAGATCTCCGCTCTGCGCATCGTGCCGTCCACGTCGAACTCGAGCGTGCCCTCGTTGACCTCCGGGCATGCCGCGAAGGGCTCCGGGATGAAGTCATCCGGACTCGGCCCGTCTTCGACCTCCGCTTCGGATCCGCTGTCGCCCGTATTGACCGGCTCGTCCTTGGCGGAGTCTCCGCAGCCGGTCAGCGCGACGGCGCCGAGAGAGAACGTGGTGACGGCGAACGCGGACAAGAGTCGTGATCGGATCATTCGGAGAGCTCCTCTGCTCGCTGCCGTTGGTTGGGGGGTGCAGCGAATAGCGGGGACAGCAGAGCGCAAGCCACGGAGCGGTGCAAGGCAGGGTACTGATACGACGGGGCAGGCCTAGCGATCGGGCAACATTCTGGCGCCGAGAGTTAATTTTTCCCGCAGTGCTGCGCGCCGTCTCACGAAAATACCTACCCTACGAATAGACCAAGCTGTCGGTAGATCATGACGGGCTTGTCTTCGCCGACGAGCTGCACTTCCGTTTCTTGAGTCACGAGAGTGCCGGTCTTGCGCGCAGTCACATCGACAAGCCGCTTATGCGCGTGGATCTTTCGATTCGACGGGGCGACGTTGATGAAGCGCAGCTTGTCGGCGCCGTAATTGATGACGGCTTTAGCGCCGATGATCTCGACGCCCGGATCGGTGCGCATCGCGGCGAGCAAGCTCAGTACCAAAAATCCGTGCGCGATGGTTGTCCCCCAGGGGCTCTCTTTCTCGCAGCGCTCGACGTCTGAGTGAATCCACTGAGGGTCACCGGTCAGTTCGGCGAAGTTATCGATCATCTCCTGGGTGACGAGCACCCTGCGTCCAAAAGGTCCGTAGTCGTCGGAGATGTAGGTGCGCAGGGTGTCGATATCGTCGAAGCGGACTTCTTTGTTCACGGCGGTTCTGTCCTTTTCTTTTCGCGCTACGGTGAGGAAACTCAGGGGGATACGCGGAGAATATTGAAGCATCCGCACGAACCGCAAGCGACGACGCTGGATAGTTATTCCTTGGGGCAGTGCATCAATAAGCGGATACGCTGGCCCCATGCGCTCCGATCCCCCGATGCCGCCCCCAACCCTGGGCGTTCGACTACGCCGCCGCGCCGGCGCCGCCGTCGTCGACAGTTTCTTCTGGGGCGCGTCCCGGCTCAGCAAACTTCATCCCCAATCGAATCCCGAAAGACACGGCCTCGAGTGCATCAAGGACGTTCCCTATACGGAAACCAACCAGAAGCACCACCTACTCGACGTCTACCGGCCCGCCCAAACGGCGGACGCAAAGGGCGAGCCGCTTCCCATCGTGCTCTACCTGCATGGCGGCGGCTTCCGGATTCTCAGCAAGGACAGCCACTGGATGATGGCCCTCGCGTTTGCGCGACGGGGCTGCATCGTCTTCAACATCAATTACCGGCTCGCCCCGAAGCATCGTTTTCCAGCTGCTATCGAAGATGCTTGCGCGGCGTACGAGTGGGTCGTCGCCAACGCGGAGAAATACGGCGGTGACCCAAAGCGCATCGTGCTCGCCGGGGAGAGCGCGGGCGGAAACCTGGTGACGTCGCTCGCCCTCGCGACGTCGTACAAGCGCCCCGAACCCTACGCTCGGCGTGTCTGGGATACGGGCGTGCAGCCGAAGGTCGTAATGCCCGCGTGCGGCCTGCATCAGGTGACGGATCCGAATCGCTTTCTGCGGCGCTGGCCCAAGATGGGCAAGCTCGCCGACGACCGAGTCGTCGAGGTCACCGATGCGTACTTGGGCAGCGCCGACCACGGCGACGCGATCGCTCTTGCGGACCCGCTCGTTCACTTCGAGAGCGGCGAGACGCCGCACCGCCCGCTGCCGGCGTTCTTTCTCGGTTGCGGCACGGCCGACCCGCTCATCGACGACACCCGGCGATTGGCCTCGGCATTGCGGACGCTCGGCGCCCACGCCGAGGACCGCTATTACGAAGGTGAGCCTCACGCGTTTCATGCCGCGGTTCTCACGACCAACGCGAAGCGCTTCTGGGGACACACCTACAAGTTCCTCGACCAACATCTGTGAACGGGCCCGCGCGCAAGGCCGGAAGCGTCGCGTCGGCGGGGTGAGGGTACCGCCCATATCGGCATAGAATTGTGACTTGAGAGGTGGGTGAAAGCGCCCCAGGAAACCGGCGCCCACCGGGCGGCAGGACGTCGTTCTGACGGAATTGGGGAATTGGGGAATTGAAGCCCGCCAGGAGCGATCTTGCGCAACTGGCTTCGAGAGTGGCCTACCCACGGGAATGACGATCAAGATCATTCCTAACAGTCACGTACCCGCGCCTAGGCCCGACGACGACCTGAGTGAGGATCTTACGGTGCCGTGTCCGCCTCCTCGCGAGTCCGAACCCGAGCGCGATCCGGACGAAACTTGCGTTGATGCGCCGTTCGCACGACAGTGATGGAGAAGGCGTTTCCGAGCAATCGAGACGAGCGCCCTCACCCGTTTTCGGATGGTGCTGCAGCTGCTGCTCGAATGTCATCGAGAGTAAACTCGATAGCCGTACTTCGCTTATCATAGCGTTCACGGAAGATTTTCAGAATAATCGGTACATATACCGAGCTTTGCTTTCCGTGGCTGAGGAGGCTTTGGGACATCCGATCTCCCCGAAGCGGCGTGCGACGGGCATGCGCGAAGTGCCGGCCAGCGACGTCCGCGTCAGCGCCAACGAAAGCATCGGCGTCCACGTGCTGATGCCCTGCCTCGCAAAGTTACGCGCCAAGCATCCGGACGTCACGTCGAGCTCGTTATCGAGAACCGCAGCGCCGATTTGCGGCGCCGTGAGGCGGATATCGCTGTGCGTATGTTTGAGCCGCGTCAGCTCGCCTTGATCGCCAAACGGATCGGGGACGTCTCGCTCGGACTCTTTGCAAGCCGCGCGTATGTCAAACGTCACGGCCAGCCGTGTTCGCTCGCCGATCGAGCCGAGCATACGTCGATCGGCTTTGACAATGATCCGGACTGGGCGCGGCAGCTCCGGAAGATTGGCCTATCGGCCGCGGACTTTACATTCCGTACAGCTTCGCTCAACGCGCAGATCGCGGCCATGGCTGCGGGGGTCGGCATTGCGGGGACGCACGTGCGTATCGGCGAGCGATTGGGTCTTATCCGCGTGTTGCCCGACTTGCCGCTGAAGCCGCTACCCATTGGGCTCGTGACGCACGAGGAGCTACGGACGAGCGCAGCCCGTGCGCGTGGTCTTTGACGCGCTTGAGCAGCACTTGCGACGCCATGTAGATGAGGATGAGGACGAGGACTGCGACGCCTAGAATTCGGCGCCGAGCTGCGATTCGAAAATCGCCAGACGGTTGATTTGGTTTGTGCCTTCGTAGATCTGAGTGAGCCGCGCGTCGCGCGCTGCCTTCTCGACTCCATTGATGTGCACGCTGCCGTGATCGCCAAGCAGCCGCATGGCCGCGTTACACACGTCCCAGGCCGTGTCGGCGCAGAAAACCTTCGTCATCGCGCCCGCCGCTTGGCTCGGTGCCTGGTATCGAGTGCAATGCCAAACCATGGCGCGCATTGCCGAGAGCTTGAGCAGCATGTCCGAGAGCGCCAACTGCACGTCCTGGTATTCGGTGAGCGGACGTCCCGCCAGTCGATGGTTGCGACAAAACTCCGTCGCATGTTCGAACGCACCGCGCGCGATACCGAGGCCAATCGCTCCCACGATGGGCCGCGAAAAGTTGAGAACGTTCCGTGAGATCGCCCAACCGGAGCGCGGCGCGCCAACGACTCTATCCTCGGGTACGAAGACGTCTTCAAGCACGAGTTCCGATGCATCCGCCGCGCGCTGCCCCATCTTGCGCTCGGCGCGGCCGACTTCCAGCCCCTCCATGCTTTGGTCCAACAAAAAACAGGTCCAACTTTCGAGTCCCTGTCCCTGCTCTGCAGCAAAGAGCGTGACCCAACGCGCGACGGCTCCGTCCGAGATGAAACACTTGCGCCCGGAGATCCGGTACCCGCCCTCTACTTTTCGGTAGAAGCAGCCGAGCGTGGCCGCCTCGCCGCCTTCGGTGTCTTCCACGTCAGAACCCGCGGCAGGCTCGGTGATCGCAAACGCCGAGATCGCAGGAACGCCGGCCGCGATCTCTTTGTAGATCTTGGGAAGCATCCGAAAGTACGCCTTGAAATTCCCCGAGATAAAGAGCGGCGCCACACCCAGCGCGGGAGCGAGCAACGCGAGTCCCAGCCCGCCATCGGCAGCGCAAAACTCCTCCGCCTTCAGCGCGCCGGGCAAGAGCGGCGCTCCAAAGAGGGAGCCCAGAGACATCAAGCCCCACGGACGCGGCATGAACTCGGTCTGAAAGCCGGCCTCGGCCGACCGCATGAAGAGATCGGGGATGCTCACGCAACTGGGATCGACGTCGGCCTTTAGCGCGAGCGGCGCAATCTCCGCTCGGGCGAAGTCGCGGTACTTATGCCGAAGCCGCTGAAGCTTGGTCGAAAGGGTGTTGGTGTCCTGATCCCAAATGTACTCGGGCTCGGCACGGTAGAGTTTCTGACCGAGTCGCCCGAGGGTCTCGCGGGCTCGCTCTGGCGATAAGGCGCTTTGGGTCACGCTGCACCCTCCTCGCAAAGAAAGGTGAGCGACGTGGGGGAAAGGCCGGAGCTCGTCAACGTCATCGCGTCACGGAGTCGCTTTTCCATGCGGTAGTCCTCCATATACCCCACCCCACCAAACACCTGGAGACAGTCGGTGACGGCCTGCTCGGTTTCGGCGCCGATTCGAAGCTTGGCGGCAGCGGCAGCGGCCAGTTGGATGTCGGCAGAGCCCGTTTTCCGAAAGGCCGATGACAAGTGGGCGGCCGCGCCGGCCACTCTCGCGGCGCTGCTTCCGATGAGTAGTCGAATCGCGTCATGCTCGGCGATCAGCTTGCCACCCTGACGACGCTCCGTCGCGTACCGCCTTGCGGCCTTGAGCGCACTCCGAGCATTGCCGATGGAAATGGCGCTAAGCCCCAAGAGCAAGGGCCCAAGGAGATGATGGGGCTCTCGAGGAGCGAGCGCGTGACACGCGGAGAGCGGAACATCCGTGAACTCAATACTGCAAACGTCGAGGGCGGCGAGTCCGGTGCGGCGCCCGACAGAAAAGACTCGACATCCCGGAGCATCGTTCGGAACAACGAGTCGCTGCCAGCCATCGGAACCGGGCGCCGCTGCATAGACGACGCAACCGGAAGCGGCATCCGTCGTCGCCGCAAACGCGCAGCGACCGTTGAGCACCCCGTCAGCGAGCGCCACCGCCTCGGGAAGGGGCGATTCTGGAGCGCGCGCGCCGGCTCGCCAATCGCATTGCGGAATGCAGACAGTGATGTTGCCAAAGCGCTGCTCGCAGTCGCTGAGTTCGCGGGTGGCGAGACCCGCGAGGTGCATTCGCGCCGCGAAGCCGGCGCAGGCCTCTGCGATGGCTTCCAAGATCGCCAATGACATGGCGACCGAGCTGGTCCGAGTCTCGGGAGTCGAGTCCTTGGGCGAGAGCGCCCAGACTCCGAGCGAGTCGTTGTCGTCGTCGGGTTCAGCGACGTCGCTCGACTGCAGCAAGCCAAGCTCGATCGCACGCGCAAAGGTGGCGGGCACGCGCCCGAGATCGCCATCACGCCCCTCGGTGCCAACGAGAGGACGTACCTCCTCGTCAGCAAATCGCTGAGCTACTGTCCGAACTGCTTCGAGAACTTCAATGTCCATCTCTTGCACCGGTATCTGAACGTGCCGCGGGGCGCGCCTTTCCTGACTACCTCGCGGCCGCATCTGCGGCGCTCTGCTTGGCCGCTGCCGCGCCCGCGTAGCCTTCGAGAGGACGAACGCCGCGCTCGATGATCGTGCCGGCTGGCAGGATCCCGCTTATCTCGACGAAGTACCTCGTCGCGACGGGCTCGGGCGATAGGTCCATGTCACGAAGCGCCTTGGCGACGCGGTGTTGCCCAAGCTCGAGGGCGCAGCCCCGAGGACGCAGTCGATTGCACGCGATGCCGCGCTGCCCAATCACCGTCTTGATGAGGTTGCCGTAAAGCACCGAGTAGGTCGTCAACGGATTTGCGTCTCGACGCGCGCGGCCACTCTTCGCAACACGAAGCGTGAGGATATGCTCGCCGCCTTCCGAGAGTTCACACTCTTGATACT
>PVBE011850516.1_pt1 | contig 13657 bp, 13 predicted proteins | sample 1631181 | NCBI WGS metagenome assembly PVBE01 (sample SAMN08397723, study PRJNA350692) | Marine metagenome, whole genome shotgun sequencing project. | isolation source: water | place: Pacific Ocean | collected 2012-04 | reverse complement strand
CGTCGGATTCATCGCGATGGCGATCATCCTGCCGATCTTCAAGATGAGCTCGTTGGTATCGGGATGATGGCAGGGCGACGAACTAACTCGCCGCGTGGCTTTACGCTGGTTGAAACGGCGCTTGCGATCGTGATCGTGGCCACCGGAATGCTCGCCATGGTGGCGGCCAATCAGGCCTTCGTCATGCAGAATGATTGGGGCGAACGAGCGGCGCAGGCTGCGAGGCTTGGCGGCGAGATTCGTGAGTGCAGTTTGACGATGCCGATCTTCGATCCGGTCACCGCCAACTCGACGTGGGGCCCGGAGGCCGGCGAAGCTTCGGTGGCTGACTGGGATGACATGGATGACTTCGATGGTCTCGACGCCGCAGGTTGGTCGGGCACTGGTCCTATCGACGCGACCGGATCGGTGATTCCGGGAATGTTGCAGTGGCGCCAAGTCGTTCAGGTGGAGTCGGTTGATCCAGTGGATCTCGGCACTGTTGTAGGCGATGGAACGTCGGACGCCGTTCGAGTTTCGGTGGACGTCTTTTGGCAGGACTCACCCTCGGCAGCGAGTGAACTGGTGACGACCGTGACATGGGTGCATGTGCAATGATTGATCCAAACACAAACAGACGCCGGGGCGTGTCGTCGGTTCTCGCGATGATCTTTGTGGCATTGGTCGCTTCGCTGACTGCAGTGATGGCGATCGTGTCCGAAGGAAATGTCCGAAGCGCTGAGTCAGCGATTCATGTTTCACGTAGCCTCAGCGCCGCCGAGAGTGGACTTCAGGCCGCCTCGTGGCGACTCAGCCGAGAGTCATGCCGATTCGTGGTCGAGGCCGGAGATCTCGAAGGCGGATTTGGGGATCGCCTGTGGGAAGGTTCGTGGACCGGAGCAGACGGTACCGTCGATGTGCTGCCAACAGATGGATACACGCCGCCGGTCGCCAGTGGGGCGGGGCTCATGCATGCGGTCTACGACGCCCATTTGTATCACGACAACCACGCCGATGTGTACGAAAACGGATCTCTTGTGCAGGCTTCGCTCGACGAGCCGAATGGGATCGTGGAGTCTCAGGGCATTCCAATACGTGACGGTGCTGATCCGCCGTGGTTCCAACTTCGATATGAAATGCTCGCTGATGGAAGCGGCGTGCGGGTGACGAGCCGCGGTGTCGCCGATGATGTTCAGCGAATCGTGCAACTCGATTTCATGTTGGAGAAGCGAATCGAATACGCGCTGCTGGGTCAGAGCCGGATCATGATCGGCAAGAACGTGTTGATCGAGGGCCCCGTGGGGGCGCTCTATGGAACGGTCTCCGGGGAACTCGATCCAGACAACGGCGATCCACTGGTCGTCCGGAGTGACCTTTACAACCTTGACACGGTGACGCTCGATCCACTGCTGGATACTTTCCATTCACTCGTTGCGATCCATGATGTTGATGGCGACGGCCGCCTTCGTCCTGGCCACGCCGTGGAAGGACTTGCAATTTCGGGTGATCCCGACATGCAGGATCACGACGGCGATCAATACGTTGATGACTTCGACCTCTTCCTTGGCGTGTTTGATGCCGATACCGACGCGATGGTTGTGTTTGATCCAGCCTTGGCACAAGCGGCTGGGTGGGGTTTGATGGCAGATGAGTTCGACGCCGACAACGACATGGCCACACTGCTGGACCTTGCGGACTCCGACCGAAATAACGATGGGGCCGTCGATGGCCTCGACACCGCCATGGGTTGGAATGATGGAATACTGGATGCGAGAGATCAGTACGCCAAGATCCGCGGACACATGAACTTTGCGGTGAGCGCCTCGGATTGGGAGACCGCGCGAAGTAGCGACTGGCAATCACGGGTTGAGGGTGTTGTGCGCCCCGATCAATGGGTAGCGCCAGCGAGTTTCGATGTTGGCGAGCCATACTTGCTGTCGCTCACAAGCGAAATGTTCTTGAACTCGCAGACGTGGTATGAGGACAAGGCTGATCTTGGTGCGGGATTCTCCGCTCAGATTGCCTCCAACGGAGGTTGGCCCGGAGAAACGACCGACCCCGAGCCTGTGCCGTGGGGTTCTGCTGGGGCCTACGACCTCTTTGATCGGCCGGTTTATCGAAACATGGTGTTCGATGATGTCAAGATTCCAATGGGAACCAATGCATTGTTCGTCGACTGTTGGTTCGTTGGTGTGACATGGATCGAAACGACAGAGACCTGTGACGACGTAAACTGGAACTATGCGGGGGCCCGCGAAATGGGAATGGGGGGCGTGCCAGAACTCAGGTTCCCCGACATCACAGCCTTCTCCGGGTCAACGGAGTACACCGATACCAGCGTGGCGTCCAACAACCTTCGGTTCGACGGATGCACATTCCTCGGAACGCTCGGCGGTGATCGGCCGCTTGAATACGCGCACTGGCGAAACAAGATTCAACTGACAGGCGCCTCGCGATTCTTCATCGATCCGGAGGATCCCAATTTACTTGCAGAGAGCGACGCTGCCGCAATGCAAACGTATCTCTTGGCGATGTCAGAATCCGATCGCCTTGAGATGGCCCGGACCAGCATGCTGCTTCCGGGTTGGTCGGTAGATGTGGGTAATTTTGACAGCGATACCAGTGCCTCTGTGCAACTCACCGGGACGATCGTTACGGGTCTGATCGACATTCGCGGCGCAGCGGACGTCCATGGAACGTTGATGACAACCTTCCGCCCCACTGAAACCGAAGGCCCGCTCTTCTACGGCGGAACACCCGATGCATTCAATACGACGCTTGGGTATTTCGGAGATTCCGATGGCGATCAAGAAGGTGTCGATGTCAACGACCCCGAGTTCGGAGGGTTCGGTCGCATCACAATCACGTACGATGAGAATGCGCTCTTACCCGACGGGATTCCATGGCCGCTGCTGGCAAGCCCGCAGTCGCCGACTTGGTACGAGGGCGGAACATGGTGAGGCCACGTCGACAGAATGGATTCTCGTTGGTGGAAGTCCTCATCGCGCTGGCGATCAGCGTGGTGCTGCTGCTTGCGACCATGATGGCGCTGCGTTCGAGTTTCGAGACGTACCGCCGCACGGCGGAATCCGTATCGACAAATGTGTCGGGCAGGCTCATTGTCGAGCGACTTCAAATGATGATTCGAGGCGGCGTCGACTTTTTGCCGCTGCCAATCGGCATGAACAACAGTGTGGACTCCGACACAATTTCAATTCAGGCCGCCAATGGGACCTGGACGACCGTTCGCTGGGATGCTGCCACGGACACGATTCGGTGGGAGCAGGGTGCAGACAGTTGGTCGATGCTTGAGGGCGTTACCCAACTCGTGGGCGGAGCGGGTGCGCCAGTCTCGCCATTCAGAATGAGGTTCCGTGATGGCAGGTGGATGACCCATGCCACCGTCGATCTGGTGGTGGACGGCAACGGGGTGACAAGCACGGATCTCGATCTGGCCGATGTTCCCGAGATGCGATTTGTCGGCTCGGCCATGCCCCGCCGGGTTGCTTGGGGGGAGTAGCCTCGATCAAAGCTGGGCGGAGAGCAGATCGAGTGCTGGTCCGGATATCCTTTCGGCCCCATGTTCAGTCTTCAAGTGGAACGAGTCTTCTCAGCGGCGCACGCGATCGTCATTTGCGGCGAGCGGGAGACTTTGCATGGGCACGATTGGCGGGTTCGACTGACAGTTGCGGGCGAGACGCTCGACAGCGACGGCCTGCTGTGTGACTTTCATCTGCTGGAGTGATTGCTCGACGAGGCGATTTGCCCGCTTCGTGACAGCACACTCAACGATATTCAACCATTCTCGGCGCTCAGCCCGACCGCCGAGCATGTCGCGATGCACCTTGCCGCCACGGTGCAACCGGGGCTTCCAACCGGCCTGTCCATGCTGAGGGTGGCGATTACGGAGGCGCCCGGATGCGAGGCTGCGTACACAGTGGATCTCAAGCAATGACGAAAGCACCATTCATGATCGGCGTCTCGGGAGTGCGAGGCATTGTCGATGAGACGATGACCGAGACGGTTGCGCGGCGATTCGCGGCGTGTTGGGGCGCACATCTCGCCAGCACCACAGAGTCGCCAAGCGTATGCCTTGGCCGGGATAGCAGGCCGTCGGGCGAGCGATTCGCAGCGGCCGCCGCAGCAGGTCTGGCCGGTGCAGGATGCCGCGTGATCGATCTGGGAATTGTTGCGACGCCGACGGTTGGTGTGATGATCGGCGCGACCGGTTCTGCTGGTGGCGTTGTGATGACAGCCTCGCACAATCCAGCGGAGTGGAACGGTCTCAAATTGCTCGACCAATTTGGCACGGCGCCTCCGCCAGAACTCGCCGGCACAATCATCGCGGCCTTCAATGGTGATGATGACGTTGAAGTTGCGGAATGTGTGGGTGAGATCGAGTCGGAGCCCCGGGCGACCGACACGCACGTCTCGAAGGTTCTCGGCCGAATTAACCCGATGCCGCTGCGAGATCAAGGGTTCAACGTCGTTCTTGACTCAGTCAATGGTGCGGGCGGCCTTGGCGGGCGAGCCCTACTCGAGTACTTGGGCTGCGACGTGACTCATCTCGGCGCAGCACCCGATGGCGATTTTTGGCACACACCGGAACCGACTGCCGCCAATCTCACCGGCTTGTGCGAATCGGTGCGCGATCATGGCGCCGACATCGGCTTCGCGCAGGACCCCGACGCGGATCGCCTTGCCATCGTTGATGAGCGGGGCCGCTACATCGGCGAGGAGTACACATTGGTGCTAGCAGCGTGGCGTATCTTGCTGGACCATCCGGGTGGAGCCCTTGTCGCCAATCTCTCGACGAGTCGGATGATCGATGATCTGGCGGCCAAGTTCGGCGGCCGCGTCTATCGAAGCGCGGTTGGAGAGGCCAATGTCGCGGCGGTCATGCGGGCCGAAGGGGCGGCCATGGGAGGCGAGGGCAACGGCGGCGTCATCTTGCCTGAGATTACATTTGTGCGAGACAGCCTCTCCGGGATGGTGCTCGTGCTCGATCTGATGCGAAGAGAAGGTAAGCCGCTCTCGGAACTCGTCGATGCGATTCCCCGATACGTCATCGTCAAAGAGAAGTTTGAACTCGCCAATCAGAGCGATCTCGATCCGGCCCTTGCGAAGATGCGAGCAGCATTTGCCGGCGCCAAGATCGACGACTGCGACGGCATCCGAATCGATCTTCCCGAGGGCTGGGCACATGTTCGTCCAAGCAATACCGAGCCGATCGCGAGAATCATTGTTGAGGCGGCGACCGAGGAGGCCGCGCGGGAATTGGTCGAACGCGTACGGGCCGCAACCGGGCTGTAGCAGGGCTACAAGCAGTTCACGCTGATGTTGCAGGGGCTTTCCATGATTCCTGAACGGTCCAGGTCAGGGGTTTGGCCGTGCAGTCGATGTGGCAGGCGAAGAAACCACCCACGTGCTCGGTGACCAGCGGCCAGATGATTTCGCGGTCGGTTCTGGGCAGATCGAGGCCGTCGATGGTCTCGCGGTCGAGCCACTCGAGTTTGCCTTCGTCCATCTCGTAGGCGGTGATTTCGTCATGTCTGATCGGCCGGGTGGCCTCGAAGAGGAAGAGCAGCCAATGGCACTCCCCCTCGTAGGCAGTCTCGGACACCATGCCCATGAGCCGCATCTCGTGGTATGGCAGAGAGACGCCGGTTTCCTCCCATGTCTCCCGGATGGCGCAGCAGTGCGGGCTCTCGCCGGTAGTCGGTTCGAGTTTGCCGCCGGGCGGCGAGTACATGCCCTTATTCGGCGGCTTGATTCGATGCAGCATCAGCAGTTTGCCATCGGCGTCTCGTAGATAGCACAGCACGGCGATGCGATAAGGGAGAGATCCGTCGGTGAGGTCGGTCGTCATGGTGATGCGTTCTCGATGAGGCCGACCATATCGCGGACGGCGGTCTGGATTCCGGTGAAGATCGCTTGCGAGATGATCGCATGGCCGATATGCAGTTCGCAAAGGTCCGCGAGCATCGCAATAGGCTGGACGTTTTCATAGTTCAGCGCGTGTCCCGCGTTGAAACGCATGCCTGCCTGGGTGATCTGTCGGCCGGCATCGGCGACGCGGCCAAGTTCAGATTGAGCCTTTTGCGATTCGGCTCCATGCTCGTAACAGGCGTGCGCCCAAGGGCCTGTATGCACTTCACAGACGGCAAAGCCGCACGAAGCAGCGGCCTCGATCTGCGATATTTCGGCGTCAATGAAGGCACTGGTAGGGATCTTTGCCTCGTTGAATCGGGTCACGATGTCGGTGAGGCGATCCCGCTGGGCCGCCACATCCAGGCCGCCCTCGGTCGTGACCTCGTCACGGCCTTCGGGGACCAGCATCGCCGAGGCTGGCTTGATCCGCAGGGCGATCTCCACCATTTCGTCGGTGGCGGCCATCTCAAAGTTGAGCGGGAGGCTCACAACCTCGGCAAGTCGATCGACATCAGCGTCCTGAATGTGCCGCCGGTCTTCACGGAGATGGCACGTGATACCGAGGGCTCCACCGAGTTCGGCTTCCAAGGCGGCGACCACCGGGTCCGGCTCGTAGGTTCGCCGCGCTTCACGGACGGTCGCGACGTGATCGATGTTGACACTGAGGATGGCCATGAAAGTGGGATAGTACCCACCGCGCCGCAAACGCACGGCTGATGATCGATCTATACTCCGGCCGTCACGGACGCTGCATGGACGACTTTCACAAGAGCCTCGAATCCGTTCTGAACGACCTCCTCTCTCAGGGGCGTCGAGTCACGGATATCAGTCTTGCCGCAGTTGAGTCCTATTTCGAGAATAACGCGGGCGTGGCGGCCGGCGTGATCCGAGAGGATGCGACGATCGACCACGTCGATGTGCAGATTGAGCGATCCTGCATCGCGCTCATGGGTTACAGGCCGAGCGATGAGCACGACCAGCGATCAATTCTGACGATCGTCAAGATTAACAACGAACTCGAGCGTATCGCTGACTGCGCGGTCAACATCGCGCAGGCCACCGAACAGCGCAAGGACACCGAGGTTGCCGACACGCTTCGCGTGATGGCCAATAGCGTCGTTGGCATGGTCCGCGATACGGTTGAAGCACTTCGAAGCCGCGACACCAATCTTGCGCAGCGAGTGCTCTCGTTCGATGACACGGTTGACGCCTTCAAGGACGAACTCGTAACCCGAGCGCAGAACGCGCTCGCTGGCGGTGTCGTTTCGGTTGGCGCTGCAATGCAGCTTCTGTCGGTTGTCCGTGCGGTTGAGCGAATGGCCGATCACTGCACGAACATTTGCGAGCAGGTCATCTATCTTGAGACGGGGAAGATTGTGCGGCACCTCCCCTCCGGGTGGACTGCGCCAACGCTTCCCGAGGACGCCTGAGAAAGCATGGATCGACTCGCATCGCTGCGAACCCATATGGAATCCCTTCGGCAGGGTCATCTGCTCGCGGGCGCCGAGGCGCTTTCGTCACAGGATCGCGACGCGTTGATCGGTCGAATCGAATCAATCGGGTGGGAGGCGATTCCCGAACTCGTCGAGCACTATGTGAAATGCAGGCCTGCAGCTGCTTCGGGCGAGATCGTTCCAGCCTCCTGCGCGACGGTTGATCCCGAGTGCGTGTGTGATTCGGTGTCGCTTGTTGATGCGGGCGACCTTCGCGAGAGGGGTGAAGCGATGCTTCTCGCCGGCCGCGTCGCAGCTTTCACTGTCGCCGGTGGGCAGGGCACGCGTCTTGGATGGCAGGGCCCCAAGGGCACGTTCCCAGCCAGCCCGGTGACGGGCAAGCCGCTCTTCCGTCTCTTCGCCGAGCAGATTCTCGCCGCGCAGAATCGATGGGGTCACACGATTCGCTGGTACATCATGACCAGCAAAGCCAACGACGCGCAGACACGAAGTTTCTTTCTCGACAACCGCTGCTTCGGTCTCGACCGTAGGCAGATCATGATGTTCCCGCAGGGAATGATGCCGGCATTCGATGCGGAGAGCGGCCGCGTGCTGCTCGAAGGACCGGCCGCGCTGGCGATGAGCCCGGACGGGCACGGCGGTTCGTACCAGGCGTTGCTGCGAAGCGGCGCACTTGATCAGATGGAAGGCCGCGGCGTCGAGGCGATCAGTTACTTCCAGGTGGACAACCCACTCGCGCCGGTTCTTGATCCGGTGTTTCTTGGCCTGCATGCCGACTCAGAGCGTTCTTCCGGTGAGTTCACGAGCAAGATGGTTCCAAAGTGCGGGCCGGATGAGAAGGTCGGTGTCTTTGCGCTTCGCGGCGGTGTACCGGGCGTCGTGGAGTATTCGGATCTCTCCTGCGAACAGGCCGAGGCTATGGATGCGTCGGGCCGTCTGTGCTTCGCCGCGGGCAATATCGCGATGCATATCATCAGTACGGAGTTTGCCAGGCGTGTTGCGGTTGGCGGCGAGGACGGGCTGCCATGGCACCGGGCCGATAAGAAAGTCACGTGGTATGACCCGGCGAGCGGCGAAACACACGCCCCGACCCAGCCCAACGCGGTCAAACTTGAGCGATTCGTATTTGACGCGATGGGAATCGCGAAGAAGCCCGCGATTCTGGAAGTCTCTCGCGAAGCGGAGTTCGCGCCAATCAAGAACGCCAGCGGCGTCGATTCGGCCGAGTCAAGCAGCCAGTTGCAGAGCGATCTCTATGGCGGTTGGCTCGAACAGGCGGGCGTCACTGTCCCCCGCCGCGCCGACGGGCACGTCGACGCCGCCATCGAGATTTCGCCGCTGACGGCCATGTCAGCCGAGGAACTCTGCGGCCAGAATCTCCCCGCCGAAATCGCCCCGGGAAGCGATTTCGTCTGCTAAGAGAACTGCCTTTGTATTGCAACCTCAACGACGCGCTTCGGGTGCTGAGCATGTGGGGACAGTCGGGCGGCATTGCGGATGTGACCCTTGATGGCATCGTCGGTGTCGATGACATGCTGGCCCTGCCCTCAGGCTGGGGACCGTGCCCGGAGTAGCCCACCTACCGTGAGTGCTTACTCGGGTAGCCTGCGCGGATGTCTGCCCGTGTGATGTCGATCGGCTTTCTCGTGCTGCTGCTGACATCCGTTGTGTTGGCAGGGGACGCGAAGACTCCGGGACCAGATCTTGTCAAGGATTCGAAGACGCTCCACGGTAAGATCGAATCGAAGGTCGAGGAGATGCTTTCGCATGACGGCCCGTGGCTACTTTTCGGCGTCATCATGCTCGCCGGCGTCGGCATTCCGATTAGCGAAGAGATCCTCATCGTGCCCGCGGGGTTCCTTATTGAGCGCGGCGTGCTGCCGTTCTGGTCGACGGTCGCTGCGGCGTGGACCGGCGTTGTGCTCGCCGATCTCATTTGGATGCTTCTCGTTCGCCGCTTTGCCCACAAACTTCTTTCAATTCGTTTATTCAGACGCATGTTCCACCCGCGCCGGATTCTTGAGATCAAGTACATGCTCGATAAGTGGGGGGCGTGGGTCGTGGTGATGGGCCGCATTCTTCCAGCAGCCCGTACGCCCGTTATCACCGCGGCGGGACTTGCGCACATGCCGATCGGAAAGTTCATGCTAGGCGAGAGCGTCGGGGCCGCCAAGAGTGTGGCGTGGCAACTTTCTGTTGGTTGGCTCATTGCCAAAGGCCTCGGCGAATCGGTGTATGACAAGCATGTTCGAGACGCCGTGCTTATTGGAGTGGGCGTTCTGGCACTCATCGTGGTAGCGTGGTGGTGGAGAAAGCGGCGCCAGTCCCGGCGTCATCGACCGAGGGCTCCGATGCGTTGGTTGCGGTCGGCATGCATGCCGCCCGAGGAGCGAAAACGAGCCCACCCATGACCGAGTTCATCACCCAAAACGCGGAGTACCTGCCATGGATCGTGCTGGTGTTGCTGCTCGCGAGTGGGATTGGCATTCCGATCGGCGAGGACATCGTCATTATTCCGGCGGGCGTGATCATCGGCGAGCAGATGCTCGGCGCGGGCGTCTGGGTGCCGACGCTGATTGCCGCCATTGTCGGCGTCGCAACGGCAGACATGCTCTGGTTCACCTGGTGTAGTAAGTTTGGAACGAAGCTGTTGCACAGGCGGCTTATCCGGCGCTTTCTGCACCCCAAGCGCCTTCTTCAGGCCAAGCACCAGATTGACAAGCGCGGCGCGTGGTTTATTGTCGCCGCGAGGTTCATTCCCGGAAGCCGCACGCCCGCGATCACCGTTGCCGGTCTCATGCATCTGCGGTTCTGGCGGTTTGCGCTGGCGACATGGTCCTGCGTGCTTGTGACCGCTCCGATGCAGTTTGGCGTAGGTGTGCTTGTGGGATACGGCATTGCCTCTCGAAGCACCTTCGGCACAATGCAGTGGATCATTGCCGGTGTTGTGCTGGCCGTCGTCATATCCGCCGCCGCCGTAGTGTTTGCGAAGTCACGCGGCCGTAAGACCGAGCCGCCACGGGCAAGGGCGGCGTGGCTGCGGCACTTTCGGCGGGCGTAGAAACACAATCGTGGACCCCGGGGTGTGCGGCGAGGTTCTGCCCTCATCAAGATTGAGAGTTGGGATTGCCCTTCGGTGCGTGGTATCCTGCGCGGTATGAGAGCAGTTATCACCGGTCAGATTGGTATTGACAAGAAACCCTATCTGGAGGAGGTCCGCGAGCGTGCCGGAGTGCAGGGCAAGCGGATCGAACTCTACAACGTAGGAAACATGATGTACCGGGAGGGTCCTGACGTACGGTCGGGTCGCATTCTCGACCTCCCGCTTAGCCGACTGGCTTCGCTCCGTCGCGCCGCGTTCAAGGACATCATCGCCGAGTCGACACCAGCAGTCGATTGCCCAGACCTCATGGTCAATACCCACGCCACCTTCAGGTGGCGGCACGGGCTGTTCAGTGCCTTCGATTTTGATCAGATGGAAAAGTTGCAGCCCAACATGTTCATCTGTCTGCTCGACAACATCGAGATGGTCCATCACCGCCTTCATGCAGAGCACGATATTGATGCGACGCTCAAGGACTGCATGGTCTGGCGCGAGGAAGAGATCCTCGCCACGGAGTTGCTCGCCAGCGCAATGGGATGCGCCGACCAGTTCTACATTCTCAGCCGCGGCCGCCAGCAGGACACAATCGATACGTGCCTGCGGCTTGTGACGCGACCGGATATAAAGCGGGTCTATCCGTCCTTCCCGATGAGTCATGTCATGGACATGCCCGACGTTCTTGACGAGATCGGCCGTTTCCGCGATGCGCTTGCCCAGCACTTCATCACCTTCGATCCAGCGGACGTTGATGAGAAACTACTGCTCGACCGCGCTATCGAGGCTGCCAAGATCGGACAGGACTGGATCGACGTCACGCCGCACGCCTATGGCGGTCGTGAAGGTGTTGAACTGCGAGTGCGGGTCCGCGAAGTACTCGATATCGCTGGCGATGTCGATGGGCAGATCTATATGCGGGACTTCAAACTGATCGATCAGAGCGACATGATCGTGTCGCTGGTTCCAGAACTTCCGGGCGGGATTCCCGGCCTCTCCAGTGGCGTTGAGCGTGAGCTCCAGCACGCGTGGGAGCACACGAAGGAGGTCTATGTGGTGTGGAAGCCGGCCAAGGCGCCGTCGCCCTTCATCACGGAGACCGCCACCGAGATCTTCCCGGATGTCGATGCAGCGCTTGAATTCTTCGAGTCAGAGCGGATGTTCGCACCCGGAAACCTCTTCGGACACTGAGCGTGCCGACACGCCGAATCAAGTTGACTGTGGCGTACGAGGGTACGGAGTTTTTTGGTTGGCAGAAGCAACATCCGCCAGACGAATCGCCGCTTCGAACGGCGCAGGGCGTGCTTGAACAAGCGGTGCGGCAGGTCGTCCGTGAAGAAGTGTCGGTTCACGGCGCATCCCGGACAGATTCAGGTGTTCACGCGCTTGGCCAGGTTGCGGCGTTCGATACGTGCAGCGAAATCGATGTCGATCGGCTGCCCCCTGCGATCTCGTCAAGACTTCCAGATGACATTCGCGTTGTCGCCGCAGAGGTTGTTCCGAGCGAGTTCAATGTGATCGGCGATGTTGAGAAGAAGGCGTATCGCTACCGCGCCGCGTTCGGTCGGCGAGAAGCGCATCAGCGGCCGCTGTTTGATCGCCGTACGCTTGCTTGGGTTCCGTGGGATCTTGATCTCGTCGCAATGAACGAGGCTGCGGAAATGCTCGTGGGCAAGCACGACTTTGCGAGTTTCACCAGACTCAACCATGGACGCGAATCGACGATTCGCCGTGTGCACGCCTGTGGAGTCTCACTGGACGGTGATCAGGTTGCGTCGATCGAGGTCGTAGGCGAAGGGTTTCTTTGGAATATGGTGCGGATCATCGCTGGCACGCTCGTCGAGGTGGGTTCCGGCAGAAGAGACCTGGCATCGGTGGATGCCGCATTGCAAGCGGGCGAGCGGTCTGCGGCCGGTGTGACCATGCCGCCCGAAGGGCTTTCGCTTGTGTGGATTCAGTACGGTACGCCGGGGTGCGGTCGGCAGCGACAGTTGCAAAGCAAGCGCGAACGCGAGGCAGTCTCCGAACCAAGTGATGCCAGTTGAGATGGCTCAGCAAGCAGAGCAGCCCCGATGGCTTCTCGCAATGCTCCGCAGGCTTGCGACTGACTCTTCGCGTCTTGCACGCCGTGATCCGGCGAGGTATCCAACTGCAGCGTTGAAGGCAAAGGTACGGTTGCTGCTGGCGGACCGGATGGGCTCTGCATTCGATGCGGGAGACGGGTGCGCCGTGGTTGTAGTGGCGGAGTTGGTGCGATCGCTCGATTCAATTGATGCGTGGATGGACGCCGTGAGTGCTTCGGAGTCGAGCGATGTTGTGGCGCATCTTGAGGGGACGCGAGGCGGCCCACGGGCACTCGCCGAATCTTTGCGAGCGCACGGTCCGGCCGAGCGAGAGCGACTTGCCAAGGAAGCGATTCACAACTTGCAGGCAGTTGGCGTGCCTCGGCAATTTTGCGAGCATGCGGGGAGGGCAATGAATCAGCTGATCCAAAGCGAATCGCAAGACATTCGGCATGAAGCCCTTCGGACGCTGAGCCACATGGCAGAGTCTCTGAGCGTGCCGGCGTGGCGTGCGAGCGGCCACTTTCGCTCGGCCATCGCGGTGATGGACCGGCGCATGCATCAGGATCTTGAGCGGTTGGACGACCACGAAGACTGGCTCGCGGCTTGCGCCGATATCTGGTGTGATCCTGGGGCCGCGGTCCTGATGGCATCACTTCGGCAGCGTGCCCGTCGCCGCAGCACGCTCGCCATGTGCGCACAAAAAGCACACTGGGCCAAGGTCAGTGACGCGGATCGCGACATCATCCTCCGCGTTTCGCGGGACATCGTTGCTGGTGTGGATGATCCCGCGACGCACGAGCGGCTTGCTTCTATCGCGGCCTCCCTTCCAAGGGATCAAGTTGTGAAAGAAGCTCTTCAGGCAATCGAGTGGCCCACCGACCCGCTGGAACGGCTCACTTGGACTGGGCCGGATCGCTGCGACGAACAGGCTGGAACACTGCTGATGGCGTTGGAAGCGAGGCACTGGTTTGCGCAGATGCGTTGGACCAGGCTCTGGCGGAAGGCCTGCGACCAGGCTGAGGAGGCCGCCGCCGCGGTGCTGGCCTGTCTGGATTCTGCGCCGACCTACCATGCCTGAACTATGGCACGAATACTCGTCTTTGGACCTCATCCCGATGATCAGGAACTGG
>PVBE010801504.1_pt1 | contig 13659 bp, 13 predicted proteins | sample 1631181 | NCBI WGS metagenome assembly PVBE01 (sample SAMN08397723, study PRJNA350692) | Marine metagenome, whole genome shotgun sequencing project. | isolation source: water | place: Pacific Ocean | collected 2012-04 | reverse complement strand
CACATAAGTTACCAGGTTAATGTGACCATCAACAAAAGCCAGATCTTAGTTGCGCTGAAAAGGCCGCTAGAACGATTACCATCCCGGCGTATGCTCCAATCATTGTAGGTTCCATTTAATTCTCCGAATAGAATATCAATTCAAGTACAAAAATTATGATGTCCCATATTAGCTCACCAAGAGCTCTAATCCATGGATTATCACTATTTTGAAGAATGCCTCCTGGCAGAATTACTAAAGCCAAGAGACACGTTAATAAAAAAGTAAAAGCTATTGCTGCTTTCTTGAGGAGTGTGTTCGGAAAACGCATGACTCCGGCATAGCCTTCTTTGATATCGAAGGCTTCATCCAACATATCACTGTAAAATTCTCTAATAGGTTTGAATAGTATGTTATCCCAAACGAAGATGCGAAGGGCTATAGCTACAAGACTCAGAACAATGACTAAATCCAACATGCTAAAGAACCAAGCTATTCCAAGGATGGTAGCTGTAATAGGTATTACTTTGATTAGTTCATAATGGTTAGATTGGAAACGTTCATTCTTTTTGATAACAAAGTTCAGGAACCTGAAGGGAATTTCAGGTTTAACTCTAATTTTTGTAGGATCTCCATATATTTTTCCTTCATGAGGTTCATCGTCGTGTGGCCAACCCCATTGTGACAAATTCTCAATTTCAAACCGAACTTTACATTTTGGACATTTAGCAGGCAGCACCCTATTCCACATAAATGCTCCGAAATTCTCAGCACCTCCTGTTCCTTTCCCTTCCTTTCCCTCATGGCCACATTCTGGACAGTCTAGGAATGCCCATCCTGGGTGATTGTAGACATGGTTTATCAATAAGCCAGCACCAAAATTCCAGCTGAGGAAAGCAGTGATAAAAGTCCAAAAAGCAAGCTCAAAAACCATTCCCAATGCAGTTCCACAGGACGTACCTTCAAGCTGTGTGTCACATGGTTCTCCTAGTTTACTGTTCTGAATTATAAGAAAGGCACCCCAAGAAAATATTAGCAAAAATATAGGTATTGCTAATCTTATCTGGCCAAATGGGCGTAATTTAGCATAGGGTTTCCAGTTTCCAAAATAAGGATTTACAGCTAATTGGCAATCACATATTTCACATCTTTTACCTTTTCCTATTTTTTCGGGATTGCCCGTATCGCAATTAATACAAAAATTCTTTTTGGCTCTTTTTCTTCTTACACCAGCTTGTCCACCGGAGAAAAAATTTATGAAATCTCTATAGCTTGCCACGCCATCCGTTTCAATGCACCGTATTTAACAGGTTATTACATCTTAAATACAAACAGTTGCTAGGCAGACATGGCGCGGGTCATCAGAGTAGGAGAAACCTCCAAGGAGCCTGAAAAGGAACTTCCTTGCCCAAGAAGTTGCGGGAATCTGACCAATCAAAGAAAACTGACTAATTTGAGAAAGCATTACCGATGTAAAAAATGTGGAGGCACCAATCTTAGCATTGATGAGATAAATGCCCAAATAAATAATCGCGGAATTAAGAAAAATGAATTAGAAAATTTCCTGAATTCAGGTAAACCGGGAGAATTGAATTGCCCAACATGTTCAAGGAAAATGCAGAGAATTGAGTTAAGTTATGATAAAGATCTTCTCCCAAGTGCCCTTGACAAAGGAATGAGGGGCCTTGGTGGGTTTGGTGGGCCCGAAGGAATGATTATAACTTTACCTATTTTAGCCATATATGGCATATCGAAATTAGCTTCTAAAGCGACTAAAAAGGCCAAACAAAAACCTAAGAATCTAAAGTCAGTAGTAATTGATTCATGTGGATACTGCAATAGTTTCTGGTTTGATAAGAATGAATTTAAAGAGTTAAACGAAGTGGGCGCTTCGAAAGCAGATATTGAACAGATTAAAGGCCTTGGTCATGTAGAGGTTGCCAAACACGGTTCGGAAGTAACTCCTGGAGTCTCAACCGTTTCTGTGGCTGAAAAGGGAACCCGGACGTCTCCAGATGTAAGTATCAAGAAAGAATAATTGTATGGAAAATATCGTATGGAAAACGATTAAGTACCATAATTTAAGTCAAGACCATGTTCGATGGCATAAAGAGTATGCCGGCAAAGGTCTGTCTGGGTCTTTCGTCGGTCATAATGCTAGTATACACCGTGAACTTCATTTTCTTCGCGGATTGTCACGTCATTAATGGCGATGGCTGTACCTCAATATTGACATCAGGAGCGGAAGCGGGGGATGCGTCCTATGGTCGCGGAGCAGGCTTCCTTAACGTCGCAGGATGCCTAATGTTGGGTCTTTTCATGGGGAATCTCCTCATGTTGATTGAGGGTGCACGGGCAAAATGGAGCCTGATGATTCCTGGCCTTATCGGATTCATCACATTGACCCTTGTCCTATCTGTCACTGGAGATTATGAACCATCAAGTGACAATCCAATGATTGCTGCCGGGATTGCGACTCTACTCTATGGTGCAGCATATTATTTCCTGATAGAAGAAGGTGTGAATGAGGGGCTCGACTTTGGATTTAATGGGATTCAGGTCAAGGACTCGGTTGCAACCGGTTTACTACTTGTTGCTGCATTGATCGGGGTCTTTTTCGCAATCAACAATCTATTCTTCGCCGAGAGTTATCTCGGTAGAACCGATGGCCCACTACCTACTTTTGGCAATTATGAGGGCAACTACTATGCAGACGAACCAACTGCCCCTGCACCAATCGCAGTGAAAGTTCTTGGAGCTTTGATTATCCCATACACTCTTTTCGCAGTAAATATCCTTAGAACTGGAGCTAGTGGAAAATGGCCCATTATGCACATCAGCATGTTCGGTTTGGGCACCTTTGCAATCAACAACGTCTTCGGTTTAGTCTTCTTCGATGATGCTGACTGGGCTGCTGCGACGCTTGAAGCGACCAGAGCTGCATTTGTACAGAACACAGTGATATCCCTTTTCGTCTGGTTTGCGGTAGTTTACGGTTATTATCGTCTAAGGGACGAAGGAGCAGAGGATGGCATGACCATTATGGGCGAACCTCCTGAAGATAAGGACTTATTCATGTTCAAGATGTATCCCATGATGATGACTGCGATAGCAGTTGTACTTCTCTCAACGCAATTCATCTCTTTCACGGGGTTATAATAATGAAAGAATACATGCAACCAAAATGGTGGTTGACAGGAGTGGGTGCCATATTCACACTCCTTACGTTGCTGACTTACGCTGAGGTCATGAACGCAGCGGAAGCGGGATGGGGTGCTGATTACACTGCTAACGACGCTTTCTACGAGAAAGCGTGGGCTGCTACCTACCTCATCGTCGCAATTATTTGTGTAGTTTCTGGCCAATTTGTTGAAGGGAGATCTCAGGCGATTCTTGCAATGACGATTGGAGGAGGTAATATCCTTAATTTCATACTAGTGTTCCTTGCAGCTGGTGATTTGGAGTATGGCTTCACGGAGAATCCTGCTAATTGGGCGCTACCTATGATATGTGCGACTGGTCTTTTAGTGTCAGGATATCTTCACTTAGAGGATTAGACCGATAACCGACGATTAGTATTTAAATAAAATAGGTCAAATCAGGCAATAACTGTAGGTCTTCAACAGCTTTCGCTTTTCCTTGGCACTAGGGCAGACCTTCTCCAGTTCATCCCAGAAGCTGGGACTATGATCCTTGACCCGCGTATGGGTCAGTTCATGCAGTAAGACATAATCGATCAATTCATCTGTCAAATGCAGTAAATTCTGGTTGAGACTGATATTATTCTGGGAAGAACAACTGCCCCATCGGGTCTTCTGCTTACGAATCGAGACCTTTCCGTACTCAAAATCGTGCTCTGTTGCCAATTCCACTAATCTCTGGTTCAGGATTTTGCGGGCATCTTCCCGGTCGATCTCCGGTAGAACCTTGGATTTCTCGATTCGGATATTCATTTCCGAGATCCTTCTCTTGATCCACCCTAGCTGTGACTCCACGAATTTCTGGGCGCTCTTGAATGATTGACGTCTGGGTACGGATACCCTGATGAATTCCGGTTTGACCGAGATTCCGATACGCCTTCCTTTGCTGCGCTGATATCGGATTGCGCCAATTTCCGGGTGCTCGACAAGATGGTCCATGAGTCATTACCCTTTGAGACAAACCACATAAAACCCATGTCGCTTGGCAAACTGGGAAGGGGAGGCAAAAGAATGGCAGATGAATATGAAAAAGTCGTCCTTGATGGCGCAAATATAATCCATAATGATACTGGAATAGAAAAAAAGGACAGTGAGGGGAATCAAATCACGCAGATACGGCCCGAAAGGCTGGAGGGCGCAATCAACCACTGCGAAGAACTTGGTTGGCCCACGATTGCTTTTTTGAAAACAGGAACATATCTCTGGGCCAAGGATCTTGCAGATTCAGATTCGCCATATATGGGGGATCTGGATATTCTAGAACGCCTAATTCGTGATAGAAAGGTGGTTCTAATTTCGGTCAAGAAAGAAGACATTTACTGGATTGATTTTGCATTAAAGGAAAATGCTATAATTGTGACTCATGATAAATTCAAGGAGGAACTGGGCAAATATCCGAAAAAAGACTGGAAGGATATTGAGGATAGAACCCTCAGGGGGCACCAATTCATCAGTGACAAATTTATTCTTCCCGGTTTGATGAAAAAGAAATCAGTCCAAGAAACCCCACCGGATTTTGTTCCATTTTCAAAGTTTGAAGAATTGCGCGAAGAGGTAGAAGAACTGCAACAAATGGTTAGAGAACTTATGCCCCATAACCAAACTAATCTGGAAATTCTTCAAGCCGTTACAAATCAGGCCCTTTCCAACGGTAAAAGAGCTGGAACAGCTCATTTTCACCGAATTGTTGGTAGCGCGATTCTTGGATTGGACCTATCCACATATCCTAAATCATGGCCAAAAGGATGGCCCAAAACATTGTCCAAAAAATTGGGATTCAAAGGCAAGTTTTATGAAGAATTGATAAAACAAAGTTCGAAGAAAATCTGCGTGACCACTAAAAAGGGTACCAAAGAAATCTTCTACTGTTGAATATAGTTTCAACCGTTTATAATTATACCACAGCCAGCCAAGCCCAGTAATCCAAAGATCATGGCTCCTCTCAAGAGACTGGCTACTTCGGCATCTTTTTCCTTGGTAAGGAAAGGTTTGACCGCGAGGGCACAGAAGAAGGAGGGTAGCATCAAAACCACCATATTTGTAGGAAGGAGTTCCAGGGCAAAAGGGATTGTCATCAACAGGAATGAGGAAAAGGCCAGAATCCAGACGGCCTTGCGGGCCTTTTCCACTCCTGCGACCCGGGCTAGGGTTGTTCGGTCGAAATCACCCTCATGGTCGTGAATATCCATACTGACTTCCCGAGCCATGATCAAGACCATGGCACCTGCAGATATCATCCAGAGTACGGGTTCGGTTGCATGGCCGATGGCAGCTGCCCCGAACAGGATGGTTATGAATACGGTCCCTGCAATAATCAGATTTCCCCATAACATTCTCTTTTTCAGGCAGGGGTTGAATGGTCTGCCGTCCAGTTCGTAGGCAATCATCATAATCAGGGCGACCAGCCACACGATGACTGAATCGACCCATGCGAATGCCCCTATGCCTTTCTCATCATAGATGATTATTCCGACCAGTATTAGGGATGACAGAATCATCATCCGGTGTCCGTATTTTCTGGCAGCAGTCTCAGCTATATCCTCAGACGGTAACGGCCTTCCGGGATGGTTGATTCGGTCGACCTCGATATCTAGCAGATCATTGATCGCGAACCAGCCGGCAATAAAGGCTCCGATACAGAAGGCGTGTAATGCCAGAGGCAGCACACTTTCCTGGTAATCAACTCCCATGATCAGGGTCCCTAATGCGATGGTCATGATGCCCATTACAACATTGCCTCCGCGGGAAAGGTCCCACCAATTTCTAGCAGCAGTCATCTTCCGCACAGCAGTCATCTTTCACAGGAGTAGTAGGATCCAAACTCAATCTGATGATCTTGATGCCTCCATGACACACAATGGTCGCTATAGCGGCCCCGATTATAACATCGGGCCAAAAGGATCCTGTGAACATCACTAATAGACCGGCCAGGATAATTCCAGCCGAGGCAAAAGCGTCATTTCTGCAGCATATGAAGGCACTCAGGAAATTTATATCTTTATGTTGGTGTTTATACATCATAAATGCAACACTTGAATTACCAGCTAGCGACATCACCCCGATAATAGAGATAGTACCCCCAGTCAATGCTGATTCGCCCATTAAACCCAGATATGCATAATAGAAAGCCCATAGACCAAACACCATCATTATCACTCCTTTGAGTAATGCCAGTCTGTTCTTGACTTCAGTGGTCGATGATAATACCAGGATACTCGATCCAAGGATGAACACATCTCCTGAATTATTAGCAGCATCACTCAACAATGCAGCCGAATTCATCATCAGACCGTACCACAGGTCCACGGACATCATTATCAGATTTATGATGAAGGCTATGACCAATGCCTTTCTTCCAAGTGCGTCAGCGTGTGACCCCATCCTGTCAATACCGTCTGCGTAGCGCTATAAAGGCCATTGCGGCCATTGAAATGATAATGGAAGGTGCAGGAAGGCCACTTTCAGTCTCTTCCGCTTCAGGTCTGATAACAGTTATGGTACGGGAATCAGTGGATGTGAAACCCTCATCATCCGTCAGGCGGAGAACCGCTGTGTAGGACCCTATCTGGTAGTAGATGGTGGTGGTGATTCCGTGCCGTTCCGATGACCAGTCATAATTTCCATCGCCATCGAAGTCCCATTCGTAATTGACGATAGTACCATCATCATTGCCCAGACCGATGAACTGGACCTCCGTTTTCGGTTCGACCTCGATATCATCGCCTGCCTTGGCGACCGGCGCAATGCCCACCACCAGGATTCTGGAATCCTCTTCGCTCCACGCTCCGGCGTTATCCTGTACCTGGAAGGTTATTGTGTGAGCTCCCAGAGAGAGGGTGTTGCTGCTGAAATCCTTCTCGCTACTCAGCTCGCCATCCAGTGATGAACTCCAGCGATAGGCTACGATTGCCCCCTCACTGTCCGACCCGCTGCCGGTGAAGGAGGTGATTGTCCCTTCCTCTACTGGTGAAGGTGAAATGGAGCCAATGGCTCCGGTTGGAGGAGTGTTAAGAATGACGACCAACGTTGATGAGTCCCAGTTGGACCATCCTCCGTTATTGTCCTGTACCCGGAAGGAGATAGTGTGGGTGCCAGCACTGAAACCCGTGCCATTGAAATCCTTCTCGTTGCTCAGGACCCCGTCCAGAGAAGAGTTCCATTCATACCCCATAATGGTACCGTCATCATCCGTTCCAGAGCCGCGGAAAGAGACGGTAATTCCCTCCTCGACCGGTGAGGGACTGATGGAATCGATCATCGCGACCGGAAGTGTATTGGGATGAATTATCAGGGTTGCAGTGTCCCAGTCAGACCACCCTCCGTCATTATCCTGTACCCGGAAGGAGATGGTGTGGGTACCGGGGGTGAAACCAGATTCACTGGGGTCTTCCTCAGTGGACAGGATCCCATCCAGGGATGAGTTCCATTCCCATCCCGTTATGGTACCATCATCGTCCGAACCGGAGCCGTCGAAAGTGACGACCTCGTTCTTGAATCTGGCCGATGAGGGAGTAATCGAATCAATGGTTGCGACTGGAAGTAGATTGGGAGTCGCGGTCAGCAGGGCTGTATCCCACCCGGACCATTCCCCGTTCTCATCCTGTACCCGGAAGGAGATAGTGTGTTCTCCGCTACTGAAGCCCGTAACGCTGAGTTCCGCTTCGTTGCCCAGAAGCCCGTCCAGAGATGAGGTCCATTCATAGGCTACGATGGAGACACCGACTCCTGATCCGGAACCAGTGAAGGTAACCTCTTCATCGAACCGGATAGTAGTTGGTTCGATGGAATCGATCTGGGCAGTCGGGGGCACATCCTTGTCGAAGAGGTAGATCTCCTTGTCCCCGGAGCCACTAATAATATCCTCGCCGTCCGCCGAGATTCCGACCGATTTCACGGAATTTCCAGTAGTGTAGCCCCAGAGAGGGGTGCCACTGTCCTTGTCGAACAGATAGACCTTGTCAGAACCGACAGCGAGCTCCTCGCCATCGACCGAGAAGTCCAACGACAATACGGTACCTCCGGTAGCGTAACTCCAGAGAGAAGTACCGTCTCCGTCGAGGAGATAGACACTGTAATCCTTGGACCCTACGGCAACATATCCGCTGTCATCCGTGATAGCGACCGAGTAGATCGAATCTCCAGTGGTATGATTCCAGAGGGGAACACTATTGTTATTGTGGAAGAGGTAAACCTTGCCGTTCCAGTCGCCGGCAGCGAGATGATATCTTTGCTGACCAAAGAAGTCCTCCGAAAGGGCGACCGCCCGCACAGTATCCCCAGTAGAGTAGCTCCAGCGAGGGGTACTGCTGTTCCTGTCAAAGAGATAGACCTTGTCAGAGCCGACGGCGATCATCTCACCGTCAGCCGAGATGTCAACCGAGAGCACCCAATTTCCGGTGGTGTAGCTCCAGAGAGGGGTGCTACTGTCCTTGTCGAACAGATAGACCTTGTTGTCCCAGGAGCCCGCAACGATGGTCTCACCATTCTCCGCGATGGCGACCGACCACACCCGGTTCCCGGTACCGTAGCTCCAGAGGAGCGTACCATCCTTGCTGAAGAGGTAGACGTTGTTGTCAATGGAGCCTGCGACGATGGTCTCGCCGTCCGATGAGATAGCGACCGAAAATACGCCGTCCCCGGCCGTGTAGCTCCAGAGAGGGGTGTTATTGTCCTTGTCAAAGAAATAGACCTTGCTGTCATCCGAGCCGGCAACGATGTACTCGCCGTCTGCCGAGATGGCGACCGAGTTGATACTGGCGTCAGCAGTGTAATTCCACTCTGGCTCCTTGGCATCTGCCCCTCCGGTCATCAGAACCAGCGCGAGGCCGCTAAGTAGCAGGAAAGGAAGGTAACGCATCAGCATGCCCAAATATAGAATATAATAAGTGTTTGTGACACGGCCAACGCAGCAAATTTAATGTAGCTGGCTAATCAGGAGCCTACAATGTCATCCACTGCCTACGATTTTTCCTTCAAGTCCATAAAGGGAGAGGAGATGATTGATCTCTCCGATTTCAAGGGCAAGGTAATGATCGTTGTCAATACCGCCAGTGATTGCGGTTTTACGCACCAGTACAAGGGACTTCAGTCCTTGCATAACTCGAATGAGGACCTGGTCGTGATCGGTGTTCCATCCAATGATTTCGGCAACCAGGAACCGGCTGGCAATGAGGAGATAAGGACCTTCTGTGACACAAAATTCAGGGTCTCATTTCCATTGGCCGAGAAGTCATTGGTCAAGGGCAAGGATGCCCATCCCTTCTACCAATGGGTGAGAGAGGAACTGGGTTTCGTCTCCGGGGTCCCTCGCTGGAATTTCCACAAGATTCTGATCGACAAGGAAGGGAAGGCAGTTACCGGCTACGCCGCACTGACCAAGCCCGGTTCGAAGCGGTTCCGGAGAAAGATAGACAGCCTCCTGAAACTTTAGCTAACTAGTCTGAATATAGATAATCTAGTTTCCCCATCAACATCATAATGCCAATTGGAAGACTTATGATTATAGCTACCATGAAGAATAACCAAGCCTCTTCAATCCAGTATGCTGAAATCAATCCTAAACCTGTAACGAGAGGCCCTGCGAAAACCCACTGTTCACTATGTTTATCTTTTTGATCACCCATAAGTGCAGCAACGCCAATTAGAATCAGCCCAAGAGCCCATGTAATGGGCATAGTTCCCCAAAAGTATGTAGAAACCTCCCGGTTTTGCAAAGCTATAGCCTCTTCTTCTTCAACAGTCAAACCATCTTCTCCCTCTGTAACTAGCCAGTGAGCTTCAAGATCCATTCCAGTAGCAAGTAGGAGAAGGGTTATAGGTAAAATAAGTGCAACTCTTGATAACATTAGTAAATCTCGTTGTGTTTTATTACTTTTAGCCATCATATCTTGAGTAAGTACAAACCAACCGCCAAACATGAGTATTGCACCAACAGTCACCAGAATAGTTCCGATTATCATCGTATTCGCGTCAGTATCTTTCAGATAATCTATGTATTCCTGACCATGTACGTCGTCTGGCCCCGTCATAAAAGCAATGAACATGAGAACGGGCCCGATTACTAGCAAATAGGGAGTTAGACCTTTATCCATGTTGATTTAGATAAGTTACCCTTTTTAAATCGTATACCAAGCAATAAATCACATCCTTAAGGGTGCCTAAACGGAGATCACTCTTCCTAAGTTAGAAGGCGGACCGGTTAGTTTTTCAGCAATCACAAACATGGGCCTACTGTGAAAGACATTCGTCAGTGGCTGGACAACGAGAAAAACGTCGCCACGTTCCTGGTGGTCGGGTTTCTGCTGATTTCGGCCTGGATAGTCTCCCAACCACATGATCTCCAGTTTGAGGGCCATCTGAAGGATGAGGAAGCATACTATCCCTGGGCCGAGCTGTATCTGGATGGATACTATTCGCTGCCGATGGATAAGGCCAATGGGGTCTATGGTTATCAGGAAAGTATTACCGTTGATTCAGACGCACCTCCACTCCAAGTAGAACATACGATAACCGACTTGGACAAAGATGGCCAGAACGATGATCTCAATGTTGAAGTCAGCTACGAGAATGGCGATCCCGTTGCAGGTGCTACGGTCTATATTCCCATACAGGGCGGAGAAAGAATCGAGTCGACCACTAATGGTGCAGGTGAGGCTCAACTCTATGATATCCCCTTTGGGACCCCACCACTGATCGTGGAGCTTGAACGGGAAGGAGAGCCAAGACTGATTGTCCGTACCAATCTGGAGGCCACCACAATGGGGCAGGCCAGATATGGTGTCACCACATTGACAACCGTCGAGTTCCTGTCGGACAGGACATTGGGAGGCCTATTGGAGGCGTACCGGACGGATGGTACTCCGGCAACTGACATCGAGGTCAGATTCAATGGGCAGCTCAAGGGCAATACCGATGAACAAGGTCATCTGGAGGTGGGTGACCTGGACCAGAAACGAGGTAATTTCGAGTTAAGGGAAGAAGGCGAATCAGCGAGTAATATCAGTGTGGTCCTGGACGAACGCGACCTTGGCCAATTGGACATCAATGGTCGAGTCCAAGTGAAGGTGGTCGAGAGGACCCAGTTCAGTATCCATGCCCAAGACCTGTTCGGGATGCAGGTTGAAGGAGCAGTAGTGACCCTTCTACCACTAAATGAGGAACTTGGAACCACATCACAAAATGGTACCCTGACCATAGTAAAGGAACTGGAGCTCAATGTCTATCAGATCAAGACGGACTGGGACATTGAAGGTTATGATCCACCCATGGTCTCAGGTATAGCTCCCGTCGAAGATGAATATCATTTTGTCAATCATTGGCCTCCTGGACCCAGTGTGGTATTGATGCCACTGATAGTACTTGGTCTGGAGGAATTATTTGGGACCCTGATGGCAGCGATGACATGCATCGCGACCTACGGTCTGGGGCGACGCTGGTGGGGCTGGAGAACTGCGGCCCTGGCAACAGTTTTCACATATCTGAATAGCGTGATCCTGATGTTACAGTTCGGGCAATGGATGGGCGATCTCGCTGCAGTGGCCTTTGCCCTTCCCGGTTTCTGGCTGGTGGTGGAAGCAACTCATCTCTCCAAGAAAGATGTAGACCTCAGACTGCAGAAGGTCATGGGGTTGACAATACTTGGTGGCGTTCTGATCGGAATAGGTGTAACGATGCGCTACACCACGGTCCTGGTCTCAGGTTCTCCCTTTTTGTATATTGGATGGTATAATCTTCCTGACGGTGATACCAAGGAATTCTGGAGCCGTTTGAAGACGGCCCTGTCCTGGCCTCGGGTCAAGGAGCCATTGATGCAAGCTGGGGCCCTGACCATGGGCCTTCTTCTGATAGGCATACCCTTGGCGATGTACAACGACACATACTTCGGTGGCCCGTTGAATTCAGGTTACCAATCCAAGAACGTATTGGAGGTAAGCAGTGAGGGAGGAAACATCACCGTGGAGACTCACGAACCGGCAGGTACGATGTGGGAGGGTTATGTGAACCTGGGTGACCAGGAAGTTGAGAACTTGGGACAAGTGGCCCGCTTCGTGATTGCCTTCTTCCCTGCCCTGCTGGTCATACCTCCTGGCATTTGGGTGGCGCGCAGGACTGCACCGGCCAATGTGGCCCTGATCTACTGGTTAGGCGTCACGATAGCAATCTATCTGACCCAGGGATGGGTCCTCAACAACACCTACACTGACATACGTTACTACCTTCCTTTGGCACCTCCATTGGGTCTGTTGGCCGCCAGAGGGATACTCACTATCGGTAAATCCATGGAATACGGGAATGTGGCCGTGGGTCTCGTGTCATTGCTCATCGTGGCCTCGGGAACGACGGTGTTCCTAGAAGCCGAGGAGGATCTGCAGACCCGCTGGACAAGGATGAACAATTCCCCGAACCAACAGCAGACGATTGAGACGAACATTGATCAGTTGGTTGCCAATCCACAGGATTTCTATGATCAGAAGGTCCACATAGGTGGTGGGGATGTGGTCGAGATCATCGGACCTTCGGCCGTACGTCTGGCCGACCCGGTACATCCCGGGTCCGAGATCCAGTTTATCCTAGGTCCTAACCAGATAGAACTGGAGGTGGGCGACCGCATCCAGGTAACGGCCATGTTCCGGGTGGATAATCATCCCAACAATCCGGACGGTCATGGCCTGTTCCTGCAGAATGAGGAAGACCTCCAGTTCGTACAGATACAGATGGCAGCGGAAGCACCTCCTCCCGGTGGGTCAGGTGAGAGACCTAAGCTAAGTCTGACCCCGGTGCAGGCACGTGGCATGCATCTGGGGATCCTGTCCGGATTAGTTATCAATGGGCTTGGATTGGTCGTCTACCGCAATAACAGGTTCTGAGATAAGTAACAAAACGCGTTCAGCAGCAGTCACATTTATCGCCGCAGTCACATTTATCGTCGCAGTCACACTTATCGCCACAGTCACATTTATCGTCGCAGTCACACTTATCGTCGCAGTCACACTTATCGCCACAGTCACAACATTCCTTGTTCAAGGACCACATTACAGGGCCGAGTTTCAGTTCTGGAGGTCCAGCGAAGAATTGAGCCATTCCGCCCATGATTTCTTTCACTGTAGGAAGTGCATCTTCTGCACTGGCTTGGTTATCGTAGGTTGCCATTCCAACAGCTTCACCTTCACCTGTCTCAACGACATTTAGGGATTTAAGTCCGGGAATCGCCTTAATCTGATCGCCCACAGAGTTGAAATGGGCTATGAACTCGTCTTTTCGGCTGGCATCGAACGATATGATATTGATTCTGTAGTACATGATATGCACCATATCTGTATAGTATAAGGTTATGGACAGCCATTCCCGAAGAACATAGTGGTTCAGTAGCGTCTGCGCAGCGCGATGACGGCCACGGCGGCCATAGTGGTAATCACGGAAAGTGTGGGTATGCCTTCCTCATCCTCTTCAGCATCCGTAACAGTAACATTACCCTCATCAT
>PVBE012274914.1_pt1 | contig 13660 bp, 12 predicted proteins | sample 1631181 | NCBI WGS metagenome assembly PVBE01 (sample SAMN08397723, study PRJNA350692) | Marine metagenome, whole genome shotgun sequencing project. | isolation source: water | place: Pacific Ocean | collected 2012-04 | reverse complement strand
GTGCTGTTCTGCCTGAGACGGGAAGCCTCCAATTTTGAACATTTTCTGGCCTCGGGCCGTTTCGCGGTGAATATCCTGCGCCGGGGCCAGGACGCGGTTTCCGCCGGTTTCGCCTCGGACGGCGGCAACTTCTTTCAAACCTTAGAGTGATCCGATGACGAGACAGCTAAAAAGAAACCTGACTGAATTGCGCCGCATACCGGCCTGCATGTCGCACCCCTGGGGGCGCCTGGCAAGGGCCGTGTCGGCCTTTGCCGCCGACCGGCGGGGTGTTGTTGCGATCTTCTTTGTGTTGGCCTTGGTCCCGATAGTCGCAGCTGGCGGTGCTGGCGTGGATCTCTCGCGCGCGTATACGGTGAAACAGCGTTTGGGCAATGCCCTGGATGCTGCTGGCCTGGCCGTTGGCTCGGCTAGCGGGCTGTCCGATAGTGAACTTAATACTCTGGCGCAGAAATATTTCGACGCGAATTATCCGGCTAAGGAACTTGGTGTTCCTGCCACGCCCGTGCTGACAATTAATGACAGTGAGATCACTTTGACTGCGACCGCCGATGTGGACACAACCCTGTTGCGGCTTGCTCAGATTGACAGCCTCTTGGTAGCGGCAACGACGACGATAAAGCGCGAAGAAACCAAGGGCTTGGAAGTGGTTCTAGTGCTGGATAACACTGGTCGCATGCATCCCAGAATGGCCTCGTTGAAGGAAGCCTCCGAGACATTTGTGGAAATTCTCTTCGGTGACGAGGCTGAGCCGGATTTTCTGAAAGTCGGCATCGTGCCTTTCACAGGCGCCGTCAATGTGGGCACCGACGAAAATTTCCGCAGAAAGTATATTGAAGGCGAGGATGGAGAGGGCGAAGGTTCTGATACTACAGGGGGACAGGGACAGGAAGGTTCTGATACTACAGGGGGACAGGGGCAGGAAGGTTCTGATACTACAGGGGGACATCAGCCTACAGCTAATTCTACTACAGGCGGTAATCCTACTGCAGGGGGACAGCAGCCCTCAGCTAATCCTACTACAGGAGGACAAGGGGGGGGAGGGGGAGAAGGTTCTGTCCAAGAGGAACAAACGGCGGGCCGGTCGGACCAGGACTATCTTCCGGATCATTGGCGCGGCTGCGTGGAAGCGCGGGAGCATCCCTTTGACACCACCGACGATAGCCAGCTAGAGCCAGATTTGGGTGGCGGCAAATGGAGGCGCTATCTTTTTCCTTTTGCACATGTTTCTAACAACTGGGCTAGGTTGAGGCCTACCGGAGGTCCCTTTTCCAATCATATGTTTGTTGGACCGAACAAGCTTTGTCCGGTGGAGCTGCTACCGTTGACGAACGTCAAAGAGGATGTTCTGGATAAGATCGATGAGATGTTAGCCTACGGTTTCCCCCATATCAATCTGGGTGCCGTCTGGGGTTGGCGTGTGTTATCACCTAGCGAGCCTTATACTAACGGCGCTGCTTATAGTGACGAGAAGACCAACAAGGCGATAGTGATCATGACCCACTTTCATAATATTATATCAGCCTTTTCCACTATATATACGGCCTATGATACCCCTGCCAATGATCGACTGGGCAATATTCCTAACCGCTCCTTAGGTCGCGGAAATCGTGAATTGGACAGACGGCTGACCGATGTTTGCACAAAGATGAAGAACCTTGATATTTTAGTATTCACTATTGTCTTCGACTCCAGGAACGGAAGTTTGAAGCGCCTCATGAGCGACTGCGCCACAGACAGCGGCAAGCACTTCGAGCCGTCATCCGGCGCCGATTTGCAACAAGCCTTTGAGTCAATCGCTGCTCAATTGAGAAATCACGGATCAGGTGCCGGCTCGAATTTGCGGATCGGGAACTAGGCCATTTTGGCAAGAAAACACAAGGTCCGTTGGTTCACGTGTCCGTCATCAAAACATTTGGGACATAATGAAACAGGATCATATGTCCCAAATGTTTTGATGACGGACAAGTCGGACGACCAAGCAAAAATAATATTGGAAAGGTGCGGCTTTTCCCCGTCGGCGTCGACACAGCTAAGGAACTTATCTACGCCCGCTTGAAGATTGGCGAGCCGGGGCCTGGTTATTGTCACTTCCCGGCCCATTACGATGACGAGTATTTTCGCCAACTGACTGCCGAACAAATCGTCACCCGGTTCTCGAAGGGCTACCGGAAGCGGGAATGGAAAAAGATCAGGGCGCGCAACGAGGCCTTGGACTGCCGGGTTTCTGCCCTGGCGGCCTACGCCTTGCTGAACGCCAACATCAATCAGATTGCCAACCGCATCGCCATGAAAAGAGAGGCGGTGGAGCCGAAGCCGGAGCCAGTCTCACCAGCACGGAGGATTAGACGGGCGAAGCAACAGAACTGGGTTAATGGCTGGCGTTAATTAAACCCAGCGCCTCCGGTCACCCCACAAATCGCCGGCAACCGCTCTTCAGCGAACTCAATAACTCCGCGGCAGGCCCATTTTCTCGCCGAGAAAATTTTTCACCATTTCGTTGGAAATCGGACTGAAGGGACCCAGGCGGGCGTCCCGAAAAAGCCGCTCGAGCGCTGACTCCTCGACCAGACCATAGCCGCCAAGCACGCGCATACAGCGGTCGGTTGCGCGCACGGCCGTCTCGGAGGCGGCAAGCTTGGCCATGGCGGCGTCCCCGGCGCAATCACGGCCCTGGGAGAGCAGCCAGGCCGCTTTCTCGGTCAGCAGCCGGATCTGCGCCAGCTCCGTCGCCACCTCCACCAGGGGGTGCTGGACCGCTTGATAGGCGCCAATAGGCCGGCCGAAGGCGGAACGGTCCTTGGCATATTGCACGGCGATATCCAGCGCCGCCGCCGCGATCCCCACATAAATGGCCGCTGACAGAATGCGTTCCTCGTCCAGGGAGGAAAGCAGATGATACCAGCCCCGCCCGCGTTGGCCGACCACTGCGTCACTGGGTGCCCGCGCATCATCGAAGAACACTTCCGAGGTGCCGCCCGCCCGCATACCCATGAGTTCCAGGCGGCGCACCTCCACGCCCTTCTGATGGCGGGGCGTAAGCACCAGCGACAAACCACGCGCCCGCTTGCCGTTCTCGATGGGATCGGTGCGGCAGAGAACGGCAATGGCGTCGGCCTCGCCAGCGAAGGTGGTGAACAGCTTTTGACCGTTCACGGACCATTGGTTGCCTTCCATGGCCGCCCTGGTGGTCAGGCTCAATATATCGGTGCCGCCGCTGGGTTCGGTCATGCCGAAGGCCATGATGAAATCGCCCCGGGCCAGGCGGGGCAAATACTCGGCCTTTTGCTCCGCCGAGCCGTGTTCGCGGAACAGCCGCGCGGTCATGGATAGCAGCACCCAGTCCATGGCCAGGGAGGGGAACTGCCGCGACAGTTCCTCGCAAAGGATGGCGCCCATTACCACGCTAGTGCCCGCGTCACCGTCGCTACCGCCAAATTCCCGAGGTACCGACAGTCCCAGCCAGCCAAGCTCACCGAACTCCTTCCAGATATCGCGCGGGATGCGCCGCTCCCGATCCATGGTTCTGATCTGGGTTTCACTGAGGTTGCGGGCAAAAAATCGCCGGACGCTGTCGCGCAGCAAGCCATGCTCCTCGGGTGCTTTAAAATTCATGCTCACCTCCGCCTTGTGTGCCATCCTGCTCAAGCATCAGCTTTTTGCGGCCTCACTTCCAGGAATTTTCACCGGCCTTCGGGAAGGTGGTTGTTTGACGGCGATGCGGACTGGCCTTAGGTTTTGGGGATGAATGTGGGGCTGACACTAATACAGTCGGCACTGAAGTGGCCGGACAGGACCGCTCTGGCGTTCGAAGGGCGGCGCTGGTCGTATGCGCAGTGGAACCGGGAGGTCAACCGGGCCGCCAACGCGTTTGCCGGCCATGGCATTGTCAGAGGCGACCGGGTTGCCTTCCTGACCTGGAATCTGCCCGAACAGGTCACGGCGTTCTATGCTCTGCTCAAGATCGGCGGCGTGCCGGTGCCCATCAACTACCGCCTGGCGGCCAACGAGATAAAGTATATCGTCGATAATTGCGGCGCGCGTCTGTTCATTTTCGAGGAAGCCCTGCGTGAACCGGTCATGGCGATCAAGGACGATCTACAAACCGTCGAGCGTCTGATCTACATCGGCGGCGCGCCGCAAGGTGATGAGCTCACCTACGAAGACTTCGTCGTCCCGGCTTCGGACCGAGAGCCTTCCGTTGGCGCCGGCCTCGATGACACGGCGTTCATCATGTACACCTCCGGTACCACGGGCGTGCCCAAGGGGGTGGTGCGAACCCATCAGGCCGAGCTTTTCGGCGCCATGACCATGGCCCTTGAGTGTGATTTTCAGCACGACGATAGCATCCTCAACAACAAGCCGCTGTTTCACATCGCGCAATTGCAGTTGCAGTTCATACCCTTTGTGCTGCTGGGGGGCACCAATGTCCTGACGCGGGGCTTTGACATTGATGAAACCTTGTCGTTGGTGGAAACGGAGCGGTTGACCTGCCTGCACGGCGTGCCGACCCAAATGGTGATGATGGCCCAGGCGGAACTGTCGAAATATGATCTTTCCTCTCTGCACTGCGGCTTTTACGGTGGCCAGACCCTGGCCGACGATGTAACGCGCACCTGCATGGCGCTGTTTCCCAAGACATTCCTGAATATCTATGGCTTCACCGAGGGCCTGACCGCGACCGCCTGCGATTACCGCCGTCACCCCGACAAACTCGGCAGCGTCGGGCAGGCCGCCATCAATATGGAGGTCAGGATCGTCAAGAGTGGCGCCGCGGATGCCGATGATGTCACGGCGCCGGACGAGGTTGGCGAACTGATCGCGCGGGGTCCCTCCATCATGAAGGAATACTTCCGCCTGCCCGAGCGCACCGCGTCAGCCCTGCGGAACGGCTGGTATTATTCAGGCGACGCGGCGTTCCGTGATGAGAGCGGTTTTATCACCGTCAAGGGCCGCATCGACCACACCATCAAGACGGGCGGCGAGAACGTGCATCCCTCCGAGATCGAGAATCTGCTGTTCAAGCATCCGGCCGTCACCGATGTGGCCGTGGTCGGCCTGCCCAGTACCAAATGGGGTCAGGTGGTCTGCGCCGCCGTGATCGCCAAGGATCCTGCCTTGAATGCCGAAACCCTCGACCGTTTTTGCCGTGAGAGCCCGGATCTGGCCGGTTTCAAACGGCCGCGCCACTATTACTTCATCGACGAGATCCCATCGAATTCGACGGGCAAGGTGGAGCGGGAAAAGTTGAAAGAGAAACTCTCCGGCCCGCTCGACGGCCCTTTGGACTGATACCAAGGGTATTTGTCAGCCGGTGTTGATTAACCGATCAGGCGAACTTCCGTGACCGCTTCGGCGACGATTTTTTCGCCCTTTTTCAGTTGCTGCCGCAGCACGACCACGCCATCGTCCAAAACTTCGCTCACCTGGCCCTCGGTGCGCAAGGTATCGCCGGCGAAGGCCATCGTACGCATGCGAAAATTCAGGCGTTGGATGAAAGTTTTCGGTCCCAGCCAATCGATCGCGTGCTTGGCGAACAAGGCGCCGTAGATTTGGCCGTCGATCACCGGGGCCGGCAATCCCATGTCACTGGCAAAACCTTCATCGTGGTGCAGGCGGTGCCAATCCCACGTGGCACCGGCGTACATGACAAGATCGACCGAGGTGAAGGTCTTCTCGGTCACCGGCAGCTCATCGCCGGGTCGCAGGTCGGCTACGCATTTGCTGGCCGGGATCATTGTCCGCTCTCCAAAGGTTGGTAGACCGTGGTTTCCCGATTGACCGCAATTAGCTCGGCCGCCGAATCGTAATAGCGAGCCACGCTGGTCACGAACAACTGGCTGCCGCCGCGCGAGGAAGGGCGTTCAATCATGTCTTCCAGGGTCCAGGTCACCGAGATCCGATCGGCGGGCAGCACGGCGCGGAAGAATCTATAGTCATTGCCGGCGCGGATCATACGACAGCCCGTGATGGGCAGCTCCCAGGAATGCCCCATATAACCATGCCCATTGGGCCGCCCATGGGCATATTGGCAGGTCTCCACCACAAAGGTGGGCGATGCGATTACGGACGGATAACCGGCCTCTCGTGCATGGCCATCATCCTGATACAACGGGTTTTCATCATCGATGGCCAGGGCAAAATATCGGATGGAAGCGCGGCCTAGCTCCTCCTTGGCCGTATAGCTCACTTCCCGGCCAATCCAGGCTTTCAAGTCTTCGGTCAGCAGAGGCATGACGCGGCTCAATCCAGTACGGCAAAGGGGTCGACTTCAATCTGCATCTCCGGGCGCAGAAGTTGCTCGCAAATCAGGCCCGTTGCCGCCGGATAAGGCTTGGCCAGCAACTTGGACCGTAGGCCGCCCACCTCCCGATAACGTTTCAGGGCCGCCGGGGTGATGTACTCAATGGTCTTCACTAGGTTTTCCGTTCCGCCGCCCGCGGCCTCGATAACCTTGAAGATGTTCTGGTAGGTATATTCGGCCTGGGCCACCACGTCGCCGTCGTGTTCTACGCTGTGAGTTTCCGGATTAACCGAACCCTGGCCGGAAAGGAACAACAGCTTGCCGGCCCGTACGCCGGGGCTGTAGGTCAGCTTGTCATAGCGCCGCCAGCCCGGATTGACCGCCACCGGTTCGTCGCGGCTGGCGATGAAATCATACTGGATCAAGGCCTCGGGGTGCAGCAGGCGGGGCATGCCGATACCCGCGGCGCAGGGATAGACCGGGCCCAGGAACGCCTTTCGAACCGGTCCGGTTTGCCGATAATTCTCCAGGGCCGGCGGAGTGAAGTAGTCCAAGGTCTTGACCACCCGGTCGAAGCCGAGACCCAGGGCCGAAAGCGTCATCTCCGCCGCCGCGAAAATCGCCTCTGTCTGCGCGACGATATCACCGGGCCCGATAATCTCCCCATTGCCGTCCACCGCCTCTACCGTGGGCAGAAAAACCACGCCGCCTGAAGACTGGCTGGCTGGTTGGCGGGCGGCGGCGGTAATCTCGATCTCGATCAACGCATCGGGCCGTAACAGAGCCTTGACCGGCACGGTATTGACTGTCGGTAGATGGTCGCCGAAGACCTCCATACGCACGGCGGCGGCTTCACCGTAGCGCTCGATCCCCTCGGGCTGGACGTATTCGACCACCCGCATAACATCGCCATAGGATAGATCCGCGCCCTCCAATATGGCGCCCACCTTGGCATAGGCCGTGCGTGCCTGCTCCGTCATGCCGCCCCGGATCATCATGCGCCCGGTTTCGCTGTCATGGGTCGATGCGGTATGCCCAGATAAATACACCCCGTCGCCCGCCGCGATACCAAGGGAAAACGAGTATTTGGAATAATCGAACCAGGGAAACTGTTTCGGGCGCACGGCCAAGGATGCCATGACGATCCTCCCTTCTTTCATTATATATTGCCTCTCACGGTATCGTCTGCTTCATCACAGCGTCAAGGCGAAGAGGATCAACATGTCCGAGCGAACATTGCGGCGAAGGCTGGGGGAGGGATTGGCGAAAGGCGACCTGATCCTCGATCCTGAACGGCGCGCCAATTATTCCGAGGACATCGCCGGCGGCGAGGCCGTGGCGGAGGAAATGATCGGACCGACCCCCGGCACCGTCATCATGCGTTGGCAGGCATCATCCGCCTTGGCAAGGGTCTCGATCTCAGTTGTGATTTCGTCGACGCGCCCATCGAGATGCCGTAGCTCGCCACTGAGATCGGCGATCAGGCGAACCATGCGAGGTGAGAGGAGCTCGTCGTAACGGCCCAGAATGTCGGGCAATGCCGCGCGCAAGAAACGCGCACCCTGTCTCACCGCAATGCCGCGTTCCAAGAGCAAGGCACGGATCTGGTTGATGACGGAGGTTCGATGCCGGACCAGGCGTGAGCGCACCCGATGCATGGCTTGCAGGTCAAGTTGCTCGACCGACTTTGTCGGCACAAAGTGCATTCTGGGCCGCTGCACCGCTTCACAAATTGCCTCGGCGTCGGAGAAGTCGTTCTTCTGACCTCTGAGATATGGCTTGACGTATTGCGCCGGCATTAGCTGGGCATCGTGTCCCAGCGCTTGCAGTTGCCGGCTCAGATGGTGGGCGCCGACGCAAGCCTCCATGCCAATCAGGCAGGGCTGCAAGTTGGCCAGGCGAACGACAATCTGGCTGCGCGAAAGCTGGCGCCGAAGCACAATGTTCCCCTCCTCATTGAGGCCGATCAGGTGGAATGTGTTTTTACCAATGTCGATGCCGATCGTAATGATCTGATCTGTCACTTTGCGGGTCATGGTTCATGCTCCTCTGTTTGCTGCACCCAATCTCAAAGAGTGCGGTTCAGAGCACGGTCGGTCCATCCCATTAGCGAGCTTCAGGTGACTGCGAAATTTGTGTTGCCAACCAGCGAAATTGGGCCAATTTAACAGCTTGCTGTGGCTTGAGATCAGTCCCTGACGACCCAACTCAGACAACCAGCCCGCCTATCGCGCCGGACTTGATCAATTCATCGACCCGCGTCGCGTCATTGTCCAGCCAGTCGGCCAGAACCTCGCGCGTGTGCTGGCCCAGGCCCGGGCTGGCAACGAGCTCGATACGCTCCTCGCCATGAAAGCGCAGCGGGCTGTGCGGCAGGATGACGGAGCCGAGTTCGGGATGGTCCATGCGGTGCAGCATCCCGCGCTGGTGCATATGGACATCCTCGACAACTTCGGTGAGTTCGCGCACTAGGCGGATATCTACGGACTACCCAGTTCTTCTCGCAGCAACGCCGCACCCGCCCGCAGCGCCTTAAGCTTGCTCTCAGCGACAGTTCGCGGCAGAGGCGCCATGGCGCTCAAAGCACCGCCGGCTCCGCCAATCAAGCTGATTTCGGCAGACTGCCCGCTACCGTCGTTGTGATCATCGCAACCTCGTCCGAATGGGTTTTAGGGACCGAACACAATTTTCGGCAACCAAGTCGTCAGTTCCGGGAACACCGCCACGATGAACAGCGCCGCCACCTGAATTGCGACGAAGGGAATAACGCCTTTGTAAATCTGCATCGTGCTAACCGATTCGGGCGCAACGCCGCGTAAATAGAACAGCGCGAAGCCGAAGGGTGGCGTTAAAAATGAGGTCTGTAAATTTATCGCGATCATGATGCCAAGCCAGACAGGATTCAAATCCATCAACAGCAGGATTGGCGCGACGATCGGCACCACGACAAAGCTGATTTCGATGAAATCGAGGAAAAAACCCAGAAAGAACATGATCGCCATGACCACGACCATGGCGCCGAAGGTGCCGCCAGGCAACGAGGTCAGAAATGCATGCACCATATCGTCGCCGCCCAGACCCCGGAACACCGAGGAAAAAAGCTGCGCGGCAATGACGATGCCGAAGACCATGGCGCTGACCCGCGTGGTCGAACGCATGACTTCGTGCAATCCCCCGGTGCCATAGACCCGCATGAGGCTAACCACTATGCCCCAGACCAGGGCAAAGCAGCAGATCACGGCAACGATGATGCCGATCATGTCGCCAAGGGGTATATTTTCACGTGCGACCCGCAGGTCCATGGATCCGGTGAGAATAAGGACAACGATCAAGCCGGCTGTCGCGGCGTATATGGGCTTGGGATTGTCGGGTTCGAGCCTCAATCCGCCCAGCAGCGTGGCGCCGACGGCGCCGACCGATGCCGCCTCGGTGGGTGTCGCGATGCCGGCGAGGATGGAGCCGAGCACCGAAATGATAAGGACCATGGGCGCGATCAGGGCGTGGGAGACCTTGATGGCGAGCTCCCGGTTGGTGCGGCCCTCCAAAAGTTCTTCGCGCGGGATGGGCGGCGAAGTCTCCGGCCGCACGATGGCGATGAAGATATGATACAGGATATAAAGTCCGACCAACATGAAGCCGGGAATAAGCGCGCCGGCAAAGAGGTCGCCGACGGAAACCGGATCGGGCGCGAAATTCCCCAGCTGGCGCTGCGCTTCCTGATAGGCATTGGAAATCTGGTCGCCCAACACCACGAGCACCAGGGAGGGCGGTATGATCTGGCCCAAAGTGCCCGCGGCGCTAATTGACCCGCAGGCAAGGGAGGGATCATAACCGCGCCGCAACATGGTGGGCAGCGCCAGCAGACCCATGGTGACCACCGTGGCGCCCACGATCCCCGTGGAGGCGGCCAGCAGCGCGCCGACCACACAGACCGATATCCCCAGCCCGCCGCGCAACGAGCCGAACAGCATGGCCATGGTGTCGAGCAGTTCCTCGGCCACTTTCGAACGTTCCAGCATCACCCCCATAAAGACGAACAGGGGCACGGCAATCAGAATCTCGCTGGTCATCGCATTGCCGTAAATTCGGTTCGGCAGAATGCCCAAGAAGGCCAGGTCGAAGACGCCGAACAGATAGCTGCCACCGGCGAAGATCAACGCGGTGCCGGCCAGTGAAAACGCCACGGGAAAGCCGACCATCAAAAATCCGCAGACACCGAAAAACATCAGGATGACGAAAATTTCGCTGGCGTTCATACCCCCGATCCCTCCGCCTCATGTTCGGGCAGATCGATCGGCTCCTGCCCGGTCATGATGAACCAAGATTTGACCAACAAAGAAAAGCCTTGCAACGACAAAACGAACGGAAACACCAGCAGCATCAATTTCAGCAGCCAGAACGGCATGAACGTGCCTTCCGGCGAGCCTTCCCAGACGCGGATCGAGGCGCCTACGAAGATGAGGGATTTCCACGTCATTATGGCGCAAAGCGGCCATAAAAAGATCAAAACGCCGACAAAATTGACCCGCGCCTTGTTATTCTCCGTGGCGCCGCCATAAAAGATATCGACGCGGACATGGCCGTCATGCAGCAGCGTATAGCCGGCCGCCACCAGAAACAGCATGGCATGCATGAAGACGATCGATTCTTGCATTGGAATAAAGCCAAGGCCGAATACATAGCGGAGCAATACGACGGTGAATTGCATCAAGACCAGGGCCAAGGCAAACCACGCCACGATACGGCCGAGCTGTTCGTTAAAGATATCTATGGAGCGTACGACGGCTCTAATTGCGGGCATGTGACATCTTTCGGTACGAGACACAGCGGTGGGTACCCGCGCCCATTTCGCAGCACGGGCACCCTTATCCGTTTATGATTGCCGAACGAGCCGGTCTCAAGAATATTTGAACGGCAATGCCCGCGCATTCATGAAGCCCTGCTCGCCGATCTTGGCCCACGTGATGGCCTGCTTCCGATAGGTGATAAAGCTGTCATAGACACGTTTGGTAAACGCGTTGGTGTTGCCGACATCATTGACCACTTCGCCGGCTACCTCGCCGATCTTGATTAGCATATCTTTTGGATACTGGTGCAATTGCACGCCGTGTTTGGTCAATAACACATTCAATGAACCCAGATTGCGGGCATTGAATTCGGCGAACTGGTTATGGGCCTCGGCATCGATCACCGTGCTCACCAAGAGCTGTTCGTCCTTGCTCAGGCTGTCCCAGAGTTTCTTGTTCATGCCATAGCTGCCGGAGGTGCCGGGTTCATGGAAGCCAGGATAATAATAATGCTTGGTGATCTTGTGGAAGCCGAATGCCAGATCATGCCATGGCCCGACCCATTCAGCTGCATCGATCGCACCTGATGCCAGCGCTGGATAGATCTCGGCCACTGGTAGATTAACAACGGTGACGCCGAGAGCCCGAAGGACTTCGCCGCCGATGCCGGGCATACGGAATTTTAGGCCCTTGAAGTCATCCAGCACGTTGATCGTTTTGCGATACCAGCCGCCCATCTGGGTACCGGTACTGTTGCCCAGGAACCCTTTTAGTCCAAATTCCGCGGATAGCTCGTCCCAGAGTTCCTGTCCGCCGCCGTACTTCATCCACGCGGCATGCTCGGTTCCTGTCAGACCATAGGGCACGGTGGTAAAAAAGTTGAATGCCTTATGCTTGCCTTGCCAGTAGTACTCGGCCGATTGGTACATATCCGCATCGCCCGCGCTGACCGCGTCGAAGACGCCGAAGGCTGGGACCAATTCGCCGCCGCCATAAACCTTGACCTTGATCTTACCGCCCGAAAGCTGGGTGATGTTCCGAGCCACACGCTGCCCGGACGTGCCAAGCCCTGGCGAATTCAGGGGCCAAGACATGGCCAGTTTCCATTGCTTCAGGCCTTGAGCAATGGCAGGTTTGGGAAAGTTTGATGCGGCGACCACAGCAGTGGCAACCCCTGCCGCCGTCGCGCCTTGAATAAATTCACGCCGTTTCATGAGATTTTGCCTCCCTGGTCTGATTGATGTTTTTGGGGCGCGGCCCCTTGCCACTCCCCCACGGCTCAACGTCAGGATGTAAGCCACCCTTACACCAACCCGCGTCGACCGAAAGCTTAGTCGCCCCACGACCCTGGTGCAACGTCTCATACGGGCATTGTCATGTGTGGACGGCCTCTGCATTGCAAGTGTTTTCTGCTGATGGTCTGTCCCCGGTCGGGTGCGGTCATGTGTCTGGCCTTTTGATGACGGACAGCGGGTAACAATAGGATAGTGCATCCCGATGGAAGTCCAAGGGGCCCGGCCAGCGAACCCCGCCACCCGGCAAATTCCCCAACCCACGCGATCCGCGCTCCAGGGCCCCCGGGTCATGGACCGCAGGCCAAGGGTCTGGGATTGTGGCTAACAGGAAGTTCTGAGACCTAATCCTTCGACTTTGTGTTTGTGTCTGATGTGGCTAATCTTGCGTGTATCAGAAGAAATTATGTTATCGACTTTATAATTCAAATTAAATAACCATAGATCATATTTTGTCAGTGCTCGTATTCAGAAGATAAGACCTATGATCAAATTTCGTTTCGCTGCTCTCATATCGACCCTGCTGCTCTTGGCGTTCCCATTGACTCCCTTAAAATTCTTGTCATAGCCTTAATAAAAGGGGACGGTAGCCGATTGTCGCCTTTCCCCTAAATCGAAGTTAAAGAACTAGAACACGGCAGTGGCTGACACTACCAATCAGTGCCTTAAAGGAGAAAACAATGGCCTTATACATGTTGCAGATAAAGTACTGTCCGACGTCAGCGCCCCTGGGACATATTGAGGGGTTTTCATAAGGGAGGATTTCTGGCTCATCGTAGTGACCGAAGGGAACGAAGATGAGGCAGAAATCGTTGCCGTAAAGCAGTAAAGGGACGAATTAGAGATAGATCAAAACGCTAAAATGCCTTAAATATTTTGATGTAGGATAGTTAACCGCCGGAATTGATTTAGATCAAGTTACGACTAGCCAACAATTAGTAAAATTATTTATATGGCTCGTATAGACAATATATTTGGTCCGGCGGACGGTGGTGGCTTTGGCGGAGCCACGTCAGTTTTGCGGGCTGAAGCTAGTGATAGTTTTCTTGTCATTCCCAATGGTGATTTTGTCCTCGAGGCTGGCTACGAGCGGCTAGGCTTGGATCTTCTACTTTCTGACAAGGCTGTTGATAGCAACCGTTCAGTTGTTGTGAAGGACTATTTTGTCCAGGCTGAATTGCCTGATCTTCATACCAGTGATGGAAACGCAGTAATTGAGGGTCGTTTGGCCTCACATCTCGCGGGGCGTGCTACGCCCGGCCAGTTTGGCCAGATACAACTTGCTCAGGCCCAGCCTTCAACTCAAGCGTCTCCCCAGGCGGTATCGATTGGCGAGG
>PVBE011813891.1_pt1 | contig 13660 bp, 12 predicted proteins | sample 1631181 | NCBI WGS metagenome assembly PVBE01 (sample SAMN08397723, study PRJNA350692) | Marine metagenome, whole genome shotgun sequencing project. | isolation source: water | place: Pacific Ocean | collected 2012-04 | reverse complement strand
CCCCCTAGGGGGCTTCCCTGCCTTCCTTCGGATAACTAAACATTAATATAACACAAACCATGAACCAGAAAGCTTAATGAAAAAAGGACATTTTAACTTTGCTCAAGATGAGGACATTTTAACTTTGCGTTGACACAAAAAAAATTTTTTTATACCTTATATAAAGGTAATTTTGATAATCAAAAATAAAAATTTTAGAAAGTGATAATTTTTTTAAAATTTTCTCAAAAAGTTATTTCTGTTACACTTTTAAAAACTTTCTAGGATTTTTCATGGAACCCATTGTCTTTAATGCCAAATGGCATAAAAACCTTCTTTGTTTAAAAAAAAATCGAGGGATTTTATCCGTTTTCACATTTTTTTTTCGATTTTTTTTAGGTCCCTTTCGAAAAATTTGTCGAAAAAAAATTTTACCTTCTAGTAGTTATTCAAAAAAAGAAGTAAAAGCTTTAAAGGAAGTTTTTTTTCGAAATTGGTTTTCAAAAAAAAGTTGTGAAAATCCCCTTTATGATTTTTATATAGCAAAACCTTTAAAATTAATTACACCCGATGGCGTTTCTTTATCAGGAACCTATTTTCGAGCAAGACGTGCAGCAAAAGAAACTCCCGTTATTGTCCTTTTTCAATCAAATTCTTCTTTAAAAGATCACTCTGAATATGATTGGCTTTTGGCTCAAGCAGCGCAAGAAAATCATATTGCAAATTTTATTACTTTTGATTATCGAGGCTGTGGAACTTCTTATGGAAAGGCGGGAAAAGCAAATGATCTTATTTTAGATGGAGACACCGCCTATCAGTTTGTAAAAGACTACCTCAAAGTCTCTTCTAAACATATTATTTTATACGGTTTTTCTTTAGGAGGTGCAGTTTCTGCTCAAGTTTGTAATCTCTATCCTGATCAGTTCCATAAATGTATTAATGAGCGTTCCTTTTCCTCTCTTACTGCTGTCATAAGCTCTTCTTATAGATATGGAAAATTTTTAGCCTACTTTACAAAAAAATTGAACTGGGAATTCAATACCCTAAATATTTGGCCTAACGTTAAAGGAAAAAAACTTTTAATTTACCAACCCAAAGATGAAATCATCCCTCTTAAAGCCTCACTTTTTTATAACCTTAGCATTCAAAATAAAATAACAAATAGCAAATGCATTCAATTAGAGATCTTACCTGAAAGTCAAATCACACAATTTTATCACTCTACACCTTTAAATCACTATATCGATCAAAAAACAAATCTCTGTGCCCAAGATACAGTGATTGAATTTTTATTTGAAAAATCAAATTTTGAAGTTGCTTCAATCTAAAAGACAATGAATGTTCTCTTGTTTTCCCCCTGTGATATAAAGAGAGCTATTTTGATCTACTAAAATGTCAAATTCTAATCGCACCCCAAATTTTGAAGGTAAATAAATTCCTGGCTCAATAGAAAAACAGCTTGCAGAGAGAATATGTCTTTCATCATGCATTTCAAGATTATCCATGTGAGCTCCACTTCCATGAAGGTCTTCTGAAATACTATGCCCTGTGCGATGAAGAAAATATTTTCCGTACCCCGCTTTTTCAATCACTTTTCTAGTTGCATCATCGACTTCAAAACCATGAACAGCTTTTTTTGCTTTAAATCTCTTTTGAATTAAATCTATTGCAGCTTCTTGAGCCTTTTTAACGATTGAAAAGATCTTTTTCTGAAAAGCAGTAGGTTTAGATGCAGCTATAGCCACTCTTGTAATATCAGCAAAAACAGAATGGTTTTTCATCTGTTTGCACCATAAATCGATAAGGATAAAATCTCCTTTTTGAATGTGAGTAGACTTGCCTTGAATCGGTTCATAATGGGGATCTGCAGAATGTTCATTGACAGCACAGATAGGACGACTTGGGGATGTGCATTTTTTTTTCTCAAAACACTCTAAGATTTTCTCAGTCACATCAAATTCTGTGATCTTTTTATTCTTAAGCAAAGAGTCTTGAATCCACTTCCAAGCAGATTTCACACTCCAATCAACCACTTTTGCAGCTTCAAAATGTGTTTGAATCTTAGTTTTACTCAAAACAGCTGTAAAATAAGGTAAAAAATGAGCAGAAGTAACAACCGATACGCCGCATGAGCGAATAAATTCTACTGTACCTGCATCTACTCTAGATACATAAGGAATTGCATTATTGGGGGAATATTCCATCGCAGCTGTTCGCACTTTTTTTAGAGTCTTTTTCAACTCTAACTCAAAAGTTTGCCAAGAGTGATAGATTCTTTTATCACCTGGCCAATGATCTAAAACATGAGCTTCAATGGCATGTACAATTTTAATCGGTTTTCCAATAGATGGTATCCAATAGAAAAATCTACGCGTAAGAAGAGATTTTTGAGAAATTTCTAAAAAATGAAGGGCAAGATCATTCGATCCATGAAAATCATATAAAAGCCAGCCATCTATTTTTAGTTGTATTAAATGTTTTTGAGCTTCTTTCAGTTTCTTTTCCATTTATTTACCTATTTAAACATTTGATTAAAGCAGACGCCGCAGCCACTCTAAATACTTGAAAAGGGTCTTCTAAAACTTTGACTAAAAATGGATAGCAATCTTCCTTGCCAATATGGGCAATAGCTTCTAAAATATAAAGCTTTTGATCATGATTCATTTGAGGATATAATTCTCTTAAAAGAGAGCTTACCCTTTCATCTTTAGCAAATAAAGCGAGTACTAAAGCAGCTTGCATCCGGATATTGAGATTTTCATCATCTAATAAAGACCGAATCATATCCAAAGCTTCATGATCCCCTTCCTTTAAAAGAGTTGCTGCAGCAAATCCTGTGATTCCCCACTGTTTAGTCTGTAAAAACTCTTTAATCGCACCTTGAGCTCTTGGATCTTCCATAATTGCTAAAATGGATAACAAATTAAGCCGACTCATCCGATCAACTGCTTCAGGATAATTAGGAATTTGATCTATATAGCGCACTTTTGAAGGTATAAGAATGTCAAAAACTGTATTTTTATGTTTTTCTATCATCCATTTTTTTTCTTCACTTTTTAAAAATTCATACAAGCAATTACAACAACTAGATACATCTTGCCTTAATCCAATCAATCCCATTGCAATATTTACTTTAACATAAGGATCAAAGCTCGTTTTTAAAACTTTTTTAGAAAGATCCTGTCCAGAAGTTCCTGAATAGGCTAAAGCTGCTGCTGCAACTCTTCGATTTTCTGCATTTTCTGAATAGAGCCATTCCGATAGATAAGGCGTCCCTTCAATCGGATCAATGAGGAGTAAAATCCAAGAAGCAACAATAGAAACTGTAGGATCCACATCTTTTAATACATCTTTTAAATGCTCTTTGATTTCTTCTTTATTCATATTCTGACGAAAAATAAATGCCAAAGTATTCAAAGCAGCCACACGAACATCTGGCCTTGGGTCTTTGATCAAGGGCAAAATTTGATCTTTACTCTCTTCTAATTGTAGGTGAAGCACAGCCTGACAGGCAAATTCTCGAAGATTTGCTTTTTGACTTTTTGCTAATGACTCTATTTCTTTCGGTTTTATATCTTCAAAAATATGTATCAAAGCTTCAATAGCAAGAGCTTTTTCTTCAAATGTGGAGCGCTCATATTCTAAAATTCTTGTTAAAACCTCTGCTTTTTCTTTCATCCTCATTTTACCTAAAGCTTTGATCAACTCGATTTTTACTATCCAAAATTTTTCTTCCTCTAAAAGTCTCTTGATCTCTTTTTGAATTGAATTATCACCATAAGAAGAAGACAATTGAACTGCAATCGAACGGAGTAATGCATTAGAATCTCTCATGAGTTCCAAAAGTATTTTTACTGCACGTACATCCTGAGTAAGGTATGCTCCTAACAAAGAAGAAAGACGGATTCCATACTGATTAGATTTGGCTCCTTTCTCAATAACTGACCAAGCTAGCTCTTCTAAAAGAGAGCGATTTTTCTTTTCTTCTTCATATTCTTCAATCAGTTTCAAATAATTTTGTAGAGCTTCTCTTTCTAGATGAGATCGACTGAGGGCTTTAAAATATGCAATCTTTAACTTCTTATCTTGAGGAAAAGCTTTGAGTGCGATTTCAGCTTCCTTGAGAGCTGACCTAGGATCTTCTATAAGAAAATGAGAGTGAACTCTTCTAAGAGACTCCTCTTCAGTTATTTGAGAATATATTTTTGAGATCCCCAAAAAGGATAAAACCAAAAATTTTAACATCTTCTTTCTCTTTATTTCTGATCCTAAATCATCTATAATATATATATCTTCATTAAATATATTTTTACATGACTCTACTTATCTATAAAGATCAGGGCGTATGCCCCAAAAGTGCTCTTCTTCTCGGAAGATTTTTAAAAAAAATCGAAAAAAACATTCTTTTTGTTACGAGTGAAGAGTTAAAAAATAAACAATGGATGCAAAAAGCGCGCCTTATTGTCTTTCCTGGTGGGCAAGATATTTTTTATCATCAAAAATTGTCAGGAAAAGCAAATGATTGGATTTATGAGTTTGTTTCAAAAGGTGGATCTTATCTTGGAATTTGCGCAGGAGCTTATTTCGGCACAGCTTTCGTCGAGTTTGATAAAGGAGGAGCTTTAGAAGTTTTGCAAAAAAGAGAGCTTCAGTTTTTTCCTGGGAAAAGCATAGGGCCTGTCCTTGGTGTTTATCAATATGGAAGTGAGATAGGTGCAAAAACTTTAAAAATCAAAACAGAAAAGACAAGTTTTTTTTCCTATTATAACGGAGGTTGTTTTTTTGAAAATGCACATAAATATAAATCTATTGAAGTAATCGGTCGATATGAAGAACTTCCCGATAAACCTGCAGCAATCATCCGTACTACTATAGGAAAAGGAAAAGTGATTTTATCTGGAGTGCATCTTGAATATGAATCTCACAAAAAAAGCAGTTGGGATCAGGATCTTAAGTCTACTGAAGATTTACGAAATTCTTTTTTCCGCTCGCTTTTATACCCATAATAATTCAAAAATTGGCTTTTTAAACCACAATGAGTCTTAACCGCATAATCTCCCTAAAGGCTTTCCTCCTAAAAGATGAAAGTGCAAATGCCAAATCGTCTGTCCTGCCTCAGACCCATTATTCGTAAGAAGACGGTAGCCATTTTCTATTTCAAATTTTTTAGCCATCTCTTGCGCCACTTCTATTACTTCTGTCATTAGTGAAAAATCTTCTTTTTGAAGTGCTTGTAAACTTTTAATCTCTTTTTTGGGAATAATCAAAAGATGAACAGGAGCTGCTGGATGAATATCTTTAATGACAATCATTCGTTCATTTTCAAATACTTTTTCCGACGGAAGCTCATTTTTAATGATTTTGCTAAAAATAGTGCTCAAGGTTTTTCTCCCATAATATATGCGTATGCTTGTAAAACAGCTTCCCTTGTCTTCCAAATCGAAATAAAAAGCCCTTTATGACAAAAAATAGCTCCCTCAATTCCTGATTTTTCTCTGAGATCTTTGTTGTGAAGACCCGCCCACTCTGAAGGCATAGGCTTTCGTACTTTCATTCGATCTTTTAAGTTTGGAGGAACCCCTTTGAGTTTCCAATGTACACCCGTTGGCATAATTACGAATAAAGCAGGATGTTGCTCTCCTCCCAGATTGAAAAAATTTTCCATCCAAGGAAGAGGCTCATCAAATTCAAGAACTTTTTTTCTAGAAGCCATTGCTTTTTGTACTTTTTCTTTACAACTTTGTGTATACAAAAATCTCTCTTTAAGTCTCATTAAATGACCTAACGCAAAGTCTAAAGCCTTATAAAATGCGATCTCAAAATCTTTAGAAGTACACGTATGTTGGATCGGTAAAAAATTAGAAATGACTTGAGAAAAAGAGCAATAACCCATTTCAAGTTTTGCAACTCCATTATCATGAGCATCGACACCTAAAATTAATGTACGGTTAAAATAATCACTTAAATTACTTTCTATGATTTTTTCATCCTTAAGATATTTTAATACCATACCTGCACTTGAAAGGGGCCCCGTATATTCAATTTGATGATGAACAAACTTTTTCTGTAAAGGATCGTAGACACCTTCTACATCACATACATACTCACACCTACTTAAAGTCGTAGGATCCCGACTCCTTTTAATTTTATCTTTATCAATAAGATCACAAAGGATTAAAAGTGCAGCTGTCGTTACTTCATCTGCATGAAAAGACCCATCGTGGGTACCAAAACTTCTGGGTATAATTGTTTCTTCCATATTTTTAGATACAGTCTTTAATACACGAATATAAAGTCTAATTCTTCAGATCATTTCTTATCCATCGATTTTTTGTCCTATGAGACTATTCCACTAAAGTGAATGATATCTTTTTCCTCCATTTTAGATCTTTTTTGCCTCTTTTTTGATAAACTTTACAAGTTTATCTGCAAAACTCGGCTTCAAAATCTCAAAAAATGGACAAAAAATTCATTTATTCACTTTAATGGGATAGCCTCATGATATACTCCTTCCACTTCAAACGTATATAATCTTCTTAAGGAAAAATTGACATTACGCGACAAAATAAAAAATTAAATGAATTTTTTCACTCTAGTCACGTAACATTAGTTTTTGAATTTCTTTGAGTATTATTTTTTTATTGGCATAGGTTCATAGATTTATTATAGAATTTTCGATATAATTCCGCTTCAACATTAAGTTTTTGTACTATAATTAATATACACCTGTAAATTTGTTTTATTATGAATATGAAAAATGACTTTGAGCGTAAAACTTTTAGAGGGGTGCTCTTATCAAGTGTTCTCTCAGAGCCACTTTTTACCCTTTATGGTTTTACAGCATTTATTTTAAGAAAACATTTAGATGCAACCGCATTTCAAATTGCTTTTTTAACTATGCTTAGACCTCTTGTGTCAATTCTTTCTTTTTATTGGAGCGCAAATCTTTCCAAACGAAGGGATAAACTGAGATCTAATTTTTTAGGTGCAGGGTTTTTATCTCGCTTGCCTTTTTTATTTCTTCCTTTCATTAATCAGTCCTGGTACCTCATTTTTTCTGTTGCCATATACATTCTTTTCTATCGGGCGGGAACGCCTGCTTGGATTGAAATTTTAAAACTTAATTTACCAAAGAAAAAAAGGGAAAATGTTTTTTCTTGGGGATTTTCATTGCAATACATTGAAGGCATGATCCTAGCAATAGGTGTCGGTAGCCTGCTTGATCAAAATCCTTCTAGTTGGAAAATTCTTTTTTTCATAAGCGCTATTTTAGGAATGCTCAATCTTTACTTCATGTCTAAAATACCGATAAATCATAATCCTGAAATTTCTCAAAAGAAAAAAGAATCCTTAAAAACACTCCTTTTAAAACCTTGGAAAAATAGCTTTTATTTGATGAAAACGAGACGTGATTTTTCACTTTTCCAGTGGAGCTTTATGTTTTGCGGATTTGGTGTCATGTTAATACAACCTGTAATCCCCTTCTTCTTAGCCGATATTCTGAAAATTTCCTATATAGACTTTGCGATTGCATTTTCTTTATGCAAAGGGTTAGGCATTGTCTTTTCTTCTCCTATATGGTCTCGCTTAATGCATAAAATATCTTTAGCTAAGCTTTCTTTTCCTGTTTTTATTCTTTTTGGCCTTCAACCTCTTCTTTTATGTTTGGCTCCTTTTCATCTTATGTGGCTTTACCTCTCTTATATTCTATATGGCATTGCTCAAGGAGGAAGCCATCTAATTTGGCATTTTTCAGGTCCTACTTTCTCTGGAAAAGAAGATAGCTCTTTATTTTCAGGAGTCAATGTAGTGATGGTCGGAATTCGAGGAGCTATTGCGCCTCCCTTAGGAGGTGCTTTGAGCGTTTTAGTAGGCCCTATTTCTACTCTCTTATGCGGCAGCTTATTCTGCATGTATAGTAGCTACTTTCTTTTCAAAAAGATCCTTCTCCAAAAAATTTCTACAGCTGATGAGTAAAAAAACCTTTTAAGGTTATTTTTTTCTTTGTATATAGAGCAATAGACGTCAATGATAGAAACTTATTTAAAATTTCACAAAAACACCACCGGTTGTTTTAGAGGAATCCATATCTTATTTAAAACTTATTTTTTCAAATACATCTATTTAGGCGCTTTTCTTCTGTTCTCTTTTTCTCTGAGCGCTCAAAATTATGACTCTGAGTCTGACAATGAAGTTTCTATTTATTTAAGCCGTACAGATAGTATTCCGGATGAAATTGAAAGTACTTCAGATTCTTACTTTGAAGGGTATGTTCAAGCATTAGTTGATATGCACTATCATGAACTTCGTGTCGTCGTTATTGTTAAAGATCATGAAATATGGCTTGCAAACCTTCCCAAAAATGCTCTTATAAAAAATAGTATCATTTCCTTTGTATCAGACATTCCTGGCGTAAAAGAAGTACATGCACTCAATGGAGTCCCTCCCAAAGATGAAAAAATAAGGGAGAAATATGTCGAAAGACCTATTTCAAGAGGGATTTGGTTTCCTCAAACAACAGTTCTTTTTTTACCCCAAGTTGCAAATCCCAGACAAGTCACCTATTCAATCGGTTATCGTCAAGGTGATAAAATAATGGGAAAAAAAGCCATTCAAATCTCTTTAGGGGATGATTTTCCCATCTATCGCTGGCTAGATGTTTTTTGGGGTTGGGGAGATTTACAAATCAGTGTTGAATCAGGAATTTGGGCTGTATTCAATCTGTATCCTGAACCCAATATCGGTGATGGTACAGAGCTTGTGAATACCGATTATTATTTCGGTATCCCCTTAACAGCTACTTTTAATGAATGGGCCTTTCGTTTGAGGCTTTATCATATCTCCTCTCATTTGGGTGATGAATTTTTAGTCAATCATCCAGGCTTTATAAGAAAAAACCCTAGCTTTGAGGCAACTGATTTTTTTGCATCTTACCAACTCTTACAGTCTCTTCGCCTTTATCTAGGAGTTGGAGCTATTTTTGATAGTGATCCTACTTTTAGACTTAAACCCTTTTACCTTGACTATGGAGCAGAGTTTCGCTTTTTAGGTGTAAAGTTTCGAAAGCAAAGACTCTTTGGTGCTTTCTTTTTAGCCGCTCACTTTAGAACGTACCAATATCTCAAGTATGATTTTGATGGTACATTTGTAGGCGGATATGAATGGAGTAAGCTGCAAGGAATTGGTAGAAAATTCAGGCTCTTTGTTGAATATCACAACGGTTTTTCTTTAGAAGGACAGTTTATGAAAATGCGAACAAACTATATAAGCTACCTTCTATCTTATGGATTTTAAAAATCCCTATTTTTTATATACTCGCCCACTTGACCTATTATAGGAACAACCATCCCAATCATTCCCCCTAAACATAGATAAGCACCATTATTCCTCCTATTCGCATTTCTCCCATTGAGCATAAAGGCACCGGTGATTAACGTTATAATCGACACCGTATACATTCTTCCCGAGAGTGTAATGTATTCATTATGGTATGCTTTTAGCGTATCATTACATTCTTTATATTTTTGAATCTTAGTTTTTAGCTGAGTAATCTGGCCTGCCTGCTGCTGTATCTGAGCATCCTGCTGCTGTATCTGAGTGACCCTCTGAGCATCCCTGGTAATTAGTTCGGTTCACTTGAATCTGAAAAGGTGTTAAGCTTGTTCCTGGATGACTAGGATAATCAGCATTTGGGTTTTGAACTGCCTGTGGCATATTAGAACCTCCTTTTTAATAAATAATTAGCCAATATTATATAGATAAAATGTGTTTTTTAATACAAAAATAAATAAAATCGCATTAATTAAAAAAAAATAATTTAACTTAAATCTTATTAAACACAAAAAAATATAGTTTAAAAAATATTTATTATACTTTATTGTAAAATTAATTTTAATTTAGCTTGATTTCATAAAAACCTTTTTCATAGATAGGGCCTTTTTTCCCGATAGGAAGCTTTCCTTGAAAAAAGCGCTTATAGATAGCAAGACCTTCTTGCGCAGTTTGTACAGAGTAAAAACAATTGCTTACCCACTCAGAGCCTGCAATTGTTTTTGTACGTAAATTGCATTGAAATCGGGAGGTGATTTTTTCTTCCCAATACTCATTTTTTCCAAATAAAAGAACTGGAGTAGGCAATTGAGCACCTATTTTTCTTCTGACTTCTTCTAATGTATACTCAAAATCCATACCCATTCCGCCCATTAAAAAAATGGGAAAATCAAGATGAAACTCAGCCTGTCTTTCTACTAAATGATCGAGATGGTAAGTCATTTTGGCATCGATATAAGAATTGGGAATTTGTTCATGAATCACATTTTGATCTTGTATTCTAAAATCTACAATGTTTGCACAAGATAGAACATCTAACGATTTTGCGGCTCGATTTCCCACTTCCATAGCTCCAGGCCCTCCGCCTGTTACGAGCATAATAGGAGTATCTTTTGAAAGTAGCGGGTGATCTACCTCTTTTCTCATTTCTAAAATCCCTTTTAAAAGAGCTTTAATTTCTTGCTCAAAACCTCCTTCAATAAGGTTGGATCCATAGACTCCAAATGTACTTGCCTTTCGAAACTTTTCAACCAAAGGCAAGGGAACAAACATCCCCGTATCTTTTCCTGGTTTAAGAACAAATTTTAAAATTTGCTGACAAGATCGGTCAACCCAAAAAATACCTACAGCATAATAAGCAAGATCTAACATCAAAGATCGATCTTTGTGAGAAAAATACTCTCCTGAAGATCGAGAGGGAATCTCAAAATAGATCTGTTTAAGACTTTTTTCTACTAGATCATTAATAAGCAGTCTTTTTAATAAAGAAGAGGGAAAATAACGAGACAGCAAAATCCCTTGAGATGTGATTCTGCCATCTTGAATTGCTTTTAAAAAAGGGTATGAAGGCTGGCTTTCTATATATTGTTCCACAACATGTACCTGACGAGACGGATGATCCATGCCAGGAAATTCCTGCTTTAAAGGATCACATAAAATCCAGTCTTCTTTTTTTAAAGCATCTAATTGAGTTCCTTTTACAATAAAAGTTGCGGCTAAGTGATTTTTAGGAAGAGGCGCTGTATCAAATGCTTGAAAGAGAGCCTTGGGGTCTTCAATTTTGGATTGCAACTGATCACGATCTGAAAAAAACACATACTCTCTATGAGGCTCTAACGTATAAAACTCTAAAGGGATATCACTGATTTCTTGAGAGCTTTTTCCAAAAAATTCATAAATATCTCCTGATGCCATGGTATCTGGCTGTAAAATACTTGCAGATGTATGAGAATAACCTTTAGGCAAAAATTCTTGGCATACATTTGCAAATACAGTACGAATATGTAAAGGCTCTGTTTTAACAAGCAAAATACGCTCATCCTCTAATAGCCTTGATTTATCCTCATATAATTTTTGATGAAATTGTAAAAAATCACGAACTTTTGTTTCAGGAGATTTTAAAGCCAACGCAAGGGTAAATAAAAGTCCATAAATGCTCTTATGATATTGAACAGTCCCCTCTTTCAAACTTAAAAAAGCAACACATCTCCCCTCTATTTTTTCAACAACTAGCTCTTTTTCTAAAAATCCTCCAAGAGAAAGTAAAGACCTTCCCTCTCTATCACACCTTCCAAACATACGGAAAAGATAATCAGGGTCTCTAACACGCCTCGATTCATCTTTTGCAAAAATTTTTCCAATATAAGAGCCAGTTTCGAGTAAATGAATCATTTGTTTAGCAACTGGGTCTAAGGCGCTAAGCTGCACTTTTACCCTTGCAGATCGATTTTTTGCATCCAAATCATATTCTACCCCCACTCCATTGATACCTAATTGAGCGAGCGTACTTTTAATATTGAAAAATAAATGCTTCGATCCAAGTGAAAACCCGACAAAATAGGGAGAAATATTTTCGATAAAAACGACAGCGGTCTCTTTATTTTCATCAATAGAGTGAATATAACCATCTGGCGTTATAAGATCATAGTGTGCAGATGTAAGAGCTCTTTCCATATTTTATATTATACCCTTATACACCTATATATTACTTAAAATTTATTTCGTCGAACGTCATTTTAAAATTTCTTCATAGCACCATCAATATTGCAAAAAACGCCCAACTATACTATTCTTTTACATTCTACTTTGGGGCAGTAGCTCAGTTGGTTAGAGCAACGGACTCATAACCCGTTGGTCGTTGGTTCAAGTCCATCCTGCCCCACTTTCTAAGCCACTTATTACCTGGGCGATAGGTGAAAAAACGCTTCAATTGGAAAGAATAATTGGTAGATTTATCGGTTAGCATCTATGACCATTCAGGAAATCATTTCCGTATTAGCTTCGGCCGTAAAAACATGTCCGAGGCTCTAGAACGATTCACTCATTATATCGAAAAAACAAAGGCAAACGGAGGAAACAGTCATGAAATTCTGGCAGGTTGATGCATTTACAAATGAAGTGTTTACTGGTAATCCAGCAGCAGTCTTTATCTTTGATCACGAACCTCAATACGAACTAATGATGAAAATCGCCCGCGAGATGAATCTCTCAGAAACAGCTTTTGTTATCATGGGAGTAAAAATGAAGATACGCTGGTTCACTCCAAGCGCAGAAGTAAATCTATGTGGACACGCTACTTTAGCGGCTGCGCACATCTTGTGGCAGGAAAATTTAGCATCAGGCAAAAAACTCATTTTCCAAAGTAAGAGCGGCCCTCTAACCGTCACAAAGGCTAAGGAGGGCTATACACTAGATTTTCCATTACAACCCTCCATTGAGAAGCCAGAGTATAAGAATCAAATAACCGATATTTTGAATATTACGCCTGAATATGTTGGTTCTAATGGAGAAGATTGTGTAGCCGTTGTCAAAGACGATGCTACAGTATATGCCTTTTCTCCAAACTTTAACAAAATCAGCGCGCTTGCAGAACGCGGCTTCTTACTTACGGCTCAAGACAGCTCTGGACAATACGATTATATTTACCGCGGATTTTTCCCTAAGCTGAATGTGCCTGAAGATCCGGTTACAGGATCCGCCAATACTTGTCTTGCTCCTTACTGGGCCAAACGACTGAACAAGACCAAGCTATCAGCTCGACAGGTTTCAGAACGTAGTGGCAGTCTCGTTGTAGAAATTTCTGGACAACGTGTGTTGATAACAGGACCATCTGTAACTGTATTCGAAGGCAAAATGGCTATCGAGTCTGGCACTTATGGTGTAGTTGATTCCACTAAAGAGAAAAACTCATGAAATTAATGAATCTCAAAGAGATCAAAAAATCTCTAAATTTTGAGCAAGCAATCATTCTTCAAGAAGAGGGTTTTAAGCTCTATTCAGAAGGAAAGGTTACCGTACCTCCTGTTGGCTACATGAATTTTGGCCAGGATATCGGAGCTGTCCACCTCAAGTATGGATGGATTAAAGGTGACGACATCTTTGTTGTAAAAATCGCTGGAGCCTTCTATCAAAACTCTACCAAGCATGGCTTAGCTTCAATTCAAGGCATCATCCTTGTTTTTGATTCAATAACTGGACAAACGAGAGCCATATTGCAAGATGAAGGTTATCTTACCAATACCCGCACAGCGATAGCTGGATTAATTGCTGCCAAATATCTTGCTCCAAAAAAAATCACTGGGATTGGAATTTTGGGAACAGGTGTACAGGCCCGTCTTCAAGCTGAACTACT
>PVBE010858034.1_pt1 | contig 13662 bp, 10 predicted proteins | sample 1631181 | NCBI WGS metagenome assembly PVBE01 (sample SAMN08397723, study PRJNA350692) | Marine metagenome, whole genome shotgun sequencing project. | isolation source: water | place: Pacific Ocean | collected 2012-04 | reverse complement strand
TTACTAGAGGAGGGCTCTTTGCGGATCAGGATTCCCCAGCGACCGTTCGATCGTCATTGGTAGTCTTTGCCATGACGAGTGATGTCAAACCGAGCTTGTAAGACCGACTGAACAGCCAAACAGTGCGTGGTTGGCAAAGTCTCTTTCTGCCCCCCCCCAACATCCCAGGTTTGACCCTTCCTACGTCTCTTCCTTATAGTACGGCGCACTTGTGGACCTTTTTGGTCCGGAATCCCGGGCTGCACGAGGAGGAGTCATGGGCGTTATCGACGACAAGTATGAATCCATGTTCGCAAGGTCCCGCGAGTGGTACGAGAGAGGCAAGAACGCCTTCGCGGGTGGCGTAACCCACCAGTCTCGCTTCAACGCTCCCTATCCCACATACTACGAGTCGGCGTCCGGCCCGTTCAAGTACGACGTGGACGGCAACGAGATTGTCGACTACGTCATGGGCAACGGCAGCCTTCTGCTCGGTCACAGTCCCGAGAACGTGGTCAACGCGGTGCGTGACCAGATCGACAGGGGCACGCACCTTGGTGGGGCGACGACTCACGAGACGCTGTACGCTGAGGCGGTCAAGCGCAACATGCCGAAGCTGGACACCATTCGCTTCACGTCGGCGGGGACCGAGTCGACGCTGCTGGCCATGCGCATCGCGCGCGGCTACACCGGCAAGGAAAAGATCATTAAATTCCACGAGCACTTCCACGGCTGGCAGGACTACGCCACCGTCGCGTCGGGGCAGTCGACCGGCGGCATACCGAAGGCCGTGCTCGACTCGGTGATCGTGGCGGCGGCGGACGTGAAAGAGGTTGAGCGCATCCTGTCGTCCCGCAACGACGTGGCGGGCGTGATCGTCGAGTGCAACGGCGCTCATTTCGGCACCTTCCCGATACAGAATCCGCAGTTCCTGCACGACATGCAGGATGTGTGTCAGAAAAACGACGTGCTGTTCATCATGGACGAGGTGATCACCGGGTTCCGGCTGTCGAAGGGTGGCGCGCAGGAGCGGTGGGACCTGGACCCGGACATCACGACGATGGCCAAGATAATGGCGGGCGGTCAGCCGGGCTCGGCGGTGGGCGGTAAAAAACACGTGATGGACGTGATGGCGTTCACCGGCGATCCGGAGCACGACTCGACGAAGCGCGTGGCCCAGGCCGGGACATACAACGCGCAGCCGATATCGGCTGCGGCGGGGATCGCCCAACTGGACGTCATCTGGAACACCAACGCCATCGAGGTGGCGGACGCGGCGGCCAGGCGGTTGAAGGACGGCATCAACGACGCGTTCGCGCGCAACGAGGTGATGGGCCACTCGCACGGCATCTCGTCGCTGGTGCAGGTGAACCTGGGCTACGACTGCAACTGCGACCGCGAGCTTTGCACCATGCCGTACGAGGAGATCTACGCCTCGATGCCTCCGGAGAGGACTCAGGCGCTGCGGCGCGCGGTGCTTGTGAACGGCGCGGATGGGATGGACTGGAACGGGATGTGCTTCCTCGTGTCGGCGGCCCACACCGACGAGGTGGTCGACCGCACGGTCGAGGGCTTCGACCAGGCGCTAAAGGACCTGCGCACCGACGGGGTGGTGTAACGAGAGATCGCTTACGCAACGGGGGCCGCGGGCTGAGCCCGCGCAGACGAACGGAGGGGTCCCTCTCGTAAAGGACCCCTCCTTTGTTTCCAGGGTGTGACGCGGCACCGCGCAATCCGCTGGCCGGGGCCACCCGCCCCGTCAGTTGGACAGCAAAATCACCAGTGTGGCTTTAACGCCGTCGGAGTCGGCCTCCAGACCTAAGAACCCGACGGAGTACTTGCCGAAGCGCTTGATGGTGGTTCCCGTCTGATCGTCTTCGATGATCATCTCGGACGTTCCCAGCGGGCTGTCCGCCCTCAGGTCGATCTTCACCACCACCCGGCCGGGCGTTTCACAGGTCTGTCCCGCCGGGCATCTAGTGTCTTCTATGACGCTGATGAACCTCGCCGTCATCCCAGCGACTACAGATAAAGGACTCGTCATTTCTTGACCGAGCGGCAGCCTTACCGGGACGCCCAGTTCGACCAGGGTGGTCTCGCCCGTCGGGTTGGATTCGACCGGGTCGGGGAACTCGAAAGCTAGGTTAAGTGGCTTCGGCGTGGGCTTCGGCCGAGGCGTCGGGGTGGCGTCTGGAGCGATCTCCGGCGTCGGCTCCTGCTCGGTGGCGGTGCCGGTGCGCATCTGGGCGGCCACCTCTTCGCCGATGCCCAGCGAGAACAGTTCGGTCTGGGCCAGCACGCCGTCGCGCCCCTGACCGCCGACTATGAACAGCTCGCCGCTGTCCAGCAACTCCATGCTTGAGCGATAGCGCCCGATCAATAGGTCGCCTACCGTCGTCCACTCGTTGGTCGCGGGATCGTACACCTCGACCGTGTCGCGGCTGCCGGTGCCCCCGGCGACCGCCACCCGGCCGTCGGGAAGCAGGACGGCGACGTGCTCGGCGCGCGGCGCGTTCGTCTCAGCCACCGAACCCCAGCTGTTCGTCGCCGGGTCGTAGATCTCCGACGTGGTCCGCTTGCCCCTGCCGCCGACCACCAGGATCCGTCCGTCCTTTAGCAGCGTGGCGGTATGCTGCGATCGGCTGACCGTCATGTCTCCTGCCGACAGCCACTTGTCGGCGTCGACGTCGTAGATTTCGGCGGACTTGAGGAACGGCCCGTCCGGCTTGCCGCCCCCGGTGACCAGTACTCGACCGTCGCTGAGCAGCGTCCCCGTATGCCAGATGCGGTTCCCCACCATCGACGCAACCGTGGTCCACAGGTCGGCGCCGACGTCGTAGATCTCGGTCGTGGGCAGGTGCTCGTACACCTCGTTCGCGCCTCCGACAACCAGCACGCGGCCGTCCGGCAGGAGGATCAGAGGCATCTTTTCATGCGCCGTGTTCATGGGGGTCACCGCCGTCCACTCTCCGGTCGCAGGATCCCAGATCTCAGCGGTGATGATCGCGTGGTTCTTGATGCCGCGGCCACCGGCAGTCAGCACCCTTCCGTCCTGCAATCGCACCAGTCCGTTGGAGAAGCGGTCGTCGGTCATCTCCCCGGTCCAGTCCCAGGTGCCCGGGCCTGGGGACCACACCTCGGCTGTGGCCACCGACCCGGCCGCCCACGTCGGGCTGTTACCGCCGGCGACTAGTACACGGCCGTCGTCCAGCAAGACGCTGGCCAGCCACTGGCGCTGCTCTCCCATGTCGCCGACGAACACCGAGCCGCCCTGCGTGGCGAGGGGCGCCGCGGCCTCTTCCTCGACGCCCTCATCTTGGACGACTCCGGTCGAGTCGGCGGTGGGCGAGCCGCCACAGGCGGCCGCGAGCAGGACCAGAATGGCGACCAGCATGACGGGTGCCGTTACAAATGCTCTCTCCAAGTCTTGTCTCCTGCTCCTGCCCGGTCCCATGCGAGTCTTAGGGTAGCGTCGCTCTATGTAAGGCCGCTAATTAATCCTACGGCGACCGGCAACCGCTTGAGAAAAACAACCTTCGCCGGGACCGGATCGTCGGCGTGTGCGGGAGAGGGGAGTAACCGTGATGTGGCGTTTGATACGGACTCCCGCTTTGGGTACCATCTCACATCGGTTGTTGAGTAGACAGTCCACAATCCTCCCCAGTTCAAAGGGTCCCAATGAAATCAATCCCCATCGTTATTGTACTGTTTGCCGTGATGCTGCTCGTTGTCGCCTGCGGTAGCTCCCCCGCCGTCACGTCGTCGTCAGACACTTCGGAGTCTACGGACACAGGATCGAACGCAACCGTCTCCGGGACATCGAGAGAGGTCGGAACGGAGTCCATCGCCTCGATGTTCGAGGGCAGACAGTTCCATTCGCTGACGGTCCTGCCGGACGGGCGTTTGTTGGTAGTCGCCGGCAAGGGCATACAGGCTCAGTCCAGCGGCTACGGCTCCGGCTTCCTCGATTCGACGGAGGTCTATGACCCGGCCAGCGACGAGTGGTCGCAGACCGGCGATATCAGCATCGTCAGGGAGCTACCGGCGATCGTAACGCTCAGCGACGGCCGGGCGCTCGTCACCGGCGGCGCGACCGTCAACCGCAACAGCACCGCCGTTACCGAGATTTGGGATCCAGCCACCGATAAGTGGACCGTGGTCGCCCCGATGAACCAGGCCAGGGAAAAGCTCCAGGCGGTCGTGCTGCGCGACGGGCGCGTCATCGTCATAGGAGGCACAGACTCCGAGGCCCAACGCACCGGGACCACGGAGATCTACGACCCTGCCATGGATACCTGGACCGACGTGGCGTCGATGGCCGAAAAGCGCATCCACCACACCGCAACCGTGCTCCCCGACGGCCGGGTTCTGGTGACGGGCGGCGGCAACCCCGACGGCCCGTTCCTGAAGTCGGCTGAGTTGTTCGACCCCGCTACCGAGGAGTGGTCTTCCGCGGGTGATATGAACGTCCCCCGTTCCCAGCACTCCGCCACGCTCGTGGCGGACGGCAGGGTCTTGGTAGTCGGCGGCAGGGGCAAGCGCAAGACCTCGGAGGTCTACGATCCCGAAGCCAACGCCTGGATCACCCTGGCCGACACCAACGCACCGCGCGCAGAGCACATCGCCGTGGCGCTGCCCGATGGCGGCGTGCTCGTCGCGGGCGGCTCCGGCAACCTGGACTCGGTCGAGGTCTACGACCCCGTCACCGCCACCTGGACTGAGGTGGGCGTGATGGACTTCACACGCTACCGGTTCGTCGCCTCCTTACTCGGCGACGGCCGCGTCGCCCTCATCGGCGGGCAGGGTACCGACAAGCTGCTGGCCGAGAGCGAGGCCTTCACGCCGCCGGCGTCCGGACACACGCGAACCGAACTGATGGCCGCCGCCGAGGCGGCTCGTGCCGAAGCTCTTGAGATTGCCGCCAATGCCACGCCGACGCCCGTCTCCTCGCCGACCCCCGAGGCGGAGCGCAAGGCGACGACAGGGGAGGGCCTGGACGTCGACTTCCCGGCCGCTACCGAGTCCAACGTCGAGGGCAGGACCCAGGTGCCGCTGGGCCAGCCGGTCCGGCTGGCTTTGGAGCAAGCCGTGATTAGCCCCGACCCCAGCACCGGCGCCACCGCCACCTTTCTTGAGGTCGTCGACGACAACAGGGCGGAAGGCGGCACCGTGACCGTCAGGGTCGACATCCGTATGTCGTTCTTCGAGCAGGGCGCCACCGACCTGATCCTCGACCCCGACAACCCCGAGCTGAGAATGAAGAAGCTCGGCCGGTTCTGGGTCGGCGCGCTGGACCTGGAAGAGGATCCCGCCGGCAACCCCATCGCCACGGTGGTGCTGTTCGTTCCGTAGGGCTCCGCGAGGCCTGGCCTTGATCGTCGAGGCTTCTTCGAGCAAGCGCTCATCGTTTTGGCAAAGAACGCTGGCGCGGGCGGGACGCCGGTTAAACGATAAAGGCCCTCGCGGTTGTGAGCGAGGGCCTTTCAGCGTTCGTCCGGAGGTGTCCGGCCATGGTTCAGGGAGGTCAGGCCGTACGGGCGAACAGCCTCTAATAAACCTCGCTGCAAGGTGTGAAACATCTACTTGAGTAGTAGAGACATCGAATCACGTGAGATTGATGAAGCCGGGATGAAATTAAGTAGATCGGCATGCCCGCCGTCACCTACATCATCGACGGCACCGTGTACTGGAAATTAGGCCAGCGAGCGCCCTATTGGCCACCGTAGATTTCGGTCGTCGCCAGCATGCCGTCTTTGCTGGTGCCGCCCATGATCAGGGTGCGGCCGTCGTCCAGCCGGAAAGCGCCGTGCTTATAGCGTCCTGTGCCCAGCTCTTCGCCTGCCGTCCAAGTGTTTGTTGCCGGGTCGAACAACTCGCTGGTGGATAGGTAGCCGGTACCCCCGGTCACCAACACAGTTCCGTCGGAAAGCAGCGTGGCGGCGTGCTCGCTGCGTGCGTCGGCGGTCTCGCCCGCAAGGGTCCAGGTATCCGACTCCGGGTCGTAGACCTCGGCCTGTTTGATCTTTCCCTTGCCGCCGACGACTAGCACGCGCCCGTCGTTGAGCAGCGTGGCCGTATGGAAGGCGCGGCCCTTCGTCAGGGGGGCAGCCAGGATCCATACGTCCGTGGCCGGATCGTAGATCTCGGTGGACTTTAGATAGGGACCGTCGGTCTTGCCCCCGCCGACGACCAGCACGCGGCCGTCGGACAGCACCGTGGCGGTATGGCTTGCGCGGAGGTCCAGCATCGGCGCGAGCTTGGACCACGCGCCGGTGGCCGGGTCATACGCCTCGGTCTCAGCGTTGAGGGAGATGAGCAGGCCGTCCTCGTTTTTACTTGTGCCGCCGATCATTATGAAACGACCGTCGTGCAGTACAGCGGTGCCCATGAGGTCGTGCGGCCGGGCCATTTCCGGGCCAAAGGTCCACATGCCGGTCGTCGGTTCCCATATCTCAGTCGATGCCAGCGGCTCGCGCTGGCCGCTCAGGCCGCCGGCCACCATCGCCCGCCCGTCGAGCAGTGCAAACAGGCCCGGCGAGCGGCGCTGCTCGTTCATGTCGCCGGTGAAGGCCCAAGCGGTGGCGGTCGGGTCGAACAGCTCGGCCGTCTCGTTGTAGTTGCCGCTCTGGGCCTGCAGGCCGACGGCGCGGCCGCCCACCGATAGGAGTCGGCCGTCGCTGAGCAGAACCGTGGTGAAGCGCTCCCGCCGCGACTTCATGTCCGGGCCCTTGGTGAACTCGTCGGGCTCCAGCCCGTACGCTAGAGTAGTGTAGGCGTGCTCGTCTGCGGCGACCTGGTCGGATCCAGCGTCCGATCCACAGGCACCGAGTGCCAGCAACGCGACCAGGAACAGGATGCTTGCGCCCAGCCCGCTCGGCCCAAACGAAAAGGCCGGCGGAGTAAGTGGACTCTGCCGGCCGCCCCAACGTACCGGGGTAATCGAACTCACGGTAGGCTCCAGTTTACCCCATGGCGTGCATGACCTTTTCCAGGCCCTCCGGAGTCATGGCGGGGTGGATGCTGGCAGTGCCGCCAAAAGCCTGCCATCAGGGTCCGGCTATGGCCGGAAGTTGGCTGAGGTCGTCCATGTTTATGATCAGAATCTGTGCGCGGACCCCGTTCTCTTCGTAGAAGTACACTGCCCACGGCTTCTGGCCTGTCAGGATCTTTTCGGTTGTGGCTCCTATCGTGCCGTTCGCGACGACGGCGTTGCCTATCTGAGCGTCTATGGTTGTCTTGACCACAAAACGCTTTTTCCTCCTCGTAGCTCACCGTTGTCACGCTGACGTCACGCGCCATGGCTATGCGTGGGTGGAGTCTAGTGGGTGCGGAGTCTACAGGTGTCGGATAGTGACGGAGACTAACTCGTCGTCGCAAGCTCGAAGAGGTTCATGACTGTCTGTTGGGAACATGAGATGGGATACAATCGTGCCACTCCGACCCCATGTGCGGCCTTATGGGTGCGGTCGCATAGGAGTCGCCAAGCAGGTGCAGCCGAATGGGAGATGGCAATTGACTTTCAAACGATCACTGACCGGTATGTTGCTTTTGGTGGTCGCCACGGCCATATTTGCCGCCGCCTGTGGTGGGGCTGATCCTGAGCCCATTCCGACGCCCACGGCGACGGTGACCGCCACGCCCGAGCCGACCCCGACCACGGTGCCGCCCACCGCCGTGCCCGCCACTCCGACCCTGGTACCGCCAACTGCTGTGCCCGCCACTCCGACGCCCGAAGACCTCGAAACCGGAGACCAGGCGACCGAGCCCAAGCAGGCATCGGAAGAGATGGCCATGCCGCTGGTCGACGACTTTTCGTCTCTCGTCGGCGCATGGGAAGGCAAGATCCTGGCGATGGGCCTGCAGATCAACTTCACGGTCGAGTTCGTTATGGAAGGTGACGAGCTCGCCGGCTCGATGAGCGTGCCGGGCCAGGGCATCATGGACGCCAGGCTCGGCAAAGTGTCATGGGAACAGGGATCGATCTCCTTTACCGACCCGGTCTCCGGCGTGACCTTCGACGGTGATTATGACGGCACGCAAATCAAGGGCACGTTCGAAAACCAGGGCCTGACGTTTGGCTTCTCCATGAACCGTGCCGAATAGTGCTCACGCAGCAGAACCGCTTCCGCTGGGCCGGGTGCCTTTCCCGGTTCACGCTCAAGAGGAACGTGCCGCTGGTCTAGTGCATCATCTGCGTTCGCCCGATCCGCTCGGGTAGCAAGTTCTGCCGATTCTGGGGAACGCCAGACCTTGGACGAGGTCAATCCGTGCTCTGCGGCAACTGCCGCGCGGCGCACATGCGCGAGGCAAATTTCTGTGTCTCTTGCGGCGACCTCTTCGTTACGGTCTGAGCCTTACGGCGGTGAGCCGTGCCGGGACCCGGATTTTGTGAGGCCCATCTCGCCGGCTAGCACCTGTCGGGTGAACGCGTCTGGAGGTGAGGTCCGGGCGCGCAGGTCGAGGTAAAGAATCGTCATGAAAATGATGGATGGCGGCACCATTACCGTCCCGACTATCAGGTCGCCGACATTCGGGATCTGGCCGACCGTGTACTGCAGTGCCGCCCCGACGACTAGGTAGAACAGGGCCATGAGCAGCACGTACCCCACCACCCGCCACCAGTTGCCTCGGGTCATGCGGAAGCTCTCGTTTATCGAGTCGGACGGCCCGGTTCGCTGGATCAGGGCCACGATCGGCGCGAACAGTAGCCTGCCCACTAGGTACACGCCCGCGACCACGCCGACAAAGACGGCTAGGCTGCCGATTACCAGCGACAGCGCGAGCGCTACCACCACCACCACCAGGACCATCAGGGAGATGACCAGCACGGTCAGGGTTAGGGGCCAGAGCCGGGTGAGCGCACGCTTCAGGGTGACCTCGAGGGGCGCTCTCAGGTTCATCTGCGACTCTAGGGCCACCCAGGTGATGGCCGCCTCCGACACCGTGAACGCCACCCAGGCGACGACGGCCACGACCACAGCCGAGAGCCAGTCATCGCTCAGTTCGTCCAGGACGTCCGAAGCGTCCGAAGTAGTCCCGGACGTCTCTTCCACGACCACGTCACCCGCCCCCCCGAGCAGGTCTGTGGTCAGATCGGCCGTATCCTCCGCCTCTGTGCCCGCCTGTGGCGCCTCGTCCTCAGCCGTGTCTCCGAACAGCGTCGGCTCTCCCGCCGCCAATGTGACTATGAAGACGAGAAGCTGGGCGACGAACGCGATGGCGACCAATCGCCAGGCGTTGCGCCGGTAGACGTGCACGACGCCGCCGACGATTTCACTGAGCTGGAGCGGCACGAACACGCCGTCGTCGCGGTCGCGGTGAATTAGAGGTGGTTCCATGTCCTGAGTTTAGTGGATGACCCGGATCGGAGCAGTGCAGCCCCTCCAGGAAACCGCCGTCGTCAGGAAGCGGCGCTCGTGAGGAAGCGGCGGGGGTTGTCGACCGTCAGCGCGGTGATCTGTTCCTCGGACGTCCCAAGCTCCCTCAGCCGGGGAAGCACCCGTAAGGGTATGAAGCTGTAGCCGTCCGGGTTGCCCGCCTGTAGTTCGGTCATCTGGTCCGATGTGAACACCCCCACCGAAATCCAAAAATCATGGCTGAGCAGCAGCCTGTGCCCGTACCCCGCGTCCATCAGCTTCCACACCGTCGCCATGCGGGTGTCGGCATCGGGAGTGCCCTCCCGGTGGCCGTAGTTCGCCATGTGGTCCAATCCCAACCACACGCCTCTATCGAGTAACGAGATCAAGTAGGGGACGTCGTCCGTGTCGTCGCTGTGGCCGATGCAGACCTTGTTCGGGTCGACGCCCTCCTGCTCGAATACCTCGACTTGCATCTCGCCCGTTCGGCCCGGCGCCCAGGTGTGCGTCGAAATCGGCGTTCCCGTGGCGAGATTCGCAAGCGCCGCGGCCCTTAGCGACAGCTCTGCCCCCGGCGTGATGCCTTCCGAATCGGTGGAGGCTTTTATCACGGCGGGCTTGACACCGGTGCCCTCGATCCCCTCCTCGATCTCCCGCACGAACAGCCGGGCGACGCGCTCCGCTCCGGTTGTCAGGAAGGTTCTCGGCACGTCCAGCCAGGACCCGGTGCAGCAGGCGATGTTCACCCCCGATTCCCTCGAAATGCGCTGAAGTAGTGCCACGTCGCGGCCGATGTCGAAAGTGGTCAGGTCGACGATGGTTTCGACGCCCTGCTCGCGCACGCGCCGCAGCGCCGCGACGGCTCGCCCCACGACCTCTTCCGTGTCCACGAGGTCCGGGTAGGTGTGAGGGATGCCTCCCGACGTCTCCATCACGTGCTCGTGTGGCAGGATGAAGCCCAGGTCGCCGGAGTCGACGGGTCCGAGCACGGTTTCTAGCGTGGCCATCTGTTGTTCCTCCTATTTGGTCGTCTGGTGGGCGACCGCCCTTGCGGACCGACCGGCCGTCCGGTCGATCATCATCGCCGCGCTAAGATCGGCCAGCCGCACCAGCTGGTAGATGCTCCAGGCGAACGGGACGTAGCCTAGGTATCCTAATATCGGCATCTCGAAGACCTTGAGGTAGCCGAGGTGGGGGATGTCATAAATCCACTTCGGGGCGGCCCAGAAGTTCCACATCTCCCACAGGAAGCCGCACATCAGCCCCGCGAGCGCCACTGCGACTGCCGTTCGCCAGCGGCCCGTCGCCGTCTGCATCATTAGGCTGTCGCCCGTCACCAGCCCCACCGCGGCGTCCAGGACCAGGAACGGCCCCACCCAGACCAGCGGGAAGAACATGTCCGGTAAGGCGAAAAACAGGCCCGTCGCCACCAGCCCGGCCGCCGCCTCTCCTGTTGCGACCCTGCCGGACACTGCCGATCCTGGCTCCGGCGCTTTACCGTCCGTCGGTCGGCCGGCGCGAAACAGTCGCGAGGCTGCGTCCAGCGCCGGCACCACCGTCGAGAACGCGAGGGATGCGAACACGGCGTACTCGATGCGGCCATAGGGATGGGTCAGGACGTACTCCCAGTTATCGACGCGGACGTTGACCGCCTCGAACCACCACCACACCGGGACCGATGCAACAGCCAGCGCCCCATGACGGCGCCAGCCCGGGTGGTCTTCCGGCCCGGCTGCGTACATCAGAAGAGCCGCGCCGAACCAGAGACCGGTGAAAAACAGCGGGCTCCAGTAACTCGTCACCGACCAAAGTAGCGCCCAGCAGGCGCCCAGCAGCGCCGTGCCAATCAAGGCCGGCGTCATGGCCTTTCCGTTGGTGATGTGCACCATGGCAGTTGAAATATGAATGGGCCGACGGCCCCTAGGCATGGCGGTCGCGCAGGATGGCGGCTGCCTCGGCCTCGCGCGTCAGCTTCAGGTAGCATTCGTCGAGCGGGATGTTGTGCCTTATGTCAGGTGCGAAACCGCAGTCCGGGTTAAGGCTCAGCCTGTCCGCGTCGACGTACTGCATCGCCTCTTCCACCCGGCCTACGATAACCTCCGCCGTCGGTATCGCCTCCGAGCGAGGATCGAGGCATCCGAGTCCGACCAGCTTGTCTTCGGGCAGCTCCTTGAGGATGGAGACACTGCCGGTCACCGGGATGGAGAACTCCATGACGAACTGGTCCACTTCTATCTTGCCCAGCGTATCGATGATGGGCTCGTAGCCGCCCTCCCAGTGCCAGCCCCGGTTGAGCGAGTTCCAGCGGCACATGTGCATACTCAGCCGAACGCCGTCGATGCCGGAGATCATCTCGTTGATCTTGGCCGCGCCCATGTCCAGATCGTACTGGCGGTCGCCGTAGATCGGCTCCTTGTTGGGGTCGAGTAGCGTCGCCATGTCGGGCTCGTCGATCTGGATGACGTCTACGCCGGCATCCCGTAAGGCCACGATCTCGTCGCGCAGTATGGGCACCAGCTCGTCCACGAAATCCTGTCTCACCGGGTAGGCCTTCGTCGAGTAGTCTGGGTCCCAGAGCCTCGCGCCAAGAATGTACGGAGATGGGATGCAGACCTTGGTGGCCCGTGTCGTGTTATCGACTAGGAACCGTGCCTCTTCGGCGGCGAGACCGGGCTTAACCACTCGCAGGGGCTCGTCGACGAAGAGGCCGAAGCGCACGCCCGGCCTGGGATCGACCGCGAATCCCTCGCACACGTCTGCGATCACGTGCGTGTAAGCGTGACGCCGCCACTCTCCGTCGCTGACGAGGTCGATGCCTGACGACTCCTGCAGGGCAATGGCATAGCCTACGGCGGCGTCCATGCGCGATGTGCGGGCGGCCTCGGCCGACGCCGGGCCCGGAGCGCTTGGCAGCATGTCGCGCACCGGCGCCGTGCGGGGGAGGCTTCCCACCACCCCGGCGACGAATGGGACGTCCAACTTCTTACTGGTTGTGCCTGGCACGGGGATCCTCCGCTCACTTCGTTCGCTCTTGGACTCTTCGGCCAAGGCCTCATCGCTTCGCCATTTCACAGGTATGTCATATATGTCGGCGCTCAATATCCCGGTTTGGCATGTGTCGGGTGCATTGAATCATCGTGGTCCCGCTCGCACAATGCGCCTTTACGTTTGGAGCTGTGCCACGAGCAACTGGAGAGGCCGGATGCCAAAGAAAATCATCCTCGACATGGACCCGGGGGTGGACGACGCGCTTGGGATCATCCTCGCGCTGCGCTCGCGCGAACTGGACGTGCTCGCCATCACCGACGTTGCCTGCGACGGCGGTGTCGATCACTGCACGAAGAACACGCTGCGAGTCCTGGCCTTGCTCGGTTCGGACGATCTTCCAGTGGTCGCGCGGGGTGCCGACCGTCCCCTGCGAGCTAGGCCGCACGACGCCGCCAGCCCCGGTCACCAGCGCGACTCGCCCATCGAAGTCATAGTGCACCCGCTCCCTCCGTTCGCTCGCCATGGCTTTTTCGCGCACGCACTCATCGCTTTGGCAATATTCGGTTCAGTTCATTTGTTGGCATTCAATGCCTCATGTGAAGGTCAGCGCTCTGGCCGGGTTTTCGATGAGGATGGCGTCTATCTGCGTCTGCGTCCATCCCCGATGCCTCATACGGGGCACGATGTTCTCCGGGATGTGTGCGTAGCCCTTGCCGCCGAACCTCGTCATCTGGATCTTGACGAAATTGTCCTGGGCTATGACGACCTGGTCGCCGTAGCCATGCTCGAAAAGCCACTCGATCATCCACAACCGGTGGTCATCGTTGGTGACGATGAAGTCCGTCGTACCGGTCGACTGTGCGGCGGCCAGCTCCGACCACTCCAGGCCGAACGTGTCGAACTCCAAAAAGCAGCCGTAGTCGGCCAGGTCGCCTATCTGGTCGGTGTCGAAACAGAGACTGAGGTGGCCGAATATGACGTGCTCCGGGTCGGCCCCGGTGGATACGAGCATCTCCATGATTGACACCGGGGCATCCCGGTGAAATCCCGGGTGGATGAGGATCGGCGCACCGGTTTCCACCTGCGCCCTGGCCGACGCCCGCAGCACCTTCGCCTCGTTCGGCGTCATGGGGACGTGATTGCCCACCTCACCGATGACGCCGGTGCGAACGCCGGTGTCGCCGACACCAACCGTGACGTCAGATACGATCTCCTCAAGGATCGAGTCCTCCGTTCGGTCGTCCATGTCCGGTGGGTGCGACAGCGGCACGTAGTAGCTGCCGCCCATGACGATCTGCACACCGGTCGCCCGGGAGATGCGAGCCAGGGCGAGAGGATC
>PVBE010701259.1_pt1 | contig 13663 bp, 15 predicted proteins | sample 1631181 | NCBI WGS metagenome assembly PVBE01 (sample SAMN08397723, study PRJNA350692) | Marine metagenome, whole genome shotgun sequencing project. | isolation source: water | place: Pacific Ocean | collected 2012-04 | reverse complement strand
TGATTCGCTCTAGGATTCCTTCAACAGAAACTTCCGGCGTAATGCCGTGGGCTGTGAAATTAGTCATTCTTGTACTTACAAGTCCAGGATGAATGATGGCCAAGGCAATGCCACGGGGCTTTATATCAATCGAAAGTGATTTTCCAGCCATGCAAAGTGCTGCTTTCGACATTCTGTAACCATAGGAACCACCGGAAGAGTTGTCTTCAATGGAGCCCATCCGGCTTGTGATCAGAACGACCTTGGCACCAGGCTTTAGTTGGTCCAGCAACGATCGTGTCAAGCGGAGAGGGCCAATGGCGTTGACTTCAAATTGACGACGCAGGCTTTCAGGGTTGAGTTCATCCAGGCTTGTTTTTTCGAGGATGCCAGCATTATTAATTAAAACATCAATTGAGATGCCTGTCAGTGAAGTGATCAGCCTATTGATAGACGCATCTTTTGTGATGTCCATCCCAGTCTCTATTTGAATACCCAACTCCTCAAGTTGAGGTGATTGGCTTCGGCATGTGGCAATGACATGGTGGCCTTGGCGATGGAGCTGGCGACACAATTCAAATCCTAGCCCTCGATTTCCGCCAGTAATCAGATAGGTTGCCATCGGCTAGATGCTGGTGTTTTGGCTAATACTAATACTTGACCCATATAATCCGCAGGGTATGTCAAATGTTGTTTCGCGGCATTTGGCTTCCTATGGTCGGTTGAAGGTTGGCAGTGAGAGGATTGTTCAGGAACTTCTCTTGAGGACGTTTTGCACGTCCGCTTTTTCGGATCTGATCTTAATAGTTTAAAGTCCCCGCGATTCAACATTGATTAACACCGATGCGTCTTTCTTCTTCCATAGAGTCAGCTTGCCCATGTTGAGGAGAAGAGCTGAGTGGATAGAATGAATCGTGGCAGATGAGGCCTAGAGATAGATGACACTTTACTTTAAGTTGTATAAGCCAAACATGGTGGAAGCCACCTGTTTAGGAGAATTTTCTCGATAGACAATTCCAAGGCTGCCGTTCTCGTATAATTTCATATCGTAAAAGCCGTTGCTGTCGGTTGCAAAAACATCACCAGTTGCAGCGATAAACCCATTTACAGTTTCTCTTCTTGCAGGCTCACCGAGCCTCGAATGAATGACATAGCCTTTAAAAGCTTTGCCCTTTGCTTCGGTAATAATAATCTTGACGGCTTCACCGGTTTTATAGAGATCTCCTTGGTAGCCTTTGCTGGAACCTTTCCAGGTTCCCAGTAAATCATTCCCAGTGGGAAAGCTTGGCTTGCCAAAGCCAGGCATCAACGCAGCTGCCACTAAAAGCGGTGCTGCAAAAACAGTTACTTTCTTGAGGTTCATGCATCCGTTGCTTGAGCCCTATCAATTTGGCATCCATATCTAGGATCTGGCAACTTTGTCAAGTTTTCTCCCCCCGGCTTTGATGGCAGGTCGATAGGGTCAATGCCATTCCGCTAAATCCAAACCCCTGCAAATGATGCTGCAGCCCTAGTCTGTCCATTTTATCTGTGCCACAGAGGCCCCATGGCTCCTCTAACTGTTCACAGGAGCGGTGCCCTCCCGACGAGGTAGAGGCTGCGAGCTCTACTAGCTCGGCAAAGCGAGCCGAGAGTTTCAGGCTGGAGCAGACTTTTTTCAGGCTAGTGGATGTAAATTACATGCAAGGAGATATTGGCTGCCATAGCAGATCTGCTTAGACACAATGTCATTCGCGCTAGGAGAGTCAATCCTGCCAAAAAGACTTTTGGCGACCATCCTCTGCTGCTGATACGATTCTCTTTTAGTGATATGGCACCTTCTCTGGTAAATTATATTGGGCTTAAAAAATCAAGGCTCTGTTCGTATACTACTGCCGTTAAGTTCTTTAAGGTTCTCTGCGTAGCTATTGAGGCATTGCAAAACTGGCCTGTGTTTCTTCTTTACGAACCTCAATTTTCTACTTTTTCTACGTCAGCTTTGCTGAGCAGCGCTGAATGAATCGTTAACTCTTGGCTATGCTTGATTTCCCTGTAGACTGAATTTCGCTAGTCCTGATGGCTTGTTTCCATCCTATTACTAAGATGTGGACGAGTAATTGCAAGTAATAGGGCGCCAATAATTGTGAGATTGATGATCAGACCGCGATCCGGGGGGAACGTGTGAAAGATCAGGGTGGTTGGGACCAGGAAGATCAGCAGCAGTGAAGCACCAACTTTGGTTTCACGGCTGAACACCAGCAAGACTGTGCCGATGATCAAGATTACGATGGAGCAAAGCAAGAGGATCGTCGCCAATGGTTCTGGGATGCCCTTGGAAGCAATGTGGCTAACCGTGGCCGAGAACCCAGTGATCTTGCCTGGAATGGCCTTCACAAAAATAGCCGCCAGGCCTGCCCTGCCGACGAAGTCAAAAACCTGAGACCAATCAATCAGTTTCATTTGGATCTTATTGCATATGGGTTCAAAAACAATTTAAAACAAGTTAATCAATCTGCAACAATATTTATCCACATTCTGACGAGGTCATCTACGCGAGAGTCCTTCTATTTGTTACACGGCTGCTATAAAATACATTCCACTCATCGATGACTTTTATGGCAAATGAAGGGCTTGGCCGAGAAATGACTGGACGTTTCATTTTATGATGTTAATGCTATAAAGTATGTACTCAATAACTATTGTTTGATAGCCAATCGGATTGCTCCTTTTGCTATCTATTCGTCTTTGTTGTCGTTCTTGATGGCCTCGGTGTTTTCAGGAACTACAAATGAATCGCCTTGAGTTTCTTTTTCTGCAGTGCAACCGATCACCAGGAAGGCACTGACAAGGAGGACAGCAAGGGGGCGCATGCGCTCACAGAAACTTTATACAATTGTAGTTGGAAATTCTTCCCGTGTCAGCTCTTGCTTTCGATCACTCAGTTTCCTTAAGCAGCAAATGGTCCCAGGCCTGAAGGCACTGCAGCTGTTACCGCAATTGTTGAAGCCGCTTTGACTGCCTTGAGGAGGTGGGCCTCAAGGTTTCGGGTTGCGATTGTGCCGCTCTTGGCTTTGGTCACAGCCGATGGCCTGGGGATTGTTGGGGCTGAGCGGCGATCTTGTCTTATGGCCCTTACAGTCCTTCGGTTTCGCCAACCTCTTCAATGTCAAAGTCGATGATCCAGTCATCCCCCTGAAACAGGATCTCCCAGCTGTATCCATTAACCATTCCCGTCCACATCAGGTCTGACGGTTCAGCAAGCAGACACTCTATCGATACAACTTTTTCAAAGGCAGTTTCAAAGACATGAGTAGTCAATGCTGAGGCCTGCTCCATCGACATTTCGTGGAGATCGTTGGCTTTCAATCCTGCGCAGGAGATGTCTTCTTCCGTGACAACTAGGCCTGAGCCTTCTTCCTTTATCAGTTGACGTATCTCAACTGCTTTCTCTATGGTCATGATGAGAATGATGACTTAATTATTATGTTGGCTCAGCATCATCCAACTGTCAGCTGATGTCAGCGAATCCTGTAGGCTTGCCTTGGCTTCAACTGTGGTCGTACATATCACAGAGGGCAAAGACCTAGGCAATGCAGGAGCAGTTGAGGCCAGTTCATAAGCAACCTCACTATTGAGGAAAGGCTCTATTTGTCTAAGGATTTGACCTATCAGGAGGGTTGAAAACGACAGTGCACTATTTGCATCCGTGAATCCTATTGAGGTTTAATACTTTTAATCAAGCTATTGATAATTTGGCAATACTTGTCAGCAACGGCTACGACCACTGGATCGTCGTTGATCGACGCCCAACCCTTTGCAAATCTATCTGGAGTGGAATCTTGCTAGCGATCAAAGCGTGAATCTATGCAGGCCATTTTATAGCTAAGGGTGTTCAGCCCAAATCCGCCAGATGTTCCTGGCACCTTAGACTTACTAGTAACTAACAACACTGAACCCAAAGGCAGAAGAACAATTCAAGGCATTCATCGACAAGGTTCAAGCAGATCAGTCATTGCAACAGAATCTGCGGGCTGCAGCCGACATCGAGGAGACAGATGCTGTTTTGACGATTGCTAAGGTAGAATGTTATGTTATCACAGCAGATAACCTTCAGAACTCTAGAAAGGAGTTGCCTGAAGAAGGCCTCGAGAATGTAGCTGGGGGAAGAATGTTGATGTATAACGCGAGTGATTGTGGGGGTATTTGCCTCGATCGATTCTGGAGTCGATTTGGTATTGACTCCCTGTTCGAAAAGTCTTTTCTACTCTATGCTTATTATTCCTTGACTTCATGCCATGGCTGCAATAATTGCTCCCGATACCTGGGACTAAATAATAATCAGATTCTTCCCACCAAGCTCGATTTAGTTTCGCTCTACTCATGCCACGGTCGAATCGTACACTTTAGGACTAAGAAGCAAGGGCTATCCTTCATTGATTGCTAGATTATATCTCACACGGTCTTATTCGTAAGGCAGCTTCTGTTGGTTAAATATTTATATTTATTGGCTGTTGACGACTCAACAGCTTAACCTTAATCAATCTCGACCGACAGTTTTGCTTGTGCTTGCTAGTCTTTATTAGTACTGCAAATTTCCAAATGAGACTCTCAAGGACCTCTGGGCTGGTAGCGGCGTTTGGCTTTGTATTCGTTATTGCTGGATGTGGCGCTTCTGGCGATTCGGCTGCGAATTTGTCCTCAGCACCAGAGGAATCTATCACTGCGGCTGCTAAGGCTTTGGAGTTAAATGGATTCAGTGGCTAAACGCCTACAGGGGAATTTCATGTTGAAGATGATTCTCAGAGCAATCCAACATATGAGATTGTTTTTTCTGATGGAACAAATAAGGTTGAAGTTGATATAGGCTCTGATAACAATAAGATAGTTGAGATTGAAGAAGATATCTTGTTGTCAGATATCCCAGAGAAATTTCAGGAAGCGGCAGCGAGCACAGGTGTTGATGTGCACGGCTGTGCCCACTATCAGAAATCTTTGCACACGGATGACAAAGAAGAAACTTGGTATGAATTTGAAGAGTGTAATGAAGGCAATCTTGACGTTGAGGTGAGAGCTAAGGATCTCATAGTTGTTTCTGAAATAGACGATAATACCACTAGAGACAACGAAGGTTAATTGTTTCATTCCATAGCCAATAATTCACGAAGTAGAGACTAAAATTCCAGGATCTCTTGTTCGTATCTCTTGTTGCCATCAGTACAAAAAACTCAACTAGGAGTGTTTTTTCGTTTTATTTTATCGTCAGCACAGTCACCCCTGCGATGATTCCTTCACTTTAGAGTCCCACCAATGACCAAAATCCCAGCAGGTGCCTCACTCCTCTTTGGAGCACTAGCCGACTCTGGTCGCATCAGGCAAAGGAAGAACGGCAGCTACAGGATGATCCTGAAGGGTGTGGATCAGATCAATTGGTTTACCGATAGACCTGAGCGTGTCGAAGGCACCTGGAAGCCAGGACAGTTTTGAGGAAATGAAATTCCCATTTTGCTAATAGTGAACCAAACGCCAAGCTGGATAAAACATGATGATGACAAGGAGATCGTGGCGCTTGAGATGTTCCAGCCACAGATGATGAAACGCAACATTATGCTTGATAGCATGTGAATTAGTTGTTCTGGTGAAGCTAACTGTTAGGTCTCAAAGGTAAGGAGTTGGATGACATCTCTTTGTTTATTCATGAGGTATCGGCTGAATCTGGCCTTGCTTCCAGCTTCCCAAGTTGTGCGGGTGCACAATTGAACGTGATCGACTTGTCTACTAAGAGCTTATATAGTTATTTCAGTCATGCTGATTTATCTGACGTGACCCTGACTGGTTGAGCGACTACTGGTGATGGGCTGGGCTTCAGAGTGAGGTTTAGCTGGCGCATTCTCGCCTCCTCACAATGAATCGCCATTCCGCAGGAATCACGTCTAATATAGATTGAGTTGATTAATCAGTATGAAAGCAAACATGCCCCTTTTCACCGTTATCGTTATGCTTCTACCTCTACTTGCTGTGATCTCTCTACAGACAGCCAAAGCAGATGACAACATGTTCGACACCAAAGAGGCTGCTCTTCAGAAGGCTCAGGAACTTGGATGTGAGGGGGCTTATCAATGGGAAGGTGTTTGGTTGCCATGTGAGGAAGACAATGAAGGAGAAGATCACTCTGGTCATGACCATAAGGGACATGGACATAGTCATTAATTGACACATAATAAGATTTCAGTCGGCGTCCGCAATCTCCTTGGGTGTAGGAGTTCCCTAGCCCTTGTCAGCGATAATTGCATACACAGTGGTAACTGATGTCTGCTTGAACTCATGAGTTGCAGGAATCCCAACCGTTTTCATTTGTGCTAGTATCTTTTGGTCCTAATTCATGAGACTGATTGACTTTTGCTCACGGCAAGTGTGGGTTTTTTTTATAGCCCTATCGCCAAGCTTCCCCCAAGTGGCTGACAGAAAGCCAGCAGCATACAAAACACAGAATAATTTTATCTCCATTGCTCAAAGCCCCTTCGATTAAACGAGCGCGTCTGACTGGCAGTGATGAATGTCAGCTTTGGCCACTAGTTTGAGCGAAATGCCTGAGGCAGTGCTTTGAACCAATGATGACATTGAACTTTCAAATCCCGTACTCAAGTATTTCAGCAAGAAGCGCAGGCATATTGAGCACCTAAATGCATGAAATGAAGCCTTACCTCTTGATTATCAGTGTCAATCCAGGGAAATGCACAGATACACTATTTTAATCAGCAAGGGCATGAATCTCACTTCGCTTTAAATCAAAGCATGCTGCCAAAGCGAAAGTCAGCACAGCAATAATGCGCTATTACAGGCAATATCTTTGCAAAGTATTAATAATCTCTTGGTAATGCGGGAATACAATTATCTTATTTAATTATCTTTAGATGAATTACGCGTTGATCTGCATATTACGAGTGGCTGGTCTCTGTAAAGTACGTGCAGGCAGTAGACGCAGGCGAACCAAGGGATGGAGCAAGACTGCGCAAACAATTTTTACTAGCTGGGCTGTTGTGGGGCAACTGGGAGGAATCAGCCTCTTAATTGCTGAGATATCTCAATCCCGACCAATAAAAGCCAACCCTCCTATGGCGGGTGATTCAATAGGCAGTGCCACATCAACAAAGAGGGGATCGTTTGCAATTGGGGTTAGTTCAACGACAGGAGTATCCCAATTCTCTTCAGCAATAGGTTTTTTGGCAATGTTTCGAGTGACTACTCTGCCGCACTTGGCAATAACGCAAGAGCTAGTGCTCGCTCTTCAATAGCTCTTGGCAATAGCGCTATTGCCTCCGGGGAAAGCTCTACGGCAACCGGAATGAAGGCAGAGGCATCAGCAACCGGATCACAGGCAATTGGTTTTTACGCATCAGCTTCCGGGAGATATTCCACTGCATTGGGTTATGAGAGTGCAGCGAACGGTTCTTACTCCCTTGCCGCTGCCGGGGCTGAAGCCACTGGCAATGGCGCTCTGGCCATGGGGGTAGGGGCAGTAACATTAAGCGATGATTCTTTGGCATTCGGTACATCTGCAAATGCTTCAAATTCAGCGTCTATAGCAATAGGACAAGCCGCTACTGCTTCAGGTATTGATTCAATAGCGATAGGTTCTGCAGCTAGTTCAAATGGTAATTCGTCTTATGCATTCGGTGAATCCACAGCAGATGGCCATAATTCTATGGTAATAGGAGAAGCCTTGGCACGCAGTAATTATTCATTAGCAGCCGGTCATAATACGATGAGCCAGAGCGATTATTCTCAGGCAATTGGTATCAATGCAACCGCTAATGGAGTAAAATCTCAAGCTTTTGGTGTTGACGCATCTGCTCAAGGTATAAGCACCCAAGCATTTGGTGATTCATCTCAAGCTTCTGCTAACGGAGCACAGGCATTCGGAACGTTGCCAAATGCCTCTGGTGAACAATCACTGGCAGTTGGATATGGAACGGTGGCATTGGGAAACTTCTCCACAGCATATGGGTCTGGTTCAAAGGCATATGGCCGATCATCTCAAGCATTTGGTGGAGGTTTAGCTCAAGGTGATTACTCAGTTGCATCAGGAGAAGCCGCGTCTGCTTTAGGGCAATATTCAACAGCGGAGGGAGTAACATCAGCCGCTACAGGCAATTACTCTAGAGCAGTTGGCTACCAAGCTGTAGCTTCAGGTGATGGATCCATAGCGCTTGGACATAGAGCAGAATCGGTAAATTCTTCTTCAATCACAATAGGAACAAATTCCTCAGCTTCAGATGCTTCCTCTGCCTTTGGATACGAGGCAAAAGCAACGGGTCCGTTTTCACTGGCTTTAGGTTTTCAATCATCTGCTAATGCAGACTCAGCAATAGCCGTGGGTCGGATGTCTAGTGCTATCTCTAATTATTCCTTGGCATTGGGCGAAGCTTCATATGCAGGAAGGACAGAATCAGCAGCTCTTGGTAATCGAGCAGTTGCAAATAGTGCACAAGCTACTGCATTAGGCGCTCGTGCGAATGCTTCGCATCAGGGGTCAACAGCAATTGGTACAAGAGCAAACACCACAAGAAATGACCAACTGATGCTAGGTACACGCCAAACTCAAACTACTGTTGCCAATCTTGCTGGTAATGGTTCCGCTGTCATCATTGCGAATAGTGATGGAACACTTCTTCGTCATACATCTTTTGCTTCTGGTGATGGTGCTACTGCTCTTGGAGCAAATTCCTCAGCTTCTGGTGCAGGTGCGACAGTTTTTGGTTCGAATTCTACTTCAAATGGAACAAATGCTTTGGCTATGGGCCCTGCTGCTATTGCAAACGGCGTTGGTGTGATCGCGATTGGCGCTGGTGCATCGGCCACTGGATTCCATACGGATGGAATTGCAATTGGCACCAGTTCAGTGGCTGATGGCACTGATGTCACTGCGTTAGGTGCAGGCGCAACGGCAACAGGAGAAAGAGCTACAGCATTGGGTTCAGATGCCACAGCAAGCTTCAAGGGCTCAACAGCTGTTGGCGCTGGTTCAATCACCACTCGTGCCAATCAAGTGGTGGTTGGTACGTTTTCGACACACGTCACGATGCCAAGTCTCAGTGGCTCCGGCACAGCAATGATCGGTGCGAACAGCGATGGCACTCTCCAGCGTTCATCGGTGTCCATGAATCAAGTTGAAACAGTGGTACTGAAGAAGGTGCCCAAGTTGGAATCTGCTGCACGTGGTCTTGGTCAGGCAGTCGAATCCAGTGGCGCTATTGCTTCTGCCATGTCAGCGATTCCTGAAGTCTCTCTGCAGGAGGATGAGCCAGTACGTTGTGGCGTGGGTACAGGCGGCTACGGCTCGCAATATGCATTCTCTGCAGGGTGTGCGGTGAGGGTGGGTGATCGCCTGCATCTCAATGGTGCGCTGGCTTACACACCATCTGTTGATTACGAGTACGGCTCCACTCCCACTGTTGCCGGACGCCTTGGCTTTTCCTTCCCACTGGGTAGGGTAAATAAAGCTTCCAATAAGAGCAGCACGAAAGCAGAGGTGACAAAAGAAGTCATATTTGAATATCGCTCAGCGGTCAATATAAATATTGCTGCATTACAAGATGATCTCAAGAGTCGTGATCAACAGATTGATAAACTCAAATCTCAACTGGAGATGGTTCTCGATGCACAGAGCCGTAACGGTGCAACCAATTTTACTGGCGGGGAAGCCACCAACGATCTTATCGCATTACTGCAAGCACGAATAAGCGAATTGGAGGATGAGAAGAGACGCAGCGCGGCAGAAAATACCAAACAGGATCAGACCATTGCTCAGCAGGGTGAGAAGCTGGCCAAGCAGGATCAGAAGATTGAGACACTAGAAGACAAAATTGCTGAACAGCAGGAAGAGATGGACGAGCAGAAATCGATTTTCCAGCGTGTGATCAAACAACTCAAAGTGATGATGCCTGGCAAGGGAGGTTTTGATTTAGGTCACACCAGTCAAGATGGTAGTTAATGATTAATTACCATTTATATATCCCTAGCCTGCCAAGTGCGGTTTTTTTTATTGCCTTGCCAACCGTTTAAAACCGGTACAGAGCACCGGTGGATGGCATCGCCGCCAGCTGATCATCTGCACATTCTTCATGCCTCGATGGCGTTGTGCCGGAGCATGCGCCTCCGGTCTGCAGGACCGGTGGATGGGGCCTCACCCAGCGGTAGTTGCTGAGTATCAAGGCCTGTAAATAGGTGCAGCCACTGATCTGCAAGCTTCACCGGCCTCTCGCATCAGAAGCCAGCCCACGTTGTGGCTGTTGGATGCGAGCGCGGCCTCCATCGCCAGCTGGCACTTGGCCATTTGAACGTCATCCAGCACTGGGCTGTACTTCCACCATTTGACGTTCGAGAAGCTGCTGATCAGCCATAGATTGTGATGTGACTGCACTGAAGGCGAGCCCTGCAATCACAACAAGCTTTTTCATCAGCCGAGCCTCAGAGAAAGTTTCGCAAGACCTCCATCTTCAGGTCGGTCATTGTCTCGCCCTGCTCGTAGACCCCATCCCAGAATGGAACGTTTAGAAACCAGGCCAGTTGATCAGCGTCGCGACGCAGACCTGCCAAATCAGCATGGTCGATCAAATTGAGACGTCCACCACGGTGATTGACCAGATTGAGTTCATAGCTGTTGTAAAACCAGCGGTGTCGAAGATGCGGCACACCCTGAGGAGCAAAGGCTCCTGCTGTAGAGACGCTCTCTGTCAGTAATTGAATGGCATGAATCCCCGTTAGACGGCCGCCGATAGCCGCCGCTGTTCGCGTGGCAGGTGCTGGGGGGCCTCCTTTGGGCCTAGCTCGCCAAGCCATCCTCTGCTCCCAGAAACGACCTGATCGGCGATCAAAGACGACCGTCCGAAGCGACAGAGCAAATAAAGGCATGAAGATCAGAAGTATGGTCACCCACGGGAGCCATCCGGTTGTTACGACGTCAACGGACGACATCGCGTCTCTAGCGATCTGCCAAATGATCAGGATCAAGCCGGTACCCTCACTCAAAATCAGGAGTGGCCTGTTGTGGGGAAGGTTCGGACGTAATTCCGCCCAACCTTCATCCTCGTGGACCACCAGCCGATGGGTGCGCCACGCATGACTGTTTCTGGCGAGAGGTGTCCAGGACGTTCGCGCCAGAACGGGGTCTCGGCGAGTCGTCATCAACTTCTCCAGGCTTCATCCACTAATACCGGTTCCATCGCCAAATTGGTCGAGATAGCAGGCAAGTTGCATGCAATCGAGCGCAAGGGGATTCTTGGAGCGGCACGGCTCAAGGCTCTAGCTGAAGTTCAGGCCATCCTGCGGAATAAATCAATAGGGATTGACTGGGAGGATGGCGTCACTATTCCAGCTGGTGATTTGCTGTTGATTGTTCAGATGGCGATGCAGCGCTTGGGGTGACGGCCTCTCCCCCATCCGGGGGAGGCAGGCGCCCAAGCGCAAGCAAGCAAAGCTCGGCATCATGCGCCTACTGACGCCTGAATCAATGCAGCGTTCCTTGCGCCTGTCGTTATCACTGAGTGGTTTTGCTGCACTGGCACTCGCCAACGGTGTTCTGCTGTCTGCTGCTGCTCAAGACGTTGGCAGAGCCACTCCCAGCAATAATTTAATTGTAGTGATAATCCGGCACGGAGAGAAACCATTAAATAGCCAAAACCTGTCATGCAAAGGTCAGAACCGCGCTCTGCAACTCCCGGACGTACTTAATAAAAAACTTCCAAAAATCTACCATACTTTTGTTCCCTCCTTGAGGCTCGGCAAATACACAAAGCATGCAAGAATGTTCCAGACAGTCACTCCGTATGCAATCAAGAATAAATTGCCAATCAACAGTATATTTGGCGAAAACGATCATGATGGTATAGCCAAAAATATACTATTAAAAAACGGCACTATCCTGCTGGTTTGGGAACATAGCAAGATTCAAGATATCGCTCAAGACCTCGGGGTAAACAATCCACCTAAATGGAGTAGTAAAGATTTTGATAGTATTTGGGTCGTCTCTTTCGAAAATGGTAAAGCCTCATTAGAGATCGATAAACAAGGAATAACCCCATCGGTCAACTGCAATTATTAGTCATCGGCCCTCAATCTTTTGCATCGGTTCGTAGAAGAACGTCTGCGCAGAGTTGCAGTAGTTAGTCTCAGCTTCGCTTATATTCAGTAGGCAATAAAAACTCCCGCACTTGGCATCTTCAGCTACGGCAAAATGCCATCCGATACCTGGCACGATTGAGCGCAGTTGAGCAGGAGTTGATCAAACTAGATCGCTAAAATTATGGGGTCAAACAGGGTCATTGCATACCGCCCAGTGCGGGTTTTTTTATTGCTTTTTCAAGTCACTGCATTCGTTCAATGCTATGAAGGAGTTAACCCAACCGAGAACTCATGTCAGAAGAACAACTCAAGGCATTCATCGCCAGAGTTCAAGCAGACAAGTCATTGCAGGATCAGTTAAATACAGAGAGTGCAGACCCTGTAGCGATTGCTAAGGGGGCTGGATTCTCTATCACTACAGAAGACTTAGAAGCACATCGCCAAAACCTCTCTGAGGAAGAGCTGGAAGGCGTGGCTGGGGGTATCCCTGTGACGGGCTGGAATACTGCCTTATGTGTGTGTCAACATGAAGGTGGGGCTGGAGCTGGAACTGGCGGCTTGTAGGCTTGCTGGGGTAAAATAGACCTACCGGCAACAGCCTACACACTTCAAGCTCTTGCATTGGCAGGGGTTTTTTATTTCTTCAATCACCCCCGTAAGCGCACAAATCACCGCCCAATACCTGGCACTAAATAACAATCAGACTCTCCCCAGCATGCAACAGTCGACTGCTCTTGCCCTCCTTTTCCTTATTTTATTGGCAGCTGCAATGCTCAACACGCTTCAGCGGACTATTTTTTTCAAGACCCAAAAGCATTTGGGGCCTGGATTGAGAACATCAAATTGGTTTGGAATGCTCCAACACCAACCCTTCCCGAGGGCAGTCCATTACTCGAACTTAGTTACGATGACTTTGTTGATTTGGTTGAACAAAGGCGCGTCAGCAGGGCTTTGATTCCATTTAGCCGTGGAAATGCACAGGTGGTATTAACTGATGGACAACGCGCTTCCGTTGAGTTAATCAATGATAAAAAGCTGTTGGACATACTTTCTGAATATGATGTCGATTTTTCAGTAAGACCCAAGTGATTGACCTCATCGAAGCCTGGAAGCTGATGCTTAAGGCAGGGTGAAAGCGAAGCCTGCCGAAGTGGTGATGGGTCAGAAGCCAAATACACCTTTGTCCTGGACCTACCCATCTCCCAAGGGTTTAGTTCGCTGGTATTAGCCGTCTCCAATCGGATTTGAACTGAGCTTATTTTTCAGCTTGAATTTGGCACCCTTCCATGATGTCCTCACTTCAGAGCCCCACCAATGGCCGCCTGAAGGCTAAGCATCCGCTAGGTCATCTCATCAGGTACAAGGTTTGTCTGAACTGCAGGCAATCCTGCGGAATACGTCAGTAGGGCTCGACTGGGAAGACCCCATCCCTGTTCCAGCTGGTGACCTGCTGTTGATCGTTCAGATGGCAATGCAGCGCTTGGGGTGATCCTTGCGATGGCAATGCCTGCGATGTGGGCGGCTATGGCTGAGTTGATCAAGCAGCAAGGGGCATTCCGCCTCCCATAAGCCCAGTTATTGCAGG
>PVBE011834753.1_pt1 | contig 13664 bp, 13 predicted proteins | sample 1631181 | NCBI WGS metagenome assembly PVBE01 (sample SAMN08397723, study PRJNA350692) | Marine metagenome, whole genome shotgun sequencing project. | isolation source: water | place: Pacific Ocean | collected 2012-04 | reverse complement strand
TTGAAGGAGGCTAAAGTGCTGATCGAACGATGGCGACATCACTACAACACGGTCAGGCCGCACAGCTCACTCGGCTATAGACCACCGGCACCAGAAACCATCTTGCCCAACGTTGATGTTCCGGCCTACGCTCGCCAATGGCTTCGGCGTTTAAAAAACACAATTGCCCCTACCAGGGGATTGCGGCGCCGTCGTAATTGAAGAAGCCGCCCGAATTCTCGGGCTTGAGGGCGGCGATGACCTGGCGCATGCCGGTGACGCTTGTTTTCACCTCGATCAAGGCGCTGGGCCCGCCCATGTCGGTCCTGACCCAGCCGGGGTGCAGCACCGCGACGATGACGCGGCGCGACGCCAGATCCACCGACAGGCTCTTCATCACCACGTTCAACGCCGTTTTCGACGAGCGGTAGATGTAGGAACCGCCGGATGTGTTGTCGGCGATACTGCCCATTTTACTGCTGACGGCAACGATCCGCTTGAGATCACTCCGCGCCACGTGATCGACGAAGCATTCGCACAACTTCAACGGCGACATGGCGTTGACGTGGAGTACCTCCATCCAGGATTGGTAATCGACACCGCCCAGCGGGGTTGGGCGCGGACCGTAAACACCGGCGCTGCTGAGCAGCAGGTCGACGGCCGATCGTTTCAGCGACTTGGCCAGGGCTTGGATCCTGGCCTGGTCGGTTACGTCGAGGCGGTGGACCTCGATATCACCGCCCAAGGCGGACAATTCGCCAGCCTTGGCGGGATCACGGCAGGTGGCGATGACCCGCCAGCCGTCACCCGCGTATTGGCACGCGAATTCAAGTCCAATTCCGCGATTGGCGCCGGTGATCAGAACTGTTGGCATAGCCAACCCTCCTTTCCGTTTTAGCCTACCCGCTCGATGGCAATGGCCGTCGCCTCGCCACCACCGATGCAAATATCGGCGACCCCTTTGGCCAGGCCGTGTTCGGCCAGCGCCGCCAGCAAGGTGACGATGATGCGCGCTCCCGAGGCGCCGATGGGATGGCCCAAGACGCAGGCGCCGCCGTGAATGTTGACCTTGTCGCGGGGAATATCCAAGTCGCCCATGGCGGCCATGACGACGACGGTGAAGGCGGCAACGGATTCGCGCAGCATACCGGCGATCTCGCCCAAGTTGAAATCGAGGCCAGAAGTCATCACCGGGTTCGCCCGCTGTCAGCGTTTCGTGGAAAGCTCAAAAAAATTACTCTAGCGTGAGTTTGCGTAGACATAAACGTTATAAAACACCGCCGGCCCCCCACAACAGCACGGCGGCGGCGACAAAACCTAGACCGGCCGCGAGAAAGGGCTTAGCCACAAAGGCGGCGTCACCGAAAAGCCACCGCTGCGGAACCGAAATCCCTTTCGCCAGCCAGGCGAAGGCGGCGGCGACAAGAAAAACAAGGATTGGCAGGAACGCCAAGTGCATGATCCAGAAGTCGGGGCCGAGAAAAATTTTTCCTCCTTGCGGCGCCAGCCCCAGCAAGACATTGACCGCTTCCGTCATGGTGAATTCCCCTGGGCTCGCCAAATAGGCAAAATATAGGAGCGCCAAAGACAGACCCGAGGCAACGACAATGCTCAACAGATAGGCGGCCGGTAGCGCCAGGGCGGCGCCCGCTTTCAGCGCCCGCTCCATGATGCCGAGGGTCGCAATCAGGCTGGCGGAAGAAAAGATCAGGGTCGAAATCAGAAGTTGCCAAGTCACCGGCGGCGACTGGTAGGGGATCATCAAATGGCCCGCCAGAAGGGCCAGGAATGTCAGCACGAAAGCCACCGGAAGCACGGACAGGAACGTATGGACCACCGAGGCCACCGCCGGGACCGCCACGTCCATCCTTTTTTTGCGGAAAAAAAGGTCGAAAAAAAGCATCAGCCCATAGGCGGCGAGATACCACAGAACCGCGGTCAGAATGCTCGACAGGACGGCGTGGGTGAAGACACTGCGCAAGATGGCGGTGGTGAACGACCAGAGGACATAACCGGGCAGCACCAGGATCAGGGAAAGGCCGAGATAAACCGCGATGGCGGCGTTGAGCGGGCCAAGGGCGCGGATTTCACCGCTGAAATTGAGGATCACCAGGGCCGCCGCCAGGGAAAGAAAGAACAAGACCAGAAAGGCGGTGCCGCCGGTCAGATAGTTGAGCAAGGCCGCGCCGGGCAGGAGAATAAAAACCATGCCGACAAAAAGGGCGCCGAAAACCGGGCTTTCATCCACCTCCTCGAAATGGTCTCGTATCAGCGATCTGATTTTCGCCAACAGCCATCGCGTCAACTGCTCGGGGATTGCCCGCCAGACGCATTGCCCTAGGGCTTGCCAACGGCGGATCAACCACCGGCGCAAGGGGGAATCCGGCGCCGTCGATTCCAGAAAAACGGCAATGACCCCGGCAAGGGCGAAGAAAATGGCCAGGGCCTTGAAAACCGTTCCGGCGAAAGCCAAGCCACCCATGCAACCTCACAGCCGTTGTCAGGGAACCCACCGACGGAAAGGTCCATTGTGAGGAATTTTCACGAGCGAGGCAAACGGCGGCCGAAAAGCCGTTCAGGAGAGTCGGCTGAACGGAACGCCTAATTCTCCCGTTTTAAACGCTCTAAATGGTGGCTGGAATTCCACCACGGGGGAGGGCTTGCCTCCCCTGTCACCTGAAAAATACGGATGACGGACAGGCAGCGGCCAAGCCGTCCAGTTTCTTAAAACGGAACGCAGTGGGCCTCGACGCGGGCGCTGGGATCGATGGTGAGGGTTTGGTAGCGAAGCTCGCCCTCGACGAGGGCCGTTTTCTTGACCGCGATGGCGGCGGCCCTGATGATGCCGCGAACAACACCGTGGATGACGATGCAATCGGCCCCCACGTCACCTTCGATCCTCGCCCCTTCGAGGACCGTTATAGAGCGGGCGTCGACGCCGCCATCGATTAAGCCGTCGATTTTCAGGTTCTTCATTTCCACCTCCGCCGGCAGGACTTGCGGTTTGCTCTGCTTAACGAAACTGCTCATTTGTCACCCTCTATTGCCGAATCGCCATTGGCACCAATGCAAAAGGCTATGGGGTATTTGGTAAATTATTCGTAAATCCCGTAATTCAAGACTTTGACTTTAAAGCTATTCACACCAGGACGCCTCGCCGGCGGCGGCCCCGCGCAAGGCTTTCCCGATGCCTTCGATAACGACCAGCCAGTCGCCTGGCACCTATTGCCGGAACAGCCGTGCCGTCGGATACCAGGGACTGTCGTCACGGGCCATTATGCCTCGGCCGGGTTAAAGACGGGTCAAGAATCCAAACCGCCCGGTGATTATCTTTCGCAAATACGTCGTCGCCGATGAACCCATCGGCTCGGGATTTGCACTATTCCCGTTGATTGCTTTCGGCAGGTCGGTTAACAAACGGGCTGCCTGAGGACAGGCGCTGGCGATCTCTTTTGCCGTTTTCGACAAGGAGGAAAGCGTTATGGTGTCATTGCAACCACCCGTTTGCGACTTCGGCTGGAAGGCTCGCGATTTCAGCCTCGAAGGCACCGATGGGAGGATCTATTCCTTGGCCGATGCCAGCGGCCCGAAAGGGACGCTGGTCCTTTTCATTTGTAATCACTGCCCATACGTCAAGGCCATCCTTGATCGTTTGATCCGCGACGTGCGCGAGATCCAGGACCTGGGCGTCGGCGTCATCGCCATCATGACCAACGATCCCACCGACTATCCGGAGGATTCATTTGACAACATGAAAGCCGCCGCCAAAACCAACGGCTTCTCTTTCCCTTACGTCATCGATGAAACCCAGAAGGTCGGGCGCGTTTACGGCGCCGTCTGTACGCCGGATTTTTTCGGCTTTAACGCCGACCTGGAATTGCAGTACCGCGGAAGGTTCGATTCCTCGGGCAAGGACCCCGGCCCGGTTGACGCCAAGCACGAACTGTTCGAAGCCATGAAGCTGATCGCGGAAACCGGACAAGGGCCGCGCCATCAAATTCCAAGCATGGGTTGTTCCATCAAATGGCGCGATGAATGAGCATCCTTCCGCGCCACGGCGAGTTTGCCTTCCGGCCAAGGAGGATATACTTTACCTGCCGCTTTGGTCCTGGAAGCCTGCCCGAACAACTGGCGGCGGGGAAATCCAGGCGTGGACGGGTGGTTGATCCTGCCAATTTTCCGGAGGCATTCCGTGGCCAAACATACTGAAGATGGCGTTTTCCGCGAAATCGACGAAGAGCTGCGACACGAGAACTATGCCAAACTTTGGAAGCGCTACGGAAAATACATTATTGCCTTGGCGCTCGGTTTAATCGCTGGCGTCGCCGGATATCAGGCTTGGCGTACTTACGATATTAATACGCGCACGGCCCTGGGTGAACGTTTCGCCATTGCACTCAACTTAGGCGAGGGCAAGGATACGCAAGCGGCGGTCGATGCTTTTTCCGGATTGTCCGCCGACGCCAGCGGCGGTTATGCCATGCTGGCGCGCTTTCAGGAAGCGGCTCTGCTGGCCAAGAACAGTCGTCGAGCAGCCTCGGTGGCCGCCTATCGCCAATTGGCGAATGACGGCGGCATCGATGTTATCTACCGCGATTTAGCCCTTCTCCTCGGCATCACCCACGAAATAAACAGCCCGGCCGGCATCACCACCGCGGCGGAACTCAGGAGCCGCCTGGCCCCGTTAACCGCCGACGACAACCCCTGGCGCCACAGCGCCTTGGAGATTACCGCCTTGCTGGAGAAGCGCGCCGGCAACCGGAGCCTAGCCCGCGAATTATTCACCCGGCTCGGCAGTGACGCAATGACACCCAGGGGAATCCGGTCGCGCGCAAATGAAATGTTGGTCACGCTTGGCCGGAAATAAGGACCCGTATGGAGAATTGATCATGGTCGGCCTTGCACGGTTCACGCTGCCGCGGATGGTTTTTGTTGTTTCGTTCCTGCTTCTGGCGGCGGGCTGCAACACCATGTTCGGCGATGACGGTTGGTTCAGCAACAAGAAGAAATCGTTGCCCGGCGAACGCATTTCCGTGCTCCTCCATCAAGCAGCCCTGGTCCCCGACCCCGATTTGATGGATGTGGATATCCTGCTGCCGCCGGCGACCGCCAATCCCGACTGGCCCCAACCCGGCGGCTATGCCAATCACGCAATGCAACATATTAAGGTCAACGACGTTCTAGAGCGCGCATGGTCGGCTGATGTGGGGGCCGGAGCCGATGACGATGAACGCCTTATCGGCTCCCCGATCATCGCCGCTGGGCGGGTCTTCGTCATGGACGCGGAGACCCAGGTAAGCGCCTATAACGCCGAGACCGGAAAGCGGCTATGGGAGATCGAACTGACTCCCGACGAGGAGGATGACGGGCATATGGGCGGCGGTCTCGCTTATGATCAAGGCCAGGTTTTCGTTTCCACCGGCTTCGCCCAATTGATCGCACTCAATGCCGAAACAGGGACCGAACTGTGGCGGAAACCGGTTTCAGGCCCCATGCGGACCGCCCCGACGGTCCGAGGCGGTCGGGTGTTTGCGGTCACCGTCGACAATAAGCTGCATGCCCTGAATGCCGCCAACGGCAACAGTATTTGGACACATTCCGGCATTTTCGAGGCCGCCAGCATGTTGGGTGGCGGCAGCCCGGCCGTCTACGCGGGAGTCGTGGTGGTGCCTTATTCCTCGGGCGAACTGGTTGCCTTGAAGGTAGATAATGGCCGTGTCCTTTGGTCGGACTCCCTGGCCTCGAGGCGGCGGTCCGATCAGATCTCGACCATGTCACATATTCGCGGCTCGCCGGTGATCGACCGCGGGCAGGTGTTCGCCGTAAGTCACGGCGGGGTCACGGTAGCCATCGATCTGCGCACCGGACAGCGGATTTGGGGAAGCAAAATCGGCGGTTTGGAAAATCCGTGGGTGGCGGGCGATTATATTTTCCTTTTGACCGTTGATTCGGAAGTCGTTTCCCTGTCACGCAAGGATGGACGCATTCACTGGGTGCGGGCGCTGGCCCGCTACGAGGACCAAAAAGACAAGGAAGACCCCATCGTCTGGACCGGACCCATTCTTGCCAGCGACCGCTTGATCGTCAGTGGTTCCCACGGCGAGATCCTGGCGATATCGCCCTATACGGGACAGATACTGGGCGGCGAGGAGTTATCGGACGGAATCTCCGTGCCGCCGGTGATTGCCGGCGGCAGCATCTACTTTCTCTCCGATGACGCCGATCTGATTGCCTACCGTTAATACCGAGCCATGACCTTCACCGTGGCCATCGTCGGCCGCCCCAACGTCGGCAAGTCGACCCTTTTTAACCGGCTGGCCGGAAAACGCCTGGCTATCGTCAATGACAAGCCCGGCGTCACCCGCGACCGCCGCGAGGGCGAGGCCCGTCTGGGTGATCTTGACTTCACCGTCATCGACACCGCCGGACTCGACGAGGCCTCGGCGGACAGCCTCGAAGCGCGCATGTTGGCGCAAACGGAACGCGCCCTTGCCGACGCTGATGTCGCCTTGATATTGATCGACGCCCGCGCCGGATTGACACCGCTCGACGAACATTTCGCCCACTGGCTGCGGTGCAAACCAACACCTGTGATCCTCGTCGCCAACAAGTGCGAAGGCGGCGGCGGCAAGGCGGGACTGTGGGAAGCTCACGCCCTTGGCCTCGGTGATCCCATCGCCGTTTCCGCCGAGCATGGCGAGGGGATGGGCAAACTCCATCAGGCGCTGGCGCCCCTAGCCGGAAAGGAAATACCACCGCCAGAGAAAACCAGCGAGGAGGAGCAGCAGCCCTTGCAACTGGCCATCGTCGGGCGCCCCAACGTCGGCAAGTCGACACTCGTCAATCGCCTTTTGGGCGAGGAGCGCCTTTTGACCGGCCCGGAAGCGGGGATCACCCGCGACGCCATCCCTGTCTTGTGGACATTTCAGGGCCGCGATTTCCGCCTCGTCGATACCGCCGGACTGCGCCGCAAATCAAAGATCGGACAAAAGCTGGAAGGGCTTTCCGCCAGCGATGCGCTACGTGCCATCCGCTTCGCCCAGGTCGTCGTCCTCGTGATTGACGGCGAAGTGGGGATGGACAAACAGGATCTAACCATCGCCCGCTTGGTCGCCGACGAAGGCCGGGGACTTATTCTAGCTATCAATAAATGGGATCTGGTCAAGGACCGAAAGGCGGCGTCGCGACGTCTCAGAGACCGCCTTGAAACCTCGCTTGCGCAAGCCCGCGGCGTTCCCTTGCTGACCCTTTCGGCGCTTACCGGCGGCGGCGTGGAGAAGCTGCTGCCCAAGGTGCTGGCTGTTTTCGATCTGTGGAACCGGCGGGTCGCCACCGGCGAGCTTAACCGCTGGCTCGCCGAGATTGGCCGACGCCATCCGCCGCCGATGTCGAAAGGTCGGCGCGTGCGGTTGCGCTATATCACCCAAGCAAAATCGCGGCCACCGACCTTCATCCTTTTCGCCAGCCACCCCGAAGGCCTGCCGGACTCCTACCTGCGCTATATGACCAACGAGCTGCGCCAGGCATTCGGCCTCCCCGGCGTGCCGATCCGGCTGCACCCGCGCAAGGGCCGGAACCCTTACGTCGGAGGCTAGTGCTGTACGAAATCATCCTCCGGCCCTTAAGAATCGGCGTTCGAAATGGGCAAGCGCTATTTCTGCCTCGGCCTCGCCGTAGCCGGTGAAGGTCAGCGTCACCCTGGCCGCCGGCATGGCCAGCGGGCCGAGGCGGCGGCGCGGGGATTCCTCGTGGACCACTTCCATGCGCCGGGTGCCGGTGGCGATGACGGCACGCCCGCCGTCCATGCTGAACCCCTCGCCGCCGTAAGTACGCGCCATCACGCGGACGAACTCGGATCGATCAATGCCCATCTCCTTGCCGATGACAATGGCGGACATGGCGAAGACGTCACCCGCCCGCCACCGGCGGCCAGATGGCAAGTGCGTCACCTTCTTGCAAGGGCCGGGCGCCGTAGGTGCCGGGAGCCAAATAGGCCCCGTTGACCAGCACCAGGTGGCAATGTTCGCCGGGCAACCCCAGATCGGCGATGACGGCGGCGGCGGTGGCGTTGTCGGGGACTTCCAGGTCGGCTTCGTTGCCGGTCGAGTCCGGCGGCAGATAGCGGCTCAATAGGGCAAACAGCTTAATCCTGATTTTCATGGATTGGGCGTAGCTACAACGCCAACCTTTGCAGGGTCTCGTTGGAAGGGACGCCGTCGGCGGTCCAGCCGCGCAACTGATAATACTCGGGCAGCATCTTGCCTAGGTCATTTACCTTGCCCGAGGCCGGCCCCGTTTTGGCGGCGTCTTTCAATATCCGCTTTGGCAAGGTGTCGTCGGCGGCCGTGAACCCGGCTTGAAGATTGTAATTGCGTTCCAGGTTCCAGATACGCTCGCCGACCTCGACCATTTTATCCGCCGACCAGTCACCCTCGCAGGCAGCATCGACTTCAGGCGCAATATCGTCCAGGGTCAGGGCGAAAGTCGTAAAAACACAAGTGCCCGTGGAATCCACCGCCGCCGTGGCGTCCTGGAAGGCTTTGACCAGGCCGGCCTTGCCATCGGTGGTCAGAGGATCGGTTTTCTCGGGGATGCCGAGGATTTCCGAGGCCACCGTATAGCCGCGCAGATGGCAGCCGCCACGGTTCGAAGTGGCGTAGCTGAGCCCCATGCCCTGGATGCCGCGCGGATCGTAAGCCGGGAATTCCTGGCCCTTGACCGACATGGACAGCTCCGGCTTGCCGTACTTTTCGCATAAACGTTTGGAGCCCTGGCCGATCTCCTTGCCGAAACCTTCTCCCTTGGCGGTCAGCTCGACGAGGGTGAGGAGCGCCTCGACCGAGCCGAACGTGAGCGCCACGCCGCCGGTATCGGAATCGGTGATCACGCCCTCTCCATAAAGGTCCATCGCTCCGGCAATGGTGGAGCCCAGGGAAATCGGGTCCATGCCGTGCTCATTGCAGAGCATGTTGGCATATTGCAGCGCCTCCAGGTCATCGACCCCGGTCGCCGCGCCAAGGGCCCAAGCGGCTTCGTATTCCAAGCCGCCGCTTTCGTCTTGGTATTGCGGCTTGCCGGCGACTGAGAAATGCTCTGAGTCCATTTGCGAGACACGGGCGCAGGTAATGGGGCAGCCATAGCAACCCTTATTCGAAACCAACTGCGACTTGCCGTCGCTGGCCCGTTTTTCGAGCATCGCCTCGCCACTGATCTTGGATGCCCCTTCGAACTGAACCTCGCCGGCGTTGCGGGTCGGCAGCGCGCCGGTCTCGTTGACGACGTTCATCAGCACCTGCGTGCCGTAAGTGGGCAGCCCATCGCCGGTGACGGCATTCTCAGCCAATACTTTCCTAGCCGCCTTCGACGCCTTTTTGAATTCATTGGGATTATCGACCTTGACGCCGACGGTGCCGCGCACGACGACGGCCTTGAGGTTCTTGGAGCCCATTACGGCACCGACGCCCGAGCGCCCAGCGGCCCGGTCCTTGTCGTTGATGACGCCGGCGAAGAGAACGCCGTTTTCGCCGGCCCGGCCGATGCTGGCGACGCGGACAAAGGGATCGCCGCAGCTCTCCCTGAGCCTGTCCTCGGTCTCCCATACCGACTTGCCCCAGAGGCCGCCGGCATCAAGGAGTTCTGCATTTTCATTACTGATCGACAGATAAACGGGCTTTGGCGATCTGCCTTCGAAGATGATTATATCCCAGCCGGCGTTCTTGAGTTCGGCACCGAAAAAACCGCCCGAGTTGGAACAAGCGATGGCGCCGGTCAGCGGCCCCTTGGTGACCACCGACCAACGTCCGCCGGTCGGCGCGTCGGTGGCGGTCAATGGGCCGGTGGCGAAAATCATCTTGTTGCCGGACGATAGGGGATCAACCTTGGGATCGGTCTCCTCGGCCAGATACTTGCTGGCCAGGCCGCGCTGGCCCAGGTACTTGAATGCCCATTCCATGTTGAGCGGTTCGCTCTCACAAGCGCCGTTGGACAGATCCACGCGCAGGATTTTCCTTGTCCAAGCCATGATGTCCCTCCTGGTTATGCTTTTTAACCTTGAGCTTTTTCGTCACGCCAGAGTTGGCGCGCCGGCACCCTTTTCAGCATACCTTATCATAGCCAGTTGATTGAGGAGTCGAGAAAAGCGAGCAGCCTAAAAACGCAAGGTTTTGACCTGCACGACCTGAGGCAAGGCGGCGATCTTTTTCAATATTTCCTCGCTGGGTTGCTCGTCGACCTCGACCAAGGCGATGGCGTCGCCTCCCGGCTCGCCACGGCCCAAATGAAAAGTTGCCATGTTGATGCCCTCGTCGCCAAGAATGGTGCCCAGCCCGCCGATAAAACCGGGTTTATCGTGGTTGGCGATATAAAGCATATTAGGCCCCAGTTCGGCATCGATGGGGATGCCCTTGATCTCGACGAGGCGCGGCCGACTGCCGACGAACAGCGTTCCGGAGACGCTACGGGTTTGGACCTCGGTCGTTACCGTCACCTTGACCAGCGTCAAGTAGTCACTGGCCCGTTCGTGTTTGATTTCGGTGATGTCGATGTCCCGCTCCTTGGCGACCAGCGGCGCGTTGACCATGTTCACTGAATCCAAAAGCGGGGCCAGCAAACCCTGCAAGACCACCGCCGTCAAAGGCTTGGTGTTGAGGTCCTTGGCAAGGCCTTCATACTCGATGGTGACGGCCTTGAGCCCTGTTTCCGTCAACTGCCCGGCGAAACTGCCGAGCTGCTCGCAGAGTTTCATATAGGGCCTTAGTTTCGGCATTTCCTCGGCGGTGACTGAAACCATGTTAAGCGCATTGGTGACGGCGCCGGTCAACAGAAAATTGGCCATCTGCTCGGCGATTTGGGTAGCGACTTTTTCTTGCGCCTCCATGCTCGAGGCGCCGAGATGAGGCGTTGCCACGACCTTTTCCATGCCGAACAGAACATTATCCGTCGCCGGTTCATTGTCGAAAACATCGAGCGCCGCCGCCGCCACCTGGCCGCTTTCAAGGGCCATCTTCAAATCCTTCTCGGCGATCAGGCCGCCGCGCGCGCAGTTGACGATGCGCACACCCGGCCTCATTTTGGCGAGGGCTTCGCCATTGATGATGGCGCGGGTGGCATCGGTTAAAGGCGTATGCAAGCTGATGAAATCGGCGCGGGCGAAAAGCCCGTCCAGATCCATTTTCTCGACGCCGATGTTCTCGGCGCGGTCATACGAAAGGTATGGATCGTAAGCTATCACCTTCATTTTCAGGCCCTGGGCGCGGTCGGCGACAATGCTGCCGATATTACCGCAGCCGATAATACCCAATGTCTTGCCCATCAACTCTACGCCCATGAACTTGGTCTTTTCCCACTTGCCCTGGTGAGTGGAGACGTTGGCCTGGGGAATCTGCCGGGACAGGGACATGATCATGGCGATGGCGTGCTCAGCGGTGGTGATAGAATTGCCGAAAGGAGCGTTCATGACCACGATGCCGCGCCCCGTTGCCGCCCCGATATCGATGTTATCGACACCGATGCCGGCGCGGCCGATCACCTTCAGGTTATCAGCGGCGGCGATAACGTCGGCGCCGACATTGGTTGTCGAACGCACGGCAATGCCGTCGAATTCGCCGATGCAGGATTCGAGTTGCCGCGAATCCATGCCGGTTTTGACGTCGATTTCAATTCCTCTATCGGTGAAAACCGCGCCGGCGAGGGGACTCATGATGTCGGAAATAAGGACTTTGGGCATGATGCTTCACATTTCTCGTTAAGCTCTAATTAACCGGCGCTGAAAATTCGGCCTTGACGGTGGAAAAGGCCCAGTCCAGCCAGGGAAACAAAAGGACAAGATCGGGTTCTTCCACCGTCGCTCCGGCCCAGACGCGCAAACCCGGCGGGGCGTCGCGGTATGAAGCAATATCCAGGGCCGCCTTTTCCTCGGCCAAGAGCGCCGCCAGACGCCGGGTGAAAGCAGCCTGGCGTCCGCGCTCAAGATCGGCGAACCCCGGATCGACGACTTTGAAACAGACCGACGTGCACGAGCGCATACCCGGATGGGGGGACAGGAAATCAATCCACGGGGTCGCCGACACCCATTTCTCGATGGCCGCCATGTTGGCCTGCGCTCTCGCCATCAGCGCCTCGAGCCCGCCTATATCGGCGACCCAATTCAGCCCGTCCAAAGCATCCTCGACGGCGATCATGGAAGGGGTGTTGATGGTCTCGCCATTGAACAGACCCTCGATCAGCATGCCGTTTTTGGTCAAACGGAAAATTTTCGGCAACGGCCAGGCGGGCTTGTAGCTTTGCAGACGCTCGACGGCGCGAGGGCCGAGAATCAAAACGCCGTGCTGGCCCTCTCCGCCCAAGACCTTTTGCCAGGAATAAGTGACCACATCGAGCTTCTCCCAAGGCAGGTCGTAAGCGAAGACGGCGGAAGTAGCGTCGCAGATGGTCAGACCCTGGCGATCGTCGTCGACCCAATCCGCGCCGGGCAAGCAAACCCCGGACGTGGTGCCGTTCCAGGTGAAGACAAGGTCGCGGGAGAGATCCACCCGGCCCAGGTCGGGAAGCTTGCCATAAGGAGCCTCGAGCACACGCAGATCTTCCAATTTAAGCTGATCTCTCACATCCTCGGCCCAGCCCGCGCCGAAACTCTCCCAGACCAGCACGTCAACACCGCGAGTGCCGAGAAGGTTCCACAAGGCCATCTCCACGGCGCCGGTATCCGACGCCGGGACAATACCCAGACGATAGTCATCGGGAATCCTAAGGATGGCCTTGGATTTTTCGATGACCTCGGCCAGCTTGGCCTTGCCGGCTGCCGACCGGTGCGAACGGCCGACCAGGGCGCCGGCAAGCGACGCCATGGACCAGCCCGGGCGTTTGGCGCAGGGACCGGATGAAAAACTAGGGTTTTGCGGACGCAGGTCCGGCTTTGGCGGCATAGTCAAAACATTTCTCCCATCCTCGCGGATGGGTCGCGGCCCGTTGGGAGACCGTGGCCCACAGCGAACATACTGTTTTGAAAGGAAAAAACAAGTGTGAAAAATAAAAAGTTAGCCAAAATCAAACTAAGCGTTCAGGCAGTCAATTTTCTGGTGCAATTCCGCTTTCAAAAGCATTTGGGAGCAAGCAGAAGATACTTGGATATAATTACGATACGGCTAGCATGGTGATACACAATTTTGATAGCTAATATATGTCACGGAAGCGAAAAATAACTGATCAAGGGGCGCGAGTTGCTCTAGCTCTCCTTGAATATGATCCGAGAACACGTTCCAAGAATAACGATGACTGAAGTTGCAGCTATCTTCGGTGTGTCTCGCGCAGCGAGCTTACCGTGGCTTAAAAAAATTCAGAGATGAAAAGTTTCCATCGACTAATGATTTTTGGGAAGCCAAAAAAATAGAACGTGCGCATTTATCCAGGTCATATACCCCTCCCACGAGCCAAGCCTTAAAGAGCTTTTCAATTCCAAATGACCTTAGTGAAAATCACAGGGAAGCAAGCTTGGGAAACCTTTATTCTCAAGTCTGCCAAGGGCGCGGGTCTAACGACAGGGAGAGGAGTTATTTTTGCCGCCGGGTTTATTGAGGTGGTCCTACATAGTTGGACAGTTTGGCAGCCAAGTTAAGGTGTATTCCGATTACTGATCATGCTGCCTGAATCCTGTTTATCACATCTTGTTGTGGTTGTTGACCCTGTGG
>PVBE010771291.1_pt1 | contig 13664 bp, 12 predicted proteins | sample 1631181 | NCBI WGS metagenome assembly PVBE01 (sample SAMN08397723, study PRJNA350692) | Marine metagenome, whole genome shotgun sequencing project. | isolation source: water | place: Pacific Ocean | collected 2012-04 | reverse complement strand
CACATTCGCGCAGGCCCCGCTGGGCGCCGAACTCGAGGTCCCGACCGTGCTCGGGCCGGTGATCGTGCGCCTCCCCCCGAACACCCAGCCCGGCTCGGTGATCACCTTGAAGGGCAAGGGGCTCCCCCGGCTCAAGCGAGGCAACAAGCGCGAGGGCGACCAGTTCTGCAAGATCGTGCTCGACATGCCGCAGGGGCTGGACGCCGCAGTCCAGTCCCAGTTGCTGGAGTTGGACCGCGCGTTGAGCGAAGCTCAGTCTCCGATCCGCGAGGCCTACGAGCGGATCCTGGACGCAGCCCGGTCCGACCCTTCTGGAGGCGAGAGCCTGTGAGACAACCCGTCGCGATCGCGATGCTGCTGCTGATGACGCTGGTGCTCCTGGGCGCCGGCCCGCCCAACCGCAAGGCCCGCCTCGAAGACCGCGCCTGGCAGGGGGTCGAGGCCGCGAGCAACTCGGGCGCCGCCCAACGCGCGCTCGACCGCGCCGAGGAGTACCTCGCCGAGCACCCCGACGGCCCCCACTTCCTGGAGGTCAAAAAGATCGCCGGCGAGTCGGCCATGGAGCTGGAGCTGTGGACGGCCTGCCGCCGCCACCTTGACGGCTACCTGTCGGCGGGCGGCCGGGTCGGACTGGAGGACGTCGCGTTCCGCGTCGCCACCTGCCTCGCCCGCGAGGGGCGGACCGAGGATGCCCTCCCCGCGCTCCGCAACGTGGCCGTGCACGACGCCGACGAGCAAAGGGCCGCCAGCGCCGGCCGGGAGTTGGTCGCGCTGCACCTGTTCGCGGGCGAGTGGCCCAAGGCGCTGGAGGCCCAGGGCCTGCTCCTGGACCGCGGCCTGTACGAGCGGGATCGCGACTTCGAGGACAGCCAGCGAGCCGCCCAGGAGCTCGGGGCGGGGACCCTGGAGGTGCTGGAGGGCGATGCCGGCCCCAACGTGGCCGGGCTCGTCGCGATCCTTCGGATGGATGCCGCGGGGGAGCTGATCGAGTCGGACGAAACCGAAGACGCGCGACGCCGGTTCGCCGACCTGTACCACGCTCACCCGCTGATCGATCTGGTCCCCGGCGCCGCGGCCTGGGCCGCCGAACCGGAGGACACCGACGCGATGGTGATCGGCGTGCTGCTGCCCCTGTCGGGCAAGTACCGCGCCCCCGGTGAGATCACGATGCGAGGCATCGAGTTGGCCATCGAGCGCGCCCGCGCCGAGGACGGCCTCAACCTCCCCGATCTGCGCCTCGTCCCCATCGACACCACCGGCGATCCGGAAGTCACGGTGGAGGCGCTGCGCCGGCTCGCGGACGTCGAGAAGGCGATCGGCGTCATCGGTCCGATCATCTCGACCGAGGCGGAGGCGGTCGCCGCGGCGGCGGACGACATCGGCCTCCCCGTGCTGATGATGACCCACAACCACGGGCTCGCGGGGACCTCCCGCAACGCGTTCAACACCCTGATCTCCACGGACGAGCAGGTGGACGCCGTCGTCGACCACGCGGTCGGCCGGCTGGGCCTCAGCAGCTTCGCCATCGCCTACCCCAACCGCGAGACGGGGGGCCGGATGGCGGCCCGCTTCTGGGACCAGACCGAGGCCGCCGGCGGATCGATCGCGGCGGTCGAGTCGTTCCCCGCGGGGTCCACCGACTTCCGGGAGACGGCCCGCCGCATCCTCGGCCGCGAGTACCTCAAGAAGCCGCCCGCGGAGGCCGACATGCAGCTGGCCTGGCTGGGCGATCGGGACCGTCCGCAGCTGTCCGAGCCCCAGGTCGAACTCGAGCCCGGGATCGACTTCCAGGCGGTGTTCGTGCCGGACAACTACAAGACCGGCGCCATGCTCGCGCCGGGCTTCCTGTACGAGCAGATCAACATGGGCGGCGCCCTCAGCGACAAGCGCGGCCTGCCCGTGCAGCTCATCGGCGCGGCGGCGTTCAACCACCCCGACCTCATCGACCGGGGCGGCAAGTACACCGAGGGCACGCTGCTGGTGGACGGCTTCTTCGCCGACAGCCTGGAGCCGGCGGTCCAGGAGTTCGTGCTCCTGTACAAGGGTCGCCATGGCGCCAAGCCGTCGGCCCTGGAGGCGGTCGCCTACGACACCACCTGGTTCGTCGCCGAGCTCATCGCCGGCGGCGCCACCACCCGACGCGAGCTCCGCTCCCGGCTGTCGCTGTCCGCCCCCCAACGCAGCGTGGTCGGCGCCCGCGGCTTCGGCCCCGACGGCGAGATGCGACACGAGATGCTGGTCCTGCAGGTCAAGAAGGGCCGCTTCGTTCAGCTCCACCCCGAGCCTCCGGCGGAGCCGATCTACATCGAGATGCTCGAAGACGGCACCCTGGTGCGATTCAAGAAGGGCGTCGACGGCCGCATTCCGGTCGACATCAACGGCGACCCGATCGAGGAATAACGAACCCCGGATGGACCCCGGCGAACACGCCTCCATCGCCCGCTGGGCGGCCTCCCTCCCTTCCGAGGGGATCGGCGACGACGTCGCCTGGGTGGGGGTCTCCGGAAACTTGGCGGTATCCGTCGACACGATGGTGGAGGAGGTGCACTTCCGCCGCGCCTGGACCAGCGCCCGCACCATCGGGCACCGCGCGGTGATGGCGGCGCTTTCCGACCTCGCCGCGGCTCGCGCCCGCCCCCTCGGCCTGCTCGCCGCCGTCTCCGTCCCCGCCTTCGATCGCTGGGCCGACGGCCTCATGGCCGGCGTGGGGGACGCGGCCCGCGAAGTCGGCACGGTCGTGCTCGGCGGCGACACCACCGCCTCGCCGGGCCCCGCCGTCATCTCCATCACCGTGCTCGGCTCCGCCACGGACGCCGGCCCCCTGCTCCGCTCCGGCGCGCAGGTCGGCGACGGCGTCTACGTCAGCGGCCCCCTGGGGGCGTCCGCGTGGGCCACCGAGATGCTCCTGCTGGGGGAGGACGTCGCCTGGCCGGCGCCCCGAGCGCGGCTGGATCTGGTCGATGCGCTGGGCCCCGCGACCGCCGGGATCGACATCAGCGACGGCCTGCTCGCGGACGCCGCCCACGTCGCCCGAGCCTCGGGCGTCGACCTCGTGCTGGATCGCGACGCGGTGGCGGTCCCCGGCGTGCCTGAACGGTGCACCCTCAGCGGCGGCGAAGACTGGGAACTGCTGGCCGCCAGCCCGGTGCCCATCGAAGGCATGACCCGCATCGGCGAAGTGAAAGCGGGCGACGGCGTCGTGCGGTTCGTCGACGGCTCCCCGCTGCCGGACGCGCTCGGCTGGGACCACGGATGCTGACCGTCGTCCTCCCCTACCTCGGCCTGATGGTGGTGCTGCTGGCCTGCTCAGCGTTCTTCTCGGGCTCGGAGTCGGCCCTCTTCTCGCTGGATCGCTACGAGCTGGAGAAGCTGGAGGAGGACGACGACTCCCCCGCCTCGGACGCGGTGCGCACGCTGCTGGCGCAGCCGCGGCGCCTGCTCGCGACCATCCTGCTGGGCAACGAGCTGGTGAACATCACCCTGTCCACCGTGGGCCTCGCGGCGGTGCTCGCCGTCGCCGAGGCGCGCAACATCGCCCAGGTCCCGTGGTGGATCAACGTGCTCCTGGTGACCCCCATCCTGCTGCTGTTCGGGGAGATCGCACCCAAGGCGCTGGCGGTGCGGCTGGGCATCACGTGGGCCCGCGCCGTCGCCGTGCCGATGAAGCTGTTCGGCGCCCTCGTGGCCCCGTTCCGCTGGGTCGTGCACACGCTGGCGGAGCTCATCCTCCGGGGGGTCGGCATCGATCAGGACGACCCGCTCCCCGACGCGCTTCAGGAGGCCCAGTTCAAGGCGCTGGTGCGGCTCGGAGAACGTGAAGGGGTGATCGAACCGGACGAGGCGGAGCTCATCCACCGCGTCTTCGATCTGAACGACACCCCCGTCAGCAAGATCATGACGGCCCGGTCCGAGGTGACGGCGATCCCCCGCGGCGCTCCCCTGGACGAGCTGCTGGAGCCGATCCAGGGCTCCCGCTTCAGCCGCGTGCCGGTCTACGCCGGGGACCCCGATCACATCCGCGGCATCCTCCTGACCAAGGAGCTGCTTCCCTACCTGTACGGTGGGCAGACCTTCGAGGTCGCCACCCTCGACGAGCTCATCCAGCCCGCCTACTTCGTCCCCCCGGGCAAGCCGTGCGACGAGCTTCTGGCCGAGTTCCAGGCCGAGCAGGGGCACATGGCGGTGGTGCTCGACGAGACCGGCGGCCTGCTCGGCATCGTCACCCTGCAGGACATCCTCGAGCAGCTCTTCGTGACCCAGGTGGAGGAGATCGAGCAGCGCCCCGACCAGCCCCGCCCCGACCGCATCGCCGAGGGGCTCTACCGCGTCCCCGCGAAGCTGGAAGTCGCGGACTGGAACCGCACGATGGAGCCGGCGCTGCCCGAAGGCGACTCCTACAACACCGTCGCCGGCTACATCTTTCACCTCTTCGGGCGCCTCCCGAAGAAGGGCGAGACGGTGCGCGACGACGGCTGGACGTTCCGCGTCAGCGGCCTCGAGGGCACCCGCCTGACCTGGATCACCGCGCGCCGCCGGGAGCACAAACCGTGACCCTGGAGTTGGCCATCCCGATCGTGCTCCTGCTGATCCTCCTGGAGGGGTTCTTCAGCGGCAGCGAGATCGCGTTAGTGAGCACCGACAAGCTCGACGTCCGCGCCCGACGCGACAAGGCGGGGCGCTCGGTGCGCATGCTCGCCAAGTTCCTCGACGAGCCCGAGCCGATCCTCACGACGACCCTGATCGGCACCAACGCCTGCACTGTCTCCAACGCCACGGTGCTGGGGTTGGCGCTTGTCCAGGTGCTCGGCCCCGAGGCCCCCCCGAGCGCGTCGCAGGTGCTGACCGTGGCGGTGCTGTCGCCGATGATCCTGCTGTTCGGCGAGCTCGTCCCGAAGTCCGTGGCCCGCCGCTACGCCCGCACCCTCGCGCCGATCGTCATCCACCCGCTGACGTGGCTGTCGTACCTGCTGCTGCCGCTGGTGGCGCTGGTGCGCGGCCTCACCCACGGCTTCCTGCGCCTGCTCGGCGCCAACAGCTCGGCCTCCATCGTCTCGCGCGACGAGCTCCGGCTGATCCTCGACAAGGGGGAGGGCGAAGAGATCGACCAGGAGGAGCGGAAGATCATCTCCCGCATCTTCGACTTCCCCGAGGTCACCGCGAAGGAGGTGATGGTCCCGCTGATCGACGTCAAGGGGGTCGAGGAAGAGGCGACGCTGGACGACGCCGCCAAGCTCTTCAGCACCAGCGGGCACACGCGGCTGCCGATCTTCCACGAGCGGGTGGACGACATCGTCGGCGTGCTCCACGCCATGGACGTGCTGTGCGCCGAGGATCGGGAGCGGTTCGTCGCCGAGCTGAAGCGGCCGGTGACCTACGTGCCCCCGACGCAGAAGGTCGAGTCCCTGATGGAGGAGCTGCAGCGCAACCGCCACGGCATCGCGATCGTGGTCGACGAGTACGGCGGCGCCGAAGGCATGATCACCGTCGAGGACATCCTCGAAGAGATCGTCGGAGAAATCGAAGACGAATTCGACGATCCAGCGCAGGACATCCGGAAGCGCGGCGAGCGCGAATACCTCGTTTCGGCCCGCACGGAGGTCGATCGACTCAACGAAGAACTCGACGTCCGGATCCCCGAGGGCGACTACGAAACGCTAGCGGGGTTCCTATTGGAACGATTCGGCCGCATCCCCGTGCGGGGCGATTCGGCCGAAACCGAGTCGGCTCTGTTCCGAGTGGTCTCGGCCAGCGACCGGGTCATCGAAGAGATCCAGGTGCTCCTGAAGGAGTTGGACAGCCCCCCGGCCGATTGACAGGGACGGATCCGAGCCGGGATACTTGGGGTCGCATCGGATACGCCAGGACGCCCGACGCACCCCGAAAGCGAGACACATGGGACGAGCCATCGGCATCGACCTCGGAACGACGAATTCGTGCGCCGCGGTCATCGAAGGCAATCAGCCGAAAATCATCATGTACCGCGGCGGGAGCTACACGATCCCGTCGCTGTTCGCGATCGATGAAGGCGGGCGCATGCTCGTCGGGCACGACGCAAAGAAGCAGGCTGCGCTGAACCCCCAGGACACGGTCTTCGCCCCCAAGCGGCTGATCGGCCGGAACTTCCACTCTCCGCAGGTGGAGAAGATCCGCCAGCTCTTCACCTACAACATGGAAGAGGGTGGCGAGGGAGAGGTCCTGATCAAGGTCAAGGACCAGATCTTCGACCTGCGTGAGGTCTCGGGGCAGATCCTCCGCAAGATCAAGGAAGTGGCCGAGGAGTACCTCAAGGAGGAGGTGACCAACGCGGTCATCACCGTCCCCGCCTACTTCAACGACAAGCAGCGCCAGGCAGTGCGACGCGCCGGCAAGCTCGCCGACCTCAACGTGCTCCGCATCCTCAACGAGCCGACCGCGGCGGCCCTGGCCTACGGCCTCGGCAAGAACCTGCGGCAGCGGCTGGCGGTCTACGACCTCGGCGGCGGCACCTTCGACATCTCGATCATCGAGATCCGCGACAAGGTCTTCGAGGTGGTCGCCACGGGCGGTGACACGTTCCTGGGCGGCATCGACTTCGACGACCGCGTGATGGGTCACGTCATGGAGAAGTTCATGGCCGAGACCGGCGTGGACCTCTCGTTCGACCGGGTCGCCATCCAGCGTCTGCGTGAGGCCGCCGAGCGCGCCAAGATCACGCTGTCGACGACGAACGCGACGAACATCGAGGTGCCCTTCATCGCCCGCGGGCCCAAGGGGATCCTGAACCTCGACCTCGAGATGTCGCGCGACGACCTCGAGGAGATCACGGGCGACCTCGTCCGACGTACCGTCAGCACCTGCGAGCGCATCTTCGGCGAGGCCGAGATGGAGCCGTCGGCCATCGACGAGGTCCTCCTCGTGGGCGGTCAGAGCCGCATGCCGCTGGTGCAGAAGAGCGTGCGCGACTACTTCGACCGGGACCCCTGCAAGGGCGTGCACCCGGACGAGGCGGTCGCCGTGGGCGCCGCGATCATGGCGCACAGCCTGACCCACGCCGGGTCGCAGAAGGTGACGCTGCTGGACGTGCTTCCGATGCCCATCGGCATCGCGAAGGTCGACCGCAGCTTCCTGCCGCTGTTCCCCAAGAACTGCCCCATCCCCTACGTCCGCCGGTTGACGCTGACCAACAGCAAGGACAACCAGAAGACGATCATGCTCAAGATCTACCAGGGCGACTCCGAAGTCGCGGTGGAGAACGAGTTGCTGGGGACCTTCGTCTTCACCGGCATCCGGCAGATGCCGCGCGGCAAGGTGAAGGTGGATGTCTGGCTGAACATCGACAGCGAGGGGATCCTCACGCTGACGGCCAAGGACAAGGAGACCGGCGAGCCGGTCGAGGTCCGGCTCAAGCTCAAGAAGGGCACCCGCGACGCCAAGATCGACCTCTCCACGGAGAGCCGTGGCGGTCAGCTCATGGACAAGGACGCCGCCGAAGAGAAGCGGCTCAAGGCCGAGGCCGCGGCGAAGCAGAACGTCAAGGACGCCGGCGAGCACGAGGCGGTGGAGAAGACGGCCGACTTCGGTCCCGGATCCGCTCCCCAGCCCCCGGCCGGCAAGCAGGAGCCGCTCGCTCCGCCGAAGGCCCCCGAGCCGCCCAGCCAGCCCGATGCCAAGGCAGCCAAGAAGAAGGGCTTCACGGTCGAGGCTCCCAAAGACGCGCCCAAGCCGGCCGAGCCCGCGCCGCAGGTCGCCAAGGCCGCCAGCGCCCCCGCCGCCAAGGCCCCGGAGGCTCCGGCCCCCGAAGCCGCGAAGCCGGCCGAGGTCCCTGCGACGACGGAAGCCGCCAAGGCCCCCGCCGAGGCCAGCGAGCCCGGCTGCCTGAGCCTGCTGCTGCCCTGGAACTGGTTCAAGTAGCCTGCGCCCGCGCATCGTCCTGGTGCGGCCTCTGTACGGAGGCAACGTCGGCGCCGCCGGACGCGCGATGGCGAACATGGGGTTGGAAGACCTCAGGATCGTCGATCCCCAGTACACATCGGACCGCGAAGTCACCCTGATGGCCAAGGGCGCCGCCCGCATCATGGGGGCGGCCCAGCGTCACGATTCGGTGGCTGAGGCGGTGGGCGACTGCACCGTGGTGGTCGCGTGCACCGCCCGCCCCCGGAGCTGGAAGGCGTGGAAGCTCCTGGATCCCGAGCAGTCGGCCCAGCTGCTCCTGGAAGCCGGCGCAGAGGACGGTCCCGTCGCCATCATGTTCGGCAGCGAGGACCGCGGCCTGCTCCAGTCCGAGCTCGAGTACGCGACCCACCTGTGCCACATCCCCACCGGACCGGAGCACAGCAGCCTCAACCTCTCGCAGGCGGTGCTGCTGATGGGCTGGGAGTGCGCTCGAGCCCGCGGCGGGCTGCAGCGGCGGCCCGCCCGGAAGCGCAAGCGGGAACCGGTCCCGATGAACCAGGTGGTGGGGGCGTCGGACCAGATCGGGGCGCTGCTGGACCAGATCGACTTCTTCCGGGGCAAGAACCGCGACCAGAGCCTGACGACGATCCGCCAGGCGATACTCCGCGGGGAGATGACCGACACGGAGATTCACTTCCTGCGGGGGATCGTGAACAAGCTGCGCTGGTACGTGGACCACGGACCGCGCAAGGGAGACCCCGAGCCTGATGCGTAGCGTCGGCCTCGCCGCCGTCGTGGCGCTGGCCTACTTCCTCGCGGGGAGGGCCGCTCTGCTGCTGGCCATCCCGCCGGGGTACGCGACGGCGATCTGGCCGGCCGCCGGGATCGCGCTGGCCGCAGCGGTGGTGTGTGGACCGCGGGTGCTGCCCGGCGTGCTGGTGGGCTCGCTTGCGGTCAACCTGAGCAGCAGCTTCGACCCCGCCGCTCCCGCGGCGATGTGGGGGGAGGCCGGCATCGCCGCGGTCATCGCGGTCGGGGCGACGGCCCAGGCGGGCCTCGGCGCGCTGCTGTTCCGCGCCCTCTGCACCTACCCGGGCACCCTCGACGAGGACCGTGACCCCATCGCGTTCGCGGCGATCGTGGCGCCCGTCAGCTGCCTGATCAATCCGACCGTCGGCGTGCTCGCGCTCGTCCAGACCGGCGTCCTCCCGGAGGCGGACGCAGCGTTCAACTGGGCAACGTGGTGGGTGGGCGACGCCATCGGGGTGCTGATCGCGACCCCGCTGACCCTGGTTGCGATCGGCGAACCGGCCGCCCCATGGCGGCGGCGGGCGCTCCCCGTGGCGCTTCCGCTCAGCCTCGTGATGGCCGTCGCCGTAGCCGCCTACGTGGCGGTCAGTGCGGTCGAACAGGACCGCATCGTTCAGGAGTATCGGTCGGAGGTGCAGCCGCTGGCGGCAGACCTGGAGCACCGGCGCAGCGCCGCGCGCGAGACGCTCGAGAGCATTCGTGGGCTCTTCGAGGCCACGGGAGACGTCAGCGAGCCCACCTTCCTGCACTTCACCGCCCGCCTGCTCGCCGCGAACCCGTCGATCCAGGCGCTTGGCTGGAACCCCGTGGTCACGGCGTCCGAGCGCGAAGCCCACGAGGCGGCGGCGCGGGCCCGCGGCCACACCGACTACCGGATCATCGAGCGAGACATCACCGGCCAGCTCGTCGCGGCTCCATCGCGGGACCGACACATCGCCGTGACCTACATCCAGCCGCTGGAGGGGAACGAGGCCGCACTCGGCTACGACATCTTGTCCAGCACCGGCGGCGCCAGGCGATCCAGTACGCCGCGCGGACCGGGGCGACGGCGGCCACGGATGCGGTCACCCTGGTCCAGGGCGAGACCTCCAGGCGGGGCTTCCTTCTGGTCGCCCCCGTGAGGGATGGTGGGTCGATCCGTGGGTACGTCGTCGGTGTCTTCCGCCTCGAGCGGCTGCTCAGCGACGCGGTCTCCGACACCCACGGGAGCGTCATCGAGTTGGTGGACATCACCGACGCCGAGCTGCTGTCCCGCAGCCCCGGCGAGCCCGCAGATTCGTCCCTGTCCTCGAGCCGCAAGTACGACATGGGGGGGGCGCACCTGGGCGCTCACGTTCCAGCCCACCGCCGCCTGGGTCGCCGCCCACCGAAGCTGGCAGCCGTGGGCGCTGCTGGCGAGCAGCTTGTTGTTGTCTGGCCTGCTGGGCGTGCTCTTGCTGACCACGGTGGGGCGGAGCGAACGGGTGCGCAGCCTCGTACAGGAACGCACGGCGTCGCTGGAGGAGGCTCGCGCCGAGGCGGAGGAGGCGGGCTCGGCCCGGGCGCTGTTCCTCGCCACGATGATCCACGAAATCCGGACCCCGCTGAACGCGGTCCTGGGGATGACCGATCTGCTGCTGCAGTCCGACCTGGACGGGGAGGAGCAGGAGTACGCCTCCTCGGTGCGCGATGCCGGCCGGGATCTGCTCGCGGTGGTCAACGACATCCTGGACTTCAGCAAGATCGACGCGGGTCGCCTGGAGCTGGAAGAGCAGCCGTTCGACCTGACCCGCGTCGTGCGCGACGAGACCCGGATGTTCGGCGCCCAGGCCCAGGCCAAGGGACTCACGCTGACCTCTGAGGTCGACCCCGGCCGCCGCCCGCGGGTGGTTGGGGATCCCACCCGCCTCCGGCAGGTGCTGGCGAACCTGCTCAGCAACGCGATCAAGTTCACGTCCGACGGTCAGATCACCGTGCGCGCCAAGCAGCTGCGCCGAGCCGGAGGGCGCGCCGTCGTGCTCTTCGAGGTCCAGGACACGGGGGTCGGGATTCCCAGCGAGGCGATCGGCCGCCTCTTCGACGCGTTCACGCAGGCCGGCTCGGACCGCCCGGCGCTACGGCGGCACCGGCCTGGGGCTCGCCATCTCGAGCCGGCTGACGACGATGATGGGCGGCGCGCTCGCGGTCTCCAGCGCCGTCGGCGTGGGGAGCAAGTTCCACTTCGAGCTCGACCTTCCCTGGACCGACGAGGGGGACTCGATCTCGGAGACCCTGGTCGTCACGGACCGCCTCGACGGCATGCGGATCCTGGTCGTCGACGACAACGAGCTGAACCGGCTGCTCGCCCGCAAGCTGCTGGAGCGCGTCGGCGCCACGATCGAGGAAGAGCTCGATGGCGGCGACGCGGTGGCGCGGCTGGGCATCGAGCAGTTCGACGCGGTGCTGATGGACTGGCAGATGCCCACCATGGACGGCCTCGCCGCGACCCGCGCCATCCGCGCCCGGGAGAAGGAACTGCAGTGGCGGCGCACCCCGGTCATCGGGGTCAGCGCGCGGGCGCTCGCGGGGGACCGGGCCGCCTGCCTGGAGGCGGGCATGGACGAGTACATCGTCAAGCCGTTCCAGCGGGAGCACCTGATCGACGTGCTCGTGGACGTGGTGCACGGCACCGATCGCGACCGGAGGGGGGGGGCGACGGCGAAGACCTCGGGCCCTCGCCCGTGTTGGACCCGGTCAGCGTCGAAGACCTCCGCCTCCTCGAGGAGCACCAGCCGGGGATGCTCAAGGACACCCTCGTGCTGTTTGGTCAGACGCTGGAGGGCGACCTCGTGAGCATGGACGTGGCCGTCGCCCAGGGGGACGCCAACCGGCTGCTGCACGCCGCCCACCACCTCAAGTCCGCCGCCGGCGCGATCGGTGCGGCTCGCCTCATGCGCGCCGCCGATCGGGTCTGCCTGATCGCCCGAACACGGGATCTGGCCGGCATCGAAGGGCTCGTCGAAACGGTACGAACCGCCGGGAAAGAGGTCTCGGAGGCGCTCGCGGACCTGTCTTGATACAGTCGCGCGGCCCGTGGACGAGGGGTTCGAATGTCGCGATTGAGCTGGGACGAGTACTTCATGACGATCGCGTACCAGGTGGCCACCCGCGCCACCTGCGATCGCAAGCACGTCGGCGCCGTGATCGTGCGCAACAAGACGATCCTGTCGACCGGGTACAACGGCTCCATCCGCGGCCTCGAGCACTGCGACGACGCCGGCCACATGATGGAGGATGGCCACTGCGTGCGGACGGTGCACGCCGAGGCCAACGCCATCGCCCAGGCGGCCCGCAACGGCGTGCGCATCGACGACTCGTCCATCTACGTGACCGCGTCTCCCTGCTGGGGCTGCTTCCGGCTGATCATGAACTCGGGCATCGGACGCATCGCGTTCGGCGAGTTCTACCGGGACCCCCGCATCTTCGAATACTGCGAACGGCTCGGCATCGAGCTGGTGGACCTGCAGCATGTCTCCCCGTCCGTGGTGGAACAGCTGTCGGCCCCCGCGGGTTGATCTCATACCCCCGCGAAGGAGTGGACTGAATGGACAAGCTGGTCATCGAAGGCGGTACGCCGCTTCGGGGCGAGGTCCGGATCTCCGGGGCCAAGAACGCCGCGCTGCCGATCCTGTTCGCGTCGCTGCTGCACGCGGGCCCCAACAAGATCGCCAACCTCCCCAAGCTGGTCGACATCCGCACGACGTTCGCGCTGCTGATCGAGCTGGGGGTGGGCATCCGCAAGGACGCCGAGGGAGCCTCCATCGTCGACGGCTCCACCCTGCTGTCGGACACGGCGCCGTACGATCTGGTGCGCAAGATGCGCGCCTCGACGCTGTGCCTGGGGCCGATCCTGGGCCGCACCGGGCACGCCCGCGTCTCGCTTCCGGGCGGCTGCGCCATCGGCTCGCGGCCGATCGACCAGCACCTGCAGGGGTTCGAGCAGCTCGGCGCCAAGATCGAGCTGACCGGCGGCTACATCGAGGCCACCGCCCCCGGCGGCCGGCTCAAGGGCGGACGGGTGATCTTCGATCTCGTGACCGTTGGCGGCACCGAGAACCTGCTCATGGCGGCAACGCTCGCTGAGGGCAAGACGATCCTGGAGAACTGCGCGCGCGAGCCGGAGATCATCGACCTCGCCGATGCGCTCCGGTCGATGGGCGCCCACATCCGCGGCGACGGCACCTCCGTCATCGAGATCGAGGGCGTGGACGCGCTCGGGGCGATGGACCACACGGTCATGCCCGACCGGATCGAAGCCGGCACCTACATGGCGGCGGCGGCGCTGACCCACGGCGACGTGCTGCTCCAGGGAGCCCGCTTGCGGGATCTGGACGCGGTGATGAGCAAGATGGCGATGGCCGGGGTCGAGGTGCGTCGCGAGGGCTCCGGGCTCCGCGTCCGCCACCACGGCGAGCTGCACGCGGTCGACGTCGACACGAGCCCCCACCCCGGCTTCCCCACGGACCTGCAGGCGCAGTTCATGGCGCTGATGGCGCGCAGCTCGGGTAGCTGCACCATCACCGAGAACGTGTTCGAGAACCGCTTCATGCACGTGCCCGAGCTGACCCGCATGGGCGCGGACATCAAGACGCGCGGCAACACCGCGTTCGTGCGCGGCGTCGACGAGCTCACCGGGGCGACCGTCATGGCGACGGATCTGCGCGCCAGCGCCACCCTCGTCATTGCGGGACTGGCTGCGAAGGGCACCACTGAGGTCCTGCGCATCTACCACCTCGACCGTGGCTACGAGACGATCGAGGAGAAGCTCGCCGCCCTCGGCGGCAAGGTCGAGCGCCAGTCCCAGTAGCTCCCCTCGCAAGGGGTGTCAGACCCTGCGAGGTTGCGATCTTGCGAGGTCAGCGTCCGACTTTCGGTGCGGTAGCGCGCCGAAACTCGGACCCTGGCAGGCGTAGTCTTCCCATACAACGTTCTTGTGCTCTGTATGAGCGCGATGTGTGAAATGT
>PVBE010070450.1_pt1 | contig 13664 bp, 12 predicted proteins | sample 1631181 | NCBI WGS metagenome assembly PVBE01 (sample SAMN08397723, study PRJNA350692) | Marine metagenome, whole genome shotgun sequencing project. | isolation source: water | place: Pacific Ocean | collected 2012-04 | reverse complement strand
TGCCTTACGGCGGACCAGGATCCGTTGGCCATTTTGCGCAAGGAGATCGGGGACATCTTGCCGGAGGTGCAGGTGGTGCAAAAACGAACACTGGCCGATGCCCGAGCGAAACAGAGGCAGACGCGTGAGAAGGTCAACGCCGTGGTGTTGCCGTCGGTGCTGGTGGCCAGCGCAGTTTGGGTGGCGTTGCTTGCGGTGATCAACGTACGCGACCGGCGGCAGGAGATCGGCATCTTGCGCGCACTGGGCAAGGGCGGCGGACGCATTGCCGGGCTGTTCCTTGGCAAGGCGGTGCTGCTCGGGCTGGTGTCGGCATTGCTCGGCGTGGCGTTTGGTACCTGGGTGGTGCTGGAGTTCGGGCCGTCGCTGTTCCCAGTGACGAAGAAGGCACTACAGGCGAACTGGCCACTGGCCGCGCAGTTGGTCGTGGTGACGCCAGTGTTCGCCGCATTTGCGAGTTTCATTCCGGCGATGTTGGCTGTGTCGCACGACCCGGCAGAAACCCTGCGGGAGGATTGATGATGATACGCTGCGACGAGGTCACCAAAATATTTCGCAAAAACGGCACTGAGGTTACGAGCCTCGACCGGTTCACGGCACAGATTGGCGAGGGCGAGTTTGTCGCGGTGCGCGGGCCTAGCGGCTCCGGCAAAACCACGCTGTTGCTCACGCTTGGCGGCATGCAGCGGCCAAGCGCCGGCACGGTGCAACTGGCCGGGCGTGACCTTTACGGCCTCTCTCCGGCGGAGCGGGCCAAGCTGCGCTCAAGCGAGATTGGGTTCGTGTTTCAGATGTTTCACCTCGTGCCGTATCTTGACCTGCTGGGCAACGTGCTGCTGGCCTCTCCCAGCCGGCCAGGCGATGCCGCGCGGAGGCGGGCCGGCGAGTTGCTCGACGAGCTCGGTCTGGCCAAGCGCGCGAGCCACCGCCCTGGCGAGCTCAGCGCCGGAGAGCGCCAGCGACTGGCCGTGGCCCGGGCGTTGCTGAACCGGCCGAAGTTGATTCTCGCCGATGAGCCGACTGGTAATCTCGATCCGGAAAACGCTGCGGAGGTGATCCGGCACTTGGCCGAGTTTCACCGCAGCGGCGGCACGGTTGTGCTGGTCACCCACGGCACGGCGGCGGACAGCCACGCGGATCGAATTGTGAGCCTCGAGCAGGGCCGATTGGCATTGGATTGATGGGTTGTTTGTGATCCTCGGAGTTGGTAGCTTCGCCGCATGGAAGCGATAATGTCGGTGATGATCGGCGTTGCCTTGAGCGCAACGTGCGGATTCCGCGTGTTTGTGCCGTTGCTGGCCGTGAACATTGGCACCCGCGCCCAAAACGCCGCCGGCGAACCGATCATCGCGCTGGGGGAAGGATTCGAGTGGCTGGGCAGCGACATTGCACTAATGATTTTTCTCGTGGCAGCGATTCTCGAGATCGGTGGCTACTACATTCCCTGGATTGACAACCTGCTCGATACCGCAGCCAGCCCGTCGGCGATCGTGGCGGGAACGATCATCACGGCCTCCTTCGTCACCGGCATGGAGCCGTGGCTGCAATGGCTGCTCGGCCTGATCGCCGGCGGTGGTGCAGCCGGCGCGGTACAGGCGGCGACGGTAGTGACGCGAGCCTCCTCGACCATCACCACTGGGGGCTTGGGAAATCCCATCGTGGCATCGGTCGAGACTAGTGGAGCTTTCCTCGGCTCGGCGCTGGGGATTCTTGCTGCGCCGTTTGCCATCGCCGTGTTTGTGCTGCTGCTTGGGGGTATCGGGTTGATTTGGTGGCGCCGGACCCGCCGTAAATTGGCCGGAGCAATCTGACGAATGAACAAGTTTTGCCTTCAAATTGCTGTTGCCTTGGGCTGCGTTGTCGGCTCGGCAAACGGGGAGGAACCCGATCATTGGGCATTCCAACCGGTCACGCGGCCCGGCGTGCCGGCGGCGGGCGATCCCGCTTGGCCAAGCGGTGCGATGGATCATTTCATTCTGGCCAAGCTGCGCGAAAACGGAATGGAGCCGGCCGGTCGGGCGGATCGGCGGACGTTGATCCGCCGGGTGACATTTGACCTGACCGGCCTTCCGCCTGCGTCGGAGGAGGTGGATGCCTTTGTAGAGGATGACTCGCCGGGAGCGTATCGGCAACTCGTCGAGCGAGTGCTGGCGTCACCACGATTTGGCGAGCGCTGGGGACGGCATTGGCTCGATGTGGCGCGCTACGCCGACACGAAAGGCTACCTCGCCGGGAATCAGGCGCGGATCTTTACCCACTCGTACACTTATCGCGATTACGTCATCGATGCCTTCAACGCCGACCTGCCGTACGACCGGTTTATCATCGAGCAGTTGGCCGCCGACAAACTGGAACTGGGCGATGACAAACAGCCGCTCGCTGCGATGGGTTTCCTCACGCTGGGGCGGCGGTTTCTCAACAACCCGCACGACATCATTGACGACCGGATCGATGTGGTGACGCGTGGCCTCATGGCGCTGACTGTTGGGTGTGCCCGCTGCCATGAGCACAAGTACGACCCCGTCCCGATGGCAGATTACTACTCGCTCTACGGTGTGTTCTCCAGCAGTCACGAGCCTGCTGGAAAACCGTTCATCAGCGACGCAATGGATCCGGCACAGCGCGCGGCGTTTGAGGAGGAGCGCAAGCAGAGCGAGCTCAAGCTGAACAACTATCGACGGGAGCAGTACGCCCGCATTCGCGAGCAGGTGAAACGGCGAACCGGCGATTACATCTGGGCCGCACACCGGGCTGCCAGCGTGCCGTCGGCCCAAGTCGACGGATTGGCCCGCAAAGCCAAGCTCGATCCAGAGTTGACGCGCCGTTGGATGCGCCACTTGGCCAGGCGGCGTGAGACCGGCGATCCGGTGTTTGCTGTCTGGTTTGCACTGGCCAAACTTGATGACAAGTTATACGCCGAGCAGGCCGACTCGGCGCTGGACGGCGAACTCCTGGCCAAGGCGCACCCGGCAGTGCGGGCGGCGCTTCGAGAGGCCAAGTCGCTGGAGTCGGCCTCCAAGGCGCTTGGCCAACTGCTGTACAAAGCCGGGGAGAGTCAGCCCAAGCTGCGTGGGGTGCTTCACTCGGACGCTTCACCGTCCAATCTCTCCGATGGTGACGTGGCACGCATGATGGACGTGATGGGAAGAAACGGCATCCGTTCCCGGAAACGCAGGTACGACGAGTTGGAGGGCAAACACCCCGGCGCGCCAAACCGTGCGATGGTGCTGCTCGACAACCCGAAACCGCACAACGCGCAGATCTTCCGCCGAGGCAACCCGCGATCCCGGGGCGCCACCGTGCCGCGCCAGTTTTTGGCGCTGCTCTCGCGCGGCGAGCGCAAACCGTTCACCAACGGCAGCGGCCGGCTTGAGTTGGCCCGGGCAATCGCCGACCCGCAAAACCCACTCACGGCGCGGGTGATGGTCAACCGGGTCTGGCAGCGGCTCTTCGGCAGCGGGTTGGTCGTGACACCGAGCGATTTCGGTATGAGCGCCGAGCCGCCGACCCATCCGAAGCTGCTCGACTACCTCGCTGCGGACTTTGTTGCGAGCGACTGGTCGTTGAAGCAGTTGATCCGGAGTGTCGTGACCTCCAGTACCTATCAACAGGGTGAGGGTGTCCAACCTGAGTTTGCCCGGCGCGATCCCGAAAACCGGCTGCTGTGGCAGATGAACCGCAAACGGCTTGACTTCGAGGCGATGCGAGACTCGGTGCTGCACGTGTCCGGCAGTCTCGAATTCAGACAAGGCGGCCGATCGGTTCCGATTGTCAACAAGCCCGACGCCACCCGGCGGACGGTGTACAGTTTCGTTGATCGGCAAAACCTGCCGAACCTGTTTCGCACGTTTGACTTCGCCGGGCCGGACACGACATGCTCGCAGCGTTTCACGACCACTGTGCCGCAGCAGGCGTTGTACCTGCTGAACAGCCCGTTCATTGAGAAGCAGGCCAAGCGTTTGGGCGTGCGGTCTGCCGCCCGGTCTATCGATGATGAAACACGGATCCGCGTGATGTATCGCTTGACTTACCAGCGCGAACCATCGCCGGGGGAACTGGGGCTGGCCAGTCGCTTTGTTGAGGAGTTCGAGCCAAGCACAGCTGCCTGGGAGCGGCTTGGCCAGTCGCTGCTGGTCTCCAACGAGATGATGTTCGTCGATTAGCCGGTGAAAAAAGTGGAGCGAACAGAAATCCCCCGCAAGGCAATCTACCGTTTGTCTCTCTACCTGCGCTGCCTGCATCGGCTGGAGAACAACGGCATCCACACCGTCTCCAGCGAGGTCTTGGCCAAGGCGGCTGGCGTCAAGTCCACCCAGCTTCGGAAAGACCTGACCTACTTCGGACAGTTCGGCATACGGGGGCTGGGCTATGACGTGGAACAACTCATCGAGATGATCTCCGAGTTGCTCGGCACGAAGAGCCTGCAGCCGGTGGTGATCGTGGGTATCGGCAACCTCGGGCGCGCGTTGCTGAGCTATCGCGGTTTCGAGCGGGAGGGCTTCGAGATGGTCGGGGCGTTTGATGTGCAATCCGGGCGGTATCTGGAGGATGAGAAGCCGATCGATGTGCAGTCGATGGAAGCCCTGCCGACAGTGATCAGGGAGCACCTGGTGAAAATGGCCGTGCTCTGCGTGCCGCCGACTGCAGCGCAGGAGGTGGTGAATCAACTGATCGAGTACGGCGTGGTGGCCATCCTCAACTTCGCGCCGATCGTGCTGTCGGTGCCGGACGAAGTGACAGTCAACAATGTCAATCTGGCGATGGAACTCGAGAATTTGAGCTATTTCATCAACGAGTAGCACCCTCTCGGCCTGCAGCGACCTCCGGCTCTCGATGAGTTAAAATGCCTGTTTCGGCTCGTGTTTTTTAGGTCTTTTCGAATTACCGCTTGCCAAGTGCTGTTTTTTTTGTACTGTGTCTCCCCTTTTTAATGAAGGCAGACATACATCCGGAGTACGTGGAATCGTCGATTCGTTGCGCTTGCGGCAACGAGATAAAAACCCGTTCCACCAAGCCCACCATGCTCATCGGCATTTGTAACGAGTGCCATCCGTTTTACACCGGCCAGCAGAAATTTGTTGATACCGCCGGTCGCGTCGACAAGTTCCAGCAGCGCATGGCTAAGACCAAGGCTGCTCGCGAGGCCGCCAAGGCTGCTGCCGATCAAAAGCGCAAAAAGAAGAGCCTGTAGCCAGTTTTCAGCAGTTCGCCCGCGGCAGAGACACGGCAATCTCCCGCGGGCGTTCTCTGTTTTTGGAGTGTGAATCTTCAGCCCCACATCGAGCAGTTTTGCAAACGCCGGGACGAACTGGAAAGCGCCCTGAGCAGCCCCGATGTGGCCGCAGACAATAAAAAATATCTCGAGTTAACCCGCGAATATTCGCGAATGAAAAAATTAGCCGAACTCGGCGAGCGCTACCTGAAGTTGCTCGAGGACATCGGTGCCAACAGGGAGCTGATCCAAATCGAACCGGCCGAATCGGAACTGGCGGAATTGGCCAAGGAGGAGTTGCCCGGGCTCGAGGTGGAACAAGCCAGACTGGAACTCGAACTGCAGTACGGCATCATCCCGCCGGATCCGACCGACTCGCGTGACACGATCGTCGAGATTCGCGCCGGCGCCGGCGGTGCGGAGTCCGCCCTGTTCTGCGCCGCCCTGCATCGCATGTACGTCCGTTACGCCGAGTCGCAGGGCTGGAAGGTCGAGACGATGGACGCCAGCGCGTCCGACCTCGGCGGTTTCAAGGAGGTCATTTTCGGGATCAAGGGGCGGGATGTTTTCAGGAAACTCAAGTTCGAGAGCGGCGTTCACCGCGTGCAGCGCGTCCCGGCTACCGAGACGCAGGGCCGCGTGCATACGAGTACCGTCACCGTTGCCGTACTGCCCGAGGCGGAGGGTGTCGATATCGAGATCAAGCCGGATGAGTTGGAGATCAACGTCTGCCGTGCCTCCGGCCCGGGCGGGCAGGGGGTGAACACGACCGACTCGGCAGTGCAGATCCAGCACAAGCCAAGCGGCATGATCGTTCGGTGTATGGACGGGCGTTCGCAGCAGAAAAACAAGGAGCAGGCGATGAAGGTGTTACGGTCCCGTCTGCTCGAGAAAAAGATTGCCGAGGAACACGCCAAGTACGCCGCCGAGCGCAAGTCACAGATCGGCACCGGTGAACGAAACGAGCGCATTCGCACCTACAATTTTTCACAAAGTCGCGTGACCGATCATCGCATCGACCTCACGCTGTACAACCTGTCGACGTTCATCGAGGGGGAGATCGGAGAGGTCGTTTCGGCCCTCCTGGCCAACGACCTCCAAGAGCGCCTGGCAGCGCTAGAGTAATCGCTTTTATTTATGCAACCTGAAGGACTGATATTTGACTGTGACGGAACGATCGTCGACACCATGCCGATCCACTACGCCGCCTGGTGCTCCACCACGGCCGAGCACGGGCTTGAGTTTTCCGAGGAGCGTTTTTACGCACTGGGCGGCGTCTCGCCGTTCGAGGTGCTGCGTAAGCTCTCCGAGGAGCAGGGCGTCAACATCGACTCCGAGGCGGTGACATTTCAAAAGGAGGCCAAGTACATGGAACTAATCGGTGACGCCGCAGAAATCCCCGAGGTCATGCAGGTCGTCCGCGAGAGCCACGGCAACCTCCCGATGGCCATCGCCTCCGGCGGCACGCATGAAACCGTTGAGGGCATCCTGCAGCATTGTGGCATCCGGCACTACTTTGACGCCATCGTCACCAGCCAGGATGTGGAAAAGCCCAAGCCGGCACCGGACACTTTTCTCGAAGCCGCGAAGCGAATCAATGTTGCACCGGAAAAGTGCCGAGCGTATGAAGACGCGGACATGGGTATCAAGGCAATCCTCGCCGCCGGCATGGAACCGGTCGATGTCCGCGACATGCTCGCCGCGGCCAACCGCTGACCCAGCGGCCCAACGAACCAATGAAAGGACTCCCTGGCTTTCGCGATTTTTACCCGGAACCGATTCCCGCTGCAGACTCGTGGAGCCTCGATCTGCGCCGATACATCTTCGACACCTGGCGCGGAACCGCCGAGCACTACGGCTTCCGCGAATACGACGGCCCGCCTATCGAGGATCTGGAGTTGTACACCAAAAAGAGCGGCGCCGAGATTGTTGGCCAACTGTACAACTTCACCGACAAGGGCGAGCGCAACGTGTCACTACGCCCTGAGATGACCCCCACTCTCGCGCGGATGGCCGCCGCGCACACGCGCAATTACAAAAAACCGATCAAGTGGTTCTCCATTCCGCAGCTCTTCCGCTACGAACGTCAACAAAAAGGGCGGCTGCGCGAGCACTTCCAGTTTAACGTCGACATCCTCGGCGAGGAACAACTGGCCGCCGACGCCGAGTTAATCGCCCTGCTCATCGACACCCTGCGCGACCTCAAGCTTACGAGCGACGACTTCGTCGTGCGACTGAGCAGTCGACGCGCTTGGCAGAACTTTTTCGAAAATGGCGGCGGGAAGGAAAAAGACGCCTACGGATTTTACCAAATCGTCGACAAGCTTGACCGCGAAGATCCGGCCGTGTCCGGCGAGAAACTAACCAAGCTTGGTTTTTCTATTGAACAGGTAAACGACTTCATCGAGAGTGGCCACCCGACCGATGAACTCGCCGCCATCATCGGTAACATCGAGGCGCGTGGGTTGGGCGATTTCATCAAGATCGACTATCGGATCATCCGCGGCTTGGCCTACTACAACGGGCCAGTTTACGAGGCGTTTGACAAGCGGGGCAAATTTCGCGCCATTGCCGGCGGCGGCCGGTACGACCACCTCGTCAAGCTTGTCTCCGGCGGCAAGAACGACCTGCCCGCGCTTGGCTTCGGCATGGGTGATGTCGTGCTGGCAGAGTTGCTGAAAGAGCGCGGCCTGGTTCCCTCGCTTGGCCAAGTGCTCGACGCCTTCGTGCAGATAGCCGACGAATCGCTGCGCAACGCCTCGCTTGGCCTCGTGCAGCAACTGCGCCAAACCGGACTGTCCACCGAGTACCCCTTGATAAAAGCCAAGCCGGACAAGCAACTCAAGCGCGCTCTCGAACTGAACGCCAAATGGCTCGTCACCCTCGAAAACGCCACCCGGGCCCGAGTCAAAAATCTCGAAACCCGCGAGGATAAGACCATCTCTCTGGTTGACGTTACCTCAGCCCTGAAAGACTGATTTAACGAGGATCTAGTATAGACATTTGTGAGATGTGGGGTAATACTCCCCCCATCAACCGTTACGCCGATGAATGCTAGGGAAATATTGAAGGATCGCCAGGGGATCGTCCGATCCGTTGCGCCTGATGCGACGGTGTTCGAGGCCGTCAAGGCGATGGACAAATTCAAGGTGGGCGCCCTGATGGTCATCGACGATGGTCAGTTGGTGGGAATCATCTCTGAGCGGGACTACACGCGAAAAGTTGTGCTCAAGGACCGCTCATCGAAGTCTACCAAGGTATCGCAGATCATGACCCGCAAGGTGGCCCAGGTGGATCCGGAGGCGAATCAGGAAAAGTGCATGGACATCATGGGCAAGAGTCGGATTCGACATCTGCCGGTGGTTGAGAACGGGAAAGTGCTTGGGGTTATTTCCTCCACCGACCTATTGTTGCTGACGGTTTCGGAGAAGGATCACATCATCGAGCAACTCGAGCGGTATATTGCGCCCGGGTTTTAGCAACCGCTTGCAAGCGTTATCTGCTGCGTTTGGCCCTGGGTGACTTGGTCTTTTTGTTGGGCCTGGCCTTGGGTTCGTAAGGGGCTGTAAACGCCTCATCAAAATCGTAACCGCCAACAAAGTCCTCCCGAGTGTCCTTCTCGGTCTTGGCCAGGAGGTTGTTCTCGACAAGGTTGAACACGATCTCACCGAAATCCTCGCTGGAATGGATGCCCCACTCGTTGAGCAGCAGCTTGGCCATCGGCCCGTAGGTCTCGAGCGCAAACTGACGCATGCCGTCGATCAACTCCCGCCCGGTGACGTGTTGCGGCTCCTTTGCTCCGGACATCTTGGCCATCTTGTGCTGGGTGAAGTCGAGTCCTTCACGAACGAAGTGGTAGGCCTCACGGGCGTATCGCTCGTCCTTGAAGAGGATCAGATCCAGCATTTCGTTGTAGTCAAACTGTTGCATCAGATTCGATCCGGACGGGCGGCAGTTCAGTCTGTTTCAAGGCGCATGATTTCACTCCCCATCCGACAAGCAGGAGCAATGCCACTACACAGGCTGTTTTCTGCTCCTGCCGTGTGAGGTGGTTACGGGCAAAGTTGGAGGGTGAAAATCTCACACCGCGACGATGTTCACCAGTTTACTGGGAATGACGATCACTTTTTTCACGTTTTTACCATCGGTGTGGCGGCGGACGTTCTCGCTCTCAAGGGCGAGGCGCTCGATATCGGCCTTGTCCATGTCGGCCGGAATCTGGATGCGGTCGCGCAGCTTGCCGTTGACCTGCACTGCCATCTCGAGTGTGGTCTCGACGAGGTGCTCCTCGTTGCAGCATGGCCAAGGTCGGTAGGCGAGGGTCGAGTCGTTGCCGTTGGCCTTGGCGTACAGTTCCTCGGCGATGTGCGGAGCGAACGGCGCGAGCAACAGCAGAAAATCGTTCATCACGGACAGCGGCCGAATGTCCCAGTTCGATGCCTCATTGGTGAATACCATCAGCGCGGAGATGGCGGTGTTGAACCGCAGATGCTCCATGTCATCAGTGACCTTTTTGATGCAGGTGTGCAGTCCCTTGAGCTGCTCAGCAGTGGCCTCGGCTTGGCCAACGGCGGTGTCGAGCTTCAGCGCGGCGAGCAGCTTCGGGCCACGATCCGGGTTCGCCGTCAATTGCTGTTCAAACTCCTTTTCACTCTGTTCGTCGATGAACATTCGCCACACGCGACCGAGAAAACGGTAAACGCCCTCGACGCCCTTGGTGTTCCACGGCTTCACCATCTCGAGTGGTCCCATGAACATTTCGTAGAGGCGGAAGGCGTCGGAGCCGAACTCGACGAGGATGTCGTCCGGGTTCACAACGTTGCCGCGCGACTTGGACATTTTCTGGCCATCCTCACCGAGGATCAATCCCTGGTTGACAAGCTTGTAAAACGGCTCTGGCGTGCTCACTTGGCCAAGGTCAAACAACACCTTGTGCCAAAAGCGCGCGTACAGCAGATGCAATACTGCGTGCTCGGTGCCGCCGACGTATAGGTCAACTCCCGGCGTGGCGTCGTCGTTGGTTGAGCCCATCCAGTAGCGTTCCGCTGCGTCGCCGACAAAGCGATCGTCGTTTTGTGCGTCGAGATAACGCAGGTAGTACCAGCAACTGCCAGCCCATTGCGGCATGGTGTTTGTCTCGCGCGAGAGGCCGTCACCGGTTTGGCACCATTTGTCGGCGCGGGCCAATGGTGGCTCTCCGGTGCCGGTTGGCTTGAAGTCGGTCAGTTCCGGTGGTGTGAGCGGCAGGTCGTCCTCAGTCAGCCCGATGTGGCTGTTCTCGTCCCAGACGATTGGGAAGGGTTCACCCCAGTAGCGTTGCCGACTGAACAGCCAGTCGCGCAGCTTGTAATTGACCGTCCCTTGGCCAAGTGCTTTTTCCTCAAGCCAAGCAGTGATTTTTCGCTTGGCTTGTGGCGTTGACAGGCCGTCGAGGAAACCAGAGTTCACCGCTGTGCCGTTGCCGGTGAAGCCAAGCGATTCCTTGCCTTCCGGTGCCCGCACGACGACCTCGATTGGCAGCTTGAATTTCTGCGCAAACTCGAGGTCGCGCGTGTCATGCGCAGGTACTGCCATGATCGCGCCGGTTCCGTAGCCGGCCAGCACGTAGTCGGCCGTCCAGATCGGCACTGGCCTGCCGTTGGCCGGGTTGATTGCGTGAGCGCCGGTGAATACGCCGCTCTTGTCCTTGGCCAGATCGGTGCGTTCGAGGTCGCTTTTCCGGGCCGCCTCGGTCTGGTACGCCGCGACAGCGGCTTTGTGTTCGTCGCTGACGATGTGCCCAAGTAAACTGCTCTCCGGTGAGAGTACCATGTACGTCGCGCCAAATAGCGTGTCCGGCCGCGTGGTGAATACAGGAATCTCGACGTCGGAATTCTCGACGCGAAAAATCACCTCTGCACCCTCGGAGCGGCCGATCCAGTTGCGCTGCATTTCCTTGAGTGAGTCGCTCCAATCGATGCCGTCGAGGTCATCGAGCAGTCGCTGCGCATATTCGGTGATGCGGAGCATCCACTGCCGCATTAGTTTACGCTCCACCGGGAAACCGCCGACCTCGCTCACGCCGTCCTTGACCTCCTCGTTGGCAAGCACGGTGCCAAGTTCAGGGCACCAGTTTACCGGCGCCTCGCTTACGTAGGCCAGTCGATGTGCGTCGCGCCAGACGCATCGCTGCTCGTCGGTGATCGCGTCCGGTGGGTAGGCCAGTGTGTCGATCGGTTCCGCCTTGTGTGTCGATCGGTTGAACCACGAGTTGTAAAGCTGTAGGAAGATCCACTGCGTCCAGCGGAAGTAGCCAGGGTCAGTGGTGTTAACCTCGCGGCTCCAGTCGTAGCTGAAACCCAGCGATTGAATTTGCCGCTTGAAGTTAGCGACGTTGGCCTCGGTGGTGACACGTGGGTGCTGTCCGGTTTTTATGGCGTACTGCTCCGCTGGTAGGCCGAATGCGTCCCATCCCATCGGGTGCAGTACGTTGAAGCCTTGCATCCGCTTGTAGCGGGCGAGAATGTCGGTGGCTGTGTAGCCTTCCGGATGGCCAACGTGTAGCCCGGAACCGGACGGGTAGGGGAACATGTCAAGAATGTAGTACTTCGGCACATCGCCGGGATTCGCGCTAGCATGGCGCTCGCTGAATGGATGAGTATTCGGGACACTCTCACCTGGATTCCACGCCCGGAACGTCCCGTTGTCATGCCAATGCTGTTGCCACTTCGGTTCGAAAATTTGGAACGGATATTGTCTGCGCATTCTCGCGGGTAAACAGATTCAGTCGAGTTGTCGTTTGGTCAAGTGCGCGGTCACACTTCCAAGTTGTAATCGGTCACCGCGCCTTGCGAGGCCGAGGTTACTGCGCTGGCGTACTTGGCCAAGACGCCCTTGGTGTAGCGCGGCTTGGGCTTGCGCCATGCTTTGCGGCGCTTGGCCAATTCCTTCGTCGACACATTGAGCACGAGTTGCCGACGCTCGGCGTCGATGGTGATCGAGTCGCCACGCTTCACCAAGGCCAACGCGCCGCCTGTGTAAGCCTCCGGCGTGATGTGGCCGACAACGAAGCCGTGCGTCCCGCCGGAAAACCGTCCGTCGGTGATGAGCGCTACGTCATTGCCCAGACCGGAGCCCATGATAGCAGCTGTCGGACCAAGCATCTCGCGCATGCCTGGGCCGCCCTTTGGCCCCTCGTAGCGGATGACGATTACATCGCCTTTTTTGATTCTGCCACCGAGGATCTCCTTCATTGCCTTCTCCTCGGAGTCGAACGGCTTGGCGGTGCCGGTGAAACTCATGCCTTCCTTGCCAGTGATCTTGGCCACGCCGCCTTCTGCTGCGAGGTTGCCGTACATTACCACGAGGTGGCTGCTCTTTTTGATCGGCCTGCTCATTGGCTGAACAATTTTCTGCCCCTTGCGGTACGGCTTTGCCTTGGCCAAGTTCTGCGCCATCGTCTTGCCGGTGACGGTCAAACAATCTCCGTGCAGTAAGCCCGCCTTGAACAGCGTTTTCATCATAGGCTGAATGCCTCCGATGGCGACCAGTTCGCTCATCAGGTACTTGCCGCTTGGCTTGAGGTCGGCAAGCACCGGCACTTTTTTGCCGATGCGCGTGAAGTCATCGATGGTCAACTTGACGTTGGCCGCATGCGCCATCGCCAGCAAATGCAGCACGGCATTTGTCGAGCCGCCGAGCGCGATGACGACGGTAATCGCGTTCTCGAACGCTTTCTTCGTCATGATATCGAGCGGCTTGATGCCGAGCTTGAGCAGGTTGAGCACTGCGGCACCGGCCTCGCGGCAATCCTTCTTCTTGGCCGGACTGATCGCCGCCTGAGCGCTGCTGCCTGGGAGGCTCATGCCCATCGCCTCGATCGCGCTGGCCATCGTGTTGGCCGTGTACATCCCAGCGCAGGAACCGGCACCCGGGATGGCGCACGATGTAATCTCCTCGAGCCCCTTGTCGCTCAACTTGTTGTTCGCATGCACGCCGACCGCCTCGAACACCGAGACGATGTCGAGCTTCTTCGTTTGACCTGAGATGCAGCCCGGCAAAATCGTGCCGCCGTACACGAATACCGCCGGGCGGTTCATCCGCGCGATCGAGATCATGCAGCCCGGCATGTTTTTGTCGCAACCGCCGATGGCTACGAAGCCGTCCATGCACTCGCAGCCGACGACCGTCTCGATTGAGTCGGCGATTACCTCGCGCGACACGAGCGAGTACTTCATGCCCTCGGTGCCCATCGAGATGCCATCGGAGATCGTGATAGTGTTGAACACGATTGCCTTGCCTCCGGCTTTGTTCGTGCCGGCCTCGGCCACGAGTGCCAGTTCATCGATGTGCATGTTGCACGGCGTGACGTTGCTCCACGTGGAGGCCACGCCGATGATCGGCTTTTCAAAGTCGCTCTTTTTGAAGCCGGTCGGGTAAAGCATCGCACGACTCGGGGCTCGGTTTGGTCCGT
>PVBE012499495.1_pt1 | contig 13666 bp, 14 predicted proteins | sample 1631181 | NCBI WGS metagenome assembly PVBE01 (sample SAMN08397723, study PRJNA350692) | Marine metagenome, whole genome shotgun sequencing project. | isolation source: water | place: Pacific Ocean | collected 2012-04 | reverse complement strand
CCCGCCCGCGCGATGATCCGGCTGTTCCCGTCGCGGACATCGGCGGCGAGGACGCGGTCGGGCAGTTCGGGGCTATTCTTCGCCAGTTCGCGCCGCACCGGTCGGTAGGGCGTCTCGATGAAGCCGAAGTCGTTGACAACGCCGTAGCTGGCCAGGGAGCCGATGAGCCCGATGTTGGGACCTTCCGGGGTCTCGATCGGGCAGATGCGCCCGTAGTGGCTGTGATGCACGTCACGCACGTCGAATCCGGCGCGGTCGCGCGACAGTCCGCCGGGGCCCATCGCCGAAAGCTTGCGCTTGTGCGCCAGCTCCGCCAGCGGGTTCACCTGGTCCATGAACTGTGAGAGCTGCGAGCCGCCGAAGAATTCCTTCATGGCGGCGACCACCGGCCGGATGTTGACCAGTGCCGAGGGCGTCGCCTCCTCCGGGTCGGTGATCGTCATCCGCTCGCGGACCACGCGCTCCATGCGCAGCAGGCCGACGCGGAACTGGTTCTGGATCAGCTCGCCGACCGCACGCACGCGGCGGTTGCCGAGGTGGTCGATGTCGTCCGGCTCGCCGTGGCCGTTGTTGATTTCCACCATGCGGCGAACAATGGCGATGATGTCTTCGCGGCGCAGTGTGCGCTCCTCCGGGGCGTCGGTGAGCGCCAGCCGCTTGTTGGCCTTGTAGCGTCCCACCGGGCCCAGGTCGTAGCGGCGTTCGGTGAAGAAGAGCTGTTGCAGCAGGTTGTGCGCGTTCTCGGCGGTCGGCGGGTCGCCGGGGCGCAGGCGGCGGTAGAATTCCTCCAGCGCCTGCTTACGGTTCTCCGTGGGGTCCTTGGCGATCGTGGCGTCCAGGTAGTGGCGGTCGGGGTTGTCGTCCACACTCTCGAACGGGCCGCGGATGCGCTCATCCGCTCCCAGTTGCTCGTCGTCGCCATTCTCCTCGTAGTCGATCGCGCGCAGCAACACGGTGGCGGGGATGCGGCGCTTGCGGTCGACCTTCACGTACAGCACGTTGTTCTTGTCGGTCTCGAACTCGAGCCAGGCGCCACGGTTGGGGATCAGCTTGGCGGAGGTCAGCCGGCGCCCCGTTGCCGGGTCCGGGGTGGCGGTGAAGTAGACGCCCGGCGAGCGCACCAGTTGTGAGACGACGACGCGCTCGGCGCCGTTGATGATAAAGGTCCCGTGGTCGGTCATCTGAGGGAGGTCGCCGAGGAACAGCTCCTGCTCCTTGACCTCGCCGGTCTCTTTGACCAGGAGCTCTACACGGACGCGCAGCGGCGCGCCGTAGGTGTAGTCGTGTTCGCGGCACTCACGCTCTGAGTATTTGGGGTCCTCCAGGCGGTACTCGGCGAAGCGAAGCTCCATGCGCCCGCCCGTGAAGTCCTCGATCGGCGAGATCTCGTCGAAGAGAGAGCGCAGCGAGGTGGAGAGGAAGCGCTGGTAGGAGTCCCTGGACATCTGAATCAGGTATGGCATCTCCAGGATGCGTTCGGACTTGCCGTAGTTCTTCACCGCGGTCGGGACGTGACGGATGGAGCGCACGATGCGACGGTCGGTGGTCAAGTCTGACTCCTCCGGTGTAGCGCTTGCCTGGGGTCTTCTGGAACGGGACCGCAATTCGCCGCGACGGGATCGCCCACAACGCTCTCCACGGCGGGCCGCTGCTGGACGCGAAGAGGCGGCCAGCGCCGGTCACCCGCCGCCAGGGGCCTTCCTGCCGAGAAACGCTTGAGAGAGCCGCCGCGCCCAACGTCCACCGATGATAGGGGGAGTGAGGCAGAAAGGCAAGCATACCGGCGGCTTCAGCGGCTGTCAACGATTCTTCAACACTTGAACGCTCCACCCCGGTGGCAGCGCCGCCCGGCGGGGGGCCGCCGTTACGGCGTCGGCGGGTTGAGCGCGGCCTGCGGATCGTAGGGGCGTAGCGCGGCCTCCTCCCACGTGGGCCAAGCCTCCTTCGGCTCGTCGTCGGCGCTGCGCAGCCCGATGCTGGCCAGCAGGTCGAACGGCCGCTCCAGCGCGAAGGCCGGGTCGCGACCCGCGAACCACACCACCAGCGCGGCGTCCAGATCGTCGGCGTCGCGAAACAGCCGTTGCAGGAAGCGCCGCTGCTCCGCGGGCGTCGAGGAGTTCAGTCCCTCGCGCCCGGGAGCGGAGGCGTAGCCGGCGGAGACGAAGGCGATGGGCAGCGAGCTCTGCTCGCGGATCTGCCAGTAGTGGCCCGGCGGCACCTTACGCGCCACGGAAAAGGCGAACGATGGGTAGGTGGTGATCGCCAGCAGGTCGAGCCTTCCCGCGAAGTCGTCCAGCAACTGCCATCGCGGCACGTGCGGCGGCTCCCAGGGGATCAGCCCCAGCAACTGCTCGTACTGGAAGCTGACGAATACCAGGGTCTCCGGGCTGGCCGCCTTCACCACGTCGTAGGCCTCGCGGTAGCCGGCGACGAACGCCTGGTAGGCGGCCGGGTCGCGCTCGAAGGCCGCGTTCACCTCCGTCCCCAGCGCCAGGTAGGCGGGGCGGTAGTTGAGAGCGATGTACCTGGCTTCGGCGACGAAGGCCTGCCGCAGCGCCGGGTTCGATAGGTCCTCGCCCTCGAGGCCCGGCGGCAGCCCGGCCAGCCGGCCGCGGGCGCCGGGGTCGAAGGGGTCGAGCGCGATCAGCAGCGAGAGGCCCCGCTCCGCGATCGCAGCCCGCTCCGCGAGGGTTGTGTCGTGCAACTGCTGGGAGGGGACGGCGCCGGGCAGGAAGTCCGCCCACGAGGGTGGGCGCTGCAGCAGCAGCACTTCGCCGAAGTTGGCCGCCAGGTCGAACGCCTCCAGGTAGGCGGTGTCGGTCAGCTGTGCGGGCAGCGCGGAGAAGCCGAGCCGGTAGGCGCGGGGCGGGCCGCTCTCCACCCGCGGGATCGGTGTGAAGCCGGCGACGGGCGCTTCCCGTTCCTGGCACGCGGCCAGCGCCACGGCGAGCAGCGCCAGCGCCAGCAGCGGGAGGCGCTGCACAGAGTGCGGGGCACGTCGGAGCACGTGGCGATTGTCGGCGGCGTCGCGGCGGGCGGTCAACATCACGCCGGCCGGGTCGGGCGGCGCCTGCCGCCCGCGCGAGCGCCGCGCCGGGTCTCGGGGCGGCCCGCCCGCCGCTTGCGGGATGCGGCGGCGGCGTCTCGGGGGGTTCCCTGAGACGCCGTCCGCCCTCCCCGACCGACGATCGAGCGAGACTGGCGGACATCGCCTTCCGCGCCGCCGCCGCCGGTGGGTCTCGTGTTGGAGGGCAGGATGATGGCGCGTTCGTTGACACTGGATGAGCTGGTGACGGAGATCGGGATGGTGACGTCCGCCTCGGACGCTCGCGCGGTGGTGAATCGCGCCTCGCGGATCGCGGAGGCGCCGGACAATCGTCCGCTGGAAGTGCGGGAGCTGCTGCGGGTCTGCCAGGCGCTGGCGGCCGAGGGCGGCATCGTGCAGCAGGTCGCGAATCTGATCGCCACGCCAGCGCTGGAGTAGCCGCGCCCCGCTGCAAACTGCGGTTCGCAGCGCGCCCGCCGCTCGTTCGCCGGGGGCCAACTACTGTGTGGCTGTCTGCTGTGCGGCTGCGCGGCCGCTAATCCGCTGTCCCGTCCAGGTCAGCGTCGTCATCGTCACGGTAGATCGTGTCCCGCGCGATGTCGCCCCACGAGAACAGGGCGGCCGCGAACCGGATCGCGGTGTGACGGTTCAGCTCTTCCACGCGCAGGCTTTGCATGAACCGTGTCACGCGGTCGGCGACGCCGTCCTCCTCGTAGAACTCCAGCGGCCGGAACACGCCGAACGTCGCCGAGGCGAGCGGAGCGGCGTCCGGCTCCGCGCAGGCGATCGCAAGCGCCAGCTGGTCGATGCCGTAGGGGCGGCGGGTTTCCGCCATGCGTTCGCGGCACCACGTCAACATCTGCTCGGTGGTGGCCGCGATCACCTCGTCGTCGATTGGCAGGCGGTCGATCACCCACTCGCCCTTGTGGAGGCCGGTGCCGCGGCTGATCGACTCCTCGACGCGTGCGCGCAGGGAGTCCTCCCGCCGGAACCGCTGCATCAGGCGAGACAGCACTGATTCCTCGTTTCGCTACCGGAAGGCGGATGCGGGCAACCGCCCAGGGGACCTTTCCCTGGGCGGAGTCCGTGGGCGGAGTCCCTGGGTGGAAACCCTTATGCAGGGATTGTCGGCAGTCGTCCTCGTCTCCGCAGGGGCGGTCTGGGCGCGGCACGGTACGGCATGGCCTCGCCGGGACGGTGTAGAATCGGGGGCGTGGACGGCCCCATCGACTTCGATATCGAGCAGTTGAAGTCCTCGCTGCGCAGCGTCGATCACGCGCTGATCCGGCTCACGCCGGTCGGCATCACGGAGCGCCTGCTGGTCGACTTCCGCAGCAACGACAGTACCGGACCCGGCGTGTGCTTACTGCCGGACGTGAACTCGCTGGCCGAGCGGCTGAAGACCATCGAGCAGGCGCGGCCGGGGTTCCCGATCCCGGAGCGCATGCACGTCATCACCTGGCCGCTGCGCGTGGCGGCGCTGGAGCGGCTGGGGGTGCTGGAGACGATTCGCGATCGGCTGGCGCAGATGGACGCGTTCGACGCGCTCAGTGAGCTGGACGAGGCGCACACCCGCCTGCTGCGCCTGGAGCGCCAGGAGGTGCGTCGCGCGATCACCGGCGAGGGCTACCACACGCTGTGGCCGGTGGCGGCCCAGGCCTGACCTCCGGCGGGTGGACCGCGACCGCTTTCGACGCCTGGCGCATCGCGCGCTGCGCTCGCTTCCCCGCGAGCTGCACGAGCAACTGGACAACGTGGAGCTGGTGGTGCGCCGCGAACCTTCGGCGGCGGACCTGGAGGCGGCCGGCGGCGGCGGGGAGTTGTTCGGCCTCTACGTGGGGACGCCACGGCCGGAGCGCGCCGACTACCAGCTGACGCTGCCGGACCAGATCGTGATTTTCCAGGGACCGCTGGAGCGACACTTCCACCCCCGCGAGATCCCGCGCCAGGTGCGCACGACGGTGATCCACGAGGTCGCGCACCACTTCGGCATCGACGACGAGCGGCTGCACGCGCTGGGTCTCGACTAACCGGCGTTCGCCGGCCGGCGACAGCCGGTTCCACGTTCCGGGCGGCGATGGCCGCTTCTACGTTACGGGTGGCTCGCCCTCATCGCGCAGGTCAGCGCGGCCGAGGTCAGCACCGAAGAGGTCCAGCGCGCGCGCAGATGCTCGGTGCGCCACGTCGCGATGGCGTTAGCGCCCTGACGTGCGATCTCCACATGCTCCGGGTTCGCCATCACTCGCTCCTGCCCATAGAGTACCGCCGCAGCAGGCGCTCCGCCGCCGCCTCGATCAGCTCCGCCGCGCGCGCCATCGCCTCATCGAGCGGCATCCCGGCGGGCGCGGCCGCCTCGCTGGCAGCGAGGCCCTGTGGCGAGCCCTCGATGGCGCCGGCGACCGCCAAGCAGGGGCGGCCCGCCTCCCGCGCCAGCGCGGTCACGTAGGCGACCGTCTTGCCGTGCGCGGTCTGAGCGTCGAGGCGTCCTTCGCCGGTAACCACGAGGCCGGCGGCCGCCACCTGCGCCGGCAGGCCGATCGCCTCGGCGACCAGCGCCGCGCCCCTCTCGACGCTCGCGCCGGCCGCGGCGACCAGCCCGGCCGCCAGTCCGCCGCCGGCGCCGCTGCCCTCGAGCGCGGCGATCTCGACGCCCAAGTCGCGGTGGCAGAGATCGGCCCAGCGGGCGAGCGCGGCCTCGAGGTGGGGGGCGAGATCGGCGGTCACCCCCTTCTGCGGGCCGTAGACTGCGGTCGCGCCCTCAGTGCCCAGCAGGGCATTGGTCACATCCACGGCGACGCGGACCTCGGCGGTTCGCAGCAGCGGATCGACGCCGGCGTCGTCGATGTGCGCCAGTCGCGCGAGCTCGAGGCCGCCGGGGCCGATCTCGTGGCCGTCGGCGTCGAGTAGCCGGTAGCCCAGCGCCTGCGCCGCGCCCGCCCCGCCGTCGTTGGTGCCGGTGCCGCCGACGCCGATCACCACGCGTCGCACGCCGCGCGCGAGAGCGTCGCGGATTTGCTCGCCGACGCCGTGGGTGGAGGCGCACGCAGGGTCGCGCCGCGGCTGCGGGAGCAGCGTCAGCCCGGCGGCGGTCGCGGCCTCGATCACGGCCAGCACGCCGGGCTCGCCGCGGTCGCGGACGAGCGCGTAGGCGCCCGCCACCGGCTCGCCGAGCGGTCCGCGCCAGCGGCCTTCGATCAGCTGGCCACCGGCCGCCGCGCAGACCAGCGCCGCCGTGCCGGGGCCGCCGTCGGCCATCGGCGCCTCGGACACCCGCGCGCGGGACAGGGCGCGGCGCACTCCGCGGGCGATTGCGCGCGCCGCCCGGGGAGCGGTCAGCGAGCCCTTGAACTCCTGAGGGCAGACGAGGACCCGCAGCTCCGTCGCTGGCCTTCGCGCAGGCGGCGGCGTCACGACCTCAGACTCCGTAGAGACCGAGCAGACGCAGGACGGCGCCGATCAGGATCGCGGCGACGTAGGCGAAGCCGACGATCTTGATTCGCCGCCCCAGCTGCCGCCATTGCCGCGGCGAGTAGAGGAACAGCAACGCCAGCGCCACGGCGGTGGCCAGCAGGGCGATCCGTATCAGCGACGACATGGCAGCATCGTAGGGCAGCACGTAGCCGAGATGTAGCGGAGGTGTGGCGAAGGTGGCAAAGGTATTGCGGAGGCGTAGCGGAGCAAACCGACGGCCGGGGGCGGCAGGTTGCGTCTCTGACCGGCGGAGGGATGCACTGGACTAGAACGGTTGTTCGCGGTAGTGTTGGAGGCAGCAGAACGTATGTTCCTCAAGGTGGTTCACATGATCGGCACGCTCTCTTCGGTTGCTCCGAGCACATCGCGGCGCGTTGAAGAGAGGAGCCGGCGCCCTCTGCGGCGGCTGGTTGCCCGGGAGGGGCCTCGCTGCCCGGACTGTGGCGGGCCGCTGGTGTTCGGGGAGGGCTGTCAGCTGTGCCCGGTGTGTGGCTACTCGGGCTGCGGATAGGAAGGCCGGACACGGGAGACGGGCCGATAGGGTCGTCGCGACTCGTTATTAGCGGGGTGGCGGCTGGCCGGGAGGGAGGCCGCTACCGGCTCGCAGGATGCGTACGATTGGGTGCGAGTGCGCTCGCGTCGATTCTGTGGCGTACGGAGGCGTAGCTCTCGATTGCTGGATGGCTGGAGGTTGCCGAGAACGGCGAACAGTGGGGGCAGAGTGGCCAGGGGGTTGACAACGTCCGCAGTGGCGTTACCGTATACGGCATGATGCCGACGGCGATCACGCTTCGACGTTGCGAACGCTGTCAGCACGAGTGGTTCCCGCGCAAGGTGGGACCGCCCAAGAAGTGCCCTCGCTGCCAGGCCCCCTACCAGCAGCGAGCGGTGCGGTCGGCGGTGGTTGCCGAGGGGCAGTCGGAGGTCGGCGCGCTGGCGGCGCGTATCCGGCGACACGTGGTACGAATGGTGTTCGAGGCGAGCTCGGGCCACATCGGCGGCTCGCTGTCGGCAACCGACATAATGAGCGTGCTGTACACGAGAGTGCTGCAACACGACCCCGCGCGGCCGGACTGGTCGCAGCGCGACCGGTTCATCCTGAGCAAGGGTCACTGCACCCCGGTCCAGTACGCGTTGCTGGCGGAACTGGGCTACCTGCCCGTGGAGGAACTGGATACGTTCCGGCGCGCCGGCACCCGGCTCCAGGGCCATTCGGTGCTGGGGAAGCCGCCGGGCGTGGAGAACTCCGCGGGGTCGCTGGGCATGGGCCTCTCCTTCGGGCTCGGCATCCGGCTCGCCGCCCGCCTTCAGGACCTCGATTTTCACGTCTACGTGCTGATGGGCGACGGGGAGCAGGAGGAGGGCCAGGTGTGGGAGGCCGCGATGGCCGCCTCGCACCACGGCGTGGAGCGGCTGGTGGCGATCATCGACCGCAACGGCCTCCAGAACGACGACTTCACGGCGCGCACGTTGTCCAGCGAGCCGCTGGACGAGAAGTATCGCGCCTTCGGCTGGGCCGTCCGCTCCGAGGTCGACGGGCACGATTTCGAGGCGATCGAGGATGCGCTGCTGTGGGCGCGGGACGTTCGCGACCGGCCCGCCTGCGTGATCTGCGATACCGTAAAGGGTAAGGGCGTCTCCTTCATGGAGCACAACCCCGCCTTCCACGGCGCGCCACCCACTCCCGAGCAGTACCAGGAGGCGCTGCGCGAGCTCGCGAATGGGGCGGCGCGGGACGGCGCGCATCAGGACGGTGCGCGGAGCGACGGCCGTGGCGATGACGGAGCGACTGCCCGATGACCGCGACCGCGCCCGCTCCCGCCGCCACTCGCGAGGCGCTGGGCCCCACGCTGATCCGGCTGCATCGCGGGGGCCTGGACATCGTGGTGGCGGATGCGGACCTCGGGAAATCGACCTCGGCGCGGATATTCGGCGAGGAGTTCCCGGAGCGCTTCTTCACCTTCGGCGTGGCGGAGCAGAACATGGTCTCGGCGGCGGCCGGCATGGCGACGATGGGCCATGTCGTATTTGCCAGCACGTTCGCGGTGTTCCTGGAGCACGCTTTCGACCAGCTGCGCATGGTCGTCGCCCAACCGAAGCTGGACGTGAAGCTCGTCGTCTCCCACGGCGGCGTCGCCACCGGCGAGGACGGCGCGTCCGCCCAGTCGATCGAGGACATCGCGCTCATGTCCTCGCTGGTGAACTTCCGGGTCATCGTCCCCGCCGACGTGGTGGAGGCGGCGGCGGCGGTGGAGGCGGCGGCCCGCACGCCGGGACCGTTCTACATTCGCACCTCGCGGCCGAAGACGTCGGTGCTCTACCCCGACGGCGCGCGCTTCCGGCTGGGCGAGGCGGATCTGCTGCGCGATGGCTCGGACGTGACGATCGTGGCCTGCGGGCTGATGGTGGAGCGCGCCCTCATCGCCGCCGAGGGGCTCGACGGCGAGGGCGTGAGCGCCCGCGTGCTGAACATGGCGACGATCAGGCCGCTGGACGTGGCGGCGCTGGAGCGGGCCGCGCGCGAGACGGGGGCGATCGTGGTGGCGGAGGAGCACCTGGTCCACTCCGGGCTGGGCGCGATGTGCGCGCAGGCGCTGGCCACGCGGTGCCCGGCGCCGATGGAGTTCGTGGGCGTTGACGACCGCTACGGGGAGTCCGGCACCTCGTTGCAGGTGCTGGAGATCATGGGTTTGACGGCGGACCGTATCGCCGGCGCCGCCCGCCGCGCGCTGGAGCGCAAGCGAGGCTGACGGCTCGCCGCCGTCCCGCTCTCGGCTACGGGTTGCGAGTGAGGAAGCCGTCGATCTGCTGCATGATCTCGGCCGGCGCGTCCTCCTGAAGGTAGTGGCTCGCGGGGACGAAGTGGGGGCCATCCGCCTGCCGTAGCAGCGCGACCGCCTGCCGCGCCATCTCCGCTGAGAACCCGGCGTCGGCGTCCGCCCACACCACCAGCGCTGGCAGCTCCCACTCCGCCACCGTCTCCTCGATGCGTCGCAGCAGATCGTACGTTGGGTCGCCGGGACGCTGCGGGATCAGGCGCGGGAAGGCGACGACGCCGGCGCGCTCGGCGGCGGAGCGGAACGGCAGACGATAGGCGGTGCGCTCCGCCTCCGTGAGGCTGCGTTGCGTCCCCATCCGCTCCACGAAGCCGCGCACGAACAGGTTGAGACGTCCGTACAGCAGTTCGCCCAGCGGCCGTTTGCGCATCAGCATGAACCACCACGGGAGTGAGACGCGGACCCTGGACACGCCGAGCATGGTGTCCAGCACCACCAGGCGTTTGATGCGCTCCCGGTGCTCGATCGCCCAGCCCATGGCGATTGGCCCGCCCCAGTCTTGGATCACCAGCGTGACGTCGCGCAGGTCCAGGTGATCCATCAGCGCGCCGAAGTTACGGGCGTGCGTCTCGATGCTGTAGTAGGCGGCGTCCGTGGGCTTGGTGGAGAGACCGAAGCCGATGTGGTCCATCGCCACGGCGCGGTGCGTGTCCCGGTAGTGGTCGATGAAGCGCCGGTACAGGAACGACCACGTCGGGTTGCCGTGGGCGAACACGATCGACTCGCCCGCGTCCGCGCCCTCGCCATCGGTCTCGCCTTCGTCGACGTAGTGCATGCGGTTGCCGTCCGGGAGGTCGAGGAATTTCGACTCGAAAGGGAACAGCTCGCGGACGGGGGCGGGCAGCGCGGGCAGCCCGGGCAGGTCGGCATCGCGGGTCATCCGGCGCTCCGCTCCTGGTGGTGCCGGCGAATCGTAGTACGCGGGGATCGGCGGGACCGACCGCGATCGGCCGGGGTCAGTCGAGGCCGAGCAGCGCCGGCACTTCCGCGATCGTCGCGACCTCGGCGTCCGGCGCGTGGTCGCCGTGGGGCGCCGCTCCGCGGCGGTTGACCCAGATCGCCGCCATTCCCGCTGCGATTGCGCCGCCGACGTCGGCGTCCAGATCGTCGCCGACGTGCACCGCCGCTGCGGCGGCGACATCGAGGCGGCGCAGCACGTGCCGGAAGATCGCCGGGTCCGGCTTGCGCAGGCCGAGTTCGCCGGAGACCGCGATCACGGGGAAGTGGGCGTCGAGGCCGAGCGGTTGGATCCGCGACCGCTGCTGCGGCCCGAGGCCGTTGGAGACCAGGGCCAGCCGGTAGCGCGCGCCCAGCGCCTCCAGCGCCGGCAGCACTTCCGGGAACAGCGACATCCGGCGAGGCTGCGCCGCCAGGTACGCCTCGAACAGGCCGTCAGCGAACTCGTCGTCGCGGCTGACGTGCTCCGCGAGCAGGCGGCGGAAGCCGCGGCGCAGGAACTCGCGGTCCCACTCACCGCCGTCCGCCGCCAGCTCCTGGCGCAGCAGGGGCTGAAACACCGCGTCGTGCACATGCTCGCCGCCGCCCAGCGTCCGCAGCTGCGGGTAGCGGGCGTAGGCGCCGGCCAGCACCCCGGCGAAGGCCGTGCGCCACGCGCTGCCGGTATCGACGAGCGTGTCGTCGAGGTCGAACAGCACGGCCTCGATGCCGTCGCTGGCGAGGCCCCCCGGGGCGGGTCCGCGGCGGCGGGTCACGCCTCGCGGCCGGCGCCTGCTCCCGCGGCGGCGCCAGTGGCTGCGCCGCCGCCAGCGTCCGCCTCGTCGTCCCCGTCTTCGTCCTCGAGGTCGTCCATATCGGGGTCGTCGGCGTAGACGCCGGTCTCCTCGCCCTTCCACACGGTAACGATGAAGTCTTCGCGATACGGGTCGGCGGACGAGACGAGGCGGTCGTCGATGGTGGCGATCAACTCCTGTATCGCCTCGTCGTCGAGCGACTGGTGCACGGCGACGGTGGCGTAGGTGGCCGACGATGTGTAGTGGAGGTCGACGCGGCCCAGCGAGTGCTCGTCGTCCTCGATGGTGTAGGACTCGGAGTAGGGGGTGCGCGCCTCGCGCTCGAATCGGTAGTCAGGCATGGGCTCTCCGGTGGTGCGTGCCGCTATCGCTGCTATCGGGTTCGCTGCAACCCCGAGCCGGGGTTCGGTGCGTCTGTTCGGTACCTACTACTCGATTACTGCTACTCGATTGCTGCTGTTCGGTGGCGGCGGGCGGGTTCCGCGCGGGCAAACCGACTGCGGATAGACCGACTGCGGACAGGGAGAGACGCGTGCGATCAAGTCCGGACCTGCCCGTTCCCGAGCACCACCCATTTGTAGGACGTCAGCTCCCTGAGACCAAGCGGCCCGCGGGCATGCATCTTCTGCGTGGAGATGCCGAGCTCCGAGCCGAGGCCGAACTGCGCGCCGTCGTGGAAGTAGGTGGAGGCGTTGACGAATACCGCCGCGGCGTCGGCCTCCCGCTGAAAGCGCTGCGCCGCCGGGTAGGAGTCGGTGACGATCGCCTCGGAGTGGCCGCTGCCGTGGACCTCGATGTGCTCCAGCGCCGCCTCGATGGAATCGACGATGCGCAGCGAGCAGTCCAGCGAGAGCCATTCGCGGTCGTAGTCTTCGGGGCGGACGGGAACGCCGGGGGCGTCGCCGCACAGCACCGCCGCCTGCTCGTCCACGTGCAGCGTGACGCCGTGCTTCGAAAGCACACCGGCGATCTCCGGGACGAAGCTCTCCGCCACCGCGGAGTGCACCAGCAGCGTGTCCATCGCGTTGCAGACGGAGGGACGCCGGGTCTTCGCGTTGACGACGATGCGTGTCGCCATCTCCAGGTCGGCGGCCGCGTCCACGTAGGTGTGGCAGACGCCGATGCCCCCGGCCACCACCGGCATCGTGGCCTCGTCGCGGACGCGCTCGATCAGCTCGCCGCCGCCGCGCGGCACCATCAGGTCGATGTACTCGTGCGCCCGCAGCATCGCCCCCACTTCTTCGCGGTCGGTGGAGTCGATGAACTGCACCGCGCCGGCCGGCAACCCGGCCGCCTCGGCTTCGCGCGAGACGATGCCGGCCAGCAGCGCGGAGCTGTCGTGGGCGTCGGTGCCGGAGCGCAGCACGACGGTGTTTCCCGACTTCAGGCACAGCGCGGCGATATCCACGGTGACGTTGGGGCGCGACTCGTAGACGGAGCCGATCACGCCCAGTGGCACCCTGATGCGGCCGATCTGGAGCCCGTTGGGCCGCGTCGTGGTGTCGAACACCTCGCCCACGGGGTCGGGCAACAGCGCGACGGTGCGGGTGTCCGCCGCCATGCCGACGATGCGCTCCGGGGTCAGCGTCATGCGCTCGATGAAGGCGTCGGTCAGCCCGCGCTGGCGTCCGCGCTCAACCTCCGGCGCGTTGACCTCCAGGATCCGCGCCTGCTCATCGGCCAGCGCGCCGGCGATGCGCTCCAGCGCCTCGTTCTTCTGGCTTGTCGTCACCGCGGCCATGCGGCGGCTGGCCTGGCGAGCAAGCGCGGCCCTGGCGGTGGCTTCGGTGGTGGTGGTGGGCATGGGCCGCTCGATCCTACATGAGCGTGAACGAGTGGGCGCTGCCGGCGAGTCTCGTGGGGCAACGCGATACGGCGGGCCATGAGGCTACACGAGAACCGTTATACGAGAACGAGGTTGTTGCGATGCACCACCTCCTCGCCGTACTCGTGGCCCAGCGTTTCGGCGATGCGGTCGGAGCGCAGGCCGCGGATTCGCGCCACGTCGCCGGCGGCGTAGTTCGTGGTGCCGCTGGCGAGGTGGCGGCCCTGGCCGGTGAGGATGCTGACCACGTCGCCGCGCTGGAAGTCGCCCTCCACCTCCAGCACTCCGACCGGCAGCAGCGAGGTGCCGTCGTGCTCCAGCGCGCGCGCCGCGCCATCGTCGATGACGATGCGGCCGCGCACCGGCAGCCCGGAGAGCAGGTAGCGTCGCCGGCTCTCCAGCCGGTCGCCGGCGGGCAGGAAGTGAGTGCCGACCGGCTCGCCCGCGGCCGCCCGCAGCACGATCCGCTCCGCGCGGCCGTCGGCGATCACGACCTGCGCGCCCGACTGTGTGGCGATGCGGGCGGCCTCCACCTTGGTCCGCATGCCGCCGGTCCCGCGCTCGCCGGGGGCGCCGTCGGCGGCGCGCTCGATCGATTCGTCGATTCGCTCCACCCGCTCGATCAGCCGCGCCGACGGGTCGTGGGCGGGGTCGGCCGTGTACAGGCCGACGGTGTCGGTGAGCAACAGCAGCAGGTCGGCGTCCACGAGGTTGGCGACCTGCGCGGAGAGGTTGT
>PVBE012165885.1_pt1 | contig 13666 bp, 13 predicted proteins | sample 1631181 | NCBI WGS metagenome assembly PVBE01 (sample SAMN08397723, study PRJNA350692) | Marine metagenome, whole genome shotgun sequencing project. | isolation source: water | place: Pacific Ocean | collected 2012-04 | reverse complement strand
CGCGGGCCCCGGGGGTTTTTTTTTTTTTTTTTTTTGTCGGGGGCGCGGGGGGGGGGGGGGTGGGGGGGGGGGGGGGGGGGGGGGGGGGGGGGGGGATTCCGGCCGGCCGCGTCCCGGGGGCCGCCGGGGTGTGGGTGGGCGGCAAGAAGATCACGGCCATCGGCGTCGGGGTCCGCCGGTGGGTGACCCTTCACGGGTTCGCCTTCAACGTCAATCCGGACCTGTCGCGTTTCGACCTCATCCGGCCCTGCGGATTCGAGGCCGAGCGCGTGACCTCCCTCGGGCGGTTGACGGCGGCGGGAAGTCCCCCGCCGTCCCTCGAACGACTGGCCGGGGAGATTATCGAAGTCTTCGCCGAGGTGTTCGGCATGGAGCCGGTCCAGGCTGAAGAAGCGGACTGGGCTGTCCGAAGCGCCGCCAGTTGAGCTTGCGAAGCGCGAACCGAAGAGTCCGGGGGGTCCGGACGGGAGGCGTCCTCTCCCGGGTCCGGCCCGGAAGAATGGCTGAGAAAGGCGGAGTGGAAAATCAATGATCCGGTCCTTATGGCGGCGTGAGCATGAAGGGAAAATTCAATCCGTCGGGCTTGCCCGCTGGATCCTGATCGGCGGAATCGCGGTGGGCGTCCTGTGGGTTCTGGCCGCGGAGGCCCAGGACCCGGCGGCGATTCGCGCGCCGGCCCTCGGGATCGAGGCAGCCGACTGGCCGGGGAAAATCTGGGGACTCATCCGCCGCGGCGGGCTGGTGATGTACCCCATCATCCTGTGTTCCATCCTCGCCCTGGGGGTGTTCCTCGAGCGTTCGGTCAGCCTGCGGAAGAAGCGCATCCTCGATCAGGACTTCATCTCGGGATTCCGGCGCCACTGGATCCGCCGGGACCTGGATCGCGCCCTGCGGCTCTGCAAGGAGCACGACATTTCGATCTCCCGCGTCCTTCGGGCCGGCCTCCTTCGCCACCGGATTTCCATCGCGGACATGGAGCGCGCCATCGAGGCCGCGGGCCAGCACGAGGTCTCCCTCCTCACGGCGAACCTTCGCACGCTCGGCGTGGTCGCCAACCTGGCCCCCATGCTGGGCCTCCTGGGGACGGTCATCGGGATGATCAAAGCGTTTTCCGTGATCTCGCAGAGCGGCACGGAGAATCCGGGCCTGGTGGCCAGCGGGATCTCCGAGGCCCTGATGACAACGGCGGCGGGCCTCATCGTCGGGATTCCCGCCCTGGCCGCGTACCACTACTTCCGCGCCAAGATCGACCGTTACGTCTATGAAATGGAGCACATCAGCCTCGAGATCCTGGAGGGGATGAGCCGGGAGGATTTCTCGAAAGCGGACGGGGCCGCCGTGGACACCCTCCACACCGAAGCCGGCGGCGCCACCGATCCGGAGGCGCAAACCCCCGCGGAGGCCCGCGAACGTGAGGTTTGACACCCGCCCGGAAGAGGATTACAACCTTTCGCTGACCGCCCTCATCGACGTGGTCTTTCTCCTTCTGATCTTTTTCATGGTGTCCACCGCGTTCATCGATTTCAGCCGCCGGCTGGACATCCAACTCCCCGACGCCCGGGCGGGAACGAAGACCGGCGAGCGGATTCGGCAGGTTGTGGTCGAAGTCGGCCTCGAGGGCAGGATCACCCTCAACGGGAAGACCGTCACGCTCGACGCTCTGGAATCCGGGCTGAAGGCCGCGCGCGACGCGCCCGAGCGGACGGCCGTCATCCGCGCGGACGAGCGGCTGCCCTACGGGCTGATCGTCCGCATCCTGGGCATCTGCCGCGCCGCCGGCATCTATGACGTCAGCGTCTCCGTCAAGAAACAGTAAGCGGTCCGGACGCGCCGCGTCCGAAATCAAAGCGCGGGCCGTTTCGGCAACCTCTTCCGAATCAGCGGCGGACCCCGCTCCCTGAACTGCAAGGAGGGATTTCAACCTGATGGAGTGGACTCCGATCGACGAAAACACGACGCGGATCTTCATCATCCGCCACGGCGAAGTCGAAAACTACGACCGGGGCATCTTCAACGGCCAGATCGACGTGGACATCACCCCCCGGGGCGTCGGGCACATGGAGCGGGCCGCCGAATTCCTGGCCCCGGCGGGGGAGAGGGGCGGGACCGGCGTCCGCCGCCTCTACTCCAGCGACCTCCTCCGGACGGTCCGGGGCGCGGCGATCATCTCCGAGCGGCTCGGGTTGAATGAAAAAGCCGAAGCCGTCCCGGGCATCCGGGAGATTCACCTGGGGGAGTGGCAGGGGCTCTCGTTCGAGGAGGTGGATGATCGCTTCCCTGGAATGCGGGAAACCCGCCACGCGGATATCGTGAACTACCGGATTCCCGGGTCCGAGACGGTGGCCGAGCTGTCCGCCCGGGTCGTCCCGGCCGTTGAGGAGATCGCCGGACGCCACCGGGGGGAAAGCGTGGCGATTGTGGCCCACGCGGGTCCGAACCGGATGGTCCTCTGTCATGCCCTGGGCGTCCCGCTCAAGCACATCTTCCACATCCAGCAGGACTACGGGGCGATCAACGTCCTGGATTTTTCGGCCGAAGGGGCCGTGGTTCGGCTGATGAACGGCTGAAGCCCACGAGAGATCGGCCTTATGAGAGCTCTCGGGCGAATCCTCTCACGCCGCTTTTCCGGCAAGCCGGCCCTTTCGTGACATCTTGACACCCGCGCGCGCTCTTCTTTAGGATCGCAAGCGGTATCCAGGCGATGGGGGGACGCCGGAGAGTCCTTGTGGCCGGCGCCGAGCCGGCCACACCCCCCTCCGAGGTCCGGGCGGACGGCCTGACGCCGGAGGGCGGCCCCGCCGCCGACCTGGCCTTTGTGGCCAACCGGGACTCGAACGACGTCGCCGTCATCGACACCCGGACCCGGCAGGTCATCGGCCGCTTCTCCGTCGGCAAGTCCCCCCACATGACGGCGGTCGGCCCGGACGGGCGGTGGGTCTACACCACGGGACAGGACAACAATTCCCTGACGGTGACGCGGATCCTCGGCCTCGAGACCGTCTCGACGCTGCGGCTCGGTAAAAGCCCCGAGCACCTGGACGTCTCGCCCGACGGCCGGTTCATATACGTCGGCAACTTCGAGGGCGGAACGCGCTCCATCGTGGACGCGCGGCAAAGGCGCGAGGTCGCCCGCCTGAGCGGGTTCGCCAATCCGCACAACATCACATTTGCGAAGGACGGCGCACGGGCCTTTGTGGCCAACCTCGGCTCGGACCGGGTGAGCGTGGTGAACGTCCGGACCCGGACGCTCGCGGCTTCGCTGATTGCGGCGAGCCCGATCAGGCTGGCGAGCCTGGGGGAAAACCGGAAGGTCAACGGGATCATCAACGTCACGCTGACCCCCGACGGCCGGTTCGGATACGCCGCGCACGCCGACAGCGGCCAGGTGGCGGTCATCGACACGGCGACGAGCCGCGTGCTCAAGTACATCAAGACCGGAAAGACCCCGTGGCGGGCGTTCGCCACCCCCGACGGTCGGCGGATGCTGGTTCCGAACCTGGGCAACCGGACCGTTTCGGTCATCGACACGCGGAAGCAGGCGGTGGTTTCGGTCCTGCCCGGCCTGGACGGCGTGACAGGGATCAACCCGGCGCTCGGCGGCCGGCTGGCCTTCGCCGTCAGCCGGTCGGAGAACAAGGTGCGCGTCTACGATCTGGAGGCCGGCCGGGTCGTGAAAGACATCCCCGTGGGCCGCTCGCCCGAGACCGCCTCGACCACGCCCGACGGCCGGTTCGTGTTCGTGGCGGCCGGCGGAAAGAACGAGGTCTGGGTGCTGGACGCCAAGCGGCTATCGGTGAGCGCGGTGATCCCGAATGTGGGAAAACACCCGTGGGCGGTGGCGATCGCCGGCGGCATCAATTATTGCCATTGAAGCGCTTGGGCGCTTGCACGCCGGCCAAGCTGCGAATGAGGGCGCTCGTGTTTCACCCACTTGGTCGGCGCGCGGTGCGCCAGTGAGAAATCCTGACGCCGCGCGTCTCGCTTTCAAACCGTAATTCTTCGCCGGGACCGTTGATTGTTCGTCCCCTGAAATCCTTCCCGCCTCAAGGACCGCTTCGATGACCGACTGGATGCTTCAGCTCACGGTGATCCTGATCGGCGCCTTGGCCGCCGCGGAGCTCATGCGCGTCCTGAAGCTGTCCTCCGTCCTGGGCGAGCTGACCATCGGGATCGTCCTGGGCGGCTCGGTCCTGGGCTGGCTGCCGGAGTCCCACCTCCTCGAAGTGTTGGCCGAGCTCGGCGTCATCTTCATGATCTTCATGGTCGGCCTCGAGACCCAGTTCGCGCACCTCAAGGCGGTGGGCCGGGAGGCGCTCCTGATCGCAATGTTCGGGGTGGCGGTCCCCTTTCTGGGCGGATACGGCCTCGGGGCGGCCTTCGACTACAACCTCCAGACCTCCCTCTTTCTGGGCACAATCCTCTCGGCCACGAGCGTGGCCGTCACCGCACGGGTCTTCATGGAGATGGGCAAGGCCAAATCTTCCGTCTCCCAGACAATCCTGGCCGCGGCGGTCATCGACGACGTCCTGAGTCTGCTCGTCCTGACCGTGGTTCTCGCCACAACGGGCGTCGGCGGGGGCGCGTCCGTGGGTTGGGCGGTGACGAAGATCATCATTTTCCTGGCGGCCGTCTTCCCGCTCTTCTGGTGGTGGGTCCCGAAGGTCATCGACCCCGTCAAGCGATACGGCGGAGAGCGCACCACCCTGGCGTTCGTCATCGGCCTGCTGTTCCTGTTCTCCTACTTGGCGCACGCCTCCGGGCTGGCGGCGATCATCGGCGCGTTCCTGATCGGGATGATCCTGGCCGAGACCAAGGAGCACCTCGAGCTCATGGATCAGGTCCGGCCCATCTACGTGTTTCTGGCGCCGGTCTTCTTCGTGGTCACGGGGGCGCAGGTGCACATGGGCCTGCTCTCGAAGGTCTTCGGGTTCACCGCCCTGCTGACGGGCGTGGCGATTCTGAGCAAGTGGATCGGCTCGCTCGCCGGCGGGGCGGTTTGCAAGATGAATTTCAAAAAAGGAACGCTCATCGGCGTCGGGATGATCCCCCGGGGCGAGGTGGGGCTCATCGTCGCCCTCATCGGCCTGAAAGCCGGGGTTCTCACCCAGGAGGTCTTTGCCGCCTCGGCCATCATGTGCCTAGCGACGACGTTCGTCGTCCCCCTGCTGCTGAAGTGGCTGGTCGGCCGGTACCCGTTGGAGATGGAGGGCTGACATGAAGGTCAGAGACGTCTTTCAGACCATCACGAAAGGGGCCGACGTGGTGCGGGAAACCGATCCGATCCCCGAGGTGATCCGCAAGGTCGCCCAAGACTTCGCGACCCAGTCGGTGTTCGTGGTGGACGACGGGGAGAAGCTCGTGGGGATCATCAACGTCCGGGACCTCCTGCGCATCGCGGGCGCGAAATTCCTCAACCGGGAAACGCTGACCGTGATCCCTTACCTGACCGCCCAGAAGGCCTCGGACATCATGCAGCCGCCCTACTCGGTCAGTCCGGACGACGAAATCGATGAGGGCCTCCGCCTCGCCGTTCAGCACGACCTCAGGGACGTCCCCGTCGTGGAGGGCGACAAGGTCGTGGGGGACCTCAACTGCTTCGAGATCCTCCTGAACATCAAGTACGAATAGTCCGGAGCCCCGGTCCCCGCCGCGCGCGCCGCGCCGCCCGGCCCGCATCCCTCCCAATCCGTCCGCTGCGGTACCGTACGCCGATCATCCCTTCCCTGACGCGCCGAAGGCCGCCCGGACGGCCTCGATCACCCGCATGACCTCCCCGTCGCCCAGGGCGGGATAGCAGGGGATCGACACCGCCTCCCGGACGGCCGCGTCCGTCCTCGGGAATCCCTTGACCCCCAGGATTCGGTGAACGGGCCGGTGAACGGGCCTCCGGGCGATCACCCCCCTGCCCTGCAGAAACCGGAGGACGCCCGCCCCCCCCGGCTTCCCCGTCACCCGGACCACGTATCGGTGATAGACGTGCCGCCCGCCCGGCGGATCGGCCGGAAGGAGGAGCGGGAGATCGCGGAACGCTCGGTGATAGCGCGCCGCAATCCGCCGCCGCCGCCGGATGAAGGATTCGAGCTTCTTGAGCTGGGACCGGCCCAGGGCGGCGTGGAGGTCGCTCATCTTGTAGTTGAACCGGAGACGGGCGTCGGGGGGCTCGTCGTAGGCCCGCAGATCCCGGGCGACTCTCAGGATTCCCGCCCGATCGGAGACGACCATCCCGCCCTCGCCCGCCGCCGCCATCTTGGTGGCGTAAAAAGAGCAGACCGCCGCGCGCCGCGCGCGCCCCGCAGGGTCTTTCCCCCGCCGCGCCCCCAGAGACTGGGCCAAGTCCTCCACCAGGGGAAGTCCCAGGGCGCGGACGCCGCTCAAGTCCACCGGCTCGCCGAAGGGATGGGGGAAAAGAACGGCGCGGGTCCTCCGATCCGCCGCGCGGTCGATTTCCTCGGGTCCCGGGTGAAACCGCCCCTCGGCCAGGTCGGCGAGCCGAGGGACCGCCCCGACGAACCGGACGGCCTGGAGCAGCGCGCCGCAAACGTAGCTGGGGATCACGACGCCGTCCCCCCGGCCCACGCCCAGGGCCAGCAGGACGAGATGCAGGGCGGCGGTCCCGGAGCTTGTCGCGACCCCGCCCCGCAGCCCCAGACGCCGGGCGACCTCCCCCTCGAACCGCTCCACCTCCGGCCCCGCGGCCACCTGTCCGCTCCGAAGGGTCCGCAGGACGGCCCGCTCGTCGTCCGGACCGAAGACCGGCCGGGAGTGGGCGACATGGGCGCGTCCGGCCGCCATGGCTCAGGAACCGGCCGTGGAGAGAACAGGGATTGCCTGCTAGATCCGCAAGGGAACGAACCCCTCGGCAAGCTGGATGTGGGCCTGCGTGCCCCGAAACTGGGCCGTCGCCAGGGCCACGTCCACGATGGTCAGGTTCTCGATTTTCGTGCGCGTCACCTGAGAGGCATGGGCGTTGAGGGCCAAGAGTTTTTTGGAGAAAGTGGAGGCGATGTCCACGAAAACCGACGGATGGAAATCCCGCGTGCTCGGTCCCTCGTAGAACAGGACGTTGGGCACGAACCGGGTGGCGGATATCGCGGCGTCGCAAAGGTTCCGGTGATCCTGGTGGGTGTCCTGACCATAATGGATGAAAACGATATCCGGCCGGATCTGCTCGAGGAGGTTCTCGATGCGGGAGATGAGGACCTTACCGACCTGGATCTTGGTGTCTTCGTAATCCCCGACAAACAGTCCCTTCGCCTCCAGGATCTCGGCCGCCTTTTCCTGCTCGGCGTTGCGGACCTCGGCGTCGCCCCCCGAGGCGCCGGTGGTGAGAACGAAAAGGTAGACGTTGTGGCCCGCGCCGCTGTAGCGCGACAGGGCCCCGCCGCATCCGAACTCGATATCGTCCGGATGGGAGCCGATTGCCAGGATGTTAATGATTCCTGCCTCTCCGCAAATAAGGAGCGCGCCGCGGCGGGACCGCAGTGAAAGAAGTAATCGATGGCGGACAAGTTCGGGATGAACTCCCCGAGAACCTGATCATACCGGGGACACTCGAATTTTTGAAACCGGACTTCGATGCGGGCCTCCTCGAAGGCCGGCTGGTCCATGTAGCCCGCTCCCCCCGCGCCGGCCAGGTAGGTGTCGGCCTCCAGGGCCCGGCACGCCTCGATGAGACGCCGGTTCGGGTCCTCCGGCAGAGAAAACTCCGAAGCCAGACGCAACGGCGTCCCGATGCCCCCCAGCTCCAGAAAGGCCCGGATGACCCTGAGGTTGAGCGCCCAAAGCCATTCCCACCCCCGCGGGTCCTCCCAGATAAACGAGACCGCCGCCATCACCTCATCAAAGTGAGGGGTCCGGGCGTAGGAGGGCCCGAGGGCTTCCCGGTGTTTGCGTCTCCAGGGGGCGCCGCGGTTGATGCCCACCTCGCGAATCCGCTCGGGAAACCGGTAGGTCACCGGAACGGTCACCCACTGCCAGCCCTTGGGCGATTTGATCCGGTTGCGGTTCTGCCATTCGTTCTTCTTGTACTGAATGTCATCGAGGATCAGAAACACGTCGGCGCTCGCGATCTTGTGCAGATACCCCAGCCAGGGAAGGTATTGGGGTTGGTGGGCCGCGAGGATCATGGGGTGGGTCCGCTTCGGGCGGCGGCCGAATACTTCACAAAAACCGGGTTGGTCAAAATCCGCGCGCCCGACGGCCCCCAAACCTCCAGCCGATAGTAACGGGTCTTCCCCGAAGCGGCGAAGTCGTCGGCGAAGGCTCCCTCGAACGGCGTCGTCCCGCTGATGGTCTTGATGGTCCGGCCTTGCCGGATGATCCGGGCGGTGACCCGCCTGGGGCCCAGGTTGCCGGCGGTGATTTGAAAGCTCACGGTCACCGGACCGGGCGAGTCCAGCGACTGGCCCGGAACGGCCTGGATGGCCGCCAGCCCCCGGGGGGTGATGGAAAACCGGCTGAGCTCCAGGCGGACCCCGTTTCCCTCGCGCAGGGCGTACATCCGTCCCCCGCGAAAGGCGTCCAGGACCGCGGCCTGGGACTTCTCTTTCAGATAAAGGACGGTTTGAACCTCGGTGGAAAACGCCCCCGCCTCGTCGCCGGCCCGGCTTCTCTCCACGGCACCGCCGAAGATCCAAGGAGGCCGGCCGCGTCGGCCCTTCGTGAAATCACCGAGCATCTTGTCCCAGACGCCGCCGGGGGCCGTCGGTGCGGGGCGGCCCGCGGTGAAGGCGTCGAAGGCGGTGTACCCCCGGGTGCTCTCCAAAAGGTCCGGACGGGGGCGGGAGACCAGCCGCGCCGCCCCCACCTTTTCGTCCCGTCCCTCTCCGCCTTCCCCCGGCCACAGGGTGACGCCGCCGCGGTCCTTGACAAAATCGATGAGGAACTGATACGGCAGCGCGCCCTGATCTCCATGGTAGGCGTCGAAGGGAGAGGGCGAAAACGGGTGGTGATTCGCGGCGAACAGGCCTCCCGCCAGGAAAACCAGGAAACCCAGCACGCGCCACCCCCTGAACCCGAAGAAGAGGATCAATCCGATAAGCGCCGCCCCCAGGAAAAAGCCCGTCCCGGTCAAAAGTCCGCGGGCGTAGAGCAGGGTGTAGCCGCCTTGGATCTCCGGGAGATTCTCGAAGGCCTCCGGCCGGTTGTTCATGCCGAAGACCATCATCCGGGTGTGCCACTGACGCGCGGTGAGGTCGCCCTGAAACGGGCTGCCTGTCCAGTAGTAGAAGGGCGTCGTCGTGACGCCGGGGATGACAACGGCGCCGGGGTGCTTTTCATCGGCGGCCAGGACGGTCTTCAAGTAAGACGAAACCCCGCTCGTGTAAACCGACGGGAATTCCTGCTTCTTTCGCAGCAGGTTGCGAAAAGGCGGCAGCCCCCAGGACAGGGAGAGGCGGTGATGGTCGGCGAACAGGATCGCTGAGATCCCCAACCGCTGCGCTTTCGCGGTCACAGCTTCGACGGATTCTCCATCCCCGCTGAAGTTGGAGCGAACCCCGACCAGCGCCCGGAAAGGCTGAACCTTCCGGGCTTCGGCCTCCGCCGGGAGCAGCGGCAGGCACACGGAAACGAGCAGCGGGACCGCGATCCACCCGAAGTCCGCCGGCCGCGGACGGCCGTTCCGCCCCCGGCGCTCTTTCCCCCGAACCCCCCGGCGCCCCAGTCGCATCATGCGGCCTGCTCCCGAACCAGGTCCCGGTACAGGTCGCCCAACTGGTTGATCATCCTCTCCACCGTGTATGCCGCCGATTTCTCCCGGGACCGCTCTCCCATGGACCGCAGGCGCCCGCGGTCTTCCAGCATGCGGGAGACCGCCGCCGCCAAGACGTCCGGCTGCCCGGCCGGGACCAAATAACCGGACACGCCCTCTTCCACCAGGTCGGGCATGCCGCCCACACTCGTCGCGACCACGGGAAGCCCCGAGGACATGGCCTCGACCAGCGCCCGGCCCATCCCCTCGTTCAGCGAGCAAAGCACAAAGACATCCAGGGCGTTCAGGAGCTCCGGGACGTCCGACTGCCATCCCAGAAACCGGATGCGTCCTTCCAACCCGAGATCGCGGGTCTGCGCCTCCAGCCCCCCCTTCAGCCCGCCGTCGCCGATCAGAAGCACGACAAGGTCCGGGTGGCGGTCGGCGAGGATCTTCGCGGCCGCGATGAGCGTCCGCTGGTCCTTGACGGCCGTGAGTCTGCCCACCGTGCCGAGGACGGGCGCCTCCGGCGGAATTCTCAGCCGCTCCCGCACCCGTCTTCCGCGGCCCGGGTCCGGGAAGAAGTTCTTCAGCGGAAGGCCCGAGGGGATGGCGCTGTATTGCTCGGGCAGACCCACGCCGAGATCGAGGTGCTCGCGGCGGCCGCGCTCGGTCAGGGTGATGATCCGGTCGGTGAATCGGGCGCACCATCGCTCCAACGCGAGACAGAGACGGCTGGCGATGGGCCCGAAGTATCCGTAGAAAACGTGTCCGTTCGGCGTGTGGATGATGACGGGCGCCCCGGCCCGCCGGGCGGCCACCCGGCCGACGAATCCGGCCTTCGAGGAATGGGTGTGAACGATATCGAACCGGCGGGCCTTGAGGAAGCGATAAATTCCGGTCACGGCGCGAACGTCCATCGCGGGCCGGATCGACCGCACCAGGTGGGGGAGAGAGACAATTTCGATCCCTTCGTCCCGGGCCCGCCGCTCCAGGGGACTCGCCGGCTATCCAGGCTCTCCCGGGCCCTTCAAAACACAGGTCCGGATCCCCTTGCCCTGAAGGCCGAGAACGGTGAGTAGGGTGTTGTCCGAAGATCCCCCCCGATCCAGCCGGGTGATGATGTGACAAATCCTGACGATGCCGTCTCTGGAGTCGGCCAATGGAGAGGAATGTTCCAAAACGGAAGGGGCCGTTTCTGTCCCCGGGAGTCCGAGGTCCGCCGGCAAGCCGCTTTTCACACCCGGAATCGTATCAAATTGGGGTCGGGCCATCAACCAAAATCCGCCGCGACCCGCCGGGAAACGCGAGTCGGAGGAAAGGCGGGGAGCCGCAAGGATATTTTCCCCCGGATCGCCCTCAGAGGACGCCGCGCTCTCTCAATTCGCGGATCTCATCCCCCCGGATGCCCAGGAGGCCGCCAAGAATCGCATCGGTGTGCTCCCCCAGGGCGGGCGCGCCGCGCTCGATGTCCGGCGGCGTCCGATCCAGGCGGACAGGGGAGTTGACGAACGGAAAAGGACCGATCCCCTCCTGTTCCCGCTCCACGATCATGTTCCGGTGGCGGACCTGGGGGTCGGCGACCACCTGGTCGATGGTGTGCACGGGGCCGCAGGGAATGCCGATGCCGGTCAGGCAATCCAGCCATTCCGCCGTGGTCCGAGTCTGAAACAGCGCGGTGAGGGGCCCCTCCATAACCGCCTGATTCCGGTAACGACCCTCCCGCGTCTGGAGCCGGGGATCCCGGGCGAAGTCGTCCAGCTTCAGCTCGCGGCACAAACGCTTCCACTCCTCGTTCTGGACAATCGCCACCACGACGTGGCCGTCCCTGGTGGGATAGGCCTGGAAAGGCGCGGAAAGGGGATGCCGGGAGCCGATGGGTTCGGGGATCTCGTCCGTGGCGAAATACCGGGCGATGGCGTTTTCGCACAAGGCGACCTGGCTGTCCAGCATGCTGATGTCCAGGCGCTGCCCGACGCCGCTCCGCTCCCGCTCGAACAAGGCGGCCAACATCCCGACCGCCGTCCAGACGGCGGCCCCCAGGTCGCCGATGGAGTAGCCCGCCCGGATGGGCGGTCCGCCGGGGGCGCCGGTGATGCTCATCAGTCCGCCCATGGCCTGGACAATCAAGTCGTAGGCGGGCCGCTCGGCGTAGGGCCCGGACTGACCGAACCCGGTGACGGAGGCGTAGATGAGCCGGGGGTTTCTTTCCCGGAGCGTCTCCGCCCCGAGGCCCAGGCGCTCCATCACGCCCGGCCGGAAGTTTTCGATCGCGATGTCGCATTCGTCGGCCAACCGGAGGGCGATGTCCCGCCCCTCGGGCCGCTTCAGATCCAGGGTGACGCTCTTCTTCCCCCGGTTGATGCTCATGAAATAGGCGCTCCGCTCCTTCACGAAGGGGCCGGAGCCGCGGGAGAAATCTCCGCTTCCCGGCCGCTCGACTTTGATGACTTCGGCCCCCAGGTCGGCCAGGATCATGGTGCTGTAGGGGCCGGCCAGGACCCGGCAAAAATCCAGGACGCGGATGCCTTCGAGGGTCTTCAAGACAACTCCCCAGGTTGAGGGTCTCTCCGCCCGGGCCCGGCCGGCGGAGGGCCGGGATTCCCGGCGGGAATTTCTTATTATGCATGGCCCGAGGGGGGCGCGCCACCGCCGAGGCGACGGCTGCTTCTTGACGGCGGAAAACCCCATTTTGTTCTACAATGAGGGGAGCCGGGAACCCGGCCAACCCCTCGGAAACCTTCAGGGAAAGGGAGGGAGGGAGGGAGCGAGGGAGGGGGGGGCGGCCGGACGAGGAAAAGGAACCGGATGATTGACGCCCGCTGAAAAAAAGGCGCCGGAGCCGGACACCGCATTAACCCCGGTGAAATGGCTGATTTGGGCGGCCCGGGAGATCGTGCGGAACAAGTCGGGGGCGAGGGCCGCGATTCAGGCGGGACTGCGCCGAGTGGCCGCCTTGCCCCTTTGCCTGGGCGCGTGGACCGTCGCGGTGTTCCTGGCCTACGATTCGGCCGACCGGTGGCTGGGAAGCGCGGAGGCGGGGCGGGCCATGACGGGCGTCCTGGCCTTTCCCTTCTCTCTCCTGGCCGCGGCGGGGGCCCTGGCGCTCACCGTGCGGGTGGTCCGGCGGTGGAAGTTCATGGGGGAGACCATCTCCGCCGACCCGGACGCCGTTGACAGAAACCGGGCCGATTCCTATCTTAGTCATCCCCCCAAGGACCCGGATTCGGAGGGGCGTTAGCTCAGCGGCAGAGCGCTGTCCTCACACGGCAGATGTCAGTGGTTCAAATCCACTACGCCCCACCAAATTTTCCCCGCAACCTCGACGGGCCGTCTTCAGGGACGGGCCGGCCGGATCTCAGGTTTCCTTATTACCCTTGTTCAAAAAATAAAGGTAATCCCGGTCGACGGGGTTGGGTTTTGTGATCTCCCCATAAAGCTCCGGACGGCGGTCTTTGAACACCCCGGGAATCGTCCGGTAGGGTTTGGGCAGACTCAGGCTTTCCTCCGTTTCCCGGAGCCACTTCAAACGGTCCAGGTCCAACGTTGCGTAGATGATGCCCGGCCGGCCGCTCTCGGCGAGGATTCCCTCCGGGGCGGCGATGACGGCCAGCCCTTCCTCCATGCCGAACAGGTTCTGAGTCACCATGACGTGGCAGAGGTTCTCGCTGGCGCGCGCCCAGACGATGTTCCGCCAAGCCTCCCGAATCTCGTACAGCACGCCCCCGATGGGCGCGACGATGATGTCCGCTCCCTTCAGGGCGAGGACGCGGCTCATCTCGGGCCACCAGAGCTCTCCGCAGATGATCGTCCCGATGTTGCCGATGGGCGTCTCGAAGACGGGAAGCTCATTGCCCGGCGCGATGAGCTTCCCCGGTAGCAGGCCCTCGGTCACTGCCCTTCCCCCTAAAGTTGTACCACTTTTTGAGTTAGTCTCTGCTCCTCGATATCCGAAATTTCAGGGTTGCCCAGAGG
>PVBE011939433.1_pt1 | contig 13667 bp, 6 predicted proteins | sample 1631181 | NCBI WGS metagenome assembly PVBE01 (sample SAMN08397723, study PRJNA350692) | Marine metagenome, whole genome shotgun sequencing project. | isolation source: water | place: Pacific Ocean | collected 2012-04 | reverse complement strand
GGCCACAGCCCCAGCACACCAAGCACCACGTGGGCCAGGACCGCGGTCTGGCTCATGCCGGAGAAGGGCAGATAGGCCACCGCAAGCCCCGTCACCGTCAGGAAGGTCAGCAGGATCGATGACAGCCCGCTGTCCGCCCAGGTCCGACCCTGCTTCACGCTGCTCTCCCGACCAAACTCAATGCCTACATTGATTATCCGCAATGGGACTGATTATTCAAAATCCCGCGGGGCGGGGGTCTACAGGAGCAGCCGGGCGTCCGAGCTGGCGTCCAGCAGGCCCGGGAGCGCATCCCAAGCGGCCTGCCGGTCCCTGGGCTCATGGGCGGTCATGTCCTGCAACGCGCGGGCGGCGCCGGGGGGCAGGCCCGGGGCGTCCGGCGGGGAGGTGGGGAACCCCGTGAGCGCGGCGATGATGCAGCGGGCGACGGAGTACGCGTCGGACATGCCGGTGCCGGCGCCGGGCTCGCCGCGCTCCGGCGCCCCGTACTCGTCGTCGTACTTCGGCGCGCCCAGGGTCGACCGGCTGACCACCGACGCGCCGAAGAAGCCGGTGAGCTTGCCCCGAGCAGGCTCGGACTGGCTGACGAGGACGCACCGCGGGTCGATGTAGCGGTGAAACACCTCTTGGGCGTGCAGCTCCCGCAGCGCCCCGACGATGGGCGTGAAGATGGTCGCCACCTGCTCCCAGCGCATGGGCCCGCTCTGCAAGGAGTCCAGCAGCGTGTAGGTGGAGAAGTGCTTCTGCACGATCACCAGCGCCATCGGAGTCAGGAAGTGCTCCAGCAGGGGCAGCAGGCCCGGGTGCTGGACCTCCTGCAGCGCCAGCACCAGCGCGCGATACGCCCGCTGCAGCGCGCTGGCGTCCACCCCTGATCCGTACGTCTGGCAGACGACGATGCGGACGGGCCGATCGAACCGGTCCACGCCCCGATACACGTTCCGGGCGATGGGCCGCTTGATGGTCGCCACACGCTCCTTGACCCGCAGCCCCTCCTTGAGCTCGCACTCGGGAGTCCACCGCCTCCTCGTGCTGACCTGCAGCAGCTCCTCGAGCTGCTCCACGGAGGGCTTCCTCGACGACTTGCTCACGGCGTGGGCCCGCAAGACGCCCTCGAGGTCGGCCAGCCGGCTGATGGGCATCCTCGCCCCCGTCCCCGTGCTGCCGTCCGGCTTGAAGTCGAGCCCCGAGATGTCGCAGTCGTTGGGCACGACGATGCAGGACATCAGCTTGGGCATCCGGATGGCGACCTCCGCGGAGGCGAGGGTCTCCCGCCGGTCTCGGACGTAGTCCTCCAGCACCACCTTCTTGCGAAAGGCGACCTTCTCGGGTGCCGCCGGCAGAGTCACCGCGGACCACTCGTCCGAGCCGGGGGCCGCCCACTCCCAGGCGTCGCGCTCACCCCGGTACCGGCCGGCGTTGAGGCCCTTGGCGTCCAGGGTCACCGCGTGGCCCTTCATCAGCACGATGACGTCGTGCTCGTTGGGCAGGTTGCGGATGTCGCCTGGCAGCAGGACGTTGTTGGTCGCCACCCCGTCCAGCTCCATGTTGGACAGCGCGTCGAGGACCTCCTGCTCAAAGGGGTTTTCCGGCCGCGTATGGGACATCACCCGCATGCGCTCAGCTCGCTGGCCCGTCGCGCCGGACGAGGACCAGCGTCGCGCAGTCGTCGGACAGGTCCTGTCGATCCTCGAACCGCCCACCCATGTCCCCGGGGCCGCCGGGGATCTCGTCCGGCGGCCCGTCGAGTCGGACGAGGTGGTAGGCGCCGTCCGTGAGGACCGCCAGGTCCTGCCCCGGCTCGAGCCCCATCTCGCGCCGTCGGATGTCCGGGCTCGAGGGGGCGCCCAGCCCCTTGAGGACCCGCCCGTCTTCGCGGGGGAGCCCCTCGGCGATCACGGGCTTGGCGGCTGCATCGGTCCAGGTCCAGAGCTTGGTGTCCCCCACCTCCGCCACGTCGATGCGGCCCTCCCCACAGTTGAGCGTCATGCACGCCGCCGACGCGAACATCAGGGTGTGGGATCCCCGGTTGCCCTCCAACAGGTTGGCATGCAGCGCCTCCAGGCTGTCTGCGGCGGGCAGCTCGACGGGTACCGCGCGGACGGCGTCGAACAGGCGGCGGCGAGGCATGCTCGGGCGACCCGCGGCGGACCCCGGCGCGCCGTCCACGACGAGGACGAACAGGTCCCCCCCCACGGCGTCCGCCCGGATCACGGCCATGTCGCACCGCTCGAAGCTGCCCCTGGGCGAGACCTCGTGGACGGCCACCCGCACCCCCCGCGGCAGCCCGTCGCCCCGCCTGTACAGGTCAGTCATCGAGGCCCCCCAGCAGCGCCGTCTGGATCTCCTCCCAGGACTCGGGGCGGCGCTCCGGATCGAGCTGGACCATGCTCTCGATCATCGCCTGGACATCCCAGCCGCGGGACCCGAGGGGGGACAGCGACCCCTGGATGGAGGGGCGGTCGCCGGGCGGCGTCGAGGCGGCCGAACGCGCAGGCAGATCCCCGCAGATCAGCTCGAAGAGGATGCAGCCCAGCGAGTACATGTCCGAGCGCGGGGTCCCGCGGTGCCCAGTGATCACCTCGGGTGCGCGGTACGCCTCGGACCGCTCGAGCCCGATGCTGTCGATGACGCTGCTGACGCTTCGGTACTCCGGCGCCGCGGACAGGCCGAGGTCGATGACCTTGACCCAATCCATGCCGTCGACCTCCTTCTGGATCATGAGGTTGCGCGGGGCCAGATCGTTGTGGACGAAGCCGGGCACGTGGATCTCGTGCACGTGGCGAATCCAGGACGCGATGCCGGCGCCGAGCTGCACGACCCGGTGGACGTCCCAACCGTCCTCTCCGCCGACGCGCGCCTTCGAAGGCTCGAGACAGTCGCCCTCGATCCACTCGAACAGCAGGACGCCCGCAGAGACCCGCTCACGCCACACGGCGAGGTTGGGGTGCGGGCCGACCCGCTTGTACAGGTCCGCCTCCCGCTCGAAGAGGTCGAGCGCCCCCTTCATCTCCTCAATCCGCACGTCCTTGAGCAGGTAGTGCTTGAGCGCCATCCGGTCGCCCGTGAGCTTGTCGAAGACGGGGACCACCGCGGCGAAGCTCCCCCGACGGACCGGCCTGCCGAAGTCGCGCTCAAGCCCGTCGGCGAACTCCGTCGCCCGGTCGAGCTTGACGTAGAACGCCTCCACCAGGCGGCGTCGCTCCTGCGCGAGGGCGTCATCCCACCGGACGCCGAGCATTCGGTTGACCGTCTGGAACGCCCGCTCCACCTGGCCTGAGGCCTCTGCGGACAGCGCCTCGAGCCAGTCCATCGCGTAGGCCGCATCCTCCTCGGGTCCGCGGCCGGCGGACGTCAGCCAGATCCGCACGCGCTGGAGGTTGTCCAGGGTCCACTGCGCAGGCAACGCTTCGGCCAAGGCCTCGAGCCCCAGGAGCTCCTCCGGGCAGCCGGCGACGACCCGCAGCACGGTGTCCAGGGAGCGCGCGCCGGGCGGGACTCCGACCGCCTCGATGAGGGCCGCCATGCGCGCCCAATCGGCCGCCGGCGCCCAAGGCGATCTCCACTCCTCGCCCAGCTTGGCGACCGTGCAGACGAAGTCGAGGAGGGCGAGGTGACCAGCGTCCGACAGGGTGCGCGCCAGGTCCAGGGCGCCATGGGTGCCCGCGAGCCACGCCCGCAGCTCGAAGTCGACGTTGGGCGGCCCGTGGGCGTCGTCGTCCGGCTCGTCGAGGACCTCCCCGTCGAAGGCGAACACCTCGTCGCCCTCCTCGTCCTCGATCCAGTCGTCGTCGGACTCGGCCTCTTCGACCGAACGAGCGGACTTGAGCCTGGCCAGGAGCCGGCTCGGGACGATCGAGGCCGGGGGCGGGATGCTCGCGGCGGCGGCCGGGAGGGGCGTGATCTCCGGCTCTTCGGGCGCAGGCGCATCCAGTTCATCGTCGGCGGGCGGCGTGTCGTCGACGGGGGGCGCGGGTGCCTTGGGGGCGCTCACCCCCAACACCAATGCCGACAGGATCTTCTTGTCGGGATCCATCTCCGTGATCATCACCGACACCCAGTCGCCCACGCCGAGCTCGAGGTCCTCTGGCAGCGCGTCCGACGGCACCCTCACCTCCACCCCCGGCTCGAGCTCCACGAAGCAGACCTCGTCTGTCCGCCGGACGCACGGGCCGCCGGTCTCCCGCCCCTCGGCGTAGGCCTGCGGGATGTGCTCCCAGGGGTCGGGGTTGAGCTGGTTGATCCCGACAGAGAACCGCTCCGCATCGGGGTCGATGGAGAGCACGACGGCCTCCACCTCATCGCGCTTGCTGTACCGCTCGCGGGGGTTCGTCACGCGATGGGTCCAGGACATGTCCGAGACATGGACGAGGCCGTCGACGCCGTCCTCGATGCCCACGAACACGCCGAAGTCGGTGATGTTGCGCACCGGGCCGCGCAGGGTCGATCCGATCGGGTACTTGTCGGGCAGCAACGACCAGGGGTTGGGCGCGAGCTGCTTGATGCCCAGGCTGATGCGCTTGTCCTTGACGTTGACGTCGAGGACGACGCACTCCACCTCGTCTCCCACCGCCAAGAGGGTGCTTGGCTTCTTGATCCGCTTGGTCCACGACATCTCGGAGATGTGCACGAGGCCGTCGATGCCCTCCTCGAGCTCGAGAAACGCTCCGTAGTCGGTGAGCGACACGACCTTGCCGAACACCCGGCTACCCACCGGGTACCGACGGTCGGCGTGGTCCCACGGGTCCTCGGTCAGCTGCTTGGCCCCCAGGCTCACCCGCTCCGTGTCCGGGTTGAACTTGAGGACCACGACCTCGACCTCTTCCCCGATCTTGTACAGCTCGTTGGGGTGGTTGACGCGACCCCAGCTCATGTCGGTGATGTGGAGCAGCCCGTCGAGCCCGCCGAGGTTGATGAACACGCCGTACTCGGTGATGTTCTTGACGGTCCCGATCACCTTCGCGCCCACCTCCATCTTGGCCAGCGTCGCGGTCTTGCGGTGGAGCCGCTCCTCCTCGAGCAGCGACGTCTGGGAGACCACGAGGTTGAGGAAGCTCCCCGACGGAGTGACGCGCATCGTCGTCTGGATCACCGCCACGCGCAGGGTCTGCCCCACGAGCCCGGACAGGTCGGTCGCCCGAGCCTTGACGTCGGCCTGGCTGCGCGGAAGGAACGCCTCGTGGCCGATGTCCATCTGGGCGCCGGCGGGCACCAGGCAGGTGACCTCGCCTTCCACGACGAGCGCGCCGTCGACCAGCGGCAACGCCAGCCCCTGCGGACCCTCCCCGGACAATGGCGCCAGCCCCACCGGCCAGATCCGGACGGCCTGGCCGACCTCGAGCGGCACGCACTTCACGCGCAGTCGGTCTCCGCCCTCGACCTCCGCCCAGGTCACGCCGTCCTCCACCGCAGCGATGCGCCCCTCGAGCTGCTCCTCGAACCCGGCGAAGCTCACGCGGCGTGCGGCGGGGTCCACCTCGTCGACCCTGGCGAAGCCCAGCACCTTCTTCTTGCGGAGGTCGGCCTCCACGTCCCCGAAGTGCCCGATGGCCCAGTAGGCGATTGAGCGCCGACCGGCGCGCACCGCCAGGACGCTCATCAGGCGACCGCTCGTGGGTGTGCCGTACTCCCACGGGTCGGCGACGGCCGTCCTCAGCGAGATGGTGAGGCGGCCGACCTGGTCGTCATGCCCGATGACCGTCGCCGTGGCGACCTCGGACGGCTGCGGCAGCTGGCTCTTGTCGAGGCCGTGGGTCAGCTCCTCGATGGGGGCCAGGGCGGGCACGCACAGGCCGTCGTGGCGGACGAAGCCGAACAGGCCCTCCCGCGTCGGGATGCAGTCCGTGAGCTCCACCGTCGACCCGAGCGGGTGGTCGCGCTTGCACTCCACCCATTCGGGATCTTCGGGGCCCCGCATGGAGAACTGGGCCAGCCCCTCACGCAGGTTGACCTTGAACCACACCTTTCGGGTCTCGCCGACCCGGATGTCGCTCCGCCAACCCCCCTCCTGGAGCGTGATGTACTCCGGGTACACCCAGTATTGGGCGCCGAGCACTCGGATGAGCGCCTTGCCGTCGAGCTTCTCGACGACGGCCTGCGCGGTGGTCTCCCCGCGCTCGGCCAGCTCCCGCAGGACCAGCAGGGGCAGGTCGACGCCGCTGGCCGCGCCACCCCGGGCGTGCCCCGCTGGGGGCAGGCGCAGGGACAGGAGGATTGGACGGCACCGGGGGTCGCGGACGACCGCGGGCATCGACTCTTCGAGCAGATGCTCGAGCGGGTAGCCGGACGAGGCCTCGGGCCACCGCATGAGGGCGCGGGGCACCCAAGCCTCCATGCCGAGGGCGGTCCCCCGTACGCCAGGCTCGTCGCCCTCGAGCTCGACGGAGCGGCCATGGAACACGACCGTGTCTCCCATGCTGGCCCTCGCGGCGGGCGCGGCCTCGTCTTCCGCCGTCACCCACCAGCGCGGGCTCTCGAACGAGGGCTCGCCGGTGGGCCCGGCGAACAGCACCAGCCGGTCGCCCTGCGACAGGTTGAGCGCGCTCGCGCTGGCGACGATGAACTCCTCGCCATCGGCGCACTCGACCTTGCAGCTCTTGTCGTCACGGAAGACGAAGTTGACCGTGACGATCTCGCCGTCCTCGGCCACGGGCCGCTTGGGAGTCCGGTCGGCGGTCTTGTCCTCGGCCGGCGCCTGCGCGACCGCAAACAGGTCGTCGAAGCCGTCGTCGACCTTCATGTTCGCTTCCCGCGGGGATCCGAGTCGCTCGCCTCGGGGCGGGGGGCGTGGCGGAACAGGGACGACCACGCACCGAGGATGGCGTCTCGCAGCCCAGGGTGATCCTTGAAGTCGGCGGTCAGCTGCTCCCGGTGTGCGTCGTCCGCCGGCTTGCCCAGCTGCGCCTGCCCAGCGAGGCACTCCCTGCGCACGCTCTCGGCCTCGTCCTTGGCGTACACGTCCCAGAGCAGATCCACCGCCAGACGCTGGATGGGCCTGCTGTACATGCGGCTGGCGGCGCGAATCGCCCGCCGCCGATCCGCCTCGGGCGTCGCCGGGGAAGAGGCCGCCGCCTCGAGCTGCTGGAAGGTCCGGGCGTCGCCATTGCGGAGCCGGTTGATGTCTCCGCGCGGCGCGTTGCCGGTGATCACCCTGCCGACGAGGCCAGGATCCAGCCCCTGCTCCCAGTTGAGGTCCCGCAACACCAGCGCGGCCTCCTGCAGCCGGGGCCGCTCCGAGTCGTACAGCGCCGTTGCGGCCTTTTCGATGGCTGGCCGCACCTCGCCCAGGTAGGTCCCCCGCTCCCCGCGGTCGGCGGACTCGGTCGCCGCCCGCACCAGCTCGTCCACCAGCTCGTCCACCTCCTCGTCGGGAGCTTCCAGGGCCATCCGAGCGAGCTGCTCGACGGCGCGCTCCGAGCCCCTGATGATCATCTTGCGGAGCAGGAAGAGCACCGCCCTGCGATCCTCCTTCTGCTCCCGCGCACGGTGGACGACCGGACCGATGACGATGTCGCCCAAGGCAACGACGGGCTTCTGCAAGCGGCCTCGTAGCAGCGTGTTGTCGTAGTTGTTGATGAACGCGCGGAACAGGGGCGCCAGCACGCGTCGGGGTGGCAGCTGTCCCAGGCGGGTGAGGACTCCGATGGCGCCTCCGTGCTCGGCGGTCTGCGTGTCCGCGGCCTTGAGGACCTGCACCGCCCACTCCACGACGCAGACGATGGCCGGGTCCTCCTTCTTGTCCGTCTCACCGTCGCGCTTGCGGCGCTTTTCGAGCACGTCGGCGGTGGTCGGCTCGACGATCCGGCGGGCGACGGCCACCCGGACGTCCGCATACCCGCGCATCTCCGACAGGAGCTCGAGCTCGGTGGAGTCCTGCTCAGGGTCGACGACATCCATCACCCGAACCTTGCACGCGGCCCGGCGCACGGCGGGGAAGGGACTCCACTGGCGGTTCTTGACCTCCTGTCGAACGTAGGTGGCCCGCTCCGAATCCCGGCTCCGACCTCGCCCTCGGCCTCGCCCTCGCCCTCGCCCTCGCCCTCGGCGCCTCCCTCGCACTCGCCGGAGCGCCAGATACTCCCTGCGCACAAACTCGATGGCGTCCCGCTCGGCCAGGGTCTCCCGCGGGATCATCCAGAGCCGATCGAGCACGGCCAAGAGCACATCGGGCCGATCGCTCTGGTACTCGCTGGAGATGCTCTGCAGACGCCTTGCGAGGGCATCTTCGGGCCTGCCTGCCGCCTGCATCAGGGTCCGGTGCACGCGATCGAGGAGCTGCTGGCGGGTCCGGGTCCGGGACTGGGGCAGCTCCAGTGCGCGTGCGATGCGTTCGGCGTTCTCCTCCGGCGTCCTGGGCGTAGCGGCCTCGCTCATCGCGGGTTCACCGGCGGCAGCGGCGCAGGCGACTGGTTGTCCTCCTCCCAAGAGGCGCCCGCGGCCACCTGCACCGAGGCGGTGAGCTGATCCTGCCGACCCTGCGCGCTGAACGCGAAGGTGGCCTCGCCGGACTCGTTGGCGTCGACCTGCACGGCGATCGGGGTCGCCGCCGACAGCACCTCGCCGAAGTCGATGCGTCGCTGGGCGAGGGGGGTCAGGTGCCCGCTGTTCAGCCCCGGCCCCATGAACAGGTTGACCTCCATCCGGTGGTCGTGGGCGCCCATCACGAGCGCCCGGTCCTGCGAGAACTCGCAGGGGATGCGGGTGTGGGGGGGCACGAGCTCGGCGAACCGGCCGGCTTCGGTCTCGACATACACGCCGTCGGACATGCGGTCGGTGATCCGGAGCGCCGAGCCGTCCGACTCCTGTACGGCGTACAGCGCCGCCCCCTTCGCCACGGCCAGCAGGGGTTCGGCGACGAGGGCGGTGTGGGACCCGCAGATCCGCCGCACGGCCGGCGCGATGATCGGCAGGCGCGCCGAGCCGCCGACGAGGAGGACGAGGTCCACGTCCTCTGGCGACATCGGCTCGGACGTCGCCGTCTGGGCCGCCTCGATGCACTGCTCCACCGGCCGGAAGAACGAGTAGCGGTCCAAGCGGCCCGCCGAGCTGCCCTCGAGGTCGAAGAACCCCTTGAGCGCCGTGAACAGGTCCTCTCCGCTGACGCGCGTCTGCCAGGGCTCGTATCCCTGGGGCAGCAGGCTGATCGAGAGCGGCTCGGAGGTCTCCCGCCAGGCCGCGCGGCCCTTGCCGAGCAGCTGGACGCTCAGCTTCTTCTTCACCTCCTCCGCGTTGAGCAGCAGCTCGACAAAGAGCAGGTTCCTGTCGTCTGCGGCCATCGTCTCCATCGTGCCCCGCTCCTCCTCGAAGCGGCCGAGCAGGAGCCCGGCGATGCGCAGATCGAAGTCGTCGCCCGCCAGCTCGTTGAAGCGGGAGCGCCCTTGGACATCGACGACCAGGCGGCCCGAGTCCCTGCCGACCTTCAGCAGGGACACGTCCAACGTGCCACCGCCGATGTCGATGACCAGGCACCGGGTCGTCCCGGTCTCGGCGACCAGGTCGGGCTGCCGTCGCAGCTCGTCGAGGATGGCCGCCGTGGGCTCGTCGAAGAGACGGATCGTCGCTGGGTCGAACCCGGCCATCCAGGCGGCGCGGCGGGTGGCGCGTCGTGCCTCCGAGCCGAACGACGCCGGCACGGTGATCACCGTCGTGTCGGGCAGCCGATCGAACTCGCTCTCGAGCTGCTGTCGGACGGCGGCCAGCACGCACGCGGACAGCGACGTCGGAGTCCAGATCCGGTCTGTATTTCGGCTCTCCCAGTGCTCGCCCATGCGACGCTTCATCGAGGTCAACGAGGCGCCCAGGGCCAAGCGACGAGCGTCCCGGGCCGCCACCCCGACGTAGACCGCCTCGCCCTCGAAGTGGACCACCGACGGCAGCAGATCCTCGGGGCCGAACCCGTCCGGCCCGAAGTCGTCGATGGGCTGCCAGATCTTCAGCACGCGAGGCTCGTCCGACCCCTCGGTCATCACGGCGCAGACCGTGTTGGTGGTCCCGAGATCGATGCCGGCGAAGTAGGTGCTCATCGGCGCGGCTTGACCGGCGCGACCTGGGCGGGTGCCAACACGCGGCCGTGGACCCGAAGACCCCGGCGGCTCACCCGGAACGCGCCCCGTCGCAGCGATCCGCGCCGTGGACCGACCCAGGCCAGCTTGTAGTCCTCGTGGGGCAGCTCGAGCTCCAACGTCTCGCCGATGTCTCCGATGAGCTCGACCGCACCTGAGGTCAGGGCGGACTGCAGGCCCTTGAGCAGATCGAGGGTCAGGCCGTCGGCCGCATCCACCTGGGAGGCCAGGGCCTCGAGGGGGTCCCCGGGCACGGCCAGCAACGGGGCCCAGGCGCCGACGAGCACGGGCCCGGGATCGGACCGCCGCAGCCGGTCGATGGTCCGCTTCAGGTCGCCGTTGTCGGAAGGGGGCGGCGTCACCGGTTCGGGCGCCGGGGAGGGTTCGGGCGTCGCCTCGGCGACGGGCTCGGAGGGATCGGGGTCGTCGAGCAGGAAGTCCAGCGGCAGCTCCTCGTCCGGGGCCACCGGCCGGACGCGAGTCGGGGGGCGGATGGCTGGGATCCGGCGGACCAGCGGGCCCCAGTAGGCGTGCAGCGGGGTGAACAGGGAGCGCCTCCCCGAGTGCCGCTCACCTCCGGAGATCGCGAACAGCGCGCGGGACGCCGACGCCTCGTCGAAGTCACCGAGCGGAGGCCAGCCCCGGACCGACGCCGCCACCTCCTTGAGGTCGCCGACGCGGTAGCTGTAATCGGGCGCCCCGCGGGGCGCCGACCGCTGTCGCAGCAGCAGCGTGAGCAGCACGAGGGCCGTCGTCGGACCGGACAGCTCCTCGCAGATGGTCAGCCCCGGGCGTCCGGAGGGATTGTCGCCGGACTCCAGCAGCAGCTCGCCGTTGAGCAGCGCTATCGCAAGCTCCCGGGTCGCAAGCTGGGCCAGGCCCAGATCTGTGCGCAGCGCATCCCAATCGTGGCCGGAGACCTCCAGCCGTATGGACGACGAGTCTCGGCCCACCGCGACGTGGTCCTTCAGCGGCATACCCAGCATGCTGCTTGCGATCAGGTGAGAGGCCAGGGCCCAGAACGCCTCATCGCGGGCGACGTCCGCCAGCTTCCCGTCCTTGGCCCGCCAGCGCTCGGGCAGCCCGCCCGGGGCATTGCGGAGCAGCCGAATCACCACCGCCCCCGGCCTCGGAGTCTCAGCCTCCATCACCATCGATCGGTAACATGGAAGCGGACGGGCTGGGGACCCCGCGTCCCTTCCACAGGGCGAAGATCGCCGGGTAGACCGTGAGCTCCAGGAAGAACGAGGTCACGAGCCCGCCGACCATGGGGGCGGCGATGCGCTTCATGACGTCGGCGCCGGTCCCGGTGCTCCAGAGCACGGGCGCGAGGCCGATCATGGTCGTGAGCACGGTCATGAGCTTGGGCCGGATGCGCTTGGCCGCGCCATCGACGATGGACTCCCGCAGGTCCTCGAACGACCCGATGCGGCCTTCCTCGTCCCAGCGGCCGTGGGCCAGCTTGAGGTACAGGAGCATCACCACGCCGGTCTCGGCGTCGAGGCCCGCGAGCGCGATGAGGCCCACCCACACCGCGACGCTCATGTTGTAGTCGAGCACGTACAGCAGCCAGACCGCGCCGATGAGCGAGAAGGGCACAGCCAGCAGGACGATGAGGGTCTCGGCCACCGAGCGGGTGTTGAGGTACAGCAGCACGAACACGAGCAGCAGCGTGATCGGGACGACCACCTCGAGCCTGTCCTTGGCGCGCTCGAAGTAGCGGTACTGACCGATCCAGGCCAGGCGCACGCCGGCGGGGCGCTCGACCTGCTCGTCGACGACCCGGCGGGCCTCTTCGACGTACTCCGCCACCGCCCGCTCACCGGGATCGATGAAGACGAAGCCGACCAGCCGGCCGTCCTCGCTGCGGATCATGGGGGGGCCGTTGGTGAAGCGGATGTCGGCGACCTGGGTGATCGGGATCTGGGCGCCGGTCGGCGTGGGCACGAGCACGCGCTCGAGGAGCGAGGGATCGTCTCGGTACTCGCGGGCGTAGCGGACGTTGATGGGGTAGCGCTCGCGGCCCTCGACCGTCTCGGCGATGTTCATGCCGCCGATGGCCGACCGGACGACGTCGTTGATGTCGCGCACCCGCAGCCCGTGGCGGGCGGCCTCGTCGCGCTTGACGTGGAAGTCGACGAAGAAGCCGCCGGTCGGGCGCTCGGCGAACACGCTCCGGGTGCCGCGCACGCCCTGCAGGGCGCGCTCGATCTGAACCGAGGTGCGCTCGATGGTGGCCAGATCGTCGCCGAAGACCTGCACGGCGAGCGGGCTTCGCACCCCGGTGGCGAGCATCTCCGTGCGCGTCTGGATGGGCATCCACCAGATGTTGGGCATGCCGGGGTACTGCAGCTTGTCGTCGAGCTCGGCGATGAGGCCGTCCCAGGTCAGGCCCGGGCGCCACTGGTCCCGCGGCTTGAGCACGACGGTCGTCTCGACCATGCTGATGGGCGCTGGGTCTGTGGGTGTCTCGGCCCGTCCCATCTTGCCGAAGACGCTGACCACCTCGGGCACCTCGAGGAGCTGCCGGTCCATGGCCTGCAGGATGTTGGACGCCTCGGTGATCGACATGCCGGGCGGCGCGGTCGGCATGTACAGGATCGCACCCTCGTTGAGCGGGGGCATGAACTCGCTGTCGAGGCGCATGAAGGCGGGGACCGTGAGCGCCATGGCGAGCACCGCCCCGACGATGACCGTCCGACGGTAGCGCACGACGAACCGGACGACGGGCGCGTACAGCCACACGAGCAGGCGGTTCAGCGGGTTCTTGTCCTCGCGCGCCAGGCGGCCTCGGATGAGAAGCGCCGCGAGGGCGGGGGTCAGCGTGACCGCGAGGACCGCTGAGAAGCCCATCGAGTAGGTCTTCGTGAACGCCAGCGGCTTGAACAGCCGGCCCTCGGTGGCCTCGAGGGTGAAGACCGGCATGAACGACACGGTGATGACGAGCAGCGAGAAGAAGATGGACGGGCCGACCTCCTTCATGGCGGCGATCACCGCGTCCAGCCGGGGCCCGTCACGCCCACCGGCGTCCCACTCCTCCACCTTCTTGTGGATGTTCTCGATGATGATGATCGAGCCATCGACCATCGCCCCGATGGCCACGGCGATGCCGCCCAGCGACATGATGTTGGCCGTGAGCCCCTGGTAGAGCATGGGGATGAACGACAGCAACACCGCGATGGGCAGCGTGAGGATGAGGACGATGGCGCTGCGGACGTGGAGCAGGAAGAGGAAGATGATGAGGCTCACCACGAGCATCTCCTCGAGGAGCGTGTCCTTGAGGGTGGCGATGGACTCGTTGATGAGGCCGGAGCGGTCGTAGGTGACCTCGATGCGCACGCCCGGCGGGAGCCCGCGCCGCACGTCCTCCAGGCGGTCCTTGACCCGGTCGATGACGCGCAGGGCGTTCTCGCCGTAACGCATGACGACGATGCCGCCGACGGCCTCGCCGGCGCCGTTGTACTCGGCGATGCCCCGGCGGATGTCCGGGCCGAGTGAGACCTGGGCGACGTCGCGAAGCAGGATGGGCGTGCCGTCGACGACGCGCAGCGGGACCCGCTCGAGATCCTCGACGTCGCGCACGTAGCCGCGGCCCCGGATCATGTG
>PVBE011531456.1_pt1 | contig 13668 bp, 8 predicted proteins | sample 1631181 | NCBI WGS metagenome assembly PVBE01 (sample SAMN08397723, study PRJNA350692) | Marine metagenome, whole genome shotgun sequencing project. | isolation source: water | place: Pacific Ocean | collected 2012-04 | reverse complement strand
GGAGACATGGCCAACGACCCGATTGAGGCCCTGGCGCGACTGGGTCGCAAGGGCCTCTTCTTCCTGCACCCCGTGGAAATCCCACAGCTGGGGCCGGGCTTCGCCTTGGCGCGCGACACCTCCCCCTGGCTTCGCTGGCCCCTGGACTCCCGCTGGCTGCTGCTGATCGCCTTGTGCGCCCCCCTGCTCTCGCGACGCAGCCGACCCCTATGGGCAGGCTTATGCACCTACGGAGTGCTGTTGGCGCTCTTCTTCGTGGTGGGCCGCTACCGCGCGCCCATCCTGCCAGTAGCCGCCATCTTGGCGGGAATAACCCTGGATGGCATCTGGTCGTCACTGGCTGCTGGCCAGGTCAGAGGCCGCACCGTCGCAGGTCTGTTGATCGCGGTGGGCGCTCTGAGCCTGCTCATCCAGGAAGGAGGAATGAAACTGAACGAGCGCGGGGGTGCCGACCTGCAGGCTCGGCGTGCGGGGCTGGAACTCCTGCAAGCCGGCCGCGGGAGTGAGGCCGTTCCACTCCTGAGCGAGGCCCTCACCCACAACGACACGCCCGGAACACGTGAAGTGCTTGGCATGGCCCTGGCGGAGACGGGCCGGGCCGCTCAGGCCGCGCAGGAGTTCCGCAAGGTACTCGCCGTGGACCGCACGCGACCTGCGGCGGCATTCCATCTGGCTGGTCTGCTCTTGGGTCCCTTGGCGGGAGACGACGATGTCCAGCGCCTGGCCACCACCCGGGAGGCAGAGGCCCTGTACCGTTCCGCCCTCGACGCGCGGCCCGATTGGGCCGAGGCCCACTTCCACCTCGGGATCACCCTCTTGAGGCAGCGCCGGTTTGATGAGGTACCCATCACGGTGGAGCGTGCCCTTGACCTCGCACCCCTCAACGCCCCCTGGCGGTCTGAGGCCATGCGGGTCCTGGAGATCGCCCGTGCCCGGCCGCCTGCGGGCGAAAAGCAGTGATCTTGTGAATCTCATGGGTTGTGCAATCGCGGGCGGTGTGTCGAAATCCTGACCATGAGCCAAGCCATCAGCCCCGAAGAAATCGAACGCGACCTCACCTTTGCACGCGAGGCCGCGGCGGCCGCCGGAGAGAGAGCCATGTCTTTGCGCGCCATGGAGCGTTGGGAGGGCAAGACCCTCGCCGACGTGGGCGATCAGGCCTGTGACGGCTACCTCCAGGGGCTGATCCTGGGCCGCTACCCCGAGGACGGAATCCTCTCCGAGGAGACCGCCGACTCGCCCGAGCGCCTCGGCAAGGACCGCGCCTGGATCGTGGACCCTCTGGACGGAACGCGTGAGTACAGCCAGTTGCGTCCCGACTGGGCCGTACACGTAGCCCTGACGGTGGGCGGCGAGTGCGCCCTCGCCGCAGTGGCCCTGCCCGCACAGGGCAAGGTCCTGTGGGGCGTGACAGTGGAAGGCCAGGAACGCCACGGAGTCGATGGCGAGGGCAAGCTCTCCTACGGCGACTCCACCCAGCCCGACACGCCCCGGGTAGCCGTCTCACGCAGCCACACCCCACCCTGGGTAGAGACCTTCATCGACACCATCGGTGGCGAAGCCGCGCCGGCGGGCTCGGTGGGCAACAAGGTCTGCATGCTGCTGTCAGAAGAGGCCGACGTCTACGTGCACAAGATCGGCTTGAAAGAGTGGGACACCTGCGCGCCGGAGACCGTGGCCCGAGCCCTCGGCTGGCACGTCTGCAAGCTGCGTGGCGACGAGCATCGCTACAACCTGAAGGATCCCCACAACCACGAGCTGGTGGTCTGCCGCCCGGCCTTCAAGGACCGTGTGATTGAAGTCCTCGCAGGCTGCGGCGCCCTGGAAGACGAGCGCTAGGTCGCCTGGGCCTCAAGCGCCTCAAGGGTCTGCAGCAGAGCCTCGCCCAACGGGGCCGGAAGCCTGAGCACAAGAGCCTCGACCAGTATGCGGGACATGCGCAGGGTCTCTTGTGCGCCGCGGGTGAATGGCTGCCAGACGTCTTCGGGATTGTCAGCAGCGCGCAGGTCGGCCAGAAGTGACGACAGGTTGTGCAGCTTGTCCGCACCCTTGACCAGGAGAGCTTCCGGAGAGAGGTGCGGCACGTGATCGATCGCCGCCTGCTTACGCTCCTCCCAGCTGAGGGTCTTGTTCTCGGTGACCTCGGCGATGATGGAGCGCACACCTGATCCGAATTCAGCCTCCATGCGGTCCAGGTCCCAACCCTCGCAGTCTTCAACCACGTCGTGCAGGAGAGTCGCGACGATCACGTCCTCGGTCGCGTCACACTTGGACAGGATCAGTGCTGCGTGGATGGGGTGCAGCACGTAGGGGACGTCGCTGCCCTTGCGGGTCTGGCCCGAGTGGGCCTCCTGGGCCACCCTCAGAGCGCGTTCGATTGTCGCCTGGTACACGCAGGTCCCCGCGCTCTAGATCTGTACGCCAAGCGGCTTGAGAGCCGCTATTCCAAAGGCCATGGAGGCCACGAGGAACACAAGGATCACGCCCATGGGGCCCGATCCGGGCAACCAACCCAGGTCGCTCTCGGGATAGACGAAAGACACGCGGGCGATGCCGGAGTCCTCGGGGAAGGTGTCCTCAGCCGGCCACAGCACGGCGGACAGGAAGCTGGAGACCCTCTCGGGCTGCAGTGCCCGCGGTGTTACGTCGCCCGCGGCCAACTGCTTGATGGACTCGGTGCCACCCAGCACGAACTTCAGATCGAACTCACCCGAACGGGTCGCCACGATCTCCTGGAACACATAGCCCTCGGCGGGTACGGCCACGAGCGGCGAGGTGGCCTCGACGCCATCGGGGAGGATCAACTCCAGGTCCGGGGCCTGGCGCTCGTATCCCTCGGCCAGCTCCACCTTCACGGTCAGACCCTTGCCCGCCATGAGCCCGGTGAAGTCCTCCTGCACAGGTACGGGGATGAAGCCGTAGCGCACGACCATCTGGGCGATCACAAAAGCGAAGGGGATGGAGAGCGGAATGAAGGGCCCGAAGTTCAGCCCCACGTACTGCAGGTTGCGCAGCAGCACCTTGCCGATCGCCCGCGATACCAGCACCAGATCATTCTGGTAGATCCGGATCTCGATCATGTGGCCCTTGATCCTGTCCTTGGCGGCCTTGATCCCCTTCTGGGAGGAGATCTGCTTGAAGACGATCAGAGCCAGGATGCCGAAGATACCGCTCACCATGATCAACGCGAACTCCTCCCCCAGCGCCTCGAGGGGCGTGAGGACGAGATCGAACAGGGCGTTGGATGCGTGGTTGAGTGCGTTCATATGCGCAGGCGCGGAATCGAGCGGGAAGGGGTCGGCCTTGTGCTAGCTGATGTAGCCCAGGCCCTTCAGCTTCTCGGTGATGTCGTCGTCCGAAGAGGCGTCCTCGAACTGGGAGAGCTCGCGCTCAAGCACGTGGTGGATGAACTCCTCGTGGGAGGCATAGCCCGCCACTTCAGAGATCTGCTTGATGCGGTCGAGGAGGTCGGGATCGATCTTGATCTTGTTGCCGGAGCCAAACATGGGTCTGTCCTTTGGTTGCAGTCGGTTGAGAATCCAGAAAATCAGTCGAGGACCGGACGGCCCTTCATGGAGTCGTCCGGTTGAACGTCGTAGAAGCCCAGAATCTCTACGGTGAGATCCTCCAGGCGCGGATCGTCGATGCGTACGGGGCGGTTGGTGAGCAGCGTACCGCGGACAACACTGGGGTCCATGAGGTGGCTGCCGTTGAAGGTGCCACCCACGTTGTCCGAGAGGACAGAGGCCGTCACGCGACCCAGGGAAGCCTCGTCGCTGTTGCCATAGCCGCGGTTGTAGCCGACGAGGATGTCGGGGGCCTCGTCCAGCCGCTCGCCCGCATAGATCTCGGTGGCGAGATCCGCGGAGAGGACAACTGCCGTGCCGTCATCTTGGAGGGCCTCCAGCTTGGACTTGATCTCGGCCAGCAGAGCTGCGGCCTGACCCTCGTCGACGATGCCCTGAGCTTCACGCCCGACCCGGTTGAGGTACAGGCCATTGAAGCCCATCCCGTAGGCCTGCGTCTTGGTCCAGTCCACGTCCACGAAGATGTTGACAGCCTTGTGCTCCTTGTGATCGCTGGGAAGCTCGCGTTCCACGCCTTCCTTTAACACCAGATAGCCGTTGTCCAGCAGCCAGGTGTTCAGGCTGAACTTGCGGCGGTAGGCGGCGAAGCCATGGTCGCTCATGACCATGATGGGTGTGTCCTCACCCACGCGGGACCGGATGCGACCGAGGATGGGATCCATCTTCATGTACAGGTCGGCCACCACGTCCTTCCAGGTGCTGCCCTCGCGCGAGGACCACTGGCTCGAATCCTGGCTCGCGATGACCTCGTCGTAGAAGGGGTGCTCGGGGTCGGAGTGGCGCCACATCATGTGACAGCACAGGTCGACGGTGGAGTAGTAGAAGAACAGGAATCCGCCGTCTTCCTTGGCCATGTACTTGTCGAGAGCGAAGTCGAGCATGCGACCGCGCTCGTCATACACGAGCTGCGCCTGCTGCATGAACTCCGCGTCCGTGAGCATCAGCTTCTTCAAGGCATTGACGTCCTCGGCCATGCCCTGCGTGTAGTACAGGCCAATCCCCTCGGCCAACTCGGTGGCGGCCTCTTCCGGCAAGGAGACCGGGTTGATGGGAGCGGTCGGGTCCACATTGACCGGTGAGGCATAGAGCTCGAGCTCCGGGCTGATCGAACGCAGGTAGAAGCGCACGATCCCGTTCATGTCCATCAGGCCCATGGGGAGCATGGAGAAGCTGACCGGTACGAACTCGCTCCACTCACCGGGCTCCAGGACCATCGACACTCCAGCGACGTCGACCACGACCGCGCCGGCATCTTCATCCACGTAGATGTTCAGGGGCGTGCGAGTGCGAGGGTCACCATCTTCAAAGCTGTTGTTGGGACCCAGCAGGTGCGTCCGCACCACGCCATTGCGCACGGTGATCTGAATCACCTTCTCGTCATCAAGGCGCTCAATGGGCGGGTCGGTGCTGTACAGGCTCGGCTCGCCGTAAGCTGAATCCACGGCGGGCGTCATCATGCCCGGGAAGGACACCCCGCCCGCAGAAGGTTCGACGGGGAAGTTGATCGGCATGCGCCAGACGTCAGCGGGAACCCCCGCCTCGCCCAGCATGGTCCAGAAGGCCTTGCCTGAACGGTTGGAATCACCGCCATCCTGTGTGGGGAACTTCCAGCGACCGGGCAGGGAGATGGCGCCGGCGTGACCGGCGGTCACGGTTCCCGGTAGTGGCGTGTAGGAGGTGACGTCCCGGTGAATGAAGTCGAAGATCCCATGTCCACCCGGGTTGCGACCCGTGATGAAGTTTGACCAGGCCACGGGACTCTGGGGCGGATTGGAGGTGCCGAGATCCAACACACCGCCGGCCTCGGCGATCAGCCGAGCAAAATTGGGCATGCGGTCAGGGTGCGCGGCAACGACGTCGCGCAGGATGTCGGGATCCATGCCGTCGATGCCCAGTACGACCATGCGCGGGTGGGATGGTCCGGCTGTGCCAGCCAGGTCGGCAACCGGCGTGCTCCGGCGGGGAATGCCCGAACCGATGAGAGTGGCTATGCCGGCCAGGGCCAGATAGGCCGTCCAACGGGGGAGAATCATCAGACGTTCTCCTTTGGTGTATCCACCTGCTTGGTCGGGAGCTTGTCCGTCACCTTGCGGGTGACCTTGCGCTCACCAAACAGCGGTGCGCCCTGCATGTAGCCGGGAATGTCCACGCCGAACAGCTCCAGGGTTGTGGGTGCGATGTCCCCCAGGGAGGGCTCGTCCGTGTTGATCTTGCGGTTGCACCAGAAGACACCGGGCACCAATCGCGGGTCCACGCAGTGGTCTCCCGACCAGGACTTGGTGTTGTCGGTGAAGATCTCCTCTGAAACCGCGCCCGTAGCGCAATCCCAGGAGTGGCGGAAGCCGCGCTTGTAGCCGATCAGGAGTTCCGGAGCGAGGTCCGCGTAAGGACCGTCGTGGTGGTTCTTGGTCAGGAACACCTCGTTCACGACCACATCCCCGGAAGCGGGATCCACCAGCTTCTCAAGCTTGCCTTTGATCTCGGCGCTCAAGGCCTCCACGTCACTGGCGGGGACGATTCCGTCACGCTCGCGACCCTGGCGGTTGAGGAAGATGCCGGTGAGGCCCAGAGTGAATGCGCGCGTCTTTTCCCAGTCCACCTTGGCGAACCAATCGGGAGAGGTTGTTTCGCCTTCCTTCAGGACGAGGTAGCCCTCGTCCCGCAGCCAGGTGTTCAGGTTCACACCACGGCGGAAGTTGCAGAACCCGTGGTCGGAGATGACCATCAATACCGTGTCCTCGTCGTCACCGAGCTTCTCGCGCACCTCCACGAGGAACTCGTCCATCTTGGCGTACAAGTCACGGATGACGTTCTTGTAGGTCTCGGTGTCCTTGCCCTTGTTGGCCGGGTGGGTCGGATCGAGATAGCGGTAGAACATGTGGCTGATACGGTCGGTCGTATCGAACACACAGGTCACGAAGCCCTTGGGGGTCTTGTCGAGCACCTCCCACAGCTGCTTCTTGCGCTCTTCAAAGATCAGCCAGGCCTGATCGAGGAAGGCCTTCTCGTCGATCACGCGCTCGTTCAGGGCCCAGGTGTCCTCGGCCAGACCCAATGTCGCGTACTTGCCGAGCATCTTGGCCAGGTAGATCGAGTACACCAACGGGTGACTGATCGGCATGGCCGGATCTTCGGGGTCGATGTTGATCGGTGTGACGTAGATCTCCAGGTCCGTGTCGTCCCAGGTCTGCAGGTAGATGCGGGCGATGCCCTTGACGCCTTCGAACGGCACCTCCATCCAGGGCGTGTACTCCTGGGGGCCGACCTCGACGGTCTCCTCGCCGACGGTGATCTTGGCGCGGCGCGATTCGTTATCGAGTTCCACCTTGAAGTCGCACTTCATGGGGTGGCCGTCCTTGCCGGGAGGGCCCTTCAGCTTGGACTCGACGGTGTTGCCGCGACGCGTGATGCGGAACTGCTGGCCGCCGATGTGTTCGCCCGAGCGCTCCTTGGTGGAGTAGAAAGAGAACGAGCCCTGGGTGCCCTGCAGGTCCGGCACACACATGCCCGAGAGCAACGTGCCGTTCTTGAACTTCTGGGCGGGGAAGGTGATCGGGACGCGAATGATCGACGACCAGATGTGGTTGGCTCCCAGGAGCTTCCAGAAGGGCTGGCTCTTCTGCAGGATCTTGTAGATCGCCCGCTGACCGAAGGGCACCTTGGCGAAGCCCAGGTTCAGGTTGCGCGGCACCGTGCGCGTGTCCGTGGAGGAGAGCACGGGCATGTAGGAGCACGGGTCACGGGTCAGGAAGTCGTAGATGTTGTGCCGTGAGGCGTCCACGCCGGTTGCGTAGGTGGACCAGGCCACCGGCGAGATGGAAGGCATGGCCGTGGCAAGGCGGCTGAAGCAGCCCTGGTCGGCGAGCTTCTTGAAGTTGGGCATCAGGCCCTCTTCTGCAAACTGCTCCGCCAGGCCAGGGTCAAATCCATCCAGTCCCACAACCACGACGCGCTTGACCTTGGCCTTGGTCTTGCCGCGTAAGGTGAACACCTTGACGACCGCCTTGATGGGCCAGATCAGGATGATCCCGAAGGCCAGCGCGAAGGTGCCCAGGAGCACCAATAGCGACCCTGCCGCAGCAAATCCTGCACCCGGTCCGATGTAGGCCAGAGCGGGGGATGTGCAGGTGACGAGCATCAGGCTCCCCGCAATCAGGCGGCGGAGGAAGCGGTCTCGATACGGGTCGGCCATGGGTCCGGGTGGGGCGTCGGGCAGGGGGAGGGGCCAACTCGGCCTCCCCTGTGGGCGACGGAAGGCAGGTGGATGTGGGTAGAACTGCGAGGAATCTATCGTCCGGGCACGCTCTGTACCTGAGTGGGGACCCCATAATCGGGGGTCAGGGGTGCAGAGGCGGGCCAGTATAGGTCCTTGGTCCCACGATTGAGATACGCCTCAGGGACTCCGCCGTTGGCGTTTCAGGGCGAGGATTTGCCCGTGATCTCGACCTTTGCGAGCACCCCGGCCGGGGGAAGGCGCTCAGATGCTCGCGAGGCCCATGATTATCACTCCCAGGAGTCTTCCTCGCCACTCAGCAACCCGGCTGTGCGCAGGCGCTCGATTGCGCGGTGATGGACGCCGCGAGCGGCGGCGGGGGTAATGTCGAGGCGCTCGCCGATCTCCTTGAAACTGAGCTCGTTGTCCACGCGCAAGCACCAGATACGGTGTTCGCGGGGCGTGAGGACCTGGCGGCAGCGCTGGGCCCAATCGGCGAAACGCACCATGGTCGAAGGGCCGGGCTCGGGGCTGGCCGGAGCCATGCCGAAGGTCGAGGATTTCCCGCCCTCCAGCGGAACCGGGAGCGCGCCCCCGCCACGCCGCTCGGCGTTGAGCCGCCGCAGCGTGTCCACCAGGTAATGCTCCAGACAGCAGGCGAGCCAGGCGCGCAGGGAGCCTTCTCCGCGGTCCTCGAAGCCGGCCAGGGAGTCCCGGCTGAAAATGGTCAGCCACAGACCCTGGGCGGCGTCCTCAACCTCCATGTACCTCTTCACGGCTGGCCAGGTGGGGCTCCTGCGGGCGCGCTCGATCAGAAAGCGCCAGAGCTTGTGGAAGACGTACTGCTCGGCAGTGTGCGAGCCGGCCCGAGCCTGCGCCAATGCCTCTTCCGTCCGACAACTGTCTTCGTTCATGTCTTCCACGCTTTCACAATCGTACTCCACCCTGCTGGCGTTCGCTAGTAATCGACAAAGAGTGCCCACGTCCCCGAATCCGGCGAATGGCCAGCAGAGGCGCTGCGTGCACCGTGCACAGCGCCTCGAAATCCTCCTCCTCCCCGCGCTTGAGCCGCGCGAGGTGCTCGTTGAACAGGCGCCGGTTTCGCTGCAGCCGGACTCGTTCGTGGGTTATTCCTCGGTACAGGCTGATCTCCCCTCGTCGGCGGGATACTAAGGGTGGCAGGGCATGATTTTCGGGCGTGATGGGAAAGGTGATTCTCCTCGGGATTTTCTCCGAACGGCCTGCGGCCCGGTTGCGAATCAGTTGGCAGAGGCAACGGCTCCATCGTGGGACTGGTTGGCCTCAACCCCTGCGGCGTAAAGGTCGCAAACGAACAAGACACAACAAGACACGAGGACAGCTATGAAAACCACTCTCTCAATTATTGCGGTGTTCGCCGCCCTCCTGGCCGACAGCGCTTGGAGTCAGGGTCACGCCATCTACAGCGAGGACTTCGACTCCTCGTCGGCCGCAACATCGGTCGGCGACCTCCCGAACTGGACCTCGCCGGGGACCGGGGCCTACGACACCGATGCCCTGATCCTGGAGGGGTATTCCGCCGAGCCCGCGCACAGCGCGCCGAACTACATGCGTCTGGTTGGCTACTCCTGCGTGGACGTCGATGCCACCTGGCACGTGCAGGCCCCAGGATCGATCAACAGTATCAACCTGTCCTTCTACTACGAACTGCAGCCTAACATCACCGCCTCCGTCTCCATCGCCGCCAACGCATCCGGCCCCTTCGTTGATGCGGGCCTAGACTTGGTCGAGTTCTGCGACAACAGCCTCTCGGGATCGATCACGGCGGACCTCTCGCACCTGATCGAGACCGTCGGCATCGACCAGGACCTCTACGTGCGGTGGTCTGGGACGTCCTGTAACGGGACTTCCTGCACCGTCTTCAACGTGGACTCGGTGTCGGTGGCACTCGACTACCAGCAAGGCACCGGCTGGACGCCGGCTCCCTCGTTCAACATCCGTCGGGCGGGCTTCGCCGTCGTCGAGCACGGAGGGGACATCTACATCGCAGGTGGGGACACCCAATCCTGCGATGGCGTCCTGCAGATCCCCGAGGTCGAGCGCTTCGACGGCACCCAGTGGACGGTCGTGAGCAACATGCCCAACGGCGGGCGCACGGGCATGAAAGCGGTCAGCCTGGATGGCTACATCTACTTCTTTGGCGGCTACATCCCCCTGGTTGGGAGCACGGACGAGGTCTGGCGCTACGACCCGTGCAACGACCAGTGGACCGAGTGCGCTCCGATGGGCGAAGCCCACCCGACTGATACGGGCCATCGCGTCAACATGGACGTCATCGTCCGTGACGGCAAGATCCTCGTCATCGGCGGTCGGTCCTGGCCGGGCTGGACCTACCACAGCACGGTCTTCGTCTACGACCCGGCGCTCGATTCCTGGTCGACGGGTGTGGAGCACCCCGGTCGCGTGGACGGCTTCCCCCTGGGTGACAACACCGCGGTGGGAGTGTTCGGGCGCATCCTGATCCTGGGCGGGATGTCCGGCACGGGCAGCTTCAGCGACGCCTACGACGATATCTGGCTCTACGATCCCTGGAAAAAATCGTCCAGTGCCGCCTTCAGGCTCGTGGCTTCCCTGCCCGAGGCCCTGTTTGGCTCCCTGGTGGAGACCTTCGGGGAAATGATGTTCGTCATGGGTGGCTCCGAGGCCTGGAACGGGAGCGGGTATTCCCTCAACGACCAGATGCACGTCTACCACGTCTCGCCAGGGAATATCAGCTACCGGTTCTCGCTGCCCCTGCCCGACCATCCCCAGGGCAGCGCGGTCCTCGGCCAGGGGGCCGACGCCCGCCTCTACATAATCGGCACGCGAGGCGACACGGGGAATCCCTGTATCTCCACCGAATGTTGGAGCATGGCCATCAGATAGGCGAGGCCCGGGACCGAGGTATCATTAGACCTCGACAACTGCAGAGCGGAGAGTTCCCTTGGGGAGCTCTCCGCTCCATTTTTGTCCAGGTCCTCCGATCACGGGCGGCGCACATGGCGTTCGCACCAGTTCTGCCCGTTTGTACCGCGACCTTTACGCCATCGGAGCATTCCCCGGTGCCGCAGGCGTGCGAGGAATGAGCCGTTGGCTGCTGCGCCGCCGCCGGAAGCGGATGCAGGACCTGGGGCTGTGGAACGGGGAGGCCGGCTGAGGCGGGGCCTTCCGCGTCAATCGATGGTCAGCCTGGCCCACACCCGGGCCTGATCGAGCCTGGACAGGGTCCAGGGTCTTGCCACCACCTCGCGGCGCTGCGACACCACGCCGTCGAGCCTGGTCCGGTGGACGTACTCGAGATCCCTGCACCCGAGAACCTCTGCGGCTGCGTCGGCCTTCTCCAACAGACTCGCGGCGTCCGCCTCGTCCCCGAGGTGATGATGGCACAGCGCCTGGAAGAAGAGCCCCTCAGTCCGCCCTCGCGCCTGGTCGTCGGTCGTCTTGCCGACCAGCTGCCAGGCCTGGTCCCGCTCCGTCCTGGAGGCGCCGGGGTCGTACCTCCAGATTTCGTAGTACTGCGAGCTGAAGCGCGGGGTTCCCGAGGTTCCTCCCACCGCGAAGAACTGGCCCTCGAGCTCGACCATCTCGTGGTCCCCGAGGGGCATCCCGGCACCCTGCATGGCCTCACCCCGCCCGGGATGCTCCACGCCGCGGCTCCAGGAGTCCAGAGCGGGGTCGTACACGAAGACCTCGTTGCGGAAGCTCCACCAACTCGAGCGCATCAGGCTGCGCCCACCGGTGACGTGGATCTTGCCGTCGACCGCGGTGGCCTGGCCCAGGGTGCGCCTCCTCGGCAGGGGAGTCCGCTCCTCCCACTCGCCCGTCTCCGGATGGAAGCTCCAGACGTGGTCGTAGGCGTCGTCCCCGTCGCGGTCGCCGCCGATCAAGAAGATCCGATCCTCCAGGGATACGGCCATGGGATGGCCCAGGGGGAGCTCGCCTGGGAACGATGCGTCCTCCTCGAGCTCTTGCCAGCGGTCCTCCTCCCACCGGAAGGCGCCGCCTCGATAACCCCGCTCCTCCTCGGGCCCGGTCGTGGCCTTACCGTTGAAGGCGTACCACGTGTCTTTGTGTTCGACCAAGGCACTCGCCTTGCGGCCATGTTCATTCTCCAGGGCTCCAAGCAAGGCAGCGCGCCGTCCCGCTTGCTTGTCCGAGCGGGAACCGACCTCTTCCATCAAGCGTGCGAGGTCCTCCGCCCTGCTCAATTCCCGCAGGGCTTCTCGCACCGCTTCCTCTCGTTCCGCATCCGAGGCCGGGATCAGCCAGGCTGCATGCCCGGGCCCCCGAGCGTTTCCCCAGCAGAACAGCAACTGACCCAGCGCACGGTGCGCCCCCGCGTCGTAGGGACGGCGACGGCAGAGGTCTCGGAGCATCTCCACGCAGAGCTCCGTCCTCTCTTCGACCCAGCGCCCCACCTTGCGAGGGTCGATGGGCGACCACAGGAATCCGGGGTAGGTTCCCCACCAGAAATCCCGCGCGAGAGCGTCTTCGGCGCGGTCGAGCGAGACGACCCGATCATCGGGACTGCCGCGAGTCTGGTTGTAGCAGGCCACGAAGGCATGCCAGTCGTAGACCCAGCTGCGCACGGCTTCGATGACCTCCTCCGCTTCCGGCTCGGGCCATGCCTTCAGGGCCACGAACACCGCCTGCTGCACCTCCTCGGGAAGATCCGAAGTGGCGAGCTCCTTGCGAATGCTCGTCTCCGACGCGACCCCGCCGGGGCGTGCCTCGAGGAAGCCACGGGCCTCTCGACGTATCTGGCCCTGCGCGCGCAGCGCTCGGGCGGCCGCGAGATCCGAATCGAGAACGCGCACGCTCCCATCCGCGCCTCCGACGACCACACGCTCTCCCGTCGCGTCGATGGCCAGGGCCGTCAGGTCCGTCTCCGCCACGTGCAGCTCGAGCAGGGCCTCTGCGCTCCACTGGTAGTCCTCGTCGAGCCCCTGGACGCGCAGCAGTCCGTCCCGCCAGGTCGAGAACAAGCGTCCCCCGTCCGGGCTGAGCGCGAGGGCCGTGACGGTCCCCCCCGGCCAGTATCTCGGCCGGTATTGCGTCTCTCCGGCCGGCAGCTGGAGCACCTCCAGCCAGCCGTAGCAGTACCCCAGGACCGCGCGCGAAGCGTCTGCCGCGAGAGCCGTGGAGTGGACGTGAAAGACGTTCCCGTTCTGGCCTTCGCGCCGCATGTCTTCCACGCGGATGCCCGGCTGCAGGAGAGTCAGCGGCTCCAGGCTCTGCGCGTCCCACAACCTCGCCGTCCGGTCGAGGGAAGCCGAGAGCAGACGCTCACCCGCGCGGTCGAGGGAGAGCGACAGGACACCCGCCTCGTGGGCCTTCTCCCCGTCGGCACGGATGGGGTCCGGTCCAGCCCCCGAGGCCAGATCCCAGGCCAGGATGGTCCCGTCCGAGCATCCGCTGAACAGTCTGCCGCCGGCTCCACACACGACGGCGCTGACGGCGTCCTCGTGGCCGGCCAGGGTGTCGCGGCGGTAGGACCCGGAACCGTCGGGTGTCCAGACGAAGATCTCCTGGCCCGTGGTGCCGGCCACGACCCGCCGCCCTTCCTCGTCCAGCGCTACCGAGAGCACGCGCTCACCATCGACCTCGAGCCGATGCTCCCGGCGGCCGGTTTGCCCGTCCCAGACGCAGACCGTGCCGTCCTCGGACCCGCTGACGACCCTGCGCCCGTCGGCGGAGACGGCCAGCGCGGTCACGGACTTCGTATGGCCCCAGAGGGCGTCGAGGTCGTCGCTGCCCTCGATGTCCAACATGCGCAGGGTGCCATCCCCGAGGCCGACCAGGAGTCGTTCCCCACCACTTCCGAGGTCGAAGCTGTTGCACGGCTCGCCG
>PVBE012138486.1_pt1 | contig 13669 bp, 7 predicted proteins | sample 1631181 | NCBI WGS metagenome assembly PVBE01 (sample SAMN08397723, study PRJNA350692) | Marine metagenome, whole genome shotgun sequencing project. | isolation source: water | place: Pacific Ocean | collected 2012-04 | reverse complement strand
TCGGCTGCGACAAGTCGACGGTGTTCCTCTCTGGTCAAGGCGTGGTCGCGATGGAGGCTCCCCTAGGACTCCGGGGCGGCGCACCAACTCGCGTACGCTGGGTCGCTAAGGATGAGTCCATGGAAGACGCGAGCCACCTGCTGCGCGCCGTGCTCATGGCCGACAGGGTCGTCTGGCCGACGAAGACAGGACGAGTTGACATCGACCGCCACCAGGGCTTTCGCCTGGCGAACCCGTCCCGCTGGTCGGGGAGCAGCCCAGGCAACCTGCTCGTCTGCAAAGACGCGCTCTTCACCCTCAGCAACTATGAGCTGAACGGCTACTTCGAGTGGGAGCGGCTCTTAAACACCGCGAGGTCCGGCCTAGCAGCCGAGCCTGCGAGCGCAGAGAGGGCCTTCGTGCTCGCGGACCTCCTCCGCGAGCACGCGCGCACAGAGCTGAGCGACGATCAGCCTGGTGTCTGTCGCGCGCTCCTTAACGAAGCAGAGTCCCTCCTGCGCCCGCGCCTCGAAGACCCCCTCCAAGGAGAGGGCGCCCGCGACCGGCTGTATGAGGTGCTCTTCACTCGAGCGCGCGCCCTCGAACAGCTCGCCGACACGACCGGCGCGCTCGTAGCTTGGGAGGAGGCCAGCGACCTCGCTTTGGACGCGAGCGCGCGCCTCGCGAGCCTGCTCGAGGAGCAGCGCCTTCAGCTCAACCTGCCCTCGCGCCTCGCGACCTTGGCAGAGATCGAGACGGAGTGTGCTGGGCTCTTCATCCCTTGCGAAGAGACAGACCAAGGGATCAGCAAGCTGAGCCCTCTGCGCGTCTTCGAGCCCGAGGCCGCGCAGGTCTGGGAGATCGAAGCGAGCCGCTGGGCTACATGGGCACGGGTCGATCACCACCACTCCCATGGAGAGCTCGAGCTGGAGTTAGCGTCGCTCTATGAGCTCCTCGGAGACGCCGGAGAGGAGGACCTCCCTAGCGGCGACGCCCGCGAGGTCGCCTTACGTCAACTGGATCAGCTGCTCACAGAGCCCGACGTCCGCGCGCTGCTCCAGCCCTATGAAGAGCTCGCCACCTCCCTCCTCGAAGAGGTCGGAGACCTCGGGCCTGAGTCCATCCAGGCCGTGCTCTACAGGTATCCCCGCACGGAGGCGGCGACCCGAGCCTCTGACCAGCTCCTTGAGCGAACGATCATCAGCGGCGATGTCCCGACAGCCGCGAACCTGGTCCTAGACCTCCTGCCAGAGTCCTTCTCACTAGGTTCAGGGGATCCGCTGCACTCCTCGCGCGTGGTCGCGCTCGGCCTCGCGCTCCGTGAGTCGGGGAACGAGAGCTACCTGATGGGCGTCCTGCGGCGGCTCTCCAAGGCCCGCACCTCTGACGGCCCCTTCCTCTCTACGGCCTACTCAGTGGACTTAAGCGACCTCACTCAGGAGATGCTCGGGAAGAGGCTCCCTAAGACGACCCGCTCGCCGCACTTCTTGCCGACCGCGAGATCGCGAGGCGACTTGAGCACGCGCTCAGGGCTCGACGTGGAGATCTTGGGTGACATCCCGCCTGCGCTCGGAGGTCCCCAAAATCCAGAGCGCGTCCTCCTCGTAGGTACGCGCGAGGTCGAGAGCGCCACCGGCAACGGAGAGCTCACCGCCTACGGCGCTAGCAACCTAGACCACCCGCTCTGGAAGCACCGCCTGCGGAGCGAGTTCGTCTCGGTCGGATGGCGGGAAGAGCTCAGGGTCTTCGGCCCCGGCTACGCCGCCCTGGCCTCCGGACGAGGGGTCGAGTGCGTCGGTCGCTCAGACGGCATCACGCGCTGGCGCTGGCGGCCCCAAGAGGGAGAGGTCTACTCCTTGGACTCCGTCGAAGGCTTGGTCCTCGTCACCTGCCGCTTGGCCACGCGCACCTTCCAGATCCAAGCCCTCGATGAGGTGCACGGCGAACCCATCTGGTCTTTCCAATACGACTCGCGCTCCTATCACCGCACGGCGGTCTGCGGCGACTCTTGGCTCGTCCTCCTGCCGACGGGGCGGCTGCGTGATGCGGTCATCATTGACGCCTTCACAGGCCGCGTGGCGTACACCCTCGACCTCGGTGAACCGCTCTCGAGCCGCATCGCGCAAGGCTCGTGGATCTCCGAGGGCAGGCTGGTCATCCCCCACCTCACCGCGCGTCGGAACGCGAGGACGGCGGAGCTTGGCGTCGTCGACCTCGCGAGCGGAGGGCCGCTCTGGACCGTCTCTGTCTCGCTCCCCGACAACGGCGAGTCCTACCTCGACGCCTGCCTGCGACACGAAGACCGCACCTGGCTGCTGGTCCGTCCCCGCGGAGGTGAGGAGGGCCGCTACGCCGAGCTCTTCGAGCTGCACGTGGGTGTCGGCGGCGCCGCCCGCATCCATGGCCTCTCCCTGGGCCGCAACGAGGTCCTCTTGGGGGTCGAGAGCGGGCGCACGCAGACGATCGACGTGACCCAGGTCTTCGTTCGATCCGAAGAGCAAGGCGGCGCGGAGCATCGCCTGCGCACGCATGACCTCCTCACTGGAGCTCGTCTTTGGGCATGGAGCCTCGGATCCAACCGTCAGCTGTACAATCGCCGCTGGCCTCAACCCGCGATCAGCGTCAACGCTGTCGCCATCGCTTTCACAGAGAAGGGCCCCCGCATGCGCACGAACCTCCTCTTCCTCGACCCCTTGACCGGCGCCAGACTCGGCGGCGTGACCCTCTCCGACGCCCTCGGCTGGTCTGACCAGATCGACCTCGAGAGCTTCGGTGATGGCCTCTTCGTCTCAGGGGTCCAGATGATGCAGGTGCTCAGATGATCGCCCTCCTCCTCTCCATGGGGCTCGCGATGGGCGGCGACCCCGACCCCACTTGGGTCCCCGCGGACGATCGAGAGCTCGTGACTGACGAGCAACGCGAGGCCGTCGAGCGCGGCCTGGCTTACCTCGCAGGAGAGCAGAACGCCGACGGGAGCTGGCACGCGATGGTCGGCTACAAGCTGAACGAAGACTACCGCTACACCGCCGTCGACCGCGGGCACATCGGCGTCACAGCGCTCGCAGGGATGGCGTTCTTGGCAGGCGGCCACCTGCCCGGCCGCGGCGAGTACGGACCCCAGATCGAGCGCGCCCTCGACTTCGTCCTGTCGCGGGTGCGCGAGGACGGCTACATCACAGCCAGCGGCTCGCGCATGTACAGCCACGCCTTCGCTACGCTCTTCTTGGCCGAGATCTACGGCATGACTCACCGCGATGACGTGCGCCGTAAGCTCCAAGAGGCGGTCGACTTCATCGTGAAGTCCCAGAACGCTCAAGGCGGCTGGCGCTATGAGCCGTACGCGCTGGAGTCCGACATGTCGATCGTGGTGTGCCAGGTCTTGGCCTTGCGCGCCGCGCGGAACATCGGGATCCGGGTGCCACGCTCGACGGTGGATCGAGCGGCTAGATACGTCGTCGACTCCGCGGTCACCGAGAACACCGTGCGCAGCTTTCACTCGGGTCGCTTCTCTTATGGGGAAGAGATCGGGTCCTTCCACTACCAGCCCGAAGACTCCTCCCGATCTTCCTTCCCCTTGACCGCCGCTGGAGTCACGGCCCTGCACGGGGTCGGGATCTACTCAGACCAAGCCATCGAGCGCGGCGTCGAGTACCTCGTGCGTGAGCACTCCGGCTTCAACCGCCGCTGGGGTCAGCGTGAGAACGGCCACTACTTCTTCTGGTACGGCCACTATTACGCGGTGCAGGCCTTCTACACCCGCGGAGACCCATACTGGCGCTCCTACTTCGAAGAGCTGCGCGCCGTCTTGCTCGGACTGCAGAAAGAAGATGGCTCTTTCCCCAACTCAACGGGTCCCGGAGACGTCTTTGGTACGGCCATGGGCTGCCTGATCCTCGAGATCCCTTACCGCTTCCTACCCATCTTCCAACGCTGAGACAGTGGACACCTTGAAGCCCCTCTCGACCCCCAACTTAGACAGCCTGCTCTCGCGCTTGCGCGGGCGGCTCGTGGGTCATGTCAGGCGCTACGCCCTCGGCCGCGTGCTCCTCGTCGGCGCCGCCGGGTTGGGGCTCCTCTTCTTGGCAGACGTCGCCCTCGAGCTGCCCGGTCCTGTGCGGATCTTGCACCTCGTGCTCCTCTTCGGGGCCCTCAGCTACGTGCTCTTGCGCCACCTCTCCCGACCCCTGAAGGCCATCCCCGAGCGCGTCGGCCTCGCCGTCCTCCTCGAGCGCGCGCACCCCGAGCTCTTCGAGCTCTTCACCAGCGCCGCCCAGCTGAGCCGAGCAGAGGCAGAGAGCGATCAACAGCGGACCCTCATCGCGCGCCTCGTCGCCCGCGCTGAGACTCGCGCCACCGAGTTCGAGCTCTCGGCTGTCGAAGACCCCCGCACCCCTCGACGCGCGCTCTTGAGTGGATTTGGCGCGCTCTTCGCGGTGAGCTTGCTCCTCGTCTCGAACCCGGAGAACTCCTCGATCTTCTTCTCCCGCATGACCGGCAGCGGACCCGCGTGGCCGCGCGCGACCACCCTCAGCGTCGAGATTCCGCTCGGCGCCGGCGCGGTCGAGGTCAGCCCTGACGGAGAGCTCATCGCTGTCTCTTGTGCCCGTGGGAGCGACATCCCTGTCGTCATCCGCGCAGAAGGTGAGGTCCCCGAAGAGGTGATCCTTGAATACTCTAGCGGCGCTCGCAGCGTGCTCTCCGTGACGCGCGGCGGCGTGTTCCGCACGCTCCTGCGCTCAGTCCAGGAGGACATGGAGTTCGGAGTGACCGGCGGCGACGACCAGGACGGCACCCCCGCTGTCGCCGTGACCGTGCTCAGGCCCCCGGACGTCGTCGGTCTCGCGGTCCAGATCACGCCGCCCGCTTACACCGGCGCCGACGTCTCCGTCGTGACAGACACCGACGTCGAGGTCCTCGCAGGCTCAAGCTTGAGGGTCAGCGTCCGAACCGATCCGCCCGACGCGCAGGGGCTCGTCAGGGTCCTGCCCTCAGACACTGAGCTCAGCCTCGAGCCAGGCGCCTGGCCGATCTCCCCTCAAGGAGAGGGCGAGGACGCCGAGCCATGCCGCGAGTTCAGCCTCCAGCCGAAGGAGTCGCTCACCTTCCGCTTCGAGCTCACCGACGAGCGCGGCCTCGTCAACCCGGACCCGGGCCTCTTCGCCGTGCGCGTCGTGCCTGACCGCGCGCCCGACATCGAGCTCCTCTCCCCCGCTCGAGGTGAGGTGGAGACTGTCCCAGGCGGCGCCATCTCTTTGCGCGCGAGGATCGCAGACGACCACGGGGTCGGCGCTGTCACGACGGAGCTCCTCACCTCACCGGACGCTGAACCCATCGTGAGCGAGACAGAGCTGACGCCGCTCACCCCCTGGAGTCCGCAGCACACTGACGCGCGCTTCGTGTTCTCGCTCATAGAGCTCGCCGACGCCGAGGCTGATGTGCCGCTCTCCGAAGAGCTCACGGTCGTGACTGGCCAGACCTTGCAGCTCAAGGTCGTGACCACGGACAAGAGAGAGCCTGCGAGCGCTGACGGCGAGTCCACCTCGACGCCGATCCTCGTTCGCGTCGTCTCTCCTGATGAGTTCCTGCGACGCCTGCAGGACCGCCTCGCCCGCGTACGACAAGCGATCGCGAAGCTCCTAGACCTAGAGAATGAGCGGGTGATGCAGACCAACGAGCTCCTCCGATCCTTGGAGGGTGAGGAGCCCGCGAACGCCGGGGGCGGGGACGCGATCGCGCTCGCCAACAGCCTGCGCCGCATCTACGGCGACGCGCGCTCCATCTCACGCGACCTCTCTGAGGTCTCCGACAACGTCATCCACGCCCGCCTAGACGACCGCAACAGCGGGCTCTTCGGCGCCCTCGTCGCCGCCACCCGTGGGCGCACCGACCGGAGCTTTGACCCGGAGATCTGGCGCGCCCTCGCCGCGCGTGATGACGCCCGCGCAGGCCTGACCGGCCGCCTCATCGGGGTCACCTCCTTAGCCGTGGAGATCTCAGAAGACCTCGTCGAGCCCGCGCGACAGGCCGTCATGAGGGCGAGCCACACCGAAGACGCAGAAGAGCACCACGCCGCGCTCACAGAGGCCCTCGCGCTCCAAGATGAGGCGCGCGCGAAGACTGAGATCTTGCTCGCTGAGCTCGCCGAGTGGGACAACTTCCAGTCTGTCCTCTCGCTGACCCGTGACATCCTCAATCGTCAGAAGAGCCTCACCGAGCGCGCCCGTCACTACGCCAAGGAGAACTGAGAGTGATACGCCACCTCCTCACCTCCCTCCTGCTCATCACAGGCCTCACGACCACGCCGCTCGCCGCGCAGGACGACGGCGGCACCTCGCGAGAGCAGGCCGCCCTCTCAGAGGAGCAAGAGCTCCTGCGCCGCCAGCTCCAGCGGCTCGAGGGCTCCATGGAGTCCTTGGCTGAGCGCTTCGAGACCGAGGGCCGCGTGCACGCCGCGGGGCTCTTGCGCAAGGGCCTCTCCCACGTCAGCGAGCGAGAGCAGGCGAGCTCCTCAAACCTAACAGAGCTGATGGAGAGCGCGACGAGCGAGCTCAGAGGCGGCCGCGTGCACCAGTCCCTAGAGCAGATGGAGGCGACGGTCGCGCGCCTCGAGCGCCTCCTCTCGATCCTCCTCGATCGGCCTGACGTCGAAGAGCTCGAGGAGCGCCTCGAGGAGCTCCAAGAGTTCCAGCGCGCGCTCGGAGAGATGGCGAGCGAGGAGGGAGACCTGCGCGAGCAGACCGAAGCGCTCAAGCAGCAGGCCGGCGGCGCTGACATGAAGGAGTTCATCGAAGAGCTCCGGCGCCTCAGAGAGGAGCAGCGCGCCCTCCTCAGGCAGACCGAGTCCGATGGCCGCGCCTCAGGCGCGCTAGACCTCGAAGAGCTCGAGCGCGAGCTCGAGCGCCTCGTCACGGACCAAGAGAGAGACGTCGCTGTCCTCGAATCCCACGACCCTGAGATGGCGAGCGAGCTCGAGGCAGCGATCGAACCGCTCGAGCGCGGACGCCTCGAGGACGCGCGCGCTCTGCGCCTGCGCAGCGCCGCCGAGGCCATCCGTGAGGCCGCAGAGCGAGCGCGGACAGGTGAGGCGAGCGAGGCCTCCGAGGCGCTGCGTGAAGAGGCGGAGCGAGCTGAAAAGAGCGCGCGCACCTCGAACGACCCCGCCGCCGACGAGGCCGCCGAGCGTCTCACGGAGGCGAGCGAAGCCCTCGAGGGCGCACAGGACGAGCCCAGCAGAGCTGCCGAGGCTGCGGAGGCCCTCGAAGAAGTGGCGACAGAGCTAGAGAGCGCCGCTGCCGAGCGAGAGGCCGCGAGCGCCGCGGCACAGCGAGAGGCCACGGAGCAGCTGGAAGAGGTCGCTGCTGGTGATGAAGACAGCGCGCCTGCACAGGCTGCTCGTGAAGCCCTCGAACACCTGGAGGGCACAGAAGAGCAGCCCGAGGACTCGGGCGCTGAGCCCGCGCTCGACGCGGTGCGCCGCGAGGTCGCTGACTCTGAGCGCTTGCCTGAGTCCCTCGCGCGGAGCCAGCGCGCGAACGCTGAGAGCGCTGAGCGCATCTCCTCAGGCATCGAGCGCGCCCCAGGTGAGCCGAGCGAGACGGAGCTCTCGGAGCTCTCGGAGGCTCAAGAGGAGCTCGAGCGCGCCGAAGAGGCGCTCGAAGAGAGCGATACGCGCGAGGCGAGAGAGCCGGCTCTTGAGGCTCTTGAGTCTCTGCGGGAGGCGCTCGAGGCCCTGCGCGCGCGACGCGGCGCCCAGGCCAACGAGGCAGCGAACGCCGCGGCTGAGCGCCAAGACTCCCTCGCTGAGGAGCTCTCCACAGAGGCTCAGGCTGAGCGTGAGATGTCGGTCTCGCCGGAGGCTCAAGCCGAGATGGAGGCTGCGCTAGAGGAGGCGTCTGAGGCGATGCGCGCTGCCTCTGAGGCCCTAGGAGAGAACAGCCCCCAGCGCGCGACCTCACAGCAGCGCCGCGCGATGGAGGCCCTCGACGATGCGGTCGAGGCCATGGAAGAGGGCGTTGAGCCCCAGACGCCCGAAGACGAGGCGCGCGCAGAAGAGATCGCTCAACGACAAGAAGAGCTCCGCAAGCGCATGTACGCGCTCATGGACCAGCTCCAAGAGGACGACCCGACGCGGGACACGAGCGCGTTGCAGCGCGCGCAAGAGAGCGCGGCGGCGGCAGAGCAAGCCCTCCAACAAGGCGACCTCAGTGAGGCCGAGCGTCAGCAGGAGGAGGCCGAGCGCAACCTGAGGGAGGCCGCTGAGGAGCTCGCTGAGGAGGAGGAGGCCTACCAGGAGCTGCGCGAAGAGGAGCTCTTGTTCCAGATCGCAGAGGAGGTCGCTCAGCTCCTCGAGGCGCACCAAGCAGAGATGCAGGCGACCGTCGAGCTCGACCGCGACCGAGACTCAGCCGCGCGCCCTAGCCGCGCACAGCGCCTGCGCATGCGCAGGATCTCCCGCGAAGAGGAGGCCCTCGGCGTACGCGCAGGAGAGATCCAAGAGGCGCTCTTAGAGGAGGGCAGCGTCGTCTTTGGCTCCCTCGTCGATGGGATTCAAACCGACCTCACGCGCATCGCGCGCGACCTCGGAGAGCAAGGCAACTACCAGAGCGGGCCGCGCATCCAAGCGCTGCAGCAAGACGTCGAGGAGGCCTTGAGCTGGCTCCTTGAGGCGCTGGAGGAGGAGAAGGATCGTCGTCAAGAGGAGGAAGAGCAGGAGCAGGAAGAGGAAGAGGGCGAACAGCAGGAGGGAAACGCCGAGAACCGGCTGGTGCCCGACGCGGCCGAGCTGCGCCTGCTCCGACGCATGGAGCGCGACGTGCTCGACGCCGTCGATGAGCTCTTGCTCCTGCACCCTGAGCTCCTTGAGGGCGGTGAGGCGGACCCGCTCCTGCTCGAAGACATCTCACGCTTGGGTCACAGACACGAGCGGACCAGCGGACTGTTCAGCACCTTCCGAGCGCGCTTGGGTCTCCCAGACCCTGACGCAGAGCCGAGCGATGAACCTACGATCGACCCCAGTGAGGGAGGAGACGACGGATGAGTTGGGACCCGAAGAGAGCGAGCCTCGCGCTCCTAGCCCTGTGCTGCCTCGGCCCCCAAGCCGCCGCGCTCCAGGACCCTGAGCCCGAGGAGGAGAACGTCCCCATCGAGCTCCCGGGCATGGTGGATGAGGCACAAGAGGAGATGCTGCAGCTCTTCCGTGACATCGAACAGAACCTGCGCAAGGTCGACGTCCTGCTCTCAGACGCCGGCGCAGGCGACACGCGCGGACTCGCGGAGGTGGAAGAGTCTGGCATCGGCAGGCTCCTCGAAGACACCCGTGATCGCAGCGAGCAGGTGCTGCAAGACATCGACAGATTGCTCGAGATCGCCGAGGAGATGGGTCAACAGAGCGGAGGAGGCAGCGGTCAGTCTGGCCAGCCCCAGAGTCAACAGAACGGCTCCTCAGGCTCACAGGGATCGAACTCGCCCCCGACGCGTCGAGAAAACACCCCTGAGACCCCCGGAGAAGAGCCCTCTGGCCAGTCCCCGGAGGACGGAGAGCAGCCGAACGGAGAGCAGCCCGGAAACGAACAGCAGCAGCCCACCCCCCATGGTGAGCAACCCACAGACGGTCAAGATCCGGCTAACACAGACCCGAGCCTCCGCCCAGGGGACAAGCCTCCGACTGACCCCACAGGCGCTGGGTCCCAGAGTGACCCTGAGGCCGATCGCTGGGGCGACCTGCCCGTTCATGTCCAGGACGTCTTCCGCGGCGAAGACTCTGAGGAGATGCCGCCTCGCTATCGCGATTGGATCGACGCCTACTATCGCCGCCTCAATCGACGTGGAGGTCGATAGAGCTTGACGCGAGCCGCGCTCCTCTTCGTCACGGCGCTCCTCGCTCCTCGCGTGGACGCCGCGGACGCCGGGCCCTCACTCGCTGTACAGGACGAGGGCACGAGGGAGAGCGAGAGCTTGCAGCTCGGCGAAGACCCGAGCGAGGCAGAGGCTGGGCGTGCCGCGATCCAGCGCGCCCTCGACTGGCTCGCCAAGGAGCAAGCCCAACAGCCTGACGGGAGCCTGCCGACGACTGGCGCGAGACAAGAGGCGCCGCTCGCCATCACCGCCCTCTCCGCCCTCGCGTGGATGGCTAGCGGCAGCACCCCAGAGCGCGGTCCCCACGGGGCTCCCCTCGCAGCAGCCATCGACTACCTGCTCGGCCGGGTGGAGCTCGATCCGGACTCCAAGGTCTCGGGCTACATCGCCGACGGTCGCGACAAGCTCTCCCGCATGCACGGCCACGGCTTCGCTACGCTCGCCCTCGCGGAGGCCTACGCGATGTCCCCTAGGAGCCCGCGCGGGCGCCGCATCGAGCGCGCCCTGAAGCTCGCCATCTCTAGGATCGAGGCGAGCCAAGGAGCCGAGGGCGGCTGGTACTACTCTCCTGAGCGCAGCCTCGAGCACGAGGGCTCGGTCACGATCGCGCTCGTCCAGGCGCTCCGCGCGGCACGCAACTCTGGATTGCGTGTGAACCCAGCGGTCATCAAGCAGGCTGTCGAATATGTGCGCCGTTCGCAGGCTGAGGACGGCTCCTTCCGCTATGCGATCGGACATAAGGAGACCTCCGTCGCCCTCACTGCTGCGGCCATCTCGACCTTGAACGCCACCGGGATCTACTCAGGGGAGGAGGTCTTGCGCGGCTACGCCTTTGTGCAACGAGAGCTCGTCGAACGCGAGCTCATCGAACGCGAGACAGTCACGACCAAAGCCGCCGCCTTCCCTGTCTACGAGCGGCTCTATCTTGCTCAGGCCTACTGGCAACACCCCGACAGCGCACTCTTCGAGCGCTGGTTCGAGGCTGAGCGTGAGCTGCTCCTCAGCTCTCAAGAGAGCTCTGGGGCCTGGCTGGACCCGCGCTTTGGGGCGAGCTACGCGACGGCGACGAACGCCCTCGTCCTGGCCCTTCCTGAGAGCCTGCTGCCCATCTTCCAGCGCTGAGGCGCCCTCTCCAGCCTCCGCTGGATTCCCTCATTCCGGTGCGAGACTCCGCCCCTCTCACAAGCCATACTCCCAAGCATGGCGACCCGCGAACAAGTGCATGAGCTCTGGCCTGAGCTGGACTGGATCGAAGATGAAGACCTCCGCGAGAAGACCCTCGACACCTGGATGCTGGCTTTTGAGCGCAGCCCCTTGGAGCCGAAGGATCTGCTCGAGATGCCGTTCACGCTGCACGTCCCCGACTGCGAGGTGAGCTTCATGGCGCACAAGCGCCTGGTCGTTCACATCGCGCTGGACTGCGCGAAGAAGATCGATGAGTTCATGGGTAAGGCGATGCCGATCGACCGCGACGTCCTCATCTCAGGCGCGATCCTCGCTGACGTCGGGAAGCTCCTTGAGTACGAGAAGGTGGACGGCGAGCTCAAGCAGTCTCGTCGCGGACAGTACCTGAGGCACCCCTTCACAGGCGTCGGGCTGGCGCAGGAGGCGGGCGTCTGTGACGCGGCCTGTCACATCGTCGCGACCCACGCCGGCGAGGGGAACCTCGTCAAGCGCAGCCCCGAGGCCTTCGTCGTGCACCACGCAGACTTCATGACCTACGAGCCCCTGGTGAAGGGGCTCGTGTTCGACGACTAAGAGCGCATGACGGACGAAGCCAGGGAAGCGACAGGAGCGCTCGGGTCGAAGGGGATCCCCCTCAGCGACCGCGCCACTTGGCTGCTCTTCCTCCTCCCGCTCACCTGGTTCCTGTGGACCGGCGCGCGGGGGATTGACTACGGAGAGCACTGGGACGAGGGCTTCCAGGTCCAGCTGACCCAGCGCGCGGTGGCTGAAGAGACCCTCCTACCAGGCTGGTACAACTACCCCTCGGTGACCTACTGGCTCGCGCTCGCGTCGCTCTCTCCCGAGGCCCTCAGCGCTGACTACTCAGAGGTCCACACGCGCGGACCCCTCGGCGTCGGAGAGCCCGTCAAAGGACTCGCCTCCATCAAGGAGGAGCTCACCCAAGCGATACAAGCGCCAGGATTCTTGCTGAGGATGCGTGGGGTCTTCCTCTTTGTGAGCGCCCTCACCGTCCTCGGTGTGTTCTTGGCTGCGCGTCGCAGGGCTGGCCCCTGGGAGTCCCTCTTCGCCGCAGGCCTCGTCGCGACCAGCTGGGAGGTCGCGTATCACGCGCGCTGGGTCGCGCCTGACATGATCCTCACGGCGCTCGTCGCGCTCTGCATCGCGGCGATCCTCCGCGCACATGAGGGCAAGGGCTGCTTGATCTCGGTCGCTGTGCTCGCGGGGCTGGCGACTGGGACGAAGTACACAGCGGGCCTCCTCCTCCTGCCCCTCCTCCTCCTCTGGTGGCGCACTCCTCCAGAGCGCAACCCCAGGCGCCTCGCGGGCGCCCTCGCCGCCTTCTGTGGCGCGTTCCTCGTCTCAACGCCTGGAGCCGTGCTGCAGCCGATCCGCTTCTGGCGTGACATCGCCTTCGAGCGCTTCCACTACTCGGTCGGCCACTACGGCTTCGGGGTCGACTCGGGCTTCGAGCACCTCGGGCTCATGCTGCAGTGGATCGGCGTCTCGCTCAGCTCTCCCTACGCTCCCTTGGCCCTGCTGGTCACCTTCCTCGCGCTCGTCGGCGCGGTCTCCACCTGGCGGCGTGATCGGCTCGAGGCCGTGCTCCTCCTCTTGGTGCCTGTGATATGGGTGCTCTTCTTCGCCACTCAGAAGGTCCTCTTCGTCCGCAACCTCCTGCCCGTGGCACCCTTCATCGCGCTCTTCGCAGCCCGCGGGCTGACGAACATCGCCTCGTCTCTCCCGGACCGCGCGCGCGCCTTGCCGGGGCTCCTTGGAGCCTGCGTCTTGATCCTGAATGGTGCGTGGATGTGGGACGCCTCGGCGTCGATTCGCGAGCGGCAGGAAGCCTCCAGGGACGACCTCGGCGAGCTTCAGCGCTGGCTGGAGACCGAGCGCGGCGAACGCAGCGTGTTCTTCTCCGAGCCCCTCGCCCGAGAGCTCTATGCCAAGCTGGGAGTGCAGCCCGACTGGTTGATCGTGGACCAAAAAGCCCCCGCAGACCTGGCCGCTTTCCGGCCCGCTGAGGTCGCCGTGGGCGCCTTCCCTGGCGACCCTACGGGCACCCTCAAGTCCAACCTCCCGGGGTGTCTGGTCGCCTCCTTCGGGCCTAGAGAGGTCAATTGGGAGTGGTATACGACCTGGAGAGAGCCCCGGATCGTGGTGATCGAGCGCCCCTTCTTAGAGCCTCTGCAGAGAAAATCTGGGTCTGATGACTGACCCAATGCTGGGTTAACAGCGTTCGCAAGTCCCTATTTCAAAGGGCTTTGCGGAAAAAACAGGTGTCCTGGGGCTTATCAGAGCGTGTCTTTCGGCCCAAGGGGTGATGCCGGGGTAGGTTTCTTCGTGGGGCCGCTGTGGCAAGAGGCCCCCTCATCGCCGGGAGACCGCAGTCCCTAACGGGGCACTCCCAACCCAACCCGCGAAACCATGCACTCAGTACTCCTTCTCTCAGCGCTCACTCTCCTCTCACCTCAAGACGCTCCGACCCGCGGCCTCAACGGAGAGGCTTTGGGACAAGGCGAGACCCTCGCCCAAGTCCTCGGCGGCGCCCACTCAAGCTTTGACGGACCCAGCGTCCGCGTGGATGAGGTCCTCGGCCAAGGCGTCTACGCCCTCACGATGGAGTCCACGGGGACCGACTGGGAGG
>PVBE011422562.1_pt1 | contig 13670 bp, 10 predicted proteins | sample 1631181 | NCBI WGS metagenome assembly PVBE01 (sample SAMN08397723, study PRJNA350692) | Marine metagenome, whole genome shotgun sequencing project. | isolation source: water | place: Pacific Ocean | collected 2012-04 | reverse complement strand
GGGAGCCGAGGAATACGGCTTCGACTCCCTCTGGCCCGCCGAGCATCATTTCACCGAATACGGCTTCTGCGCTTCGCCATCCCTGACCCTGGCGGCGGTTGCGCGCACGACGAGCCGCATTCGCCTGGGCACCGGGGTGGTCGTATTGCCCTTCTACAACCCCGTACGCGTCGCCGAGGATTACGCGATGCTCGATCTGATCAGCGATGGGCGCGTCGAATTGGGTGTGGGGCGTGGTTACCAACCCGTCGAATTCGACGGCTTCGGCGTCGATCAAACTCAAAGTGCGGAAATGTTCGACGAAGCGGTCGAAGTGATCCAGCGGGCCTGGACGGAAGAGAGCTTCAGCTTTCAGGGAAAGCACTACCAATTCAACGACGTGATGGTCCGCCCGAAGCCCCTCCAGAAACCGCGTCCGCCGATGTGGATGGCGGCCCTCTCCGAATCCACTTTTCCTAAGGCGGGACGAATGGGCATGAACCTCCTGTGTTCGCCGGTTTTCGGCGGAACACTCGAACGTTCGAAAAAACTCATGAATAGCTATCGCGAGGCCCTGGTCAATTCGGGAAGGAATGAGGCGGACCATGAAATCGGTGCCCTGACGATGGTCTACGTGGGGGAAACACTCGAAAAGGCCCGGGAAGAATTTTCCGAAGCCGTACTCTGGTATTTCCATCATTTCGGAAAATACGTGGCTCCGAAACTCGGCCAGCCGGCAATCGAAGGTTACGAGTGGTACACGGATATTCGCGACATGGCCAATGTGATCGAGTGGGAGACCCTGGTCAATGCCGGTGCCGTCATCTGTGGGGATGCCGATTACGTGAGCGAGAAGATCAACGAGGTGGAAGAAAACCATGGCATCAACCACTTCCTCTGCTGGACAAGGTTGGGGGGATTGCGAACCGAACTCGTATTGGCCCATATGGAGAGAATGCGCGACCACGTGATGCCCAACTTTCGATGATCGACTTTTCTGTGGGTCCGAAATCGGTGTTCGGGGAGATGGCTTTTCTCATGGGGGCAAGCGGGCAGTCGGCTTGGGCGCCTGCCGGGCATGATCCCATCAGCGACCTTCCGTCGAGCCGATGCGATCATCGTGATGAATCGCCCATAGACCCTCCCGGGGCTGGCTCCGAGCTGGGCCTTTTTCGCGATACTCCATTGCCTCCAAAGCGATCCGCTACTACGAGGACTCTCGAAAGATGAGCAACATACCCCGAGCGGCGCGTGCAGCGGTCGTCGTCGAATCCAATTCACCCCTGGAGTATCGCGAATACCCCATTCACGAACCCAAAGCCGAGCAGATTCTATTGAGGGTTCTCAACACCAATATCTGCGGTTCGGACATCCATATGTTCCGCGGGGCCGCCTTCCCGAATGGGAATCTGCCCTTTGCCTACCTGCTCGGACACGAATTCATCGGCGAAATTGCGGCACTCGGAGCGGGGATCGAAAGGGATGCCCTGGGCTCACCCGTCGAGATCGGGGATCGCGTTACCTTCAGCTACTACGTCGGCTGCGGATCCTGCAGACATTGCACGTCGGGATCCGAGCATATCTGCCCCAATGCCATGGCGAGTATCGTGCAGCCCGCCGACAAGGCACCCCATCTCTTCGGCGGCTTCGCGGAATATTACCTGGTCAGACGGGGCCAGAAGATATTCAAATTGCCAGAAGACGCTCCTTCGGAGATCTGTGCGGGCATCAACTGCGCGCTAGCCCAAATCCTCCAGGGCCTCGGGGAGATCGGGATCCGCTATGGAGAGAATGTCGTCATCCAGGGGGCCGGCGGCCTCGGTCTCTACGCGGTTGCCGTGGCCCGGGAAATGGGTGCGGGCCAGATCATTGCCATCGATGGGGTCGAGGAGCGCCTGGATCTCGCCCGCCGCATGGGCGCAGACGAAACAATCTCCCTGGCGGAGTTGGAGAATGCCCGGGATCGCACACAGAAAGTCCAGGATCTTATGGGTGGAGGCGCAGATGTCGTCGTCGAAGTCGTCGGCCATCCCGACGCCATTCCGGAGGGAATCCGAATGCTCGAACGCGGCGGGCGATATCTCGTGATGGGGGCCATCAATCCCAGGCAGACCTTTGCAATGGATCCCTCGATCGTCATCGGGCGCAGCCTGGACATTCGGGGTGTCGCCCTCTATCGAGCCGACGTCCTGAAGCAGGGAATCGAATTCATCCGCCGCAACAAGGATCGACTGCCCCTCGGAGAGATGGTGAACTCCTACCCCTTCGAGGAAGCGGATATGGCCCTCGAAGCGGCCATGAATCGGGCGACACCCGGCCGTGTGCAACTGACTTTTCCAAGCTGAGAATCTTTCGAGCAGAGACATCTGAGAAGAGCGAGAAGGCCGGTCCTCACACAGCCGGCGAGCTATGCCCCGACCCTCGTCGCAATCGGGATCGTGCCTGCCACTCGATCATGGAGAGTGGGCATCGAAGAGCATGCGTTGAGCATAGAGAGTATCGACGTACTCCTTTACCGCCACGATCAGCCCCTCACGCAAGCGAAATGCGAAATGATAGTGGTTGCGATACGCCACCCCCTGGGCTGTCGAGGCCTCAATGATGGCCTGCACGCATACCCACTCGCCTTCCGCGACCATCTCCTCGATCTCAACCCGCAGAGGGATGCGATCATCGTAGAGTTCCACGCCGGAATTCATCAACTCGAGAACCCGCTCCTTCCCCCGATAGGATCCGCCCAAGGGCGATGCGGGGGGGACCCACCAGGTGATTTCTTCGGCCATCAGATCCGTGATGCCCGGATCACCCCTCTCTACCAATTCGAAATATCTCCGAATCAGAGCCTTGTTGCGTCGGCTCGACATACCACCTCCCGAAAGTCGATTCTCGCTCGTCATTCGTCATGGACCGTTCTTCATTCGCCACCCACCACGGGCTCAAGAGAGCCCGAACCCGAAGCAGCGGGCTAGCTTTCCTTGATGGCGTTGCTGCGCCGCAGTTCAGCGCCGAGTCTACGCAGGGCCGCCGAACAATCCATGGGATCGAGGTGGACCTCGATGAATGCGAGGCGGTCGAATTCTCGGCTGGCGCGCTCCAGGGCAGTTTCGAGTTCTCCCTCATTATGCACCTCGCAACCCCATCCGGCATCGGCGCCAAAAATGCCGACGAGTTCGTGATAGCGCCAATTCTGCAGATCATTGTAGGGACCGTCATGAATCACCCGCTCGACCGTATAGCCGCGGTTGTTCATCAAAAAGATCACCGCGTTCAGGTGGTGGCGGAGCAGGGTCGAAAGTTCCTGAACGACCATCTGAAAGGCACCATCGCCGATGAATACCACCGGACGGTGATCGGGGGAGGCCAGGCCCACCCCGAGAGCCGCGGGCAGGGTAAATCCGATCGAGCAGTAGAAGGCCTGGCTGATGAAGCCCGTCTCTTCATGCATCAGCAGGTCTCCGGCGCACATGAAGGAATCACCCGCATCGGCGAGGACCACATTGCCGGCGTCCAGAATATGATTCACCCGCTGGTAGAAACGCTGGATCGTAAGACCCTCTTCGGGTTCTACCTCAAAGGGCTCGAGCAATACCCGACTCGCGGGTCGAATTCGTGAATCCAGGCTCTCGGCTCGAGGGAGGGCGCTGCGCAATTCCCGAATGAAGTCTCCGAGGAAGATTCGATCAAAGCGATGGTGCCTGATCCGAACCTCCTCGGCGGTGGCATGAATCAATCTTTCGACCGAAATATTCGCCGTATAGATGCCGAGATTGATATCGCTCATGAAGGCACCAAGGTTCAGAACACAATCCGCGCCCTCCACGGTCTCCCGCACGTAGGTCTCGCTAAGAGCCCCCGAATACAGACCGATAAAATGAGGATTCCTCTCATCGATCAGGGATTTTCCCATCAGGGCCGTCGCCACGGGATATCCGGCGTGCTCGATGAGAGCCTCGAACTCTTCGCGCAAACCGAAGCGATGCACTTCCACACCCCCCAGAATCAAGGGACGCTCAGCGGCGGTGAGCAGAAGCGCCGCCTCGGCGACCGCCTCGGCGAGGGTGGCCCGATCGCTGCCGGGCGACTCTTCCCACTCCAGCTTTTCGGGCGCGGGACACGGAGCTTCCACGAGATCCGCCGGGATTTCGATGAAGACCGGACGACGCGCCTGCAGACAAGTCCGAATCGCGGCATCGATCTGCAGGGGTGCGCTCTCCGCACTTTCCAGCGCCACGGCCATTCCCGTCACGGAATCGAATACTCGAAGCTGAATCCCGTAATCGCCCAGCGTATGGTGTCGCTTCAGGCCCTCCTCCCGATCCGAACGGGACGGACCTCCACAGATGACTACGACCGATACTCGCTCCGCATAGGCTCCCGCGATGGCGTTGAGCAGACTGAAGCCCCCCACCGCGTAGGTAACGGCAACCGCTCCGATTCCCCGGATCCGCGCATAGGCATCCGCCGCATAACCCGCATTCAATTCGTTGCAGGTTCCGACGAATTCGACCTCACTGGCGACAATATGATCGAGGAAGCTGAGGGAATAGTCACCGGGAACGCCGAAGACGTGACCAATCCCCGCCTCTCTCAATCGCTCGACGAGATAGGAACCCACCTTCCAATGGGTCTCGGACGATGGGGCCGCCCGATTCACAGAGTCTTCGACAGCCACACGCCTCCCTCTTATTTCCGCGCCCGGATCCCGCTTCAAGGACTTCATTCCATCCCTGGCGTTGGAATCCGGAGGATAGCTTCATCCCGCGGCCACTGCTCCGAAGCCCCCGGGCATGGAATCCAAAGCGCCACCTGCGCGGCCGAAATCGTGGCATTGGCGAGACCAAGGAATATGCCCCGGGGATTCTCCATCCGGCGGCTCTGTTCAGGCGCCCTCCAACTCTCCGATCCGATGCACGGAGCCCCATACTCTCTCAAGGCAGGCCGCTGCTTCGGCGGCGGGAACGAAGCAGACCGTCAAGCATCTCGACGAAGAAAAAGCCCTTTGCAGCGAGCCGGATCTGAAGGGCGCTGGCGCGAAAATGCCGGATGCGCGCCACTTCACCGATATTGAAGACATCACCGCGCGCGGCCGCCGCCCGAACTCCGACACATGGATCCCGCGCTAGAGGGGCGGCACGATGCGAGCATCGGCATCGCCCTAGATCCCGCGATTCTCCCCCGGCCCCGCGACGAGAGCTTCGGCGATTTCGAGCGACTGGTCTTCGACATCACCAAATGTCGAATTCCACACCTGGCAGCGCTTGAGATAGTAGTGATCGGAAACTTCCCACGTATATCCCATGCCCCCGTGAATCTGGATGCAGGCCCGGGCATTCTTCATCGCGGCATCGCCCGCCAGCAGCTTTGCCCCCCGGACGGTCCGCTCGACATCGCCCGCCTCGGGCCAGTCGAGCAGGGCCCCGGCCGCGTAGACACTCGCCCGCGCCAGCTCCTGGCGTGCGAACATATCCGAGAGCATATGCTTGAGGGCCTGGAAGGATCCGATCGGGCGTCCGAATTGCTCGCGTTCCTTCGCGTAGTCCAGGGCGATCGTCAGAGTGGCCTCGGCGATCCCGAGCAGCTGCGCGGAGACCAATCCCATGCCCTCGAGACGCAGGCGCTGGGCCTCATCGCGACCTCCGACCTCGCGGCCGGGAGGCAGACTGGCGACGTAGGCCACGGGTGTGAGGGGGTCGATGGATCGGCCAATGGCCTGGCTCTCGATCTCCTCGGCCTCGAGAATTCGCACGCCATCGGGAAGCAATACCAGCAGCGAATCCAGGCTATCCGGATGCTCGATCACGATCGGTGTTGCATTCGCCGCCGCCAGATCGATGCCCCCAACCACGCGGGCGCCCTGGGAGGCACCCTCCACCAGGCGCCTCGCCAATTCCGTCCAGGCCAGGGGGCCGGGGCAAAGAGCGCGCCCCAATTCCTCGAAGACCAGAGCCGCGTCGGCGGCTCCGAGAGCCAAGCCGCCCGCCCCATCCTCCAGGCGAAGTTGGAAGACGCCGAGGTCGGCGAGCCCGCGCCAGAGACCGGGATCGAAACCGCCCTTATCCTCCAGGCCGCGCAAGGCCGCGAGGTCGAGATTGCCGGTGCAGAAGTTTCGAATTCCCTCCTGGAGGCCCAGTTGCTCGGGGCTCGGTTGGAAATCCATTTCGATCAGCCCTCCTTCGGCAGGCCCAGGATCCGCTCGGCGATGATATTGCGCTGGATCTGGGAAGTCCCGGCCGCGATGGTCAGGGAAAGAGATTGCATCGAGCCGAATACGAAGCGTTCAGCGGGCAGGCCCGCGACATCTTCCCGGGCCAGACCCGCTCGGCCCAGGACACGCAGGCCGAGCTCGGCGATGCGTTGATAGAGCTCGCTGTAGATGAGCTTCAACGCCGACCCGCCCAGGCCCGGAACCCCGGATTGGCTCGCCTGGGAAACGGAGAGCTTCAGCATTGCCCAAAGGCCATCGAGTTCTGCCTGAAGACGGCCCACCTCGCGGCGCAACCCCGAATCATCCCAGGCCCGAGCCCCGCCCCGAGTCACGCGTCTGGAGGCGTCGACCAACTCGCCGACCAGCTGCCGGAGCTCAACCATCTCGCTTGCGAACGAGGTACCCCGCTCAAAGCGAAGGGTCACATTTGCGACCCGCCAGCCCTCGTTTTCAGCTCCGACCCGATTGGAAATTGGCACCCGAACATCATCGAAGAAGACCTCGCTGAACTCACCGCTTCCGACGAGCGTCCTGAGTGGCCGAATTTCGATGCCCGCCGCGTCCATCGGAACGATCAGCCATGTGATGCCCCGATGCTTGGGTGCGTCGGCGTCCGTTCGCACCAGCAATTCACAGAAGTCCGCGACCTGGGCGAAGCTCGTCCAGGTTTTATGTCCGCGAATGATATAATCGTCGCCGTCGCGCAGGGCGCGGGTCTGCAGGCTCGCAAGATCCGATCCGGCTCCCGGCTCGGAGAATCCCTGGCACCAGACTTCCTCACCGCATAGGATGCGGTCGAGGTGCGCCCGCTTCTGTTCGGACGTACCCTCGACGATCAGCGTCGGCCCGCCGTGGAGCATGCCGACGAAGTTGACACCAATATAGGGGGCCCGGGCCCGGGCGATCTCCTCGTAGTAGACGAGTTGCTCCGAGAGAGGTGCACCGCGGCCCCCGAACTCAGCGGGCCAGCTGATCCCCGCATAACCCGCCTCATAAAGTTTCCGCTGCCAGCCGGTATCGTATTCCCGCCGCAGGGCCCAATCCTCTTCGCCGGGCGGATCCGGATAGGTACGCACCGCCTCCTCGAGCCAGCTGCGCAGCTGGCGCCGAAAGCGCTGATCCGATTCCGAGTAGCGGGGATCCACGATTCAGTCCCTCAACTCGAAGAGTATCTCATGAAAGTTCTGTTTTCCGACGTTACGCGCACTCTCGATCCCACCCTTTTCGAGGAAAGAAGAAATTCCCGGGAAAAATATCGGCTGCTGTAGACACTCCGGGGTATCCGCTTCGGGTAGAACCGCGATGCGATCCCCCGAAATCCGGATCAGGATATGATCCAGCTGATGACGGCGAGCCGATCCCGGATCGCCCGAGGTCGGCTTCATCTCCCGGATTCTCACCCGTCCATTCTCGAAGAGAAATTTATCCGCGATATCGCCCAGGCGTCGTTCAACCCGGCTGGAATCCGCCATGAATCCTCCTTCTTTACGCTGCCCCAATCCCCGCCTCAATAGCCCTTCTCAACGTCCACGATACCAACAAGCGGCCGTCCGTCGCGACGGCGCCGCAGATTGTCGATGAAGGTATCGAGGAGCCAATCGAATGCACTCGGCATATTCCAGGAGACGTGCGGGCTGAGGCGCACCTTCGGATGGGCATAGAGCCAATGTCCGTCGGGAAGCGGCTCGGGGTCAGCGACATCCAGGGACGCACATGCGATACGACCATCCTCGAGGGCCTCCCGAAGCGCGTCCTGATCGATCAATCCGCCGCGCGATATATTGACCAGATGAATGCCCGCCCCGGTCGGAATCCGTGCCAATCGCTCTCGATCGATGATGTGGCGGGATTCGGCCGTCAGGGGGAGGGCCAGAACGATATGGTCCGAGATTTCCAGCAGAGCACCGACATCGGGCAGCTGTTCGACCCCATCGACACCACAGGCTGCACCCGAGCGACGCACTCCACGCACCTTCATGCCCAGGAGCATGGCGTATCTCGCGACGGCCTCTCCGATTCCACCCAGCCCCACCAGACCCAGGCTGCGGCCGTATAGCCCGCCGAGAGTCGTGAGATTCCAGGGCCCGGAAAAACGATCGATCCAGACCTCGGGAAGCTGCTTCTCGTAGGCGAGCATCATGGCCAGGATCCATTCGGCGATGGGGATCGCACTCGCGCCTCGCGCGCAGGTCAGCGTCCGTTGACCCAGAAGTTCGAAAGGGAAGCGATCGACTCCGGTTCCGATCGTATGCACCCAGTCGACACCTCGTTCGAGAATCTCCGCAAGATTCCCCATATCCCACGGCGGAGTCAACAGGACATCCGCCTCCAGGCCCTGAGGGAGGGGGCTCTCATCCGGAACTTCGATCAATTCGACCCCGGGCATCTCGTTGGAAATGCGCTTCAGGGCCGCCACCGGAAAAGTCACGAATACCTTCAGGTCTTCTTCCGGGCTCTCCGTCATTTCTCCACCATGACTCCTGCGAGGCATCAGGGCCACTGCCCGGCTATTGCGTGAATTCGAATCGAAATGATATTCTGAATTTCGAGAACTCTATTCTTCCCCTTGGCCCCACGCAAGCGAATGACACGCGACCGATAGCCGGAGGAAGCCGGCTCCGGAGTCAAATCCGAAATAACTGCGCGAAAGGGGCGTCGACACTCGAGGCCCTTCCCAACCAGGAGAAGGTGCATCCCCATGCCGAAACCTGCAGATTTGTTGATCGGCGACATGATTCGAAGGAATGCCGCCGTCGTCCCCGAGCGGGTGGCGGCCTGGATGAATGGCAAGTCCATCCGCCACCGGGAACTCAATGCCTGGGGAAATCAATTTGCCTGGGCGCTACAGAATCTGGGCCTGGGATATGGAGATCGCGTACTTTCATGGGCCGATACCTCCCTCGACGTGCTGCCCCTTTTCGCAGCGCTCGCGAAGATGGGAAGTATCTTCGCGCCCCTGAACGCCCGACTCAGCCCCGACGAGGCGATCCCCATCGCGCGACTGGCCCGCCCCGCCCTGCTGGTGGCGGATGCGGCCCATGCGGAGGACGCGCGCCATGTCGCCGCCCGGGCCGGTATTTCCAGGCTGGCCTTCCTCGAATCGCGTGGCGGGAGAGCGGACGGATCCCTCTCTCTGCATCCGGAGCTTCTGGACCCGCGCCATGACGAATATCGGGAGCCGCGACTCGTCGAGAGCGATCCCCATGTGCTCTTCTTCACCAGCGGCAGCACGGGCCCCCCGAAAGGCGTGGTCCTGTCGCATCGCGCCAACTATCTGCGCAGCTATCAGGGCGTTTTCATCGACGAACCCGAACGATCGGTCTGCATGTTTCCCCTCTTCCATATGGCGGCCTTCACCCTCGCCCTCTCGGCCTGGCAGACCCAGGGAGAGATCGCCTTCGTCAGCGAGGCCACGGCCAAATCCATTCTCGAAGCCGTCGAGCAGCGGCGGGCCAATCGCCTCTACTGTATTCCCGCCGTCTGGCATCGCATCCTCGACGCGGACCTCGCACGCCACGACACGTCAAGCCTGAGAATGATCGATACCGGCACGTCGGCGACCCCGGTCGATCTTCTCGAAGCGCTCCGCGAGCGATTCCCCGCCGCGACACGACGAATCTACTACGGATCGACGGAGGCGGGAGCGGGAACGGCGCTCCTCGACTCGGAAATTCTCGCTCGGCCCGGCAGCGTGGGACGCCCCTCCCCGGGCGTCGACCTCGAATTGAGCGCGGCGGGCGAGATCTGTCTTCGCACCCCCTATCTCATGGACGGTTACTTCGACAATCCCGAGGCCAGCGCCGAGGCATTGCAGGAGGGCTGGTACCATACGGGCGACCTCGGAAGTCTCGACGACGAGGGCTACCTCCATGTCGTGGGACGGCTGGGCGAGTTGATCCGCACGGGAGGCGAAGCCGTCTCGCCGGGGGAAATCGAAGAACTGCTACGAGATCATCCCGGCGTCGCCGACGTCGCCGTCGTAGGCCTGCCGGATCCGCATTGGGGCGAGATCGTCTGCGCGGTCGTGATCGCCGAGAGCGGAAAGCGCCCCTCCCTATCCGATCTGCAGGGCCGCTGCGAGGATTTGCTGGCGGACTTCAAGAAGCCCCGTCGACTCGAATTCGCAGACACCTTCCCCAGAACCGCGGCGACCGGCCAGGTTCTGCGATCCCGACTCGTGGACGAGATCCTGGCCCGCGGCCGCCCCTGAATCCGCCCCCCCTCGAAGGATTCAAGACCGGAAGAAAGCATCCGCCATGGAGGCGAGGCCTCGCAGCCTCCGGAATTTTCGCCCGGGCTGCAAAATCGCCGCCTCTACGAGCAGCGGCTGGAAGCATTGGCGATCGTCGATCGGCCTCGATAGGATCGGCCCACGGTCTCGGAATTGGAGAAGGGCTTGCAGATACGCGAGGAAACCCTCTGGGAGCTCATCGAGTCTCGCGCTGCGGCCACGCCGAATGCGCTCTTTTCCCTGGATGAATTCGATCGCCGCCTGAGTTTCGGGGAGTATCGTGAAGCCTGCCTCTCGGCGGCATGCGGATTCGCCGAGCGAGGGATCCAACCGGGCCAGGCCGTATCGTGGCTGCTGCCCACCCGGCATGAAGCACTCATATTGATCGGCGCATTGGCGCGACTCGGCGCCCGACAGAATCCGATCCTGCCCATCTACCGGGAGCGCGAGGTCGGATTCATCACGCGACAATCCTCGGCCCGACTGCTGGTCCTTCCCTCGGAATTTCGTGGCTTCAATTATAAGAAGATGGGCTCCCAGCTGGTGGAAGAAGAGCCAGAACTCGAAATGCTGGTGGTCGACGACAGCCTCCCCGACGCCCACGGCCACCCCCTTCCCGACTTCTCCGAGTTGAAGAGCACCCTCCAGAGCGATCCGATCCGCTGGCTCTTCTATACCTCGGGGACGACTTCGAATCCCAAGGGAGCGCTGCATAGCGATGCCGGGCTGCTGGCCTTCTCGGCGGGCATGGCCGAAGTACTGGACTTGAGGGAAGATGATCGTATCGCCATGGTCTTCCCCATCACGCATATCGGGGGGGCGGGTTGGCTGATCGCCGGACTCATGTCGGGCGCCGCCCAGATCTGCACTTCAATCTTCTCGCCCGATACGACGGTCGAGTTGCTGGATCGCCATGGGGTCACCCAGGCCACCGCGGGGACGGCCTTTCACCAGGTCTACCTCGAGGCCCAACGCGAAGCCGGAGAACGCCGCCTTTTCCCCGACGTACGAACCTTTCCGGGGGGAGGCGCCCCGAAGCCACCGGCGCTCCACGACGAGATCAAGCGGGCCTTTGGAGGAGCGGGCATCATCTCGGGTTACGGACTCACCGAGTGCCCCATCATCACGATGAATCGCGTGACAGATCCGGATGAGAAGCTCGCCCATAGCGAGGGGCGCGTGAATCCATGCGGGGTAGAAGTTCGAATCGTCTCCCCGGAAGGCCGCATCCAGGGATCCGGGCAAGAAGGAGAGATCCTCGCGAAGGGCCCCCAACTCTGCCTGGGCTACCTGGACTCCGCCCTGGATGAAAAGGCCTTCGACGCCGAGGGCTTCTTTCGAACGGGTGATCTGGGCAGCCTCGATCCGGATGGTTTCCTGACGATCACCGGTCGTTTGAAGGATATCATCATTCGCAAGGGAGAGAATATCAGCGCCAAGGAAGTCGAGGACGAACTCCACTCCCACCCCGGCGTAGCGGATGTCGCCGTGATCGGACTCCCGGATCCCGATTCCGGAGAGCGCTGCTGTGCAGTGGTGGTCCCCAGGGATTCGAAGAAACCGCCGAGCCTGGAAGAAATCTCCCTCTTCCTGCGGGAGCGATCTCTCATGATCCAGAAGATCCCGGAACAACTCGAAGTCATCGCAGAATTGCCGCGCAATGCCACCGGCAAGGTGCTGAAATTCGAACTCCGGGATCGCTATTCAGAATCCTGAACTCGACTCGCCCGTTTCGAATCGATTGCATTCCCTTTTTCGCCTACATTCAAATTTCGGCTCCGGGGAAGCCAGCATGCTTTCGGGCCGAGGAGGCGAAGAATGGCATTCGACCTGAGGGGAAGGGCGGCGCTCGTGACAGGGGCGGGCCGCGGCATCGGCCGGGCCACGGCCCTGGAGCTCTCTCGCCGGGGAGCCGCCATCCTGGTGAACGATATCGGGGCCTCGACGTCCGGTGAAGGCTCGGATGCCGGCCCGGCCCGGGAAGTCGTCGAGGAGATCGAGGCCGGCGGCGGTCGAGCAATTCTCGACACGCATTCCGTGACGGATTATCGGGCCGTCGAGGACATGGTCGCGGCGGCCGAGGAAGCCTTTGGAGGTGTGGACATCCTCGTCAACAATGCGGGACTCTCGAGCAGGAAGATGATCTGGGAGATCGATCCGGAACTCTTCGGCAAGGTATGCTCGTCCCACCTGACTGGAACTTTCAACTGCATCCGGGCCGCCGTGCCCCAGATGCGCGAGCGGGGCTACGGCCGCATCGTCAATCTCGTTTCCCGAGCGGGCCTATGCGGAATCGCGGGCAATGCCGCCTATGGAGCGGGCAAGGGCGGCATCTTTGGCCTCACGAATGTCGTCAGCCGTGATCTCGCCCCCCATGGAATCAGCGTCAATGCCGTGAGCCCCTCGGCGACCGATACGCGCATGGTCGGAGAAGCCATCGACGCGATGAAGGCCACGGCAGACCCCGAGGCGGAAGGAATGGCCGAAGCCCTCCAGCGGGCGCTCCAGCGCCCGGAGGCTGTAGCCGTGTTGATCGCCGCCCTCTGTAGCGAAGAGGCGGGGGGCATCAGCGGAGAGATCTTCTACGTCGCCGGCCAGGAGATCGGTGTCTTCGAGCCGCTGAAGGTCACGCAAAAGCTCTGCGCCGACGAGCCCTGGACCAGCGAAGCCATCGTCGAGGCCCTCACCGACTTCGAGTGGCATCCCCTGGACACCCCCTACGGCCGAGCGCAGCAGACCGAGGGATCGAGCGCAGCGGACTAACGGCCGAGCGCAGCGGACCAAGAGCCGAGCGCAGCGGACCGAGAGCCGAGCGCAGCGGACCGAGGCATCAAGGGGAGCCTATTTGATGGCGAGGGGGTTGATCGGGGAACCCGTTCCGCCCGCGATCGGAAGGGCCTGGGCGACGAGGAAGAATTCGTAGACGCCATCCTCCGCGCAATCCCGGGCCAACTCCTCGAGATACCAGAACTCTCCCAGGTGCAGGCCGAGGCCCGTCAGGGCCAGCATATGAAAAGGCACCCAGGCGTCCTTTAGGACGCCGCTGGCTTCGACCATCATATTATCGGCCGCCACTGCGGCCGCTCGCCGTTCGTCGAACCAGGCTGCCGTCTTCCAATGGAGCCCGGGCTCGGGCCTCTCCAGGACCGACCAATCCGTAAAATCCCCGATGTCGAACATCTGCCCGGTACGCAGGAGGACGATATCCCCCTCCCCCACGCGAACGCCCTGCGCCTCCTCGCTGGCCTCGAGATC
>PVBE012296083.1_pt1 | contig 13673 bp, 18 predicted proteins | sample 1631181 | NCBI WGS metagenome assembly PVBE01 (sample SAMN08397723, study PRJNA350692) | Marine metagenome, whole genome shotgun sequencing project. | isolation source: water | place: Pacific Ocean | collected 2012-04 | reverse complement strand
TGTGCATATGTTAATTCAATTGAAACCAAACGTCAGCGTGAGTAGGGCCGTTCAGCTTTTCAAAGGTGGTAGTAGCAGAATGATGCGATTGGAATTTCCATAATTGGAAGAATTTTTGTGGGGCGATAGCTTTTGGTCAGACGGATTCTTTTCAGAGTCAATTGGTCAGGTAAATTGGAATACAATCAAAAATTATATAAAAAATCAGTAGGACTTAGATCGCGCAAAGGAAGCCACGGCTTTTAAGCCGTGCGGGATTCACTTAATTGTTGGGGGTCTTAGTGGCCCCTGCGGTCGGTATATCGGATTCGTGATTCTTTTAGGTGTTCTGATTACGCTCTCCACGTTTGAAACCTTGTAATCTCCACTTGCGCAAACCCCTCTAAGATTTCTCTTTGCAGGAACCACCTTAGTAAATTGAGGTCCTTCGTCGCTGCGGCAAGTAATAGTTGACATTACAACGGGGAGTTTGCGACCACTAACCTCTTTTTGTTGAGGTTTTACGCTAAATACCTTATAGCTTCCAGCTTTACAGATACTTTCTGGGTCTACGCCTGGGCCAACTTGTTTGATAAACGTATGTCCCACTCCGTTTTTACAGGCAACCTTTAGTACTGCTATTCTTCTAGGACCGTCAGGGCCTCGCATCATCGCAAAACTAGAACCAATAGCCAAAATGCCAACTATCGCTATAACTTTCTTCATCACAACCATATCTTAGCAAGAGTGTAATTCAAATAGCACTAGTTTTGCAAAATAAATCTATGGGGATGATAGATGGGTGTTCTACTGAGCGTCCATTTGCTTTTAAGTATCTTTATTTCTATTCTTTTTACTAACTTCTTTTTGTGTTAGTGCTACATGACTATACCTAGGGCAAAACTCTTCTGATGGAAGTCGAGAATCTACAATCCTAAAAAGAATGCGGCCACTTTGTTCCTCTTGAAATAAAATCCTCTTTTTGCCAGCAAATTTCCTTCTTGTGCCATTGTATCCAGAAACAGTTTCAGTTAATCTGTCGACACGTAGAAACCTGTAAACAGGAAGAATAGCCTTGGTATTACCGGTATGAACATAGTGAGTTTCCATTTTCCCTGTTATAGAGTTTTTAGATGTTATCGCAACAGCGTTGGTATATTCCTGGTCTTGTGTAGAAATATTTAAGCTTAATGCTAGCAAGCCTATTGTAAATAGAATGTTTTTCACTGTGATCCCTTAGTTAGTCTTTTCTAAAGGATAGATGGTCTTATGCTTTCGTACAAGGGTTTTAGTGTTTATTAAAAAGAAGTTTATTATTTGTTGAATAGATTTCAATTTTTTGTTTGTGCGGCCTTGTTCAACTATTTGACCTTACAACCATATCTCAGCAAGGTATAATTCAAATAGCAGTGATTTTGTAGGGGGCTGTTGAGATATTGGCTTCTTATTCGATTCAGGTCTAGGATGGCCCTTTTTTAGAGAGGGTATAATAGCTTTCTATGCTATTTGTACTCATAGGTTAATACGCAGCCATAGCCTTCAACTGCTTCCTTATCAGGCAGCGGCTTGCACTCTGGTGAGTCTGGGGCAAAGGTTGGTTTAAACGTTCTGTATCGACAACTTAAAACAGTTTCATTCGAAGAGGTGCCAAGCGATCTTGCAAATGGAAGAAATGACTTTACTATCGATGGTGTTCGATCCCCTGGGCCCCTGGTTTACTGCCAGCATTATCATTAACCAAACCGTATATCATATTTAAGCGAGTAATATTTGAAGGCAGCTTGTGCTTAATGTCATTTAATGCAAAATCAGTCAGAGCTGTATAGACTCCGCGAGCCCTATAATCGGGATGAATATAATCACCGCCATTGTATACAAATGGGTCATCGATTAAATGTTCCAGCTCCTTGCTTGTTGGAAGGTTTTTGTAGTCCCCATTCTCTTGAAAGGTGCCAATATGCGTTCGCTTATGTGCGCTTCAAATACAGCGAATTTCGCTGGTGCAGACCTTTTTCGCTTCTTCTCGAGTCATTAGATAAAGCTTCTTATAGGCAATAGGTCTTTCATTGTCTCGCGCTACAAATAGCTTACCACCTTGAATGTTGGACTCAAGATTTGATTGGCGAAACTGCCCAGGAAGAATAACCATTTTTTTGTAATCCTCAGGCGATATATTGTCTATAAGGTGCATTAGGCCGCCCGTATCTTCTAAGGTTGCCTTTTTAAGTTCAAGTATTGGTTCTGTTGTCAATGTTATAAATGACAAAAAAATGAGTAAATATTTCATAATAGCTTTTTCGATAAATAGTCTTATGGCTTATTTGAGAATTAAATAGTGGGATATCTTCTTTTGAAAATGGCTATAGCAGCCGGTGGAAGCAAAAAAAGAAGATCTCTCAATAAATAGAATACCAGGGAATTTCTGGAATGTAATCAAAGTATTGCTTTAAGAAAAGAAAAGCATGCAGGAGGTAGTTCTGAAATGTGTAATAGAAAAGCATTTGAAGGTGTTTTTTATCTTAGCAAGGCAGGTTCACTTTGGTATATGCTATCAAAAAAAAATGGAGTCGATTAAAACTTTAACCGACTCCAGTAACCCAAAAAAAGAAAAAAGTGTGATTTTTAGATATTTATCAATATTCGCTTGCTTTGAATAGCTTTTATAAGATCTTGCTCTGGCAGGTCTACCAGCATTTGCTGCTTACTATCTTTAGAAATAGCCAGGCAGTTCTTGGTTGGAACCTTATAAAAGATAAATCCGTACTTTTGATTGTTCAGTAATCGCATATCTCGCTTACCCGTATTTTCAAAGAGTGGATTTCTTACAGAACCAAGCAAGACATATCCTTGTTTAACACAGTCGACCTTATGGTCAAAATCACTGGCCAACACGCAGTCAAAAGACTGACGTGAAACTAGAGATGCAGGTATATTCATACTTGCTGTAACCTCTGGTTCATACTGATGGCACCAGATAGTAGCAATATTGATCCCAATAAAGATCGTTAAGATAACTTTTTTGATATTCATACATAACCCCCTAATTCATTAACTAATTACAAATATAATTAATATGACATTGGATTAGCAATGGAATGTTGAAAGAAATGATAATATGCTGAAGCCAAGCGGGTACTTTATAGAGTAAAAAAATGAAAAAGTGTGAGATTTAACATTAGTTTTTATCAAACCATTTTGTTTTAAATGTATAAACAGGCATGGTTGTTGCAAATAGAAAATATCGCAAGCAAAAAGATATAGGGATTATAATAATGAATATAGCTAAATGGATAGCACTCGTGATTTTGGCTTGTATGGCTAACTGGATGATTCCAGATAGTCCATCACTTCGTAGAAAAGCAATAGAACGATCGGCAAGAAAGTCTTATGAGGCTGCTAAGGAAAGAGCGAAGATTGATCATGCTAGAAAGTTGGACCTCTTGGGAAAGGTTCTTATTTCTCAACTGGTATCTATAGAGAGGGTGAAAAAGGCAGCAAGTGGTCGATATCGAATTAATCAGCAGATTATTATGCCAAGTGATGATGAGGTGCTTCCTGAGGCAGCGGAGTCTTTCTTGAGGCAGGTTACTGCGCGTGCAAATAGACAAAAAGCTTTTGTTGACGAGATGCATAGATTGAATGAATTTGAGAAAGAGCTTCGCCTTCTATTAGAAAAGGTATCATCTGCAAGGGCAACGTTTCACAATGAGTAGGCGGGATAATATGAATACAGCTAAATGGATAGTATTAATAGTTCTTGCAGGCATGGTTAATTGGGTGATTCCAACCGGTAAGCCGCTTCGTCAGAGAGTGATAGAGCGATCTGCAGGGGTCGCTAATGTGGATTTTGTTCAAGAAATACGCCAATTAGATCTATTGGAAAAAGACATTGTTTCTCAATTGAGATCTGTGGAGCAGATGAAAAAAGCAACAAATGATAGATATAAAATTGGTCAGTATTCTACAAGAAGTGACCTGGTAGCTCCTAAGGATGAAGAAACTTTATGGGGAGAAATTAGTGCACGAGCAGAAGAGCTGAGACATTTTACCAACGAGATACGTAGGTTGAATCAATTAGAACGAGATCTTCGTTTTCAATTAAAATTTATACCAGTTGAAAGATCGACACTGGAAAGTCAGTTGAGAAAACAAAAAGGTGAATTTGAAGGTGAAAATCTTTGGAATAATGTACGTGCCAATACTAAAGCAAGAACGTATAGTGCTGTACATATAATCTAGAAGCGTATGCTAAAGCCGCGTCGAATTAATTAGAAATGGCGCGATACAAAGTGCCACGCCATACAAATTTAGATCTTACTTAGTAAGTCGTTCTTTTAAGAACTGTGGCAATACAAAGCTTGCCTTGTGAAGTTCTGCATTGTAATAGCGTAGGTTTTTAAGTTTAGCTATGCGATTTTCATCCATGTTTTCAAAAGCATCATATTTCTTTGAGCAGAATGAGAATCCAATATTACCACTTGGGTAGGTTGGCACCAGGGTAAAATAATAATTTGCATAGTTAAACAAGCGACTATTTTGCTTATATAACTTTTCAATCAAATCAGTATACAAATACATAGGTTCTGATTGTGTTACGGCGATGCCGTTATCAGTTAAAGCTTCTTTAAGGTCTTTATAAAAAGGCTCTTGAAAGAGGACTTCACCAGGCCCAAATGGGTCAGTAGAGTCAACGCAGATAACATCAAAGCTATTCACTTGGGTCTTAACATATTTTGCAGCATCTTCAGTTACGATTTTTGTACGAGGATCTTCGAATGCTGATTTGAATTCAGGGAAGTATTCAATGCTTAGGTCTATAACCTTTTGATCAATCTCACACAAAACAACTTCTTCAACGCCGCCATGCTTTAAAACCTCTCTTAGTGTTCCACCGTCACCACCGCCAACGACAAGCACTCTTTTGGGATTAGGATGTGCAATCATTGGAACGTGGGCAATCATTTCGTGGTACGCCGCATTATCGCGTTGTGTGAGCATAATAACATCATCAATGATCATCATCATGCCAAATGTAGTCGTTTTGTAGATTTCAATATGTTGGTATTCTGATTTACAGTCTGCCAACTTACTTTCAATCTCTACCATGGTAGGTAGGCCATTATGGTTGAACCATTCAGTATAAAACCCTTCAGGTGAAACATGTGCGCTTACAGAGTGTAATAGTAGTAGTGTTAGTGCAATAGCCGATTGTTTTATCATAGGATGTCTCCAGTTGTGATGTATTATACGAATTACGCTAATGATTTTTTAATATCTTCGATCTTATTTTTAAGCTTCACGGCAGACTTAATGCTATTAACAATGGGCTGTTGTGTTGTATCAGTAGCAGCCTTGTCTTCCCACTTTTTGACAGTAGCAGCATCAATTGCAGTAATAGCATCAACAAGGGTTTTCATTTCAGCCTGCTTATCCAGTAGGTCTGTTATTTTCTTCTTGCTATCTACTTGTTCTTGAGCTGTCATGCTGCCAATCTCGGTTTTATATTTTTGCATAGCAGAGTCGAGTGCATTAGCATGATCGATTAGTATGTTTATATCCTTTGCTAGCAATGCATTATAACCAGCTTTGTCAGCAACCTGATCCTTTAGGTTGCTAGCAACCTTTAAAGTTCCCGCTTCTTTTTCTAGGGCAGCAATTGCTAGAAGTGTTGCTTCCTTGGTTGTTGGCTTTGCTTGCGCTGCGCCTCTAAACTCATCTTGTATAGCAGAAAGCTTTTTACCTATTCGCTGTGCCATCTCAAGTACGTCTGCAATCTCGGTCGTATAGGTAGACGACTTTTTAGACCTAAACTGTTTAACTCTATCTGTTAAGTGCTCTTCCTTCGTTAATTTTACAAAACTATTGATAGAAGGAGCTGAGTTAGTGATATCACTTAATGCCTTAAGGAGATCTCCTTCTTCATCAAGACTTAATCCATCCATAAGAGATTTAATTTTGTTAAGCTGCTTTTCAAGTTGTGCAATATCGGGTGATTCAAGAGACATTAGACTTGCGCGCAATCCGCTACCCGCATCCCATGTCATACTTCTCTCTTGACTCTTGAGTTTGCTTATCACATCTTCGTTTTGAATTTTTGTTTCAATAGCATCAATTTGCTTTGCGACTTTTTTTACCTCTTTTGATACCTTGTCAATTGCTCCAGATTTAGACTTTTTATCTTTAGGGGCTAAATCTTTTTTCTTTGCATCATCCTTTTTAGTTTTTTTATCCCCACTAGGTCGATAGCCTTTTCCTGAAGATGGTGACTCAGCACCACCTTTTCCAGCTCCTTGTGCAGGTTGGTCCTGAGATCTACGTCCTCGAGAACCGCCACCGTAATACGGACCAGCAGATGGGTAACCACCTCGATCACCTCCGTAGCCTCCACCAGCATATCCGCCGCCACTACCACCAGGATAGCTACCGCCACCAGTGATTCCTGGGCCAGGAGCGGTGCGGTCTGCAGGGGCTTTTTTAGAATCCTTTTTCTTTAATTCTTCTGGAGAATACTTTTCGATAAAGCGTTTTAAAGCCCAGTTTGCTTTGTACTTATCAAGGAAGGCTTTAAGGCCAGTGATTGCAGTTTTGAAGTGCTTTTGTGAGGTGACCTTATCAGTTGCAGTGGTTTCTGAGGCGTATACCACGTTACCATCTTCTGTTACTGTTTCTCGTAAGCCCATGGTATCAGAAACTTCAATGTTTTTAACTGGGCGACGAAGGTTGTCAACGGCATCTTCGATTGCATCTTTAAGCTCCGCTTGGTCAGGACTTAATAGGGATTCAAGAAGTTTGTTTTTTGTTGAAACAATAGTTAGATAAGATATTGCTTGAGTAGTTTCTTCTTGCAGCTCTTTCCACTCTGTAGGTGATATAGACGCTTTAGATCCGTCCTTAATAACAAGAGATTCTGTCTTTGTTGTAAAGCTCTCAAGGATATTAATAAGGCTGTCTACAACCTTTTTAATTGCTTCAATTTTTGCAACAGGCGTTGTTGGTTTTTCTTCGACAACTTTTTCTTCTGAAACATCAGTTTCTTTAGCTGCTTCTGGTACAATGTCGAGTGGAATATCCATACCAAGCGCGTCATTAAGCTCGGTAATCATCTTACGTTCTTCTGCTGCACGGTCTTCTGGTGAAAGCTGACGAAGCTCTTCGTCCATTTGCATGGTTTGTGCAATGGTTTGTTCTTTTTGTTCATCAGTAAAGTCAGGGAAAAGAACATCAGCCCATTCTTTGAGCTGGTCATAAGACATTTCTTCTTCCATGCCAGCACCAGGCCCTGCAGGAGCTCCTCCCATTCCAATCGTTGAGGAAATAGGAAGTGCCAATCCAAGTAAAATTATAATAAAAGTTTTAATATGGTTCATCTTTTTCTTTCTCCGTGTTATACAAGTAAGCTATGAATAAAAATTGTATAAAATATTTTTTATCTTCTTCACAGTATAGGGCTTTTTTCTTTATAGAGCTACTGGTATCGATTTCTATAATCCTACTACTATTTACTATGCTGCATATATATTATGCTCAATCTACAAAATTGCTTATTCAATCAGATCGCACACATAAAGCATTAACAATTGCGAGCAGTACCATGGATCGAATGCTTCATGAAAGTCGTTGTGAATTATCAAGCAAATCTAAGTCAGTAACAGATAATTTTTATACTATTACAACGAGTAAAAAAAAGCATCATCTTCTTAATCAAAAACTTTCTTGGATAACGGTAATGGTTTCTTGGGATCAATATGGAACAACAAGAAAAGTACAACTTTCAAGTGCAGGATAGTATGACAAAACGTGGCCATCTTTTAATAGAGCTATTGATTTATTTAACCTTGGCAAGTTGGATTGTTATTATTTTATATGGCGCATACGGTCAATACGCAGTTCAACAAAAAACACTAACATCTCGTTCTGAAATCAGTGCACATTTTTATTCTGGCTTACAACTACTAACACGTGACATACACCAAATGGAATCATTGCATAGGTGTACGCCAACTCAGTTAACGATGACAATCAATACGAAAGAGACGGTGATGTGGAAAATCGAACAGGATCGATTGTTGCGAAGCTTTAAGAAGGGGCACTCATTGGCTTGTGCGGGAATGCAAAATATGCAGTTTCAAAAAAAACGTGCCGGCATTCTTTTTACATTTAAAATTAATAAAACATCAATGGAGCAGTTTATAGGCTTTAAAAATGGGGCTTTATTATGATGCACCGTAAAGGCTTTGTTATGCCTCTTGTTATTATAATTTTAGTACTTGTTTCTGTGACTGTAATTCAAAGTTATAAAAGCATGGTTGCAACGTATGACTTTGCATTCGACCGTATTGCTTATACGCGACAGTATTATTTAGCGGAGGCTTTATGTAATGCTGGAGTTTCTTATGTCAAAAGTAATTTTAATACAGTATTAAAAAAGGCTAACTCTCAATCACTACTACATAAAACAGCGTTGCCCAATACGGAACACGTGGGCACCTGTATCATCACCAAAGAGAGTAACTTTACGATAAAGATTGTTGCAAGCTTGGAAGATTTATGCTCAATAGAAGTTCGAGTGCACAAAAATAGGCTGGCTAATAAAAAAGTTCAATTTACAACTTCTGGTTGGAAGCAATATGTTGATTAATGTAGCATGTATCATTCTTTCTGCAGTTTTGTATGCGCATGCTCTCATCCTCTGGCCATTCTCTTGGGCAATTTTCATTTTCCTTATACCACTATTTCATGTAGCGCAGCAGCACAAACTATCCTTTGCCTACGGCTTACTCTGGGGGTTTGTATTTTATGTAATACATCTTCTATCCATAATTCACTGGGTATCTGACACCTATTCCTATGGAATTCTTTTGGGCTTATCCTTTGCGGCATACTTAGCGCTAACACCAGCGGTTTGGTTTTGGGGAACCAATAGGTTGTTGCTTTCGCCATACATTTGGCCCGTGTCGTTCTTTTTTTATTTTCTAATGCACTGCAAGCTCCAATGCCTTATCTTTCCATCAGGTTATGAATATTGGCTGTCTCTGCCTATGATTTCTTTTGCTACAACAGGTTGGGGTGTATCGTGCTTGTATTGGCTTGGAAGTTATGGTTCTTTAGTGTTGATTGTTATTATCAATTTCCTTGTTTATACCTTTGTCGCTCAACGCGCATTGCACTCTCTTTTGGCAACCATAATCGCCTTAATTTTTTTAATACTAGGGCTGTGGCACATAAAGCCAATCTCCATAAGGCCATCATGGCTTAACCAGTTAGGATATGTATCCCCAACACATATTCATGGCAACAGTGTTCATGACAAGGCATTTTCTATGCGAGAGCAACTTGCTAGGTGTGCTAATTCCAATGTAGATACAATCCTTATGCCAGAATCCACTTTAAAAATACCATTGAATCAATATCCCGAAGTGCTTGCATGGTGGTCTCAAGCATGCCCACAGCGCATTATCCTTGGTGCACACAGGCAGGAGAGTAGTGGGAGCTTATTCAACTCACTCTTTATAATCAAGGATGGCTTAATTGTGGATACGTATGATAAGAATCACCCCATGCCATTCATTGAGTTTGTTCCGCCCAGCGCCTCCAAGCTGCCTTTAAAGAACTCTTTATTTAAGGAAAAAGAAGAGTTCTCCTTTGGCAATAAAGAGCATTCATTACTGTTAGCCTCCCAAAAGTTCACCACCCAGATATGCTCAGACTTCTACATGACGCATAATAACCATCTTTATCCAATTGTTTTATTTCTCAATGATTATTATTCAATTCCCTATAGTCCGTCCCTTTTTTGGCATGGTGCTCTTTATAAGGCTGTTACCTCTAAGAAGGGCTTGTTGTATGTGGGTCACTATGGTGCTAACTGGGTATCGATGGAGGGGGAGTTTTACTCTATGATGTCATGATCAAATGGGGTAAAATATATTTTCAATTTTTAAAAGTTGTACAATTCTGTAAATCAACTTGCGAAATTGTATAACTTTTAAAGCATTAGGTGTCTAGAAAAATTACAAAAACTTCTCCTTATCAACTGGAATTTTTTCCTTTATACTGGTAGAAACTATTTAAAAATAAGGATCGATCATGAAAGTATACATGCTTAAGAATGTAGAACGAATTGGATTAGCTGGAGAAGTTATCAAGGTGCCTGAAGGGTATGCTCGTAACTTTCTTATTCCGCGCAAGTTTGCAGAAGCGGTAACTCCTGCAAATGAAGCAATGTATGCTAAGAAAGCAATTGTTCTTAAAAATCGCAAAGAAGCGGTTTCTTCAAAGACCTCTATGCTTGCTGAAAAAATTTCACAGCTCAAGCTTATGCTTAAAAAGAAGATACATGACAATGATAAATTGTATGGCTCTATTAATTCATCAGAAGTTGTTGATGTATTAAAAGCTGCTGGTGTTGTGGTTTCAAAAAATCAAATTGTTTTTGATAAGCGCATTACTCAAAAAGGTAAGTATGACGTTACAGTCAAACTATCTGCTACATTACAACCTAAGTTTTCTCTCAAAATAGTTTCAGAAGCTGCTTAAGGGGTGTCGCTAAATTTTATGCAGCAAAAAAGAGGTTTTTATTCACCAACTAAACAAGCCGAGGGTCTTCTCGGTAAAAACTTGCCTGCCAATAACGACGCTGAGCGTGCCGTACTTGGTGCAGTTTTGCTTAACGACAGTGCACTTGGTAAGATATCTGATATTTTAGCGCCGGATGACTTTTATTTCACCGCGCATAAAATAATATTTCAGATCATGCTTGAGCTAGCGCAAGATCGTAAGCGTATTGATTTGCTAACTCTTCAAGATATTCTCGAAAAGAAGAAAGAGCTTGATAAGGTTGGTGGAACTATCTTTTTGGTATCGCTTCAAGAAGAGATTCCGGCGGTTGGCCTAATCGTTCAGCACGCTAAAATAATCAAAGAAAAGTCTGTGTTGCGACAACTTATTGGTACGGCAACTACCATTATTGGTGATTGTTATGATCAAACTGAATCAGACATATCAACCGTATTGGATCAGGCTGAAAATCAAATAATGCAGATTGCTAGCAAGCAAAATAGTAAGGACTTTGTTCAGCTAAATATTTGGCTGAAGAAGACCTTTCAGCACTTATCTGATATTAAGTCTCACAGTAAGGGGATTACAGGAATTCCAACTGGTTTTGAAAAGCTTGATGATATGACATCTGGTTTACAACGAAGTGATCTTGTCGTTCTTGCAGCTCGTCCTTCAATGGGAAAGACTGCTATCGCACTGAACATGGCAATCACTGCTGCAGCTCAAGGTGTTCCAATGGGTTTCTTTTCATTGGAAATGTCAGCGGAGCAATTAACGCTCCGTCTTTTATCAACAGAATCAGCCATTGCTCACCAAAGTATTCGTAACGCAACAATAACTTCGGACGAGTGGATTGAGCTTACTAACGTGGCAGCACAGTTAGGTGAGCACAAGCTCTTTATCGATGATACTGCTGGCCTTAATATCATGGAGCTTCGTACGCGAGCTCGTCGTCTTAAAATTGATCATGATATTCAGTTCCTTGTAATCGATTACTTACAGCTTTTAACCTCTCCACGTAAGCACGAGAATAGGCATCAAGAGGTTTCTGAAATTTCTCGTTCCTTAAAGGCGCTGGCTAAAGAATTAAACATTCCTATTTTAGCTTTATCTCAGCTGTCACGTGCAGTTGATAGTCGTGTTGATAAGCGACCAATGCTATCAGATTTGCGTGAGTCTGGAGCGATTGAGCAGGATTCTGATGTTATCATGTTCTTGTATCGTGATATTGTATATAATCCTGACGCTGAAAATCCTGCCCTATCAGAACTTATCATTGGTAAACAGCGAAACGGACCTACAGGTACGGTGTTCCTAAACTTTATTCGCGAACTTACTAAGTTTGAAGATTCTGACGAATAATCATTAATTAATAACAAACGAAGGTTACATGAAAAAGTTTTTATTGTTAGCAATACTGCTAGCTGTTCACAGTTCAACACATACATTATCAGACCGTCTTGCCTTTTATTGGGAGCATCTTAAGAGTCCCTTTGAGGTTGGGTCGGTTACACCATCATCTGAAGAAACAGGTAAAGCAATAACTACTTATCTTCTCAAGCATACTGGCAGTGCAAATATTTTAGAAATTGGCGCTGGACCAGGTAGTGGTATAACAAACTTCCTTGTAAAGAACCTTAAGTCTAGCGATCGGTTAACTTTCGTTGAAATCAATTCAAACTTTGCGGCTATTCTTCGAGATAAATATGGTCACATTCCTAACATTACCGTTGTTGAGGGTGATATCCTTACCTTTAAACCCGATAAAAAGTTTGATTACATCATTTCCTCATTGCCACTTACCGCACTTTCTAAAGAATTTATTGAGTCTTATTTTGAGCACTTAGAAACTTTGATACGGCCACACGGTATTGTTTCTTACATTCAATACATGGGTGTTTCTTTACGAATGCTTTTGGGATCTGTTTTTAGAAGCAAGTCCTTAAAGGATAAAATTGAAGTTATTAACCGCTTTAAAAAGAAATGGTTATTAGCGAGTACAAAGGTGTTTCGTAATATTCCACCAACCTATGTTCATCACTTGCAGATTGCATAACGCATTGGTACTCTAGGCGTATAACGCTTGGAGTAAGTAATGATTGTTCTTGGTATTGATCCTGGTTGTATTGTTTGTGGCTTTGCTTTAATGGAAAAGCGAGATCGCAAGGTTTTTATTCTAGATTATGGCTACATTAAAATGCCTGCCAAAAAGCCTTTACCAGAGCGACTTGTTATATTCCATGATCACTTTGAGCAAATGCTTAAAAAATGGCCTATCGATACGATAGCATTAGAAACTCCATTCCTTGGCAAAAACGCACAAAACTTCCTTAAGCTAGGATACCTGCGCGGCATCCTTTACCTTCTTGCTCAAAAGCATAACGTGAAAACTGTAGACCTATCTCCACGAGAGATAAAAAAGTCAGTAACCGGATATGGTGGTGCGGACAAAGATCAGGTTGCTCGTGTCATCCTTCAGTTCTTCCCCAAACTCTCAATGCCAGAAAAGCTGGATGTTACTGACGCACTTGCAATAACGTTATGTGGTGTCTGGCATAAACAGCACAACATTTGACAGCCTTTTAGCCTCCGCCTATATTTATAGAAAATATTTTACTTTTAAAAGGTATCCTAATGGTAAAAAGAAATAGATTCATTCTGGGTTTTTTATGTTTGGCATTCGCCTTAAACTTCACAACATCCCATACAGCAATATATAAAAAACAATCTTCTAATAACACTTTTAAGAAAGCTTCCTTTTTTGTTGCATCCGGTATTCTTGGTCTTACTCCAATGCGTGGCTTGAGCAATATAATGGCTGGAATGCTTTCAGATCGAGTTAGTAAAGAAAATGCAGAGCTTGTTTTAACGGGTTGGTCAGCTGGAGCTTTCTTATACTATGTTGGAGGTGGCTATATTGATCTCAATTTAATTCCATTTTTATGGGATATTGCTACTCTCAACCAACTTTATTCTAATGCATATCCTCGTAAATAAGGCCTTTAGATTTTCCAATTTTCATCTTTCTCCTATGACCTGGATACCCCGTGGTTCACCTCGGGGAGGAAAGGTCATCCTAATTCAGCCAAAATAAAAATTGTATTTTGTTTGGCTGATGACTTATACGTTTTACATTG